>Ga0154003_1000502_pt1 | contig 12297 bp, 12 predicted proteins | sample TSFL087MetaG_FD_104679 | JGI IMG/M metagenome (GOLD analysis project Ga0154003, IMG submission 104679) | Attine ant fungus gardens microbial communities from Florida, USA - TSFL087 MetaG | ecosystem: Host-associated > Fungi > Mycelium > Unclassified | place: USA: Florida, Lake Talquin State...
ATCACAACCGACAACACGCGGACGCGGATCGGCGAATTCGTCTACTACTACACCAGCGACGGCGAAAACGAACTGCGCATCGTCGGCACGATCACCGAGCGACATCTGGTCCGCAATCTGCCCGACAGTTTTCTCGCGGACCCGAACACGCCTCCGGCCCTGGTGTCGAGTCTGATCGGCGTCGGCGAAGAGGGCCTGGAGATTTACGAGATTTACGTCGAGACCATCGGCTTCTTCAGCGAATCGATCGGCGACTTCATCAACCCGCGCATTCCGCCGAAGCCGGGCCAGAAAGTTTTTCTGGCGTCGAACCGGATGCTGGCGAAGATGCTCTCGCCGAAACAGAGAGGCGAAGGGGGCGCCGCGCACATCGGTTCGCTGCTGACGCGCAAGCGCGACGAGGTGCCTGTCGTGCTCTCGGTCAAGGACGTGGTTTCGACCCACCTGGCCATTCTGGCCTCGACCGGCGCCGGCAAGAGCTACGCCGCCGGCGTGTTGATCGAGGAACTGCTGATGCCCAACAACCGCGCCGCCGCGCTGATCGTCGACCCGCACAGCGAATACGGCACGCTTCAGGAGATTCACAAACATCCTTCTTTCTCCTCCGCCGATTACAAACCTGAAGTCAAAATCTTCACGCCGGGCAAGATCAAAGTCCGCATCTCGACGTTGACCGAGGCCGATATCGTTTACCTGCTGCCCGAGATGACAGAGAAGATGCGGACGTTTCTGAGCCAGGCGTACAAGGCCTTGATCAACACGCGGGGGGCCGAGCGCGGGACGTGGGGCTTCAACGATCTGCTGAGCGAGGTTATGGCGTTGAAGTATGAAGACGCGAAAGGCCAGGGCGGGGGCAACGTCAGCACGATTGACGGCCTCGAATGGCGGTTGCGCCGGCGCTTCGAGCAGAGCCACATCTTCTCAGATCACGAGCACATTCCGCTTCAGGACCTGTTCCGCCCGGGCCAATGCACGGTGCTGCAACTCTCCGAGATCGAGGAAAACGAGCAGCAGGTGATCGTTGGCGCGCTGCTGCGCCGCACGAACAAGGCGCGGGTGGCGACAGTGCGCGGCAATGCGGCCCCCGGCGACGAATCGCTGCCTTACCCGGTCTTCGTGTTGCTTGAAGAGGCCCACCGTTACGCGCCCGCAGGCCAGCAGGTGGTCTCAACCAACATCCTCAAACAGATCCTCTCCGAAGGCCGCAAATTCGGCGTCGGCATCGGACTGATTACGCAGCGACCAGGCAAGCTCGATCAGGACGTGTTGTCGCAGTGCATGACCCAATTCATCATGCGCATCGTCAACCCGATCGATCAGCAAACCATCGCCTCGTCGGTCGAAGGCGCGGGGCGACGGTTGCTGGACGAATTGCCCGCCTTGACCAAAGGACAGGTGATAGTCTCAGGCGTGGCCGTTAACACGCCCGTGCTTGCCGCAGTCCGAGAGCGCATCACCAAGCACGGCGGCGAGACAATCGACGCGCCGAGCGAGTGGCGGAAGTATTTCAGCGCGTCGAGCCGCGAAAGGCGCGAACGCGACAGCGCGCCGATGGTCAAGCCACAGCCGAAGGGCGGAGTGAAGATTGATGGATGGGATGTTTAATTGTATTGCTGTTGAAAGTCCGGTATATAGTTTCAACGGAGGCGAGTTATGAGACTGGACGAAATTATCGAAGTCGATCCTGAAAAGATGAGCGGAATACCTGTATTTAGGGGGACGCGCGTACCGATCAAAAACCTTTTCGATTATCTGGAAGGCGGTGACAGTGTCGAGGTATTTCTCGATGATTTTCCCACTGTTGACCGAGAACAAGCCTTCGGCCTGATTGAAGTAATAAGAAGAAGGCTCTTGGCCGAGTACGCGTCAGAATATGAAATTGCTGCTTGATGAATGCATGCCCAGACGTTTGAAGAAGGCTCTCGCGCCACACGAAGCATTTACTGTGGAAGACGCCGGATTCAAGGGGCTGAAGAATGGGCGTTTGCTTCGAGAGGCAAGTGGCAGTTACGACGTATTGATAACAGTGGATCAGAACATCCCCACCCAACAAAACTTCTCCACTTTGAAAATAGCGCTGGTTATTATCCATGCGAAGAGCAACCGCTATGAAGATTTGATCTTATTCGTCCCTAAAATTTTGTCATCCTTGACGACTATCAGCCCTGGCTCAGTAATTCGGATTGAGCCTCAGAATTGAGGCAAGTCAATGCTCACCTGGAAACTTACGCTCGAATACGACGGCGCGCGCTACAGCGGATGGCAGGAGCAATTGAACGCGCGAACGGTCGCCGGCGAATTGCGCAAGGCCGCCGAGGCTTTCTTCAATCGACAGGTCGAGATCGGCGGCGCCGGGCGCACTGACGCCGGCGTTCACGCTCTGGCCCAGGTCGCCCATCTGAGACTCTCGCCGCGCGGAGGCAGGCCGAGAAACATTCCCCGGCCGCAAGAGATCCTCTACGGCGTCAATGACCGTTTGCCGTCTGACATCAACCTCCTCGAAGTCGAAGAGGCCGCCGATCGTTTTCACGCCCGCCACGACGTCATTTCGCGGAGCTACCTTTATCAAATCTCGACGCGGCGCACGGCCTTCGGCAAAAAATACGTCTGGTGGGTGAAGGACAGGTTGGACGTCGCCGAGATGGCGCGCGCGGCTGAATCGATTGTGGGCCGTCATGACTTCGCGGCTTTCAGCGAACGCGACACGAAACGCGACGGACAATCGACGATCGTCAGCGTGGAATCCGCCGAAATCATGACCGACGAACATCTGGTCCTCTTCCGAATCACGGCCTCGCATTTTTTGTGGAAGATGGTGAGGCGGCTGGTCGGATCGCTTGTTGAGGTCGGGCGTGGAAATGTGAGCGCTGAAAATTTCGCGCGGCTGATCGAACATCCGTCGGGAAAATCGGCGCTCGATCCGGCGCGCGTGACCGCGCCGCCGTCCGGGCTATTTCTCGAAAGCGTCACTTACGGGTATCCGTCTGACATCAGATAAGCGAGTATCTCCTCTTTGAGCGGATGCCTGTCGATCCATCCCTTCATCCGTTGAATCTCGTTGAAATCTTCGTCACCGAATTTCTTGCGGTAAAGTTCTTCCTGGGCGCGGCGCGATTCCTGGCTACGAACCTTATCCTGCCAGGGCGCGGTGAAGATCAGGTGGATATCATTGTGCAGGCTGCGGGCCTTGAGCGCCTCCCATTCATCCTTGTCGAGCCAGACTCCGCCGCAGTCGCCGCATTGATCGAGCGAGAAGTTGGCCCCGTGGCCGACTCTGTATTTGATCAGAATCTTATTGCACTCCGGGCAGAGTTTGGCGATCAATGCGCTGGTCACTGGATTGGGCGGGATAGTTTGTCCTTCCGACGCGGGCAGTCCTTCCTTGCGCTGTTCGCGCCATTTCCAGTATTCGGACAACGGAATCCAGTTGCCGCCGCATTTATCGCAATGGCCCGAAATAAGATTGCTTTCAAGCGGGCAGAGACCCAATTCTTCAGTTTTACACACCGGACATTTCATGGTTGGTTGACGCCTTAGCATAATCAGAGCATACAGACTGTAGCCGGGCGGCGCAAACCACCTTACAATGCGCTCGATGGCGAAGACTTTCACTGAAGAAATAAAGCTGGAATCGCGTCGTCTCGGCTTCGACAAGGTCGGCGTCGCGCCCGCCGGCGCATTGACCGAAGAGGGCGAGCGGCTCAGGCTGTGGCTGGCGCGCGGGTTCCACGGGCGGATGTCGTATATGGCCCGCGATCCGCAGCAGCGCGCCGACCCGCGCCTGCTGCTGCCTTCGGTGAAATCGGTGGTCTCGGTGGCGCTCAACTATTTCCGGCCAGAAAAGCACACCGACGCGCCGGAGGTCGGCAAGATTTCGCGCTACGCCTGGGGCGACGATTATCACGACGTTTTGCGCGACAAACTGGGGGCTCTGCTCGAATGGGTTCGCGAGCGAGCGCCCGGCGTCGAAGGGAAGATTTGCGTGGACAGCTCGCCAATGATGGACAAGGCCTGGGCCGCGCGCGCCGGTCTGGGCTGGATAGGCAAACACACGAACCTGATTACCAAGGAGTTCGGCTCGTGGGTCTTTCTGGGCGAGTTGCTGCTTTCGATAGAACTCGATTACGACTCGTTCGTAGAACCCGATCATTGCGGCGCATGTCGAGCCTGCATCGACGCCTGCCCCACGCGCGCTATCATCGCGCCCTACCAGCTCGACGCCACACGGTGTATTTCCTATGGCACGATCGAACTGCGCGAAACCGAACTGCCCGAGCCGATCAAATCGAATCTGGAGAGCTGGGTCTTCGGTTGCGACATCTGCCAGGACGTCTGCCCCTGGTCGCGTTTTTCAAAAGAGACTGCGGAGAAGCGTTTCGAGCCGCGTGAGGGCGTCGTCGAGCCGCGCCTGCATGAGCTGGTCGAAATGTCGCAGGAGGAGTTTTCGACGCGCTTCCGCAAGAGCGCGATTAAACGGGCGAAGCTCGCCGGGTTGAAACGAAACGCCATGGCTGTGATGAACGACCGCGAGAGCGGAGAGACAAGGGGACAAGGGGACAAGGAGAAGGGGGAAAGGGGAGAAGGCGAGACTGGCGTCCCATAAGTCCAATAAGTTCTATACCAGAGAGAGAAAATGTCATGTCCATCTATGACCCGAACGAAATCGCGCGTGAATGTGTGTCTTGCAAGCGGTGTTACCCGTCGAACCTCCAATTTTGCCGCGACTGCCTCGTCGAACTGAGGGATATCGAGACGATCCCTTACATGATCGACGCGCGCTACCGGCTGGAGCGCGTGCTCAATCACGGCGGATCGGGCACAGTCTTTGTCGCGACCAATGAAGCCGGGCGGGAAGTCGCCGTCAAGATCATACGCGCGAGCGCGATCGCCGAACCGCGAGCGCAGGATCGCTTTCGCCTCGAAGCGCAAATTGCCCTCAACTTAAAACATCCGCAGATCGCCGCCGTCCTCGATTTCGGGATGTTGCCGAACGCCTACGGCTACGTCGTCAGCGAATACGTGGAAGGGAATTCGCTGCGCGACGAGTTAAAGCGACGGGGCAAATTCGATGTGGATGAAGCGATTCAGATCATCGCCGAAGCCTGCGATGCGCTGGACGCCGCGCATAAGGCGGGATTGGTTCATCGCGACCTGAGGCCGGAATGCGTTATCGTGACGATCTCCTCAGAGCGGAGGCCCCCGAAGGTCAAGATTGTCAATTTTAGCCTCTCCAAATACGCGTCGAGGAAACGATTCGTCCCGGGCACAACCGCGAAGTTGCAGGGGCGCGGACAATTGCCGCTGCGACCGACTTACCTAAGCCCGGAACAGTTTCGCGGAGAGGAGGCCGACCTTCGCTCTGACATATACAGCCTGGGCGTAATCGCTTACGAAATGCTTGCGGGACGGCCGCCTTTCACCGCGAGGCGCGTCGGCGATTTCGGCGTAAAACTGCTCAATTCGAGACCGCCTTCACTGCGCGCGCTCAATCCGGAAGTGAACATCGTGGCCGAAGCCGAGATATTCCGCGCCCTGGAAAAAGACCCGATGGACAGGCAGCAGCGCGCCTTGGAATTAAGAAGAGATTTGCTACACGCGCTAAGCATAAGTTAGCCCCAGTCTTGGGTTGAGTAAAAGAACCACGGGGACCAGTGTTCCCCGTGGTTGGGCTTCATTCTGAGTTCAACTGTCGCGCTGGCGCGACGATCGAGTAAGTGTGCGCGAGCGGCGGCTTGGCGAACGCCTTGTCAGTTCTATCCGTATGCGCTACAACGAACGAGGGAGACGACAACAAGAGCTTGACTGTGAAGAGAATTCGAGCGGCTTGATTGTTCATATGGATTCTCCCAATGAGTTGCCCCTGGGTACGCATCGCTTCCAGCGCGCAGGCGTGGGCGGAAGACACATAGGAGGCTCGTAGCGGGCCTGGGGCCGGATGCGCACGAGCTTAAGCGATAATAACTCGACGCGAGCAAGCCATGCGACTTATGGGGCGTCTGATTCCGATCAATAGGTCTTTACCCACGACTGCGCGCTGGAAGCGATGCGTACCTGGGGATTTTCGGAGGGACAATGATGAAGCATTCGGAAGCTTTTGAAAAATTATGCGCGGACGCCAGGTCGCGCGTCCGCGAAATCACCGCCGCCGAGGTTAAACGGAGGCTCGACACTGGCGAGAAGTTCCGGTTCATCGACGTGCGCGAAGATAACGAATGGGAGCAGGGGCGCGCGGCCGGCGCCGAACATCTCGGCCGCGGGATCATCGAGCGCGACATCGAAAAGATCGCGCCTGACAAAGACGCCGAGATTGTGCTCTATTGCGGCGGCGGCTTCCGTTCGGCGCTGGCGGCGGACAATCTGCAAAGGATGGGTTACACGAACGTCCTGTCAATGGCCGGCGGGATCAAGGCGTGGCGTGAGGCGAACTATCCCATGGAGTAACTGCAAAATGGCCTGTCTTACTCTGCCCCAACAGCCATCTTCGCCATCGCAGGGCCGAGTTGGCAATGTCCTTCGCCGCTGAAATAGTTTCCGGCCTTGAGCCTCTTGTCGAGCGCGAAGAGACGGTTCAATTCGTAGCCGCGAACCGCCTCTCCCAACTCCTGCCGCGTCGACATGGCGAACCCTTCGGTCTCGCCGCGCAACAGGTTGCCGTGCGTGGCGAGCATTTGCGCGAAGAGGCTCAAAAACGGGCTTCCCAGCATATACCCGTCTTCGTAACTCACGATCACATCGGCGCGATTCTTGACGTATTTGCTGAAGCCGTCGAAAAGGCGGCGCAGCGGATCGACGTAGCGATGGCGCATGGTCGCCCGCCACCAGTCTTCGCGCGAAGCGAAGCCGCTCGCGTCGACCGCCCCGCGCGATTTCAACTCCGCGATGATCGGAACGAGTCCGAGCGGATCGCCTCCCGCCTCTTCGTACCGGAAGCGATCTCCGCTGCGCGACACGCGGGCGCGCCCTCGAACGCTGATCAATTCGATGACGTCCTCCCCCGATTGGTAAACGGCGAAATCGACGCCCTTCGTTTGCGCGCAGACTTCAGCCAACCTCGCGCGGTTTTCGGGACTGGTGAAAAGCGTCGAGGCGCCGACCAGCCCGTATTTCGGCAAGACTACGCTGTTCGGCTGCGTCAGGCTCTTTTCGGTCTTGAACCCGGCGCCGTTGATCGCGTCGTTCAACTCGACCGACGCGTAATCGGCGTAATTGTTTCCGTGATCCGAAAACATCTCGACTTCGAGCCGCCCCCCGGACTCGGAAATCAACTCTTCAACCGCACGGTCGAGCGAGCGCAGGAGCGACTTCAACGGCTTCCTGCCGCCCAGATGCGCCAGCGAATCGGTCTCGCCGATGTAGGCCACGAAAAGCGGCGCGTCCGATTTTCTAAATGCCTTGCGGAACGCAGAGAGGTCGAAATGGGCGACGGCGATGGTCCCGGCCGGCGCGGCGACATAAGCCAGCGCGCCTTTGAAAGCCGGGGCGTGATAATCGAAGGTCTCGCGGAAAGTGCCCCGAATGAATTTGCCCCCTTGCAGCCGATCCTGAATTGTGCCGAGTATCCGGTTTCGCTCGCGGTCGTAGTAATGGTCTTCGTAACCCGGCGAATCTCCGGCCTGGAGGATTTCGATCATCGCCACGTTGGTCAGCGAAGGGAACATCGAGATCATCCGCGCAGGATTTTTGAACCGGCGAAAGCGGCCTTCCGCGCGCAGTTCGGCGATGGTTTGGTGCGGGACGCCGTCGAGTACGATCACCAGGCGGCGAGGCCCGAACGAATGGCTGTACGCGGCCCGGTCGAGCCACGATTGCAGCGGCAGAATTGAACAACAAACGATCAGATAGACCGGCAGCAGGCCATGCCGCCACTTCTTCAAACTTATGACGCGACTCAACACAGATTATTCCCGCTCTAATTCTTTCATTTCCGCCTAGACAGCATCGCCGATTCCCACACCTGCGCCGATTACAATTCCAAACGCCGTCCCTAACACGCCCAATTGGATTGGCAGCCATCCAGATGAACAAAGGTAACCACCTATGTCGCCTTGTATCGAATGAGGATTCGCTAGAACTCTTTGCTGGGCGCGCTCATACATAGCCGATCCCACAATATAGCCGACCCGCCTGTAACCGCAATGATGGCCATAATCAGAATAGCGCACAATCTTTTCAGCATTTACGATCCGGCTTCGATCGCCGTTTCGGCCACCAGACAGAAAAATGTATGTCAAAAAATGGCGTCTCTTATTTTTCTGTCAGCTTATGCTTCAACAGTCATGGCGCGGAGTAGATCAACGCGCGCTTGCCCTTACTTAGAGCGCGATCAGCCAAAAAGCCGGCGGCCGGAATGCCGATCAATGCGGCGACCACCCCTATTCCTTCCCTCACGCAACTGCCGTCGCACTCCCGTAAACCGATTCCGACGGCGACGACGAGTCCGAAATAAAATCCTGCGCCTATACAGATGTAGCCAAGCGCTTGTTTGACTCGGCCCGGCGGAGCGATGCGCCAGATATTCTTTACTTCATCGCGCCTGAAGCTCTCGGCTTTGCCCTTGCGCGCGATAATCAGTTCCGAGTCGTACAGGCTGATAATCCTCCCTGAAATCTTTTTTTTGCCTGTTTTTCTTTCCACCTCGATTTTCTCTCCCTGCAATTGGCGAAGTACATCCCAGGACTGGTTTGGGACTGTGGAGGATTGGGTTGGAGTTGCGGGTTGCTGCGCCATTACGCCGGGCGCGACAAAAATCGAGAGCAAGCACAAACAGAAAGCAGTGATTCTCATTCAGCGCCTCTTGACTTGCCCTTCCATATGATCGTGGCCGCGACTGCCGCTACAAGCGCCAGCGCGGAGCCCAGGATGGTTATTAAGGTGATTAGTGCGTTGGTTACCAGCACATCCATTCTTCCCAAGCCACAAGCGAAAGCGGTCATTGTCTCTCCTTCCACGTTCATCGCGTCAAAAAGCCTTGCGCCAGTCGCCATCGCTCCGAGCAGCCATACTTTTACTGAAACGACGCCGATCCGGCGCAAGATTTCAAAGTCCTCAACGGTTGCGGTCTAATGAATGGCAAGAGCGGCGCCATTACTGGGGGGCGTAGGCAGAATGCCTGCATGTCTTGCAAATTGTGCGGTTTGAAGAAAAAGGGCCGGCCTCGGAGGCAAGCAGGCAGGGATGGGCGGCGCTCCCAAGGGTGTCAGGAGAGTCCTTCACTCGTCATCAGAATCTTGCGCTTCGTCCTGAAGCACGTAGCGGCGTGTGAGACCGAGGTCTTTTAGCTTCTGTTGAAGGCTCTGGCGATGCATTCCGACGCGTTCGGCGGCGCGGGTGACGTTGCCGCCGGTTTCGGCGAGCACGCGTTCGATGTAGGCGCGCTCGAATTCGCGGCGCGCCTCGCGGAAATCCTCCAGGTAAGGGATGGGCAGGACGTCCGCCGACTCGACGGTTTTGGTCGGCGATGAGCGTTGAAAGGTCTCGGCGGATTTTTGCTGCGTCTGCGCCGATCTGATCTCTTCGGGCAGGTCTTCCGGTCGAAGCGATTTCCCGTCGGCCAGCACGGCGCTGCGTTCGATTGCGTTTCGCAACTCGCGGACATTGCCGGGCCAGTCATAAGCGACCAGGCGCTTCATCGCCTCGGGGCCGATCTCGACGCATTTCAACTGGTAACGCTTGGCGTAAGTGTGCAGGAAGTTTTCGGCGAGCATCGGGATGTCTTCGCGGCGGGCGCGCAGCGGGGGCAGGTCGATCTGCACGACGCGCAACCGGTAATAAAGATCGGCGCGGAACTTCTCTTCGGCGACGGCCGCCGCCAGGTCGCGGTTCGTGGCGCTGACGACGCGCACGTCGATCGGGATCGAATGCGAGCCGCCCAGTCGCTCGATCTTGCGCTCTTCGAGCACGCGCAGCAGCTTGGCTTGCGTGTTCAAACTCATGTCGCCGATCTCGTCGAGAAAGATGGTGCCGCCGCTGGCCGATTCGAACTTACCCTTGCGCTGACCCGCCGCGCCCGTGAAGGCGCCTTTTTCATGGCCGAAGAGTTCCGATTCGATCAACTCCGAAGGAAGCGCGGCGCAATTCATAGCGATGAAATCACCCTCGCGGCGATGCGCGCTCCGCTCGTGAATCGCGCGGGCGACCAACTCCTTGCCGGCGCCCGACTCGCCGCAGATCAGAACGGTGACGTCGGTCGCCGCCACCTTATTGATCAAATCGTAGACGCGACGCATCTCGTCGCTCGCGCCGAGCAACCCGCCCACGCCGCGCGCGGCCTCGAGTTCGGCGCGCAGCCGCTCGTTTTCGCGCCTCAGCCCGGAAGCTTCGAGCGCGTTCTTGACCACCAGCCGTAGTTCGTCGACGTCGAAGGGCTTCGCCAGGTAATCGTAGGCGCCGGCTTTGATCGCGGCGATGGCCGTGCGCTCGGAGCCGTGCGCCGTGATCATCACGACCGGCGGCGCGTCATCGGTCGCGGCCAACTCTTGCAGGTAATCGAGTCCGCTCACGCCCGGCAGGTTGTTGTCGAGCAGGATCAGGTCGGGGCGCGACTTCGCCACCTCCTGCCGCGCGCCGGAGACTGAGGCGGCCTCGGTGACGGAATAGTTTTTCAGCGCTCGGGCCATTCCGTAGCGCGCCGCTTCTTCGTCGTCAACGATGAGTATTTTCGGTTCAACCATTGATCTGTTCCGGGTCAATTCCAAGTTCGCGCAATTTCGCCGCGAGCCGTTCGGCCCGCTCGCGCTCCCGCTCAGCTCGATTGCGCTCCCGTTCGGCTCGCGCTTCGGCCAAATCAGCCAGCGCTTTGAGTTCAACCGGGCGCAGGAACCTTTCGCCATTCGGCCTATAGACGATCAATTCTCCGTTTGTCTCGATCTTCAGTGTGACGCCGAGCAGCGGGCTTCGCCACTCATCAGTGAAGAAGGCGTTTCGTAATGAGCTTTTCTGCCGCGTCCATACATCCAATGTCCCGATCTCCGGATTGTATTCGTAATACTCCGCGACGCCGTGGCGGTTGTAAAACATCCTTTTCGATCGCATTTCGGCGATTGTGGCGCCGGGAGAAGTAATTTTGAATACGACTTGCGGAGCGACGCCGTCCTCTTCCCACTGCCTGTATGAACCGCGGGCCCCCTTCGGCCGACCGAAGACGACCATCACATCCAGCGTATTTTTGATGTCGGGCTTTCCCTCCACCGGATACCACAACATATCAGCGGCTACGAAAACGTCTGGATTATCGGCGAACATCGCATCCAATCCGACCTGAATGGCGCCGATGTATTGATACTGAATCGTATTTTGGGCCGTCGGCTCTCCGTCTGAATCAGGATAGAGGACTTCCGGTTTTGCCTCTCTTTGAAGGGCTGTCGCCTCCATGAACTTTCCTCCCTCAGTGGATATCGCATATCAACGGTGAACCATACGACAGCGTTTTCAAGACTCAGTAGATCAAAAAATGACTTCCATCAGCATATTCATTAGTCCTTTGCGGTCTTCTTCTTTCAAAGCGCCATAACACTATAGCTCTCCCAACTCGGAGTTCAAAGCTCGGCGGAGGCTGGCAAAACTATCTCGAACCTCGTTCCGCGCCCATCGGCGACCGGGCTGACAAGCGTAATCGTCCCGCCCATCTCGCGCACGCGCCGCGCGACGATCGCCAATCCCAGTCCGGTTCCGCGCGTCTTGGTCGTAAAGAAAGGCTCGAAAATTTTATCCCGCATCGAAGGCGGAACGCCTATGCCGCTGTCGGTGACGGCGATGGTCAGACGGCCCTCGCCGTTCGCGGCGCAGGTGACTTTCACCTCGCCGCCGCGCCCGTCGATCCCGTCGATCCCGTCGCGTTTGATCGCCTGCAAGGCGTTGAAGAGCAGGTTAAGCAGAACCTCCTTGAGCGGGGCGACCTTCTCCCCGTCAAGTTCCGGATCGGCCCGCAAATCGGAAGAGACGGCGACCGCGCGCCGCTCGGCTTCGGCCCGGCTGAGCGCCAACACGCTCTCGACAATCTCGCCCAGCCGGGCCGGCGCGCGGGCCACGCTCGACGGACGCGAAAAACTGAGCAGTTGCGAGACGGCGCCGTTCAAACGGTCGACCTCGCCGGTGATCAGGTCGAGGTCGCGGGCATACTCGCGGCTGACCCGCTCGTCTTCGCGCATCACCTGGGCGATCGACTTGATGGCGCTGAGCGGGTTTTTGACTTCGTGCGCGACGGTCGCGGCCATCTGGCCGAGTTGCGCCAGGCGTTCGCGTTCGCCCAGTTCGCGTTCGAGCTTCACCTTCTCTTCGAGCAGTTGGCAGTTCTCGATC
>Ga0154003_1000503_pt1 | contig 12287 bp, 7 predicted proteins | sample TSFL087MetaG_FD_104679 | JGI IMG/M metagenome (GOLD analysis project Ga0154003, IMG submission 104679) | Attine ant fungus gardens microbial communities from Florida, USA - TSFL087 MetaG | ecosystem: Host-associated > Fungi > Mycelium > Unclassified | place: USA: Florida, Lake Talquin State...
AAGGCACAAGAGCCGAAATCAAAGACGGCTCTTGCAACGGCTGGCGGGCAAAGAGAAGAGATCGGTTGAGTGGTTGCTCTGGAATGTAGCGAACGGGATCGTGAACGAAGCTGTGAAAGTTAGCGCCGGGACGATAGCCGTCGAAGAGCTCAAAGGCATTCGAGCGAGGATCAAGGTCGCTAAAAAGCAATGATTGATCCACCACGGATGGCCTTTCTCTTCGCTCTTCTTGAAACTCGCGCACGTTGCGAGTAAACAAGGTATCAAGGTCGAGCCTGTTGACGCTCGCAATACGTCCAAGACTTGCCATAAGTGCAGGCATTGCGACCGTGCCAATCGCAAGAGCCAGACTGTTTTTGTTTGTGTTCGTTGTGGGCATAAGTCCAATGCCGACTTTAACGCTTCACTCAATATCCGTGATCGGCGTGTTCCTTTCACGGATGCGAGCCCGTAACTACTCGCTCAAAGTCCGCCCTTCGGGGCAGGGCTAAGAAAGCCGCCTGCTTCTGGCTGTCGGAATAGTTACCTCAAAGTCTCTCGTTAGAATTCTACCTTTACATAGCTTGCTTGCGTTTTTTATCGCTCAATCCCGGTTCAGCCATCAACTTTTCAATCTCAGCGATCTCGATTGGGACAAACGCCGACAGATTCTCATAACCGGTTTCAGTAATCAGGATCACGTCCTCCAGCCTGACGCCTATATGCTCATCCGGAATTGTCATCGCCGGTTCGATCGTGAAGATCTGCCCCGATTCGAGCGTGTCGGTCGGCAGTCGCACGTCGTGAACTTCCAGGCCGATCGTGTGGCCGAGGCTGTTGGCTTTGCTCGCGCGATAACGTTCGACAAAGCGGGCCGCAGCCTCTTTGATCTTCGGATCGGCGAATTTGAAATTGGCCATGACCGCGTCCATCTTCGCAACAGCCTCCTTGATGATGTCGCCGGGCCTGGCGTGGACTTTGATGGAAGTCATCAGCGCTTGATACAGCCGCAGGTAGATCGTGTAGAACTCCCGCTGCCGCGGCGTGAACTTGCCGTTGGCCGGAAAGACGCGAGTCACATCGGAGACGTAGTATTTGTAATCGGGCGCGTAGTCGAATTGCACGAGGTCGCCGTCCTGCAATTTGGCCGTGTTTTTGTGGTAGTGAGAATAGAGCGTGTTTCGGCCCGTCGCGATCAGCGCAAAATAGGCCGCGCCCTGCGAGCCGTTTTTTTTGAAGACGAACTCGGCGGGCGCCTGTAGCTCGTATTCGTAAAGTCCCGGTCGCGCTTCGCGCATCGCCTCCATAATGGCCAGGCCCGTGATGCGCGTGGCTTCGCGGATTACGGCGATTTCGCGCGGACTTTTGAAAGCGCGCATGGCGTCGAGTATCGGATCGAGGTTTTGCACGTTAACCTGAGACGCGAGCGCCCTGAGCTTTTGAATGAAAGCCTCTTCGCGCGACGGGCGACCGTCCCAGGGATCGTCTTTGGTCGCTCTCGCCGAGGCCGCCGCATCGCTCGCCGACGCGCTGCCCAGAACTTCAGGGCGAAATGGCGTGTAGAATGCCCGCCCTTCGCGTGCGAACGCTTCAACCGCTTTGGCGAACTCATCGCGCGGGCGTACGGCTTCGATCCCCGTTGCGGCGCCCGCCGCGTCTCCGGGAACCATCGCCGAGCCGAACATGCGCTCGCGCCGCTCCGCCCCCCCGTAAAGATAGAGAGTCGAGCGCTTAGCCTTTCCATCGATCGCCAGGATCGCCCGCGGCTCGATTACGCCCGTCAGGTAGAAGAATTGATTGTTCTGGCGCAGCGGCTGTTCACCAGGGCGTTCGGTCGCCCCTTGCAGGACGGCCACGCCGTCGCCGATCTGCGCCATCACCTTGGCCCGGCGCCCGGCGAACTCTTCGGGCGGGAAGATGTCGGTGAAGATTGGTTGAGCGAACAGGCTTGCGCTGAGCGCGACGAGCGACGCCTGCAGAAGCCCTGAATGTCTTCGCATCAAAAATCTCCTCGCTGCTACCGATAATGTTTTAGTCACAAGTTTTGCGCCGGAGGCGCCGCCGATATTAGCCGGTTGTAGAACCACAGGGAATCGCGGCCAATAATACTCCCGGCCCCGAGGGGCGACAGATCGTGTTTCGTCCGCCGCCCCTTCAGGGCCGTGATGAGCGATCCCGGTGGTTTCTTCACCGGCTAATATCCAGCGTCCCTCCAGGTCAAAATCGAAACAATTCGCTGGGCCGCCCGTTACCACTCAATGCTGCCACGGAACTGAATCGTGCGCGCGCCGCTGGCCGCGGTGATCTGGCCGAAAGCGGTCGAGGTCGGGCTGGAAGTCCCGATGTCGAAGAACGGATGATTCAGGAAGTTCAGCGCCACCAGCCGGAAAGTCATTCGCAACCGCTCCGTCAGTCGGACTTCCTTGTTAACACTCATGTCCAGAATGTAAAGGTTGTTGTTACGCAGATAGACGAAAGCGCCGAACTGGCCCGGCGTAGATGCCGGAGCGAAAAGCGCCGCATTGACCTGACTGGTCTTGGTTGTGCCGGAGGTTGTAATCGTCGAAATGTTCGCCACATTGGAGATAAGCGCAGTGGCTGTGAAGCCGCCCGACACCTGACTCAATGCCTTTTGCAACTGCTTGGGAGTAAAATCATTCCCGAAGACCACGCCTGATTGCGTGAGATTGCTGACCGTGTTACGTCCGCCGTTGAGGAGGAGCGGATGGCCGGAAGCGATGGTTTCGCGTCCGCCGAGCGTCCAGCCCCCGACGAGCCGATCCAGCAGACCGCCGCTCGACAGGAATCTACGCCCTTTACCGAACGGCAGATCATAAGTCCAATAGGCGTTGAATACGTGCCGCCGGTCGAAGGGGGACGGCCCATAGTTGAGTCGGGCATCGCGTAAGGTGTACCAGGTGTATCCGGCGGCCTGATCCGTTTCGTTCAGCAGGTTGCCGAGCGCATGACTCCAGACATAGTTGGCGCCAAGGTTCAAACCATAGCTGTATCGCTGCTTCACATCGATCTGCAAGCCGTTGTAGTTGTTGTCGCCATTCGAATCCTGATAGGTCATGGCGCTCAGGTACGGATTGGGTTGGAAGAAGTTGATCGGATATATGCCGGGCACGTTGAACCCGGCGGTGACGCAACGCGAGAGTTTGTTGCCCACCATCCGGCACAGATTCGCGGCGGAAGTGGCCAGCGTATTGGCCAGCGTGCCTGCCGTGCCCTGGTTCAGATTCTGAATGAAGGTTGCGTTCCCGAATCCTTGACCGGCGGAAAGCGCTGATTGATTGCCCAGCGCCCCGAAAGCCGCTTGAAAAATGGGAAGCGCCGCCTGACCGGGCAGATTGTTGTTGATGAAGGTCTGCCCCCGCCCGTTGGCGATATTGATGTCGAGGTTCTTCTTCGCCTGATTGAATTCATTCAGGAAACCGTTCTCAAAGATATTGGTCTCCTGTATGTTTTGGCGGTGCCACAGGTGCGTGGATTTGTTTCCCACATATCGCACTTCAAGGGTGATGTCCTTCGTGAGCTGGCGCTGAATCCCTAAGCTCCAGTTTTGCACATACGGCGAAACCAGATTGGGATTGATGTAGTTGCCGGCCACTGTGGCCGAGAAAGAGTTCTGCGGGATCGGAAAACCGAATGTAGCCGGAAAGACCGGTATTGTCGGCGCCGGATCGCTGAGCTCAAGCGCCCCTGTCGCGAAATTCACTCCGTTGGTCGCAGTCCCGGTTTGCCGGAAGCCCTGGCCTCCTGACAGCGAGTTGGAAATCGAGTTCAGCCCCTCGTTGTAGAAGGTGATCGAGTAAGCGCCGCGAATGACCGTTTTGCGATCTCCGATCAACTTGCCTAAAAAGCCAGCCCGCGCGCCAGAAGGATTCCACGCGAAGCCAAAATTAGGCGCCGGGTTCACGTAATCCCGTTTGTAAGGATGGACCACCAGCTCGAACATCGGGTTCTGGTTGCCGCTGAGCACACCCGGCTGGAACAGCCCTGTGGACGGCCCGAAGAAGTTAGCCCCGCTCGGTTGCGAGAGCAGTTCGTTACCGCTGTGGATGTCGCCGTCGAATTGCCACCGCAGCCCGAAGTTCAGCGTCAGGTCCGGACGAATGCGGAAGCTGTCCTGCGCGTACAAGCCGAAAGTAGTGAACGCATAGCGTTGCATGCTTTCGGTAAATGGGGCGTATGTCTTCGTCTTCTCATCCGCATTCGTGGACACTGAAACGCTCGTGACCCGCCCCGTCAGCAGCCCATAGAGAGCGAGCGCATTGTTGATATCGTTGCCGGTGGTGTTAATGTTCGTCAGCGCATTCCGCAGAATGGTATTCATCGGATCGTTCGCCACTACTCCTAAGTTGTATTGCGGTACGCCGGCGGTGGCCCAGGAGTGTGAATAGAAAGAGGTGTGCAGATAGGTTCCTCCCATCGTCAGCGTGTGCCGCCCTTTGATCCAGTTCAGGTTGTCAGTGAACTGATAAACGGGGTTATTGCGCACGTCCGTCGCAACGTTCGGAATATAGGCCTCGATCAACGGGTTGTTGCCCACAGTAGGAGGGTTGATAATGCGGTTGCCCTGTTCGGCAAAGCGTTTCGGGTCGGCGTCAATAAAGAAATACTCGCCGTTGCCTTGGACGCCGAAGGTCACGTTGTTGATCATGTTCGGCTTTATCGTCCAATCCACCGAAGTGGTCGCCACGTAGGGCGTGGCCGAGGAGTGAATATTGCCGCCATCGGGCCCGACGAAATTGAACGGACTGTTGGGGTAGACCGCAGTGCCGCTGGTGAAATCGCTACTCCGCAAGTTCCAGGTGCCATGCCAGGCGATCTTCGGGGTGATCTGGTAATCCAGGCGCGCAGTCGGGAATGCCTGCATGGTATTGAGAGCCTGAGTCCATTGCATGTTCACCATGAATTCGGAAGCGACGCCCGTAATCGGCGCAAAGCCGGAGGCCCCCGTTTGCGAAGCGTTGATCTTGCTCAATATGCCCGCGATTGTCGGATCAACAGTACTGGTGTGCCCCGCAGCGCGCGCCACGTCCAGCACATTCACCGTCCGCTTGATCCCGTCGGCGCCGAGATAGGTAAAGTTTCCCTGCTGCGCGGCCGCAGTCAGGATGCCTTGTTGAAATGTCGAAGTGCTGGGTTGTGGTTGAGCTTCATAGTAAGCGAAGAAAAACAGCTTGTTCTTGAAGCGCTCAAAGAACGGCAGCAGCGGCCCGCCGATGGAGCCGACCACGTTGTGGCTGCGCGACTTGTTGCGCGGCAGTCCCTGGTAATTCCTGAAGAACGTGTTAGCGTTGAGCGCTTCGTTTTCTCCCTGATATAGCACCTGGCCGTGGTACTGGTCGGAGCCGCGCTTGGTCGTCAGGCGAATCTGCATCGCGCCTTCGCCGCCGGCGTCCGCGCCCAGGCCCGTGGTCGAAACGCTCACCTCCTCGATGGCGTCAATGCGCGCCGGGGCGAAGGCGAAGAAGCTGGTTCCGCCGCTCTTGAAGCGCTGGGAGTTATTGTTCATGCCGTCGAGCGTAATGTTGAGTGAAGCGTTGGGCAGCCCATTGTACGTGCTGTTCCGCTGATTATTGCTTCTCGAATTGCCCGCGATCAGCCCTGCGAAGCCGAGGCCGTCACGGCCAGCGAAGGGCAGGTTCTTGACCAGCTGGTTGTTGATTGTGCCGCCGACTTCAGCGGTGGTTGTGTTGAGTTGCTCCGCGCTCGCCGCCACCTGGACTGTTTCCCCCGTGGCTCCGACCTTCAGGTCAACCGAGATATCGGTGGTGCGTCCTGACTCGACAGTGATAGCGGCAATGACCGTGGTCTGAAAGCCGGCGGCGGTCACGGTCAGTTTGTATGAGCCAAATTGTAGGTTGGGGTAGAGAAACCCGCCGTCGCTGGAAGAAACGGTGGCGTACTCAATCCCGGTGGAAGTGTCCGTCAATTTGATCGTGGCGTTCGGAATTACGGCTCCGGAAGGGTCGCGGACGATGCCGCGAATACCGGTCGTGGTGATTTGGGCCAGGCTGGCGACGGCCAGCGCGGCGATTACAGCGGCGTGAGCGAAGGCGCGTAACGGCAGGCTGGGCAGTGTGCGTTTTTTCATGGCTTCCTCCCCAAAGCAATCCCTGCTTTCCCGGAAGGCCCAGATAGCGCGGATTGCTTGATTCAGTTCCTATCAGGATACATTTCAGACGGCGATTTACTACGAGAGACAAAGATGACGATCACATTAGAAGGCAGGGCGTCGCAATGAGTCTTGTACCCTTAAAAGGTCGCTTGAATCCCCTTAGGGCGCTAAGGCTGAAATGGCTTTGACTGAAGCGACTAAACCGTTGTATACATTAGCCGAATTCCGGAATGGGGCGAGCAGGTTTTAGCCGCATTTCCAGTCTGACCGCCATTTAAGTACCAGCACAATTGAATTGAGCACAGAGAAGTTTAGCTTTGTTCGGGAATTTCCGAGTCACTCCAACAGTATTCGGGCGATATTCGGGTCTTACTGAGAGGAGCCTCCTATGCCGCTGCAATTGCCACCGGGCAGTCTGTATGGCGAGACTTTGAGAAGCCACAAGGTGTCGAGCTTCGATTTGTCGGAGCGCGTCTATCCGGCTCGCTTCAGGACCCCACGGCACTCGCACAAGCAGGCCTTATTCTGCTACGTCGTGCAAGGGAATTACACCGAGACATACGGCAGAAAGACCCGCGAATGCAGCACGTCGGCGCTGCTCTTCCACCCGGCGAACGAAACGCATGCGGAACACTTCCACGATTCGGGCGGGCGGTCCTTCATCATCGAGATCGCCCCTGAATGGCTGGCGCGCGCGCGCGAATGCGCGGCCGGAGTGGACGACCCCGCCGAATTTCATGGGGGGACTCATGAAATGCTGGCCAGGCGACTCTACAAGGAATTCAACTTGCTGGACGGAGTCTCCCCATTGGTTATCGAAGGGCTGATGCTCGAAATGATCGGAGAAACCGCCCGCCGTAACGCCTATAACTCGCAAACAAGCGCCAATCTGGCGCCGCGTTGGCTCCAGCAGGCCAGAGACCTTCTGCACGCGCGCTTCACCGAGCGCCTCACGCTTGCGGAGTTGGCGCGCGACGTCGGCGTGCATCCGGTCCACTTGGCCCAGGCGTTTCACAAGTCTTACCGGCGCACAGTCGGAGATTACGTGCGTCAATTGCGAATCGAATACGCCTGTCACGAACTCGCCGCGTCTGAAACGCCGATTGTCCAGATCGCCCTGTCGGCGGGCTTTTGCGACCAGAGCCATTTCACCCGAACCTTCAAACGCCTCATTGGTGTCGCGCCCTCACAATACCGCGAATCCCTACGCGGAGTTTAAGTGGCTGTCATCTGAACTTGGCGACCCGGCCGCCCTCGCCGACGGCCCAGCCCGCGCCGGATCGCGCGAAGCTGATGGCGTGGTAACCCGCGCCGCCGATGGGAGACCAACTCGCGCCCCCGTCCAACGAGTAGTCTGACCCTGAAGGGCCGACCGCCACCAGCGTTGAAGCGTTTGGCGCGTAGGCGACTGCGGATCGGAAGCCTCCGGGCAGAGGGCCCTTCACGAGTTTCCATGTGCGGCCGCCGTCACTGGTCGTAGCCACATTGTCTCGCGCTTCGCCTTCCTTCTTGTAATCACCGCCCACAATCACTCCGTTCTTGGAGTCTTTGAAGGCGATCGAAAAGATTCCCGCCGACGGCTGGCCGCTCGGAATCGGCGTCGTCGCCACCTGCCAGGTGTCTCCGCCGTCGGTCGAGCGGAGCACGCGCGCGGCGGTGGTCGCGATCCAGACGTTGTTTCGCCCATGGGTGACGACGCAGGTTCCGCTGGCGGCGAATGCGCCTTCGCCGGCGAGCGCGGGCGGGAGTTTCTCGTGCGGAATCTCTTTCCAGTTCGCCCCGCCGTCCGTGGTCCTGACGATCACGAAACGGCCGTCCACAGAATCGCTCACGGCCACGCCGCGATCGGCGTCCCAGAAGGCCAGCGCGTCGAAGAAGGCCTTCGGATTGCGGTTGGTGAACTGCAACAGCCAATGCCCGCCTCCGTCGGTCGTTTTGTAGATTCTCGAGCGTTCGCCCTCGCCGATGCTGAGCAGATAAGCCGTGTCGGTGTCAAACGCCTCTACGTCCCTGAAGTCGAGAGCCTCGGCGCCGGACACCGTCGCCGCCTGCCAGGTTGCTCCGCCGTCGGCCGTCCTCAGATAAACGCCATCGCTGCCACTCGCCCACGCCACGGTCGCGCTGACCGCGCTGACGCCGCGCAGCCTGGCGGTCGTCCTACTTGACTGTGAGAACCACTCTGGAGCGACGCGTTGGGCGACGCCGAGGCAGAGCAATAAGAAGAGACCTCTTTTCATAGTTTTTTCTTGAGACCCGGTTGCGAAAGCCTGACGCCATTGTATTCGAGACTTTGGCCCCTTGCTTGCGTTTACATAAAAAGATGTGAAAACAAACGGAATAGTGAAAAACGCATTTCGTAGCCTCGCCTTCAGGCGGAAGCGTTTGGCGTTATGGAATGGATCTTTGAGCCGCGCTTCCGCCTGAAGGCGGGACTATGAACCGATTATCCGCAGGAGAAGATTGTTATGGATATCGAAGTTTTAAGCACGGCCTTTCGCGATGGGGAAGTCATCCCAGTTCAATATACCTGTGACGGGGCAAATGTTTCTCCGCCGTTGCGGTGGGGCGCCATTCCGAAAAACTCACAAAGTCTCGCGCTCGTCTGCGAAGACCCGGACGCTCCTTCCGGCCTTTTCGTCCATTGGGTCATTTTCAACATGCCGCCGATAGTTTCAGATTTGCCTGAAGCGATGCCGACCACGGAGGAGCTTGTGGAGAGCGGCGCCATACAGGGCCGGAACGATTTTGAGAATATCGGCTACGACGGCCCAAGCCCGCCGCCGGGCAAACCGCACCGGTATTTCTTCCGCCTTTATGCGCTCGACACGAGACTCCAGCTTCGGGCGGGCGCCACAAAACAGGAGTTCGAGCGAGCGGCGGAAGGCCACATTCTAGCGAAGGGGCATTTGATGGGAACCTACAAACGCGGGGCCAGCCGGGCCGCAGGGCGTTAAAACAGAAATGAAAGTAGACAGGATTTCTCAAGATTTGCACATTGAATTAAATCCTGAGAAATCCTGTAAATCCTGTCTACTTCTCTGAAGGTCGCAGCCAATCTGACGCCATGCGGCTTGTGGCGGACAGACTGCCACTCGTGTCCAGTATGAGATGATCCGCGCCGGGTTCTGCGTTCAGGCTCGCTCCTTCCTCACGCTGCCGTAGATAAACTTCCCAGGTGGCGTCCGACAGCCCTTCTTTTCTCGCGGCGCGCTCGGCGAGACGCGAGCGAACCAGTTCCGGCGCAAGACGACATTCGATAAATCTCCATCGCGCGCCGGCTTCGGCGGCCACCGAACGGGCCGTCGCCAGAGGCCCGGCCTCTCTGAACGTGGCGTCAAGAATCACGCTGCGACCATTCTTTAGCGCTCGGGCGGCGGCCTCGATCATTTTCCGGTAAGTGAGTCGATTTGCCTCGGCGGTATAAGCCCCTTCGCCGTATGCGGCCTGCTTCTTCGCGTCTCCGAAGATTGATTGACGCGCCGCGTCGGAAGAGATCGCCTGCAACCCGAGTTCGCCGGCGATGGCGCGCGCGACGGTGGTCTTGCCGGTCCCGGAAAGCCCCCCGACGGCGATGACCGTAGGCGCTTTCAAACGTGACGCGTAGCGCCGCGCCAGGTCGAAAAAGTTTTTGGCGCGAGTCGCGGCGTCTTCGCGCTCTTCTTCGCTGAACTCCGCCTCGTTCAACCTGAAGCTCAGTACCTTGCCGCGCACGTAAGCGCGATAACAGCGGTAAAAAGGCAGTAACGTGAAAAAGTCTTCGGCGCCTGTTCGCCGCTGATAGGCTTCGGCGAAGAAATAGCCGAGGTCTGGCCTACCGCGCGCGTCCAGGTCCATCGCCAGAAACGCCGCCTCGCTCGCCACGTCGCCGCAGCGGAAGCGGTCGTTGAATTCGATGCAGTCGTAAATGCATATCGCGCCGTTTGTCACGCACACGCTCTCGCAGCGCACGTCGCCATGCCCGTCCACGACCCAACCTTCGCGCGCGCGCCGGTCGAAGAGGCCGGCTTTCGTCTCTATCTCTTCGCGCGCCCACGAGCGAATCGTCTCGTAGTCCGTGGCGCTGATCGTGCGGCCGACGAACGGCTCGGTCTGGATGAAATTTTCTTCCCAGTTGTGGCGGATCTCGTCGAGGCTCCCCCATTTCGCGATCTCAGGCCCGCGTGAAGCCGTGCGGTGAAATTCGCAAAGCCGCGCGGCGACTCGATCAATGACCTCCTCGGTGACCGTGTTGTTCGCGACCATCTGGTCGAGCATCCGGTCTTCGGACAGCCGTTTCATCCATACGCAATAATCGACAATCTTTCCTTTCCTTCCCGAAAATCGAATGGCGCCCTCGAGATCGATCACCCGGCCGAGGCCGATGTACGTGTCTGAACACAATCTGCGATTCAGCCATATCTCATCCTCGCAAGCCTTCAACCGTTTGTTCGGCGTGGTGTAATCGAGGAAGCCGAAATCTACTGGCTTTTTCAGCTTGACGACATAGTTGCGGCTCAGCAGCAGTACGGAAATGTGCGTCTGCTTCATTTCAATCGGCAGCTCTTCTTCGGGCCAATCCGGCGCGTGGCGCAATCGCTCGACCATTTTCAGCCACCTCGCCAGATCGGTCTTTTCATCCGCGTTGATTGAGGCCATTTGATCACACTCCCTTCGGCGTCATCAAAAGTCGCAAACCAGGCGCCATAAAAATCGTCTGTCCATTTTTGATTGTGAGATTGGCTTGCCAGTTGCAAAACAATATGAATAGGACTTATGGGACTTATAAGATTTGTAAGTCCCAAAAGTCCCAAAAGTCCTATTCCTGGGAGGAATGGAAAAATGGAGAGCAAAGCAAAACTTTTCGGGCACGCAGTTCACCCAATCCTGATCGTGTTTCCTTTGGGACTCTTTGCCACTGCCGTGGTCTTCGACGCGATCGGTTGGGCGACGGGCAATGGGAAATGGTTGGAGGTGTCTTTTCGGATAATCCCCGCCGGCATCATCGGCGGGTTGATCGCGGCGCTATTCGGATTGATTGATTTTCAGGGGATTCCTTGGAACACAAGGGCCAAGAGGATCGGAATATGGCACGGCTTGGGCAACGTCGGAGTAATTATCCTGTTCGGGGCCAGCTGGTTGACGCGTTGGCCCAATCCGCCCGCCCCCGGCGCCCTGCCGGTAATGCTTTCGTTGGGTGGCGCGGTGTTGATGCTCATTACCGGATGGTTGGGAGGCGAGCTGGTCGAACGCCTGGGCGTGGGCGTGGATGAAGGGGCGAATCTCAACGCGCCTAACTCGCTGACCGGACGCCCGGCGCGAGAGAGCCGCGCGCCGGATGAATCTCAGTGGGACAGACTTTAGTCCTAAACCCCTGGCATTGTTCATTGCTCATCGTTCATTGTTCATTGCTGGAACTGCGCCATTCCTCAATGACAAATGACAAATGAACGATGAACAATGAAAATTTCCGTATGTGGGCTACAAGGCCTTCTTACGCAACTCTTCGGCCATGTATTCGCTCGCGCGCCAGGCGACAGCCGCGATCGTCAGCGTGCAATTCTTCTCGGGGCAAGAGACGAACGACGCGCCGTCGACCACGAAAAGGTTTTTGACCTCGTGCGCCTGATTGAATTTGTTGAGCACGGACGTTTTCGGATCGTCGCCCATTCGCGCCGTGCCGACTTCGTGAGTGGCGTCGCCGGGCGGCGGCGGCAGGGCGCGAGTGTATGGAATAACCTCGGCGCCTGCCGCGAGCAACAACTCTTCGGCGGTGTCGAACATCAACTCCGCCATCTTCAATTCATTGTCATGCCATTTCGCGTTGAAGCGCAGTTGCGGAATGCCGTACCGATCCTTCAACTCGCCGGGATCAATCTCGCAATAGTTGTCGAAGTAGGGCAGGCATTCGCCGAAGCCGGCCATGGAGACGCGCGTTGGATTGAGATTGCGCACTTCCTTCTTGAACGACGCGCCGAAGCCCTCGACGCGTTTGGCGAAGCCGGGGTATGCGCCGGAGCCGCTGCCGGGCTGATATTGCCAGCCGCGCAGGACCGGGACTTTGCGCCCGCCTTTCATGTTCGTATGGCGCGGAATGTATATATGCCCGCCGCCCGCGCCGTCGTCGTTGAAGACTTCGCCGCCTTTCAAATCCGTCAGCCACCCGCCGATCATCCCGGCCTTGAAATTGTCCATCAGGTAA
>Ga0154003_1000504_pt1 | contig 12282 bp, 11 predicted proteins | sample TSFL087MetaG_FD_104679 | JGI IMG/M metagenome (GOLD analysis project Ga0154003, IMG submission 104679) | Attine ant fungus gardens microbial communities from Florida, USA - TSFL087 MetaG | ecosystem: Host-associated > Fungi > Mycelium > Unclassified | place: USA: Florida, Lake Talquin State...
AGGACTTCCTCGATGTCAGCATGAGGGGACCCAAAGCGGCAACGGCGCCTGCGGCCCCCGCCCCTTTGAGTATGTCTCTTCGGGTGACGTCCGAACTATCGTTCTTTGTCTTTTTCCTTTTTTTTGGCACTTGAGTTCTCCTTGGGTGTAGTTATGCCTCAAAACTCCAATCCCGTAATGTGGTCAGTCCACATCCGGGCAGAGGTATATCGGCCACATGCTTTTAGAATGTGCGGGTTGCAGTTAATTTTCCGGGGGTACTGCAATTTCAGACCGAGCGCTTCAACAGAGAGGCAGCAGCAATAGTTAGTAGTGGTTCGTCAAATCTTGTGAAGCGTGGTATTTTTTAGGTATCCTCCAGCTAGGCAACGTATCAATGAGGAATGGGACGATCAATACTAATACGGTTACAAAACTGTTATAGTCAGGGTAGGATTACAACTAAGGCTAAAAATGTGGCGATTTAGGCAGGCCGATTAACAGTTACGTAACTTGTTAACGGGCGGAATAGATTTGTTTGAGTGCGGACTGCAAGCCAATGACCAACCCAACGCATTCTCACGCCCGCCTGAACCAGTCACGAAAACCTTTATAATTCCAAACACTGTAGAAGATCGAGGATCGATATTCAATGCTCCGTCCAATAAGTGTTTCGGGATATGGCGACAGCCTTTGGAGCGCCTTGAGTCCTCGCCGCTTTTAGTTAACAAAAAGCGAACGGAAAGCGGCGAGGACTCAAGGCGCTCCAAAGCGCTCCGCCGATTTTAGAGCATTTGCAATAAAACTTATTAAACGCAGCATTCAACATGACGGGGTAAATTGTCTTGTCACTGAGCCTTCGACGTGTCAAATACCACTTGGTCGTACCACCAGAGCTTCTTGAACAAGAGCGGCGAGGTTTCCTTATCTTTCACTATGTCAAGAATCTCTGAAATGCTACGACGTCCGTCGATTGCCTCAAACATCCGCTTCTCTCTGGCATCAATGAAAAGCATCAGATCGTCAAACACATGAGTTCGGTTGAACAAGATACCAGAGACACCGGCAGGAAGGTCTTCCTGGACGCAGATGGTCCACGGGAGACGAATCGGCACATAGCGCAAACAGCGTTCGTCATCGAAGCGAACCTTCGAGCCATCTTTGTTCGCGTCGCTTCGGTGGACCACGAGGCTGTGGATATCCATCAAGCCTCGCCACAGTTCCATCGCCATATACTGCTCACGTTCGGGAAGAGTGAGCAACCTACTCGCATGGGGCGCCTCCGCGATCAAACCGCATTGAGGCAGGTAAGGCGCCTGCCAGTGCCAGCGGCCCAGCGTCAAGTCATTGCGTTCGATAAAGTCGAAGAGCTCGGGCACTGAGTACGCCCTGTCGCGCGGATGCAGCAGCGCATCAACCAGAGCCTCGGCGTTCAAGGCATCCCTTGAGCCGCGCGTTGTAGCTAACAACGGATGATGTTGAGGCAGCAATTTCAGCGCCACAGTAAGATCATGAAGCTCTTCTTCCGAGGTTCTGACGCCAAGTCTCCGGCAGTATTCCTGCAGCATGTAAACGCCGGTTCTCCCGTAAGGCGCGTACACCATCAAGTTCATTGCGCCCTCGGGTCTCAACACGGACCGGAGCGCGCGCAAACCCGCATCCGGATCAGCGAGATGGTGCAGCACGCCGGTACAAACGATTAGGTCGAAGCTCTTGTCCAACTTGGCGACGTTCTCGATAGGCAGCTGACGTGTTACGAGATTCGTTAATTTGTACTTCCGCTTCAGCGTCTCAGTGTGCTCGAGACTAGTCGGGCTGACATCAATGCCAACCACGTGGGCATCGGGATGACAGAGCGCGTACTTCGCGGCTTGCCACGTTCCACATCCGGCGATGAGGACATCCAGATCGGAGCGGTACTCCTTGTCAGGCCAATGCAAATGGTACTCGGAGCGATTAGGATTCTCGGCCTGCCACGCGTCACGAAGACGATCCAGATCTTCTACCGGTGGTGGATAGGGGTGACGAGTATAGAACTCGCACACAGGATCTGCGCTGACGTCCGATTTGCGCCCCCCCGCCTTGCCCTTACGAGCTTTAGGCCTCATGGTAAAACATCCTCCAGCCTTCGCCTACCTGTTCAAATGGTGATTATTGTGTGGAAAAGCCGCTACACGCGGAAATCCCCGTGACACGCGGAGCGGCGACAGACATTCTCCACGTGTTTCGGTCCATTCCGCGTGTAGCGGCTTTTACCCATCGTTCTATAGGCTGGTTGCAGTTGATCTGTCGCGACAACTGAAAACAGCTTATATGGCTGTTATCGTTGACGTTGATATGGTTATTAAGGTCCAAGTGCAAGGCTGGGTGTTGGGGATGCCAGTTCTGGGGGCAGAGGGAAAAACGTTCCCTCTCTTCATTGAAATAACGACCACCGGGGAGGTGGAGCATTTGTACGGCCCGGTCCTTTGGCAAGTTTCCCCTGTTCTACCGCTTGATGCGACTGTCGTATTCTGAGTTTCCGCTTGAGCCATAGTCATTTCTCCTTAAGGTTAGAAATTATCTCTCTACAGTGATGATTGGGTAATCATCGCTAAGAAGTCAGCTTACAAGTTGTAATAATGTAGCCACGAAAGCGCCGCAGCCACAGTGAGAAAACCGGAAAGATCCATTCGGATTTAACCGTCCAGAAGCGGGCGCCAACCCAAAGGAAACATTCCGTCTGTGACGTGCAAACCCTTGTTCTTTTTCTTCATCTCGTTGATGTATTCGGGCGCCTGCTGACGAGAATCCTGCGCGGCAGTGACGCCGCCGGTCGCTGGCAGTTTGAGCTTTTCGTCGCACTGGTTGAGATTCCCGGCGACGCTTTTCAAAAACTCCATGCCATTGAGATAAGTATCAGCGAGAGGCAGCTTCCCGATCCGCGCGAACTCAGTCCAGGCGCTGAACACCTTATGCGACCTTTCGAACTCCGCGTCAGTCAGTTCGAGACGCAACATCACATCGTAGTCCTTTTTACTCTCGTATTCGAACTCGTGATAAAGCCCTTCAGGGATCAATCCGAAGACCGGCGCCGCCCCGCCCCGATCGTCCGTCCGGAGGCCGAGCGCATCGATCTTTGTATCGCGTCCGTCTAGCGTAGTCCACATCACGAACGCGGATGGCGAGGGGCCACTGCGGGCGGCGAAGGTAAGGAATCGCCGATGCGTTTGCACCCTGAACCATCGGGTTAGAGCCTGCGTTTTCGGATTCGACGTGACAAAGCTGTCGTCGCCATACTCGACCACCTGCAGGGAGGATTTGCCCCTCGGTATGGCGCCACGTTTATCCAGTGAAATGCCTCTGAATTCAATGCGTTTGGGGACATCGGGCCTGTCCAACGCATACTTCCCTCCGCCTATCACCTCGTACTCTCGTGGTATGGAATCATCTGTAAGATTTTCATCGGTACGCTCGCTAATGATGATCATTCCACTCGGATCGAATTCATATAAAAAGGTTTTCGCCCTGCTAGTCCCTTCATCGACCCTCCATGTGCCGGAAATGCTGAATGAGCATGTCTTCCCAGCGATCGATTGACCTAAGGCGACTCCATATGTGAGATTGACTTCAGTCTGTCCCACATTTCCGGCCCCGAGCGAACAGATGAGCAAGAACGAACAGAGAAAGACAACTCGTATCATCTCTATCGCCTCCTTTACTGTTTCGCCTGTCTTGCCGCCGCGTTCCTGTATTCCTGAAACTTATCGTCTCGCACGTGGAGTGATTCGTTGAGACGCCTCATCTCCCTGAAAAACAGGAACGGGACCTGCGCGGGTGGGATTTCATCGGATAGTGTGTCCTCAAGGCTCCAGTCGAGCTTGTATAACCTGATCTCTTTTTCGCCGCATTGATTGAGGCTCTCGGTAACCTCCTTTACGAGCAGAAGGGTGTTCATGGGAGCTTTACGGTATAGCAGGGCGCCTTCCTTAGCCCGTCTATCCCACTCCCGCAGGACCTTCAGCCCCCTCTCATATTGCGACGACGTGATCTCAAGGCGCAGCATCACGTTCGATGCGGCGCTCGGTTCTTTCATAAACTCCCGATAGCTTTCCTCCGGGACGGTTCCGAACTTCCGATTCCCCCGGAAGGAATATGTGCCGACTGCCTCAATCTGGGTCCGTTCTCCGTCCAACCTGATCAGCATCGGGAACGCCGGCCCGGTCTTGTCGTAGAACGCGCCTCTTTGACTGGCAAGAACGAGAAAATAGCGGTGAGGCTCTCCATCAGATTCGCATCCCTTCTGGTCGAACGCCGTCACAGGCGCCGCCATGCATAAAGAGATCAGCGAAAAGAAAAACATCCGTCGCTTCATATGCGCCTACTCCTTTCAAGGATTGAGGATTGAGGATAGAAGATCTATCCCCTATCCTCATATCATCTATCTTCTTCAGGTCGTCTTACGATAACCGTATACCTTGACTTCCCTGTCAATCCTTTTCTGGATCTCAATGTTTTCCTTCAGCTGCTCATCATAAGGCTTGGGCGGGTCGGCCCAGGAGATGTGCTGAAGGATTGTGAACATGCTGGTGTAGGGGTTGGCATGCGTATATACATTGGTCGCGTCGTTGACGATCCGGAGCTTCGAGGCGTGAAAATCAAGATCCAGATCGAAATTGACGTGGTTAATCCGGAAGAGCTTGAAGCGAATCGTCTTGATGTCGAAAGCATCGCCGGTCAGGAAGGTCCAGCCCGGCAGGTTGACGGCGCCATGCATTGTAGCGAACTTCTTGAGCGCCGCCGGGTCGTCCTGTTCAGGTTTCAAGGTGATCGAATACATGAACAGGTCTTTCCCCATCCGTTCTTTATAATGCTTGTGAACCTTGACCAGCGTGGATGTGATTAGCGGACAGGCGCCTTCGCAGTTGGCGTACATCATGTTGATGATCGCCTGCCTGCCCTTGATCAGGTCGTCGTAGAACCTGACCTCCTTGTCTTCGTGGGTGCGGAGCAAAGCGTTCGTAAAACGCTTTGCTCCCTTCGACGCCGGGTGGGGCTTGAAAGACGGATTGCCCTCAACCGGCTTGTCACTCATAAAGTTGGCGAACAGGGATCTTCTATTCATTAGCTTGCCGAATCCTTTCTCTGATACGTCGGCAATCCGTCTTCCACCGATAAGCCGGCGGCTCTTCGCTGTTCAGCGATCTGTCGCCTCTTGTGGTTCAGTTCGGCAATGCTATCGACGATGTCCCACCGCACCATCATGAAATCATCCTCGTGTCCCATGTTGTGGCAGTGGATGAGGTATCGCCCGACGAAATCTCTGAACTGAAGCCTTATCGTGATCCTCTCCTGACCTGCCAGTCTATAGACATCCCGGCGCGCGTTATTGGTCGCCTCATCGGGAAGGAGAGCGACCGGCGTCCGCACATCCGGTTGCGTCGTCGGGTTCAGTCTGATCGATCGCGACAGAACACGCCCCTCCTCGAAGTGAATATGGACCGGATGAGTCCAATTGTTCGTACAGATGTCATTTGTCAGCGTCCACTCTTCGGTTGAGCCCTTGAGGACCGCATGATCAACCCTGTTCTCGTCGAACGCCAATCCATTGATCTGGTTCTGGCCGGCGCAAGTGGTAAGTCCAGGAGTGGTGGGGCGCTGGAAGCGCCACTCGAAGAACGCGTCAGGCGGCGTCAAGGTCGGCAGTTGGACCAGCGTGCTCGGAATCGGCGGCGTGTCGGGAATGATGGTGTTCCCGATGATGTCGAAGCGCATCAAGACGTTTTCAACCGGTAGACCGGCCGATATCGGGGCAGCGCCCACGCTGACAAATTGCGCGGCGTTCTCCCGCAAGTAGACCGATGTGCCTACCGCGAACTGGGAGAAGTCGATGATGATGTCATAACGCGAGGCCACAGGTATCCGCAGGTTGCCAGTGGGTTGCCACGGCGTGTTCAGGAAATTGGCGTCAACGGCGACGACCGTCCACGGCTTCTGGACCCCGTTGGAATCGACCAGCATCAGGTTCCACTCCTTGGCCGGCCCGGTATTCAGTATGCGGAAGCGGTATTTGCGCCTTCTGACCGCGTGTTTCGGCTGAATCTTGCCGTTGACCACCCATTTGTCTCCGCCTGGAGCGCTTCCAATTTCAGGGTCTTCCCGCTCCTGGAACATCTCGGTGCGACCACGGGCGGTATCGGTGGCGCAGAATATCTTGTCGGTGAGTATCAGCGGGATATCGGTTATGCCGTAGAAGCTCGGAAGCCGAAGCGAGCTTGACGGCGCGAGGAAATCAAACGGCGTGTCAATATTGTCGTATACGATATACATGCCGTTGAGGCCCAGGTAGTTGTTAGGCGCCGTCCATCGGGCCCGGTGGTCGTGAAACCAGAAAGTGTGCATGGCCTCGAGCTGATTGCCGATTCCGCCAAAAGCGTCAATGCCGGCGTAGGCGTTGGCGTAATGATTGTCCTTGAAGAATCCCGGCCCGAAGAAATCTCCCGCGAAACCGTCGCTCTCCGACGCTGTATGCCCATTGTGCAGATGGATCGTGATCTCGTTTCTGCCTCCGTTGTTGTGGACCAAAGGCAACTTGTTCCTGAAGCGGACGATCGTCGGGCTGCCATAAAAGTTGAGAGGCGTCTCAGACGGATATTTGCCGTTGAATCCCCAAAAATAGGAAGGCAAAAAATCCGAGTGGAATCTTTGGGTCGCAGGCCTGGCTTCCTGGTAGTACTGCACGTCAGGCAGAAACTGCTCCCAGCGTTGATGAGGCGCCCTGGGCGCTTCGCCCTTGGATGTGTTGGCATTCTTGGTCGGCGCGGGATTCAATAACACTGGTATCGCAGGAGATGGAATGGGAAGGTTGTCCCTAAAAGGCGTGTGTGGCGGACTGTTTTCCGGCTCCACGTCGCATATTATCGGCTCCGCGACACTGGTTTGGGCGTATGACTTCCACGAAGTCAACATGGTCGGGCCCATAACGCTCGCCGCAGCTCCGATTTTGAGCATATCCCTACGGGTAACGCCCGGGCTTTCTTTCCCGGTCTTTTTTCGTTTTTTTGACATTTGAGTTCTCCTTGGATGTAGTTATGCCTTAAACCTCCAGCCAGTAATGTGATTCGTCCACACCAGGGCGGAGATCGACCAGCCAGCTACTTGTAGGATGTACGAGTTTGCCGTTAATGTTTTTGGTACTGCACTTTCAGAACGAGCGCTTCAACTATCGGGGCAGCAACGATATTCAGTAATGGTTTGTCAGTTATATGTGAAGCGTGCTTTTTTTAGGTATCCTCCGATGGGTGGGCAAGCTACCCGCTAGCGGGCGGTGGGGTCAATATGGATACAGTTATGAAACTGTTACGATCAGGGTGGGATTGAAATCAAGGCTAAAAATGGGGCGATTTGGGCAGGTCGATTAACAGTTACGTAACTTGTTAACGGGTGACGCCAATGTCTTTTCTGTACTGCGCTCCATCAAACTGGATCATGTCGACTGCTTCATACGCCCGCGCCGTCGTTTCCCCCAGCGTCGCAGCGCGGGCTGTCACACCCAACACCCGCCCGCCGGCTGTCTCTATCTCCCCATCGGCATTAATCTTCGTTCCGGCATGAAAGACTACGACGCCATCCTGGCGCTCCGCCTCATCTATGCCGGTGATCGTCTTCCCGGCGGAGTAATCTCCCGGATAACCGCCCGAAGCCATGACCACGCAGGTCGCCGTCTCTTCACTCCAGAGTGACAAATGCGGTTGCGCGTCCGACAACCGTCCTTGCGCCACGGCCAGAGCCACTTCGGCGAAGTCGCCGTCGAATCGCCGCAGGATCGCCTGGGTTTCAGGGTCGCCGAAGCGCACATTGTATTCGAGCGCCTTCGGGCCGTCAGCGGTGATCATTAGACCGCAATACAACACTCCACGGAACGGGAAGCCTTCGGCGCGCGCGCCCTCCAGCGTCGGCTCGACGACCTCGCTGACGATCCGCCGTTCGAGTCGCCCGTCTAATAATCCTGGCGTCGAGAAGGCCCCCATCCCGCCGGTGTTCGGCCCCTGGTCGCCGTCGAACGCGCGCTTGTGATCCTGGGCGACGGGCATCGGCGCGTAATCCTTCCCGTCGCTGAAGACGAGATAAGACAATTCGCGACCTGCCAGGCACTCTTCGATCACGATTCTCGCACCCGCCTCGCCCAACTTGCGCCCGACGAGCAGATCCTCGATCGCCCGCATGGCCTGCGCCTCGTCTTCGGCGATGATCACGCCCTTGCCCGCCGCCAGGCCTTCGGCTTTCACAACGACCGGAAAACCGAAATGGGCGCCGGTAACGGCCTCCATCGCGTCTTCGACGTTGTCGGCGACGCGGTGGCGCGCGGTCGGAATGTTATGGCGCGTCATAAACTCCTTGGCGAAGACCTTGCTGCCTTCAAGCCTCGCCGCCGCCCGCGACGGCCCGAAGACCGCGACGCCGCGCTCGACGAGCGCGGCGGCCACGCCGTCGACCAGAGGCTGTTCGGGGCCGACGACGACCAGTTCTATCTTCTCGCGTACGGCGAATTCGGCGATTGAATTTATGTCGCCCGCGCTCACGCCTGCGGGCGTCGTCTGTTTCAGGATGCCCGCGTTGGCGGTCGCGGAATAGATTTGTTTGACGTGCGGACTGCGAGCCAATGACCAGACCAACGCATGCTCACGCCCACCCGAACCAATCACGAAAACTTTCATAATTCCAAACACTGTAGAGGATAGAAGATCGAAGATCGAGGATGGAGAATCGAAGATCGAGGATAGAAGATCGAGAATCGATATTCAACATGACTTGTAGAGTTATTCAAGGGTTGCGGCCGAGGTATCCGACAAACTGAAGTTCATTGGGCATTTTCTCGCGGCCTTTCCGCCACTTTCCAAGTCATGAATTAATGCGATCTTCGGTCCTCTATCCTCCATTCTCTATCCGCGCCTCCCGCTTGACAGTTCGCGGGGCTGAAAGTTATGGTTGCGGTTCGCTCCACCCACGCCGTTATCCCCATGGCGTCCCAACAGACTCAACAAGTCTTATCAGGCGAAGGTCGGGCGTAGTGTTCAATCTCCCTCATTGAAAGGCAGGTGAAAAACAAGTGGCAGAAATCAAACTCGGCGATAACGAGACGCTGGAGAGCGCTCTCCGCCGGTTTAAGCGCAAGGTTCAACAGGAAGACATTATTCGCGAAGTCAAACGGCACGCCTTCTATGTTCCGCCCGGAGAAAAGCGCCGCCTGAAATCGGCGCTGGCCCGTAAGCGAAATCGCAAAAAATACCGCCGCCCGATCGAATAACCCCGCAACAGCGGGGACTGCCGGCGAGTTAGCGACAAGTGGACGCTAGCCCGATCGTGAGGGAGGGCGAGTCTAATCAACGGCTGCGGAGTGACGCCATCCGCAGCCGTTGTTTTTTTATGCGCGTAGCGGTAGCCCGATAACAACAACGCCGGCCAGCCGATGTTGCTAAAAAGCGACAACCATTAATTGAGCGTCAATTCCACGTCCGCCAATTATCTTTGCTGATAAAGAATTTACGAGCGGTCAGACGCGCGATAGTGAAAATGGCTCGCAGTTTGCTTTAATGCTCGGCTAGGCGCCGCGAGTGGTTGCTTCATCAATAAAGCCCCGCCCGATACCACCAGTGGCGCTGATCCATCCGCCCAGTTTCGAAAGGGATCACCTGCTTGAGCAAACAGACGACGATTGGCGCCGATTTCGGCGCGAGTGGAACAGGACTTCATTACAACTCCCCGGTAACCGTCAAGGTGAAACCCGCCCCGGCTTACACCGGCTACGTTTTTCGCCGCACCGATCTGAACGACTTCGAAATTCCGGCCTCGCCGGAGCATGTCGCGCACGTCAGCTACGCCACGACACTAATGAAATCGGGCGTGATGATCGCCACGGTCGAGCATCTGCTTTCGGCGCTAATGGGGTGTGGCGTGGACAATGCGATCATCGAGATCGATTCGGTGGAGGCGCCGATCCTGGACGGCAGCAGCGGCCCGTGGGCCGAACTGATCGAACGGGCCGGCGTAGTCCAGCTTCAGGCCCCGCGGGCCTATTTGCGCGCGCTCAAACGGGTAGAGGTCAGGGAAAAGGATCGCGTCATGTCGATCGAACCCGCCGACGAATTCCGCGTCACCTGCCTGATCGCCTTCAACCACCCGATGATAGGCGAGCAGCGGCGCGAGGTCAGCATTTGCCCACAGGATTATTCAAAAGAGATCGCCCCCGCCCGCACGTTCGGCTTCGTCGAGGAGATCGAGACGCTGCGGCGGAGCGGGCTGGCGCGCGGCGGATCGCTCGAAAACGCGATCGCGCTGACGCGCGACGGCATGCTCAACCCGGAGCCTCTGCGGTTCGAGGACGAGTTCGTGCGCCACAAGATCCTGGACATCATCGGCGACCTGGCGCTCGCCGGGATGCCCGTACTGGGCCATGTGCGCGCGTCGCGCTCCGGACACGGCTTGCACACGATGCTGCTCTCGACCCTGCTGCGCGACAGAGAGGCCTGGGAGGTGACCAACTCGCGGCCATAATCCCGCCGGCGCAACGGGATGGTCTTACACCAGTTTTCAAATGTATGAATACTGTTAGGCGCCGCAGGACACAGAGAACACAGAGAAATCATTATGCCCTCTGTGCCCTGCGGTGTGCTCTGTGGCTATTCATCCACCTGAAAACTGCTATAGGATGCGCCTGGGAGGAAAAGGAAATGACTAATCAAATCTTTGCGCCGCTCCACATTCTATTGCTGGCTGTTGTAACAAGCGCAATCGGATTTTCGACGCCCGGGTCGGTCGCGGCTCAATGTCTTGAATATGAGCCGAAGGTAGTTAGACTTTCCGGCGTCATCGTCCGTGAGACTCACCCCGGCCGTCCCAACTTCGAGAGTATCGCCAATGGCGATGAGCCTGAAACAATTTGGGTCCTTAAGCTTAAAAAAGCGATCTGCATTCTTGCCTCGGACGATATCAATGTAGAGGCGGACAATGAAAAAGAAATACAACTTGTGCTGGAAGCCGAGCAATACAGGCGATATCGACGCCTTCTCGGACAGAGAGTAACCGTGTCGGGCAAGCTGTTTCACAGCCATACCGGCCACCACCATAAAACACTTTTGCTCAAAACAGATGGAATACGAAAGCTGACCGCGCCCTGAAAACATCGTTGGAATGGCCGACTGGGCCCAACTGGGCGATGCCTTTCCGCGGGAGCATTTACGCTATTTCGCCCGAAACACCGGCGAAGTCAGCCGCGCCGGGAGCAAGACCAAATCCTCGATCAAACATCCGATAATCGTCACGGCCGAGAGCAGTCCGAAAGAAGCTATCGGTTTGAAATTCGAGAAGAAGAAGATGGCGAACGTGGCGGCCAGCGCGACATTCGCGTAAATGATCGGGCGACCTGACAGCCGCATGCTCTCGAGTATCCCCTCACGCATATCCGCCGTCCCAACCTGCGCCCGTCGGAAGCGCGCGATGAATTGCACGGAATTGTCCACGGCCAATCCCAATACCACGCTGGCCACGAGGCTCGTCGTCAGATTCAATTCGACGCCGCGCCAACCCATAAAGCCGAAGAAAAAAAGGATCGGGATCAGGTTGGGCACGAGAGCGGTGAAGCCGACGCGCAGCGAGCCGAAGAGCGCCGAGAGCGTCAGGTAGATCGTCACGAGCGCGATCGACACGCTCAGCATTTGTTCGCCCGCGATCTGATCCGACGTGCGGTTGAGCATTACGAATGTTCCGGTGGCGAAGACCCGGAACTCCGGCAACAGTTCGCGTCCGCGCGCCTCGATCTCTCTAATCGCTCCGGCCATCGCCTGCGAACCTGACAGGTTGGAGCGGACGAGTATCCGCGCGATCCGCCCGTCGGGGGTGAGAAACTGACGCAATCGATCGCGGTCGGAAAGCAGTTCGTCAATGACGCCCTCATCGGAAGGCAGGTCGTAATGCCGCTGGTCGTTGTCATGAAAAGCGCGGTTGACGTGTTTAACGAAATCCACGACTGACAGCGTGCGGTCGACGCCCTGCCCGTTCGCGCTTTTCCGCGTCTCGGCGAATGACTGAAGCTCGGCGATCCGCCGCAGGACTTCCGGCTTCTTAATCGCCCCGGCGCCTTTCCCTTCGACGATGATGTCGAAATTGATCGCGCCCGAAAGCCGCTTGTTGACCTCGGCCAACCCTACGCTCGTCTCGGAATTCGGCTTGGAGAAATGGAAGTAGTCTATGTCGATCACGATGCGGCTAGCGCCGACCGCGCTGAACGCCACGAGGACGGCGGTCAGGACGTAGAGTGTGGTCTGG
>Ga0154003_1000506_pt1 | contig 12267 bp, 15 predicted proteins | sample TSFL087MetaG_FD_104679 | JGI IMG/M metagenome (GOLD analysis project Ga0154003, IMG submission 104679) | Attine ant fungus gardens microbial communities from Florida, USA - TSFL087 MetaG | ecosystem: Host-associated > Fungi > Mycelium > Unclassified | place: USA: Florida, Lake Talquin State...
CGCCCCTGCTGCTTGAGCGTCATTCACGACATTGCGAGTTTACCACTCGCTGCAAAAGTCAAGCTAAGGGCGAGCATTTCATCCTTCGTTATTGGAGTCGTGTACACGTTTCTTTGAGATTCAGGATCGCGCCTTACGTTAGGGATACCGCTGCGATGCCCAAGCATTTGCACGATAGTAATTTTCTTGGCGTTCGGGATTTGCGGCAAGAATTTATCGAGCGTGTCGGTCAGCTTTAATTTTCCATCCTCGACGAGCTGTAAGATCATCGCGGCGGTGAACATTTTTGTGATCGAAGCGATCCGGAATCTGTTCGCCGCAGTCAAAGGTTTCTTTTCGGTTCCGTTGATCTGGCTGTAGCCGATAGCGCGGGTGTAAAGAACGTTGCCGTCTTTGACGATGGTCAGGCTCCCCATCGCCTTATTCTTTTCGGCGAGCCGGTCAAAAAACTGGTCGAGTTTGGCTTTGTCCAGCGTCTGTGCGTTGATTGCGGCGCCCAACGTCAGTGTCAGTAAGGTTGCGAATGATATTTTGATTTTCATAGAAGCCTTTCTGCTTCCAGGCTACGGAAGCAAGAACGCTTATAAAATACCGACTTGGAGCTGTCAAGTACTTTATATCAAAAAGCGCAGTATCGCTGTTCGAGCGCGAGAGGTTCGTTATCGTTGGTCGGCCGAGCGAGAAGTACGTGGTGATGCAGCGTGAGGTCTGACCCGTTCGGACATCTCAACGTTGCGTCCGGCATCGCCGTAGAACGCCGGGGTTAGATCGCGGAGAAGATCACTCCGAGCGCCGGCAGATCACCGCGCAGATCGTCGAGACGAAATACAGCGTCGCTGATATCATCGAGCAACGCTTCGCCTTGATTCGAGCCGATCAGGACGCCGTATGCTCGCATACCGCGTTCCGCCCTTCTCCTCGTCCATTCCGCTTGCGCTACGGGAGAAATGTCGCTTATGCCGTCGCTGACGCAGATCACATCAGCCTTCTCGAACTGCGCTCCGTCCACCACCTCCAGCGCCTTCTCCATCCACGGCTCGAATACCGTCCCGCCGTTGAAGAAGAAGCTGGCGCAGGCAATCACCTGGGCGGGCGTGGCCTCACCTTTCGGAAACAGATCGAGTCGCAAGTCGCTCGGGCCGGAGAAATGGATCACAGCCAGGTCGCGCTTCTGCAACCGCGCGATTGAAAGCAGAGCGAGCATCACACCCTTGCTCCATACTTCACCCGTCATCCCTCAGTAGTCGGTCGTCATCGATCCCGACTTATCAATGGCAATGATGATCGGCCCCTGCCCCTCAGGCTCATGGCCGATCAGGTCGTACTGCATCAGGCCGCGCTCGGCGAATCTGAGGTAGAAGAGGTCTTCGAGGTCGGGATCGGCCAGCAATGCGATCTCGCTCGGCAGCAGACGCTCGATCTCAGAGCCTGTGGTGATCGAGGTGATCTCATCCGGCGGATGCTTGACGCGCGTCTGCTGCTGCTGAAGCGCAATGCGCGTGAAGCGCCCGCAGACGGCGGCGATTTGTTGCAGTTTCGGCGAATGGCCTACTTGCTGGGCTATGACGAGCTTCTCTTTTATCGAGAGCGAATTTCGCCCGCCCATGCCGTTCTCCGTTCCGAAGTCAGCGTCGTAACCTACGCCGAAAGCATTGACTGCGTCATTAGCTTGGCCGACCTCGACCATCGCTTCGGCCAAACCTTGCCGGACATTCCGGCGCACATTCTGCCGCCGACCTTCGCTCGATTCTTCCAACTTGCGGCTCAAACGATCCGCCTTCTTTTCTTTCTTTGCGGCGCCTGTTCTCGCTCGCGCGGCTTCATTCTTCAACCATACGGACCGTTCCTTATCAACCGACAACGCCGCCAGTTCATCGAGCGTTTCGGCGCGGGCAAATAACTGCTCAACCTCGCCGGTAAGCTCGTGCAATTGGTTGAGATACCGGATCGTTTCTTTATCGGGCGCGGCAACGGCCGAAGCCGCGCACCCGATTGTCGCCATTGCGCTGGAAAGCGGATCACCCATCGTGCCGCTCTCGCGCATCTCGCGACACTCAGTCGTGGAAAGAACCTGCTCGACGATCTCCCGGTTGATTTCGTGCGCTGGAGAGAGCGGAGCAATTGGCGCAACTCTCGGCGAGCGTTTGTGAAAGCTCCAGAACAAGTCCCGCAAGAGCGCAGAACCGGTGCGGATCGCGCCCGTCGTCTCTTCCACTGTCCGGGCCAGTCGCGCGTAATCATCCGCCGCCTGTTCAAAGGTCTCCACATCAAAGCCGTCGTGGGCAATCGCCTGGCTGCCGTCGGCAATCGCGCCGACGACACTTCTGGAGTCCGCCATTTCGGCGCCAAGTTTCGGCACCTGGATTTGTTCACTGATTGCGTTCATTGGTTCATCCGGTCGAACGGTTATAGAACGAGCGAGGCTATCTCATGCTTCATCTTTGCGACGGCCTCGACCACTTTATCAATCCTGTTCGTATTGCGCCCCTGCTCAGCGGCCTGTTCGCGCAGTTCCTGCAACCTCGCTCCGATCTGCTTGAGCTTCGTATTAGCCTCGATCGCCGATTGCATCTTTTGTTCCTCGCTCTGCGCGGCTTGTTGCCCGTCCATGCATTCACGATGGACCGACGCAGCCTGATCTTCGTAATCAACGGCTTTGGAGTTGAGTGGATTCCCGATGCGGGCGAGCGCCTTGCCAATCTCGGTCTGTTGTTCTGGCGATTGCCACAGGACGTGTTTGAGAAAGACAAGATCATCCTCCGTCACCGCGTCGCGGCCTTCAGCGAGCGCGTGAGCCTGCAACACGCCAAGCGCCTGTCCCCATCTCCTGTCGCTGATAATGATGCCTTTGCTCGTGAGATCCCTGCGCAACTGCTCAATGAGGTCAATCGCCGCGTTCGGAATGGAGACCTGCGCGGCAGCCTGCTGCAAAGCGGCAAGCTCCGACTGCAAGAGCGCCGGCGGCCGGCCGCCGTTTGAGATGTGACCGTTATGCTTCGCGCTAGGTTTTGCGCCAAGTTTTGCTGATGCCGCGCGGATGAACTTGGCGAATCCGGTGTCGGTGACATAGCCGACCCGGAAGCGCAGCAGGAACCGATCCCAGAGGGCTTCGAGTTCATTGCCCTGCGGCATCTCGTTGCTCGCGCCGAAGAGCGAGATCAGCGGGACTTGCATCTCCTGGTCGCCGTTGTGGAAGACCCGCTCATTGGCGATCTTCAGCAGCGCGTTCAGGATCGCACTGCCCGCCTTGAAGATTTCGTCGAGGAAGACGAGTTCAGCCTCGACCAATTTGCCCGAGGTGATACGCCTGTATTCGTCTTGCTTGAGCCCACTGACCGATACGGGGCCGAACAGCTCTTCCGGCGTCGTGAAGCGAGTCATCAGATACGCGAAGCTGCGTAGTCCCGCGCCATTCTGCGGGCTGATGCGATTGGCAAGTTCGGTAACGAGAGCCGACTTTGCCGTGCCCGGCGGCCCGAGAACAACTAGGTGCTGCCGCGCAAGCAATGCGACCAGAGAGGCGCGAATGACTTCATCGCGTTCGATCAGCGACGCCGCCAATTCGCTTTCGATGGCCTGCAGTTTATCGAGAGACGGTTTGATGGATGCGAGATTAAGTGCTGTTGACATAGCGATCATCCTTTCGCCCATCTGCGTGCCGCTCCCATCTTTCCGTTCCGAGTTGCGGCGAGAGATCATATGGCTTGAAGGATAAATTCGCCGTTTCGGAAGCATAACCTGGAACTCCCGCACTTTTGGTGAAGACGGCTGCAAAATACACAGGGGCGGCCATTTATGAAGATGAGGCTCTTCTGGCCTAGAAAGAGCTAAACGCCTCCTCGCTCAACATCTTGGCTCAAAAATGATTACCAAAATTGCGGATGAATCATAACCTTGCCGGCAAGGTTATGATTCAAAATTCGTGCGGATATCTTATGCTACCAATTGTTGTGGATATCTTGGCGGTTGTGTTCCTCATCGCGTAAAATCAACCTTCATATTTGCCCGCTGTTGTGTTCTCTCGAAGAGGTATATTCATTGGCGCCTTTTCAAAATGCGCCTTGCACACGCTTGAATGTTACTTTATGTAATGCGGCCAATGACCGTATAAAACATGGATTTCGACGTGTTCTACGGCGCCTGGCCGTATAATATATAGTTGGGCGGATTGAGCGCTCATGGACCATAACGTACATCACACCCAAGAAGCAGGAAGTTTGTTCCAAGACGTCCGATTTGAGGTGACGCACCTACGTGGGGCCGTCGTCGACGAGCTAGTCGGCGTTATCGCGTACCACGATGACCTGCAGCCCGCTCTGATCCTTCTGAAACCGTCGCGTGGATTCTGGCAGCAGTTCTACTTGGACGTCGGCGGCGGATTCTGGGAGCAATGGCCGGATTCAGTCATCGATGACATGTGTGCCGATGAAGCGTACAAGTATGTCGACTACGCCGAGCGATTTGGTCTTCGAGGAGCCGAGATTCTCGAGATCAAATGCGAGCCTGCAGCTGCCGAAATTGGCTCCCATATCTCCGTTCGCCTGTCGCGCGGGACGTTGTTGCTAGCTCCGCAGGATGCAAACGATATCGAATCGTCTTCTGTGGTCTCGTTCACCCCTTGCAGCGCCCCCACGTGAGTCTGGAGCCAGCGACCTCGTTGGCGTGCCGGCGCTTGTAGGCGCGCGTCTATCCCCGAATGGCCGTCCAACATGGCGTTATAACAGACGGGCTTATCTGTCGCGCTACGCGCTCCCTCTGGTGCCCGCAGCTGTATGCCGCTAACGTTAACCAATAATGATGTTGCAGCAACTTTATCCTTCCAATTCGCACCCGCGGCAAAGATATGGCTTTCCCGCAATTTTGATGGTGTTAGCGAGAAGCCGATTACTACGAATTTCAGGCTGGTTCAATTCCGCTATGTAAGCGCATCTAAACTTATTGCGGAAAATCTTGAATCTTGCGGCACGAGTTGGGGGAATCAGCAGGTCTATCGACCATTGTGGTAAATTGCACATTTAAGATTTAATTGGTGTTCATGACATTACCAATAGTGACCTGTAACAGAGAGCGTTTTTCCGGATCCATGGTGCTCTCCCAGAGTTGCTCCGGATTCATTTCACCTAGATATTTGAAACGCTGAATGGCCAGATCCTTCTTGCACAAGTACAGAATATAGTCGAGTAACTCGCCACCCGATTTTATCTCGATTTCCGAATCGCCTTGCTGGATCAGATACGGCGGCGGGGTCGGCTGAAGGAATGATTTGTAGAGATCTACAGCGCGCTCGAAGCCAACGTCGGCGGCCAACCTCCAATTGATCAATACGCGGCCACCGTCGCCCACATTTTTGACTTCGATCGCCGACAAGCCCTGCTCCTCGTCTGGAATCAACCTGGTTTTATATTCGGCCTCGGCGAGCGCGGCCTCGACCCTTCCGAGCAGGCTCTCGTCGGTGAATATGTCGCGCAGCCGACGGCCATCCTTACGCATCAGTCCTTTGCCGCCGATCATCGCATCGAGCACGGTGCCCGCCAGCCTCCTGTCAATCAGCTTGCGCCCGAGCTTTTGATAAAAGACGTTGAACTCCAGCAGCTTTTCAAGCTGCAGACAGAGCGCCCCGCCCTCGATCTTCTCTCCTGTCTTTTTGACTATTACAGGCGTCCCTTCCGCGGCCTTCTTTATCAGGTAGCGATTCATTTCATGGTCGTCTCTGAGGTATTGCCCGCCAGTCGGCGGAATCCCGGAAATGGTAAATTCAACCCCGCCCATCCAGACTCGATATAACGGCGGCTGCGCGAGGTAGACATAGCTATTCGTCTCGCCGTCAGCCGTTTTGTGAGCCAGTAACTGCGGTAATTCGCGAAAGAAGAAAGTGAATAACAATATGCGGAGTAGGCTCAACTCGATATGGTCGTCGCACAGGAGGATAATCTTGTGATAACGTAATTTTTCAATGTCGAAATCATCCTTGCCGCCGCCTATGCCCAATGCTGACATCAAGGATTTGATATCACTATGCGAAAGCATCTTGTCGAGGCTTCCTTTCTCGGCAAATATCTGATTGGCGACTGCTTTCTCAGCGCTAAATGGCAGGATTGCCTGCGTGCGGCGGTCACGCCCATGCTTACAGCTCTCTCCTGCAAGATCACCTTCAACGATAAAGAGCTCGCATCGGGCTGGGTCAGTTTCCTCGCAATCAGCTAACTGACCCAGTAGGTTTACCGAATCTTTAGTGTTGCCCTTGGTCATGTCTCCACGCCCCTTCTTTGCCTTTGCATTCTTCTTTTATGTCCCGGTGTGTGGTGGATCAAAGGAGCCGCAGTATGCGTTCTATATAACTCATACAGGCACAGATGACTTCCAATTAACCGGCTGAAAGACCGCTATTCATTATACCCAGCCTTTGGCGCTCTCAACAAATAGTTTCTTGCGTAAGGACTTTGGCACATACAGCTCGAAATTTAAGGCGTGATTCTGAGATGTCTGAAGAGCGTCTTTCTGAGAGAACAAACCCGCATCACCAAAATTGCGGGAGCGCCAAGATATGCTTCAATCTTCTCGACCTTTCTTCAAGAGCGTCGCCGTAACTCGAGCATTTAGGGCGTCCAGCCGGCAAGGTTATCCTTCAAAACCGGCAAGGAATCGATTCAAGCCACAGATCACAGGTCGAGTATGCCACAGCAGATTTTAGTTCAGGCGTCGAGGACTATCGGTTGGCGCCGCCGGTTCGGGCGCTGTAGGCTATGAGTATGAATATGTCCGAAGATAAGAAGCATGAGTTCCCACATTGGGAGGAGTTGTATCAGGAACAAGAGATCGAATCCATGCCCTGGTTCAATCCCGAACTGGACGACGACCTCGAAAATGCGCTGGACGAAATCGGATTGCAATGCGGGAGCGCGCTCGATCTGGGTACCGGACCCGGAACTCAGGCGATGAAACTCGCCCGCCGAGGATTCACTGTGACGGCGACCGATATTTCCGAGGCGGCCATCCGCCTGGCGAGTGAAAAGGCGCAGAAACAGAGGCTCGAAATCACCTGGAAGCAGGATGACATACTCAACACCCGGCTTGACCGGCAGTTCGATCTCATTTTCGACCGCGGGTGCTTCCACGTCCTCGCGCCCGAGCGGAGAGAGGATTACGTCAGGACAGTCAGCGAGTTGTTGAAGACGGGCGGCTACCTGTTCCTGAAGTGCTTCAGCCGCTTACAGCCGGGAGAGGAAGGGCCGTACCGATTCACGCCCGAACGTATTCGAGAAATATTCGGCAGCCGGTTGAGTGTGTTGTTAATAAAAGAGACCGTCTATCAGGGCACGCTAGACCCGCTCCCGCGAGCGCTGTTCTGCACAATGCGGCGGGAGGGATAAGCTCGGGGTTTCGGCAACGGGAACGTACGATAACTGATCCATCAATCGGTCTACACGACAACCCGCCGGGCTGGAGGAATCAGAATGAGCGACATTACGACCACAGATCAGAAAAATGCGGACGATGACCTCGCGCCTGAACCCGCTGTCATAAAATCCGTGGAGATCTCCGCGTCCACGAGTGACGTGTGGCGCGCACTCACGGAACCGGACAAGATAGCACAATAGATGGGCGGCGCGCGCGTCAAGTCTAAGTGGGAACTCGGCAGCGACATCACGTTCACCGCTAAGTGGCCTAATAAGAAGGAAATCGTTCGGGACCGTGGCACGGTGCTCGCTATCGAGCGCGAGAAACTCTTGCAGTACAGTCAATGGAACGAGATCTCACGCCTGCCAGATGCCCCTGAAAATCGCACCGTGATCACGTTCAGTCTTTATTGGACTGGCGCCGCGACCCTCCTGACTGTTCGTCACGATCACTTCTACAGCGAAACCGCATACAAGCATGTCAACTTCTTCTGGGGCTATGCGCTGACAGACATAAAGAACTTGCTGGAGCAAGGATTAAGCACACCGCCCTGGTTGCGGCCGTGAGCTTTGCGCTCACCGACGTGAAGAACCTGCTGGAGCGTTGAGCAAACATTACCAAAATGATATTCAATCAACGACATAGACGTTCACTCATATGCTTTCGATTCGACAGGTAATCATGTTTACGGGGTCGAGTATCCGGCTGAATCGCCCACCGGAATTGGTTCGGTGAACGGGTATCCCGTAAGGCGCATATCGCCCGAGTGGATGGTGAAGTTTCATACAGGGTACGAAATTGATGAGAATGATTACCGTGATGTTTGAGCGCTCTACCAACGCTTTGGTACCGAAATGCCTTCGGAGTACGGAAAATTCGAGATAAAGGCTGCAGCGCTCAAGATTCGCCGGGCCGGTCCCGGCGATGTCGACGCCGTCGTTCGCATCTACGTCGACTCGTGGAATGCCGGTTTCGGCCCACGGATGCCGGCGATAGAAGCGGACGCTGCGCGTATCAGCAAATGGCGTATGGCTCTGGCGGAGCCTTCTGCTACCCGTTGGTGGCTCGCCGAACGAGGCGACGACATCGTCGGTTTCGTCGGGATCGGTCCAAGTCGTGATCCGATTGACCCGGACCTCGGTGAGCTCGATACGATCGCGGTCGATCCTGTGGCATGGCGCACCGGGGTCGGAAAAGCGCTCATGTCCGTCGCGATCGAGGGGTTACGTTCGGAAGGATATCGTTCTGCAGTCCTCTGGACGCTGAGCGACTACCCGCAAGCCGAGAGTTTCTATGTCGCGACCGGCTGGCGGCCCAACGGCGCCACGCGACGAAACGGGCAGCAGGTTTGTTATGATCACGAACTATGAACAAAGTAGATAAGCTGGAAGAAATCCGATATCCAATTGGTCGTTTGACGATTGACCCTGACGCCACTGAATCGAAGCGCAGACTGTGGATCGCGCAGATAGCCGAGACGCCTGCAAAGTTGCGCGCCGCTGTGGACGGTCTGAGCGATAGGCAGCTCAACCAACCTTATCGTCCAGAAGGCTGGACAGCGCGTCAGGTCGTCCATCATCTCGCGGACGAGCACATCAACGGATTCACGTACTTCAAAATGGCGGTCACCGAAGATGAACCAGTAGTCAAAACATACAATGAACCGCGTTGGGCGGAAACTGCAGACGCTTGTGAGGCTCCGATCGAATTGTCATTAAATCTGCTCACCGCCCTACATGCGCGCTGGGTCATCCTGTTGAACTCTCTTGACGGCAAAGGTTTTGCCCGCGGTTATATTCACCGGCGTGGCAGAATATCGATTGACGCCGGCATTCAGCTTTACGCCTGGCATAGCCTGCATCACACAGCTCACATCATGAGGCTGCGAGAGCGTGAGAGGTGGTGATTTTCAGTGACGAAGCAAACTGTGAGGGTGTGAAATGGGTAAGAAATCCACGGGTCTGAAACGACCTCGTTACCCTATGCCGGAATTCGTCAGGACCGCTCTCGAGGAGAGGCATCTGATGGGCTCATATCTTCAACGCCCGGCATATCAGCAAAATGATTACATCGGGTGGATAACCAGAGCGAAAATGGCCGCCACGCGACAAAAACGCCTCGATCAGACGCTCGATGAACTTTTCCGAGGCGATGTTTATATGAAGATGTCGTACCGCCCGAAGAGTCGACAAAAGTAGCGAAATTCACAGAGGAGAATCTTACATGTCAGTTTTCACCAACCCAGCATCCAGGTCCGCCGAGCAGGCTGCGGCCTACACGGCCGCTGTGCTGGAACTGCTCGGCGCGCGAAATCCTGTAGAAGCGCTTCAAAACACGGCCTCTGCTCTTGAACAAATTCGACAGGGACTATCCACGGAGCAGATCATGCAAACCGAGGCCCCAGGAAAGTGGTCGATCCGGCATGTCCTGCAGCACCTGGCCGATTCAGAGCTCGTCTGGGGTTATCGGCTTCGCATGGTCTTGGCGCATGATCGCCCCCAGTTAACTGGCTATGACCAGGACATGTGGGCCGAGCGGCTTGGTTACGACGAAACTGACGCCGATCAAGCGCTGGAGGATTTCGGCGGGCTTCGCCGGGCGAATCTGCGACTGTTGGCGCGCGCGTCGGATGAAGACCTCAAGCGCGTCGGAGTTCACGCCGAGCGCGGGGCCGAAAGCGTCGAGCATATGATTCGACTGTATGCCGGGCATGACCTCATGCATCTGGAACAGCTCGCTCGGATTCGGCGGGCTATAACGTAATCGGCGTAGACTGTCCGTCTAACAGGCCGCTGGGCCGGCGGTCGGCGCTGGCAAAATCACCTTCGCAAATATCTTGGGAAATCTATCAGGACGGTGAGATAAGAACGAATGGAATTTTCCCACTTACAGGCGCTGGTTATAAAAATAGTTGAACAGTATTGCGCCCAATTCAACATCCCTCTCGACGCTACCTATGCGCAGCTCAAGTTATACGAGGAAGTCGGAGAGTTTACACAGGCCGTACTCAGGCGCCAGGGTCTGGCGCGACCGGAAAAACGATCGGATCCCGAGACGGCGAAAACCGCCATTGCCGCAGAATTGACAGATATTATCGGCATGGCGATTCTGAATGCGCATCTGTTGGGCATCGATTTAGAGGAAGCCTTTGCTCGCAAGTGGTTTGATAAACTTGATCGAAGTGGGGCGGCTATGGATTCATATACTGATTTGCCGGTTGTGAATAAAAAATAGAGAGTGGAACGCGACTAGCCCGTCTCGTCCCAGATCTCAACGATTCGCTCGCCGGACCACCCACGAGGCCAGAGACCCGTCCATCGCCGACCTCGACGATGCGATCAGCTCCGTCTACCCGCCGGGCCACGTCCACACTGAAGAACGGGCTTGGAATCGCCTCCGCGTAGGTCGGTAGTCAAAACATACAATGAACCGCATCGGCCCCAAGGGGGCCGAGTAACTTGAAGCGAAAGGCGCGGCCTGGTGAACTTGTCATCCTGCGTACTAGTTGACTGCCAACTCGGAATCCGCGGTCGGGAGCTAATGCGATTATGAGTGTTCGTGGAATCCTCTTCGATGCCGGTGACACGCTGTATGGGCCTATCGGCGGTAGGTGGAACCCTCGCTTCGATTTTGAAGAGGTATTGCTTCGCTACCACCCGGAGGTCCCTGTTGATCGCTTCATAGAGGCCATCGACGCGGGCAAGCGATTTATGGACGCCGCTCCGTCCACGCCGCCTCGCGACGATTACCACCGCGCAATCTTGTCCCAGCTTGGCATTCACGACCCATCCAGCGATTTGCTCACCGATCTCAATCGGCCACTCGAGGTACCGGTCGTCGAGGTGTTTCCGGAGGTCGCGCGAGTCCTTGCGGAGTTGAGGGAGCGCGAGATCCGCATGGCGGTCGTGTCGGACAACTGGGCAGGACTGGAACAGGCATTCGTAGATCTCGGATTGCGCCAGTTCATTGACGTGTTCGTGGTCTCGGAGGAGATGGGATGTCGCAAGCCCGATCCGCGCATGTACCGAGCCGGAAGCGACGGGCTGGGACTCGCGCCATCGGAGTGCTTGTTTGTCGATGACGATCCTGACCTCGTCCTGGCAGCTATTCGCCTCGGGTACCAAGGTGTTGCGATAAACAGGTACGGATCGGCGCGCCGTTCAGACGTCGAATGGATAGAGAATCTGACTGATCTCTGGCCACACCTGGGGACCAGCGCTCCTGGCCAGAGCTAGTCGAGCACAGACCGCATAATGAGGATCAATGAAGATCCGAATCCCTTCCTCCTCGGTACCCCTGACTTCTTTGCTGTTCCGACCTCAAGTTCGGCGAAGGCGGCAAGATTCTTGAATATGTTTACTGCCGCGTATACTAGCGGACGTTCTTTATATATAACGTGGAATCCGTCAGACCTGTCTGGTGAGTCCTTCGGGTGCTTGAACTCAGATTGTAAAATACCTCTCGACGCACAGTTTTAAGAGAGAAAGAGCCCCCCGGTTGCATCTATGCAACCAGGGATCAACCAAATCAGACCACGCGACATCGGTACAGGACCGCGCGCGTAAGCAAGCGGCGTCTCATTGGTCAGCCGCTTGCTTACGCGCGCGGTCCTGCGCCGATGTACCAATCTCGCATGGTCTGATTTAGCTTGTGCGCCTTCTGGAAGCGGGTCTAACCACTCCTCACAACCACATCCTAAATTTTCTGATGTAAAGCGCTTTTATCGCCTGCGTCAGCGCGCTGTAAACCAGGAGCGTCGCCGCGAGCCAGAAAAAATAGGCCGCCGGCAATGGCGACATTCTCAGATAACCGGCGAGCGGCGATAACTGCGCAATTCTTAATGTTTTGAGGAACTATGCCTGGCTGGAA
>Ga0154003_1000507_pt1 | contig 12249 bp, 8 predicted proteins | sample TSFL087MetaG_FD_104679 | JGI IMG/M metagenome (GOLD analysis project Ga0154003, IMG submission 104679) | Attine ant fungus gardens microbial communities from Florida, USA - TSFL087 MetaG | ecosystem: Host-associated > Fungi > Mycelium > Unclassified | place: USA: Florida, Lake Talquin State...
ACTAAGTGAGTCAGCAGAAGAAATTTGAAAAATACGGCGTAACGAGCGTTACAGTACGGGGATCACTCAGCTTTCCCATACCTGCAATCGCAATATTCTCTATTTTTCAAAAGACTGTTGCTCACTTACTTAGCGCTGCAACTTGCAACCTTTCCAGCAATCTCCGCCTTGCCAATCAGCCCTGCGCTTTGTGGTCACTGAGTTACTACCTGATGCGACCATCGGATCACTCATCAAATGGGAATCAGAACTTGAAGGCCCCACGACTCTGACTAAATCCCAAACCAGATCCTCATAATCATCGTTGAGAACCTACATCTCTTCCTACATGGCGCGCCTTACGGTAGCTGCTGTCGCCAACCATGAGAGTCAACGGCCACAACTATTATTGCGGCGACAGAAGAGCGATCTGACTCCCAGATCGCTTGTTGGCCTGTCATGTAGATAGACTTCTCTCGGGGGTAATTTTCCCATGGCCGGCGAATTTTTTTTCTTCAGCCGCTCTGAAAGCTTTGTACGAGTCTTGTGAGTTTGAGAACGATCGTTTCCTTCCGTTTGTAGACATTCTTTACGCTGATCTTAAAGACAGTGGCTACCTTGCGAGCGTCCTCCTCGAATACGAAGCAGAGCTGATAGAGCAGCCGCTCTTGCTCGTTCAACGCGCAGAGCGCCCGGGACAGCAGCTTCCGCTGTTCTGCGTCATAAATGTTTTGATCCTGCGGCGGCGAATAAACAAATGCGCCTTGGTCTACCTCATCAAAGCTTTCGGGATGTATCCGCCAGTGGATACAACTGTAGATGTGATTGTCTACTACTCTTTGGAGCCAGGTCTTGGATGAAGAGTGGTGTTTGAACGAATGGAGCCGGCGGCAGTCATCCTCGATCAGCTTGAGGACGATTTGTTGTGAGAAGTCATCGAGTTCGTCCCGACGAACGCGGCTCCGGTACCGTAGACAGGCCCACCGCACTGCTTCATACACATCGGGTAGAAGCTGTTCCAAGTCAATGGGCACAGTCGAATTGCAGTCTGACAAAGACACGGATCCCTCCAGTTCTGTGTAGCGCGTTGTCGATACACTACGACCTTTGCCGCCCAGATGCTGCGCATTGCAGTGGCGCGCTCAACCTCTAAGGCGCAGGTAGAACGAGCAAGGCGGGGAAATAGGTAGCTAATGCCCAGAAATGCCCTGTGTTCTCACTCAAAGCAGGCTAGTCATTTAGCCCGACCGGGCATATGTTGTTAAGAGTGATAGAGAAGCCGGCGAAACGGCAAAGGTGGATGCGGTGATGAGCATACCACCTGACTCCTTTCTAATTGACCCTTATCTGCGGTTAAATTAAGCGCATAAGAGCTTTGAGACCATGCGCTCTGTCTCTGCTTAAATGCCCTCTGATCACTGATGCAAAAATCGGAAAAGTATTTCATGGAAATGCGAGCTAAAGACGCTCTTACCGACCGTACATCAGCGGAGCATCTTTCCCTGGTGGAATTCGCCATCAAGCGCCACCTCGTTGAACGCGTCTGACCCTGAATCCACCTGGTCTTTAAACTTCTCCCGCGGGAACTGTCACAATTCCTCCTTGATCGAAGCGCCGGTGAAGAGCAAGGTCATTTCAATTCCACAAGTCGGCGGGTTGCATCATCGTTACCGTCGAGTCGCATAATGTCGGCGATCCGGTTAGCTTTGGGGTGATATCGATCAAATCATTGGAGTGACTGCCGGCGCGGGCCGAGACAGATGTGTGTTGCTGCAGAGCTACACGCCGTCGACCTGATATGTAATGTGGTAAGCCCGCATTCTTCCTCAGGCGGGGAAAGCGAATCGCAAGATGAGCCGATAGGAATGCGGGTATGGGAGGGTGGGAAAAGCGAGTGGTCACCCTGTAATGGGGTGAATAGGAGTTGAGTCGCGAGATTAGATCACTCCGCGCGAACGCAACGGAACGCGGGATCGCCTACGGGACTAGAGTCCTATGGTGACGGAGTTCCCATAGTAGTCTGAGCGAGGGAAAGCCTCGTACCTGGCGAAGGGGAACAGGTGGTCTGATAGTCAAGATGGAGAGGTACGCGAGATGCGAAAGGCCGAAACCATATTGAGTATCACCCGAGAACGAAAGTTAACGGCATAGATCACTGGAGAGCGATGTGACACGGAAACGGTCACGCATCGTTCGGAGGGGGGCCGACAGAAAAGTATCCACCAGGACAACTCGCTGGCGGCCTACCCTACTTCACGATCAATTCCTAGAGGGCTGGGAGGGAGTAATCCCGCATGGCTACTCGGCGGCAGGACTATGGGCGAGGCGGAACTGCATATGCTTCGCGCCCGTCTGCAAGGCGGGATCTTCAATAAAGCGCGGTGCGGAGACTTAGAGTGTCCGCTGCCAGTCGGGCTGATCTATGATGCCGCCGGTAAAGTTATCCCTGATCTGGATGCGGAGGTTCAGCAAAGCGTCCGCCTCCTGTTCCAGACTTATCGTCGGACGGGGTCAGCCTTGGCGAGGGTGAAAAGCTTCCGTGAACAGAGGCTGAAATTTCCGCGCCGGCTCAGAATTGGAGCACGGCGTGGAGAATTGGTGTGCGGGCCGCTTGAATTATCGCGCGTCCTGCGGGCGCTCCATAATCCACGCTATGCCGGGGCGTTTGTTTTTGGCCGGAGCCGCAAAGGTAGGGCGCTCGGAGGAATTGCGAGCGCGGGCTGAGGAATCCGACCAGCTGCGACGGACCCGTGTCGAGAGAGCGTGCTATTAGTCATTGTTGGCTGAGCGGCGCTATTTGCACGTGGACCCTGCGAATCGTTTGGTCGCAGACGCGCTTGAAGCTGAATGGAATGCAAGATTGCAAGATCTGGTAGAAGCTCAACGAGAGTATGACCGGCAACGCCAGACAGACCAGCTGCTGCTTAACGAAGAACAACTTGCTCGGGCTACCGCGCTGGCGACTGATTTCCCACAACTGTAGCGCGACGCCAGAACCTCTGATCGCGAGCGCAAACGAATGACGAGGCTCTTGATCGATGAGGTGACGCTCAGTAAGGGGGGAGACATCCTGCTGCAGGTCCGTTTTAAAGGCGGAGCCACTGCGGCCCCACAGTGAGCTTTCGGTGAGCCGGTACCCATTGTCGTCCTGGCCCACCGAAAGCTCACAATCTTCCTACGATAAATTCTCCTTCTGATTTACCGCCTCACCAATATAAGTACGGACCCATTCATCTGAATAAACCGTGTCGAGGTACCGCTCTCCACGGTCCGGAAAGATCAAGGCGCAATTTGATCCAGGCGGAATGATTTCCTTGACATAATCGACTGCGGCCATCACCGCTCCTGAAGACCCGCCCGCGAGGATGGCTTCCTCATCGACCAGGCGCCTGCATCCCTTAACACAATCCATATCCGTCACATGAATGCACTTATCGACCAGACCGTCTTGGTAGAGCGCCGGTCGTATCGAAGCGCCATGCCCCGGAATCATTCGCTTCCCTTTTTGGCCTCCGAAAATAACGCTTCCGACAGCATCGAAGGCATAGATCTTTGTACTCAACTCGTGTTTCTTAGTGTATTCGACGCATCCTCTTAGAGTACCGCAAGTGCTCGTGGCGCAGAAAAGATAGTCAACCTTTCCCTCTAACGCCTTCACGATTTCATACATGGTCTGATGATGCGCCAATGGATTGTTCAGGTTCGCATACTGATCGGGCCAGAAACTATTCTTGATGGACCGCAGCAGAAATTGAACGTGATTCAGGCGTGCTTGAAGATATTCTCCGGTGGCAAGATCAGGCTCGGTCACGATGTCGACTCTGGCCCCGTAAACTTTCAAGAGACGGATGTTCTGCTGTGTAGTCTTGGGATCAACTACACAGATGAACTTTAAACCGAGTGATGAACAAGCTTGCGCCAGTCCGATCCCCATATTCCCTGAACTGGACTCAATCACCACCCAACCGGGTTTGAGAAAGCCCGCCTCCAGCGCATGTTCCAGAATGCACAGCGCGGGCCTGTCCTTCATACTTCCACCTGGGTTCAAATATTCCAGTTTCGCGTATAGTTGAAAGCTGATGTTTTTTAAGATGCGGTTCAATCGGATGAGCGGCGTGTTGCCGATCGCTGACAAAATACCCTCACGCATCATTGGCGCCTTCACCTCCTGTATACCATTTTGACTCATGGCGCGTATAGTTATCAGTCTCATTGCTTATTTCCCTGTGGTAGGCGGGAGGTGAAGTAACCAATGATGCGTGAGGATATGTTGAATCAGCCATTCCCGGTTTAGAAAATCGAGCATCCATCGTATGCTCAGCGGATGCTCGATTTTCTAAACCGGGAATGGCTGTAATTTCGGGCCTTGTTTGAGCTACTTTATTAGGCGAGTCAACGGTACGGAGAGCGTGAGCGACCTGGGCCTTGATCAGCAAGGCTTTTGACCGATGCTCATGTCACTCACGCTCCCCGTACCGCGCCTGTGATCACTCCTCTTCCCCGTACCTGCAATCGCAACAGCGTTAACTATATTTTTTGCCGCTTATTTAAATGAACTGCGCAAATTAACGCCGAGTATAATCAACTACTTACTATGAATCCCGCGCATAAATTAGGAGACGCCTGGGTACGCATCGCTTCCAGCGTGCATTCTCGGATACTGGCGCCAATCGTTTTTCAATGCGCTTCCTGCCGAGACTGCACGCTGGAAGCGATGCGCACCCAGGTTTGCGTCAATCAATGTGTTGATTGCAATGGATTTTTAATCGACTATAAGTAAGAATCGTTGCCATGGGTCAGTAAAAGCTGAGTTTGAAATAAATACTCCGTAAGCCTGATCTCAACCGAACACACGCATGAGATATGGTGAAACATCCTCGACCCAAGGGATTTGTCCTTCCATAAATTCTGCAAAAGGGGCTGCCGGCTAAAGCAAGCGGTCCCTTTTCGCAGAATTTGTGACGCGCCTCTCACCCATATGCGCCCTAACTGGCGAGAACGACTCAAAAGATACGTAACGTATGCGCCGCTGGTGACGGCACAGTTGTTGCATTACGCCTCAGCACAACCTCCACATGATACAGTTCGTTTGCGAAGTTTATGGTACCAGCCGGGAATTGGCATCTTAAGCAGATGCCTGGGGCAGTGGGTGGCGCTGGCAACGGCTGATTTGAGTTGGTCACGGAACAGATCGCTGCTTGCTCCCCGGTACAGCGTCTAACTCGAAAGAGTGTGGCAGTAACCAGAGTGCCCTGTGGCGCAGTAGAACCCAACTCCAAAAATTGCCACGCCGGCAGATTCGGGCCAAGGGGACCAGTTTCGAAGGTGTTCGTGACGTTGTAGCGCAGGATGATTGGGGCGAGAGATGCAGACGCAGGATTGTATCCGACACCAGTGACGTTCGCAGGATAGAGAGCAGGGGGAAATAAGGGTGGGCCAAAAGCGAAGATTGGCGTCCCACCAACGAAGGCCGACTCATCGACAATCCCGGTCGACGCGACTGCAGTCCAGGGAACGACAACCTGAGAGGTTGCACTCGTTGCTGAGCTAACGTTTCCCTTCGAACTGGCTGTTCTGCCATAAATGTGGAGTCCGCCTATCAGAGTGGCTGACAGCATACTTACACAAATAAGCCCCCAGAGGGCCTTTCTTCTTTGTTTCATCATAGTGGGTTCCTTTCTTACTGTGAAATGTTGTTAGTATTTATCTGAATCGCAATGACGAGCTTGATTCAGAGGCTACCACCGATAGGGCAGTAACATTGAATGTAGAAAACAGATACTCTGCTGCAGTAGCGTAAGGTATCCAGGAGTAGCAGCGCTCCGAAGCGCTCACAAAATCTGTCAGCGCCAATTATTTGAAGCCTGTGCAAATAAAATCGGCCAAAAATAAGAATCGTTGCCAGCCACATGGCCAAGAAGGCGCGAAATGGCCAAGAGGACGCGAAGCAGCGATTGAAACTAAAAGCTTTCGGTGGCCGAGCGAAGCCGTCTCAAATCCTATTCAACTATTTTCCAATTATTGCGCCATTATACGGTTTGCAGATTCAACCTTGCGTATGATTTTCCGAACAAATTTCCATTTTCGTCCGCGTCGTCGGGCCACCGGACAAAGAGAAAGGACGCTAAGAAGATGGTTGAAATGACGGCCTTTGAAGAGTTCAGGCTTCTCGGAAGAGAGTTAGGTCATGCCCATGATTATCCATAATTATCAGGTTTGGCCAGAACCCGCATATTCAACTCAAGACCAGGATTGACTTATAATTACGCTAATTGCGACGCGGGCGCTTTGCGTTGAATCTCGATTTCCGGTAATTCAGGTGTGATCTCCTCGCCGGGGTTGACGAACTCATTACATTTGAGTTCGTATTGCTTATCGTAAAGCTGTTTGTAACGCCCGCCGGCCGCAAGCAGCATGTTGTGCGTACCACGCTCGACAATCTCTCCATTTTCTAGGACCAGGATTTGGTCTGCGCTACGGATCGTCGACAGACGGTGCGCAATGACGAAGGTCGTCCGCCCTTCACGCAGCCTGCTCAAGCCTTCCTGAATCAAGGCTTCGCTTTCGCTATCCAGGCTCGACGTCGCTTCATCAAGGATCAAAATCTTCGGTTCGGCGAGCAGCGCGCGGGCGATGGCTATTCGTTGGCGCTGACCGCCGGAAAGCTTCACGCCTCGTTCGCCGACAATGGTATCGTATTTTTCACCTAAGACTTCGATGAACTCTTCGCAGTGGGCGATGCGACTGACAGCCTGAATCTCTTCACGAGTCGCACGTGGTTTAGAATAACCGATGTTTTCGGCGATCGTGCCATCGAAGAGAAAATTGTCCTGCAGTACGACACCGAGGTGTGAGCGATAGTCGCGCAGTTTAATCGCCGAGAGATCGCGCCCGTCAATTTTGATCTGGCCGGAAAGCGGGCGACTGAAATTCATGACCAGATTGATCAAAGTGCTTTTGCCGGATCCGCTCGAACCGATCAGCGCCGTAGTCGAACCGGCCTGGGATTCGAATGAAACGTTCCTCAAAACCGGGACGCCAGAGTTATACTCGAAACAGACATTATCAAATTCAATCGTGCCTCGGATCTCGCTCACCGATTCTCTCAAAGCATCTTCCTTATCTTCAGTCGGCGTATTCAGAATCTCACGTATGCGGTCGAGGCCGGCGAACGCTTCGGTGATTTGTGTCCCGATAGAGGCAATATCGATCACCGGCATCGCCATCAACCCGGTGAAGAAGATATACATGACCAGGTCACCCATGGTCATATCGCCTGAGAGAACTGACCTCCCGCCCATAATGATCATGACCACGCCGATGACTCCAACGATGACTGAAGAGAAGGCGGTAACCATTGAAGCGCCGGTCATCGACCTCCTGTGGTTGCGAAACATGCGATGCACGCCGCGGGCGAATGTCAGATCTTCACGCTTTTCCGCCGTATAAGCCTTGACGATGCGGATGCCGCCGAGCGATTCAGCCAGCCGCCCTGTCACCTGGCCATAGATCTCCGAACGTTCACGAAACATCGGGCGCAACTTTCTAAAGGCGTAAGCCAGTCCCCCGCCAAACGCCACGAGAATGACCATGGTGAAAGCGGTTAATCGCCAGTTGAGGTAGAAGAGGATTCCAATGGAAATGCTGGCGGTGATGACGCCGCCACCCAGTTGAACGACGCCGGTGCCGACCAGATTCCGCAATCCTTCGGCATCGGTCATGATTCGAGTAATGAGCTTACCAGTTTGCGTCGATTCGAAATAACTGATCGACAAGCGCTCAACGTGAGCCTGAACTTTCTTACGCATTTCAACGATCGCACGCTGGGCCGCGATTCCTAGGTACTGCAAAAGCAGGAAAGAAGTGGCGGCCTGCAACAAAGTAGCGGCTCCGGCGGCGAGGGCAATCGGCACGAGTAACTCCCCGCGCCCTTTGATGACGACCTCGTCAATTATATATTTCGATGAGGCGGGCAAGACCAGCCCAACCAGGCGGCTAAACAGCATCAGCGCCGCTCCCAATGCGAGCCGCGAACGATTGGCTACAATCAATTCCTTTGCTTCTCGCCAAGCGTCCGATAGCTTGACTCGCTTCTTCTTTCCTTCAGCCATATACACTTCCTATCTTGATCGGCTTTGTTGCGCGAATTATTGAACCCTTGCTTTGAACGGCTTGTTAATGCCGATGTGTCACAAAGGTCTCGAATTTCCCAGGAAATAATCACATGGGATCTTGATGTCAGGACACATTTTTAAAATCGGCTTCTCTTATGGGAATGAAATAGGAAACAAAAAAGACAAAAAGGGACAAAAAAGGCAAAAAGCCTGAAATCCATGACTTTTTGCCTTTTTTGCTTCCATCTCGACTTTCTTTACAAGACCTGACTTTATGAATGTGTCCTGACATCAGCATGAGGTCGTTGAATCTTTGGCAAAACGGACATCGGGGGGACGCGCTTCGCCATTACAACTCCCGATTCTATTTGTATAGTCGAAATCAATGCTGGGTTGCGCCGCTCTTCGCTGGTCTTAAGCGACGGAGGGTGATCTTTCATTCTGATTCGTTCTACAAAGCTATTTTGATCTACTCAATAAATATTTCTTTTTCTCCATATAATCTTTCGGCGCATATACCATGTTTCGAACACTCCTGGATAAGCTGGTTTGATTCGATGATCGGACGGGATTGTTCAGTATATTTGAGGCTCATGATATAGCCTAGCCAGGGTTCCTGTCCCATGGCATAGACGAATATTGACTTGCTGTTAAACCGCCGCACGATGTCGATGGCTTGGTCGAAGTTGGACCCGGCCAGACGGCGAGACTCATCCATGGCTCGTTCTATCTTCTTGGTAAGCAATGGACCATACAACCAAGTGAGCGGCGCTCCGTCGCATTCCATACCAAGAAATATCGCGTCTACATCTCCCACTTCATGGTAAAGGTGCTCATACAACCGCGGTTCGAGATTGCACGAGTCTGCCGCGAATAAGAGAGCGCGGTTTCCGGCCCGAACGAGGTATGCCGCCTTGCAGCGTATATTCAGGTCCGAATGTTCGCCCAAGAATGGCAAAGCGCTGATCGAACCGTTCTCCCATTCCACGCTTTCCATCTCACCTACTTCGATCACGTTTTTGCACCCGATTTTCTTAAGTATTAACTTCAGGGAAGGGTCCTGAAGAAATCCGCCTGAACTAGGCGGCACAATGATGTTCTTAACTTTGTGCCTGATCTGTAATAAAGTCTCGAACAGAACATGATCCTGGTGATTATGAGTGATCACCACATAATCGATCGAATCAGGTAGATCAAGATAAGTATACCTAGAAACATCCGATTCGTATGTATAACTCAGCACCGGATCAAAAAGTATACTTACCCCTGCTGTTTCTAATAGGATGCACGCATGCCCAAAGTAGCGCCATCGCATACCTTTCCCCTGATAGGATGAATAAGGAGGAGGAGGAGACGGTGTAAGGAATGAACGGACCAGCGGTTCCAATTTCTCAGGCGCTTCCAGCAGTTCTTTAATCTCTGTCCAGGGTCGCGGAGACGACTTCAACCGAAACAGTTCGTCAACCCTCTCTTCCTCGAAAGGCAGGCGCAGGTGAAAGAGCGAATCAGAATCGAGTCGCGGCGTACTCAACACGAATGGTCGGTCATCTCCAGTCAATACCGACAGCGCCAAACTTTGGGCAGAGCGATCGTAATAACGGCTCTGATAAAGTAAGGGCTCGATGATTCGGAAACTTGGATTGTTGTTCAGATCATAGACTAGCTCGACGTACCCTTTCAGGATATCTGGCACCAGGTTGTATAGCGGTTGCAACGAGAGGCCTTTTGCCTGCGTTCGCAGGATGTCATCGAGCGAAGCGATAGCATTAGAGAGGTCCATCAAGTGGGGACGCGTTCGCTTCGTTTGGTCTCGGAGGCTCTTTATTTCATCCACCCGCTTCCCGCCGTAATCGACAAAAGGGCCCCCCAGAAGTTTCGGGTTTTTGACGGCATTCGCATGCACCTGCGGCGCATTGATGTAGGAATCCATTATTTTCAAATGGCGTTCCGTCAGGTTTCTCGCAGCGGTAGCCGGAGGAATCAAATGCGACCAAGCATACCAGTAGTCGAACAGCGGTTCGACCTGTATGTTTTGGCGAAGATATAGCAGGTCATTATTCATAATAGTCAACCTTGTCTGTTTTCGTTCAGAATTACCGCCCGCTCGTCTGAACAATCTCTTCATCAACTTCGCTGCCTGTTATTTCGGCCTCGTCAAGATAGGCTCTCATCCGTAGCGCCAGGCTTTCAACGTGGGGTTTGTTCAGCATGGTTGTGTGCCGACCAGGGACATCAATAATTCGCACCCCCCCAGCGGCCAATTGACCCCATCCCTTTGTCGGATCCTCAGGCGCCGTCGTAACTTGCTCGCTGTCCGCAGACCCGTTAGATGAAGACGGCGCCGCCGGTTTTGTTGCCTTGAAAAGAGTAATGATGTTCGGATAAACCTGGGGGACATAGTTACGTACAGCCCTCACATTTGTTTTGTTAATGTTCAGAAAAAAACGGGCCTCAGCGACCCCAATATCCGGGGGCAATAAATTCAGGCTTTTCGCTCGCTTTAGTATGTAATCGATTTTTTCATCATCCTGAAACGGCTGCAGATCTTCTTCTGAAATTGTCATGGCGTTGGCAAAGCCGCCCATCAGCGCCGCCGCATCATCTTCTTCGACATATCCCTGTTGGGAAACATAGGCTCTGCTATCCAGCAATAGCAAATGGCCCACCTTCTGACCTTGCGCGATAAGTTGTTGCGCCATCTCGTAAGCGATAGCGCCACCGGACGACCATCCTCCCAGATAATATGGACCTTCAGGCTTGATTGCCCTCACTGCCTCCAGGTAGTGAGCGGCCATATCTTCGACTCTGGTGTAAAGAGATCGGTCTCCGTATAAGCCTGAGGACTGTAATCCGTAAAATGGCTGATCTAATCCCAAGTAGCGAGCGAGGTCTAAGTAACAGATTACGTTTCCGCCAGCCGGGTGTACGAAAAACAAAGGCGGTCGCGAGCCAGAGGATTGAAGCTCTACCAAGCAAGACCAGGACATGGAACTGGCCTCCCGCCGCAGAATAGAGGCGATATGTTCGATAGTCGCTCCCTGAAACAAAGTAGATAGTGGCAGATCTCGCCCCATCACGGTCCGGATGCTGGCCATCAGGCTCACGGCAAGTAATGAATGCCCACCCAGATCAAAAAAGTTATCCATCACGCCAATGGGACGAATACCTAAAATGTCCTCCCATATTTGCGCCAGTTGGAATTCCAAGGTGTCACGAGGCGCGACCAAATTCTCGGTTGATTGGCGCGTATTGGATAGCGCCGGCAATCTCCTCCGATCGATCTTCCCATTCGCTGTCATCGGCATCTCATCCAGCATCAGGATCGCTTCCGGCGTCATGTACTCAGGCGCCCTGCTTCTCAAATGACTCTTTAACTCTTCTGAAGTCACCCCTTCTTCTCCCACTACATACCCCAGCAGTCGCTTCCCTCCTCTCTCATCCGCGCTCGCTACTACGACGCTCTGCCTTACTGATCGGTGTTCATTCAGCACCGCCTCGATCTCTCCCAACTCGATCCGGTATCCTCGCAGCTTCACCTGATTATCCGCGCGCCCCACGAACACTATGTTCCCATCTGACAGTCGCCTTCCTATATCTCCCGTCCTATACATCCTCTCGCCTCCCTTTACGCTGAAGCGGTTCGGGATGAATTTCTCTCCCGTCAATTCCGCCTTCCCCATATACCCTCTTCCCACACCTGACCCGGAGATGTAGATCTCTCCTCTCACTCCCACAGGCGCAGGCCCCAGTTCACCATCCAGGATATACATTTGGGTATTCGATATCGGCCTCCCGATGGGCGCCGTCTCCCATCCATTCTCCTCGCCATTGATCTCATACACACAACAACCCACTACCGTTTCCGTCGGCCCATACTCATTGATCAGCCTCGTCCCTGGCGCTCTCTCACGCCAATACTTCAACCCTTCCGTCTTTAGCTCCTCTCCTCCGATCACCAGCGCTTTCGCTCTCTCTTCCACATCACAATTCTCCAACTGCCGCGCCAACAATTCTAAATGCGCCGGTGTGATCTTCACCAAACTGTAGCCTCTTTCACTTCTCAGGCTACTGGCCAGCGCTTCTATCCCTTCCTCCTCGGAAAGCAAATCAACTCTCTTCCCATTGACTAATGGAACATACAAACTCGTCACCGTCA
>Ga0154003_1000508_pt1 | contig 12243 bp, 5 predicted proteins | sample TSFL087MetaG_FD_104679 | JGI IMG/M metagenome (GOLD analysis project Ga0154003, IMG submission 104679) | Attine ant fungus gardens microbial communities from Florida, USA - TSFL087 MetaG | ecosystem: Host-associated > Fungi > Mycelium > Unclassified | place: USA: Florida, Lake Talquin State...
CGTGCGGCTCGACCGGCGAACGGACGAAGGCTTCGCACACGTCCCGATCCCACAACGCGTATCGCTCCTCATTCAAGTCGAACTCCTCGTCGACGTCCAATTCGGCGTATCCGCACTCGAAGCCGAAGACTATCTCACGCTCGCTCCATACGACCATCGCGGTCGTTTTCAATTCGGCCGGCGCCTCTTCTCCGCGCCAATTACGGTCGATGGCCAGGCGATAGGCGCCGCGCCAGCATTCGGCATGAAAATCCACGGTGAGTTGTGGCGAAGGGCAAAAGACGGCGATAATCTCATCAACTTTCATATCGAACACTCTATGGCGCATCGTTGTCGTCAAGAAATGAAAATAGACAGGGTTCACAGGATTGTTCGGGATTTTGTGAATTTAGCTCGATCCTGAAAAATCCTGTAAATCCTATCTATTTCCCAAGGAGGACATCTTTATGAATCGAATTCGGATCGCCCAAGGCATTCGCGCCTGCGTCATTGTTACGCTCGCGCTCAGTTTTGTCTTTCAACAAACGACCGACGGAACGCCCGCCGCCGGTCAAACCGGATCTGGCGCCGCCGACCTGATTCTGTTTCACGGCTTCATCTGGACCGTCGACGGGTCGAAGCCGCAAGCCGAAGCCATCGCCGTGCGCGGCGATCGTATCATCAAAGTCGGCGGGAACGAAGAAGTGTTGGCGTTGAGGGGCGAACACACGCGACTGATCGATCTGAAGGGCGCGTTTGTCACTCCCGGGTTCAACGACAATCACGTCCATTTCGCCAGCGCGGCGAGTTTCTTCTGGAACCTGCAATTGATGGACGTTCACAGCGACGAGTCGTTCGTCGCACGCGTCAAAGATTACGTCGCCGCCCATCCTGGCGAACCGATTCGCGGCGGAGGCTGGGGAGCTTACGAACAGTGGGAGATAGGCGCCAGCCGGGCCGGCGGCCCCGCGACCGTGAAGGAGCGGCCGTCCTGGATTCCCGACCGTAAACTGATTGACGCGATCACCGGTCCGACGCCGATGTTCATCAGCAAGTTCGACAACTCACTCTATTTCGCCAACACGGCGGCGTTGAGGCGCGCGGGCTTTGATGACCGCGCCGCCGACGCCGAGAACGTCGCGCACGTTCGCGACGAGTCGGGGCGAATCACCGGCGCGATGCGGATCAAGAACCAGCGCGGCGTCGAAGCTCAATTCCTCGGCGACCTCAGACCGGATCACGACAGCCGAGCCAAGATGACCGAGAACGCCCTGCGGCTGGTCCGCGAAGCCGGAGTGACTTCGTTCCAGGATATCTCCGACCATGAACAGTTGCAGCTCTACCACGAATTTCTCGAGGCTGGGCGATTGACGGCGCGCGTCAATTTTCGCTACGGCATCGAGCATTGGGAGCATATGAAAGCCCTCGGCGTAAAACGCGGGTCGGGCAATGCGATGATCCGGCTGGGCGCGGTCAAAGGCCACATTGACGGAATTATGGGCACGTCCGGCGCGCGCTTTTACGAACCCTACAACAACGACCCCGAAAAGAAGAATCGGGGCCACTGGCGTCCGTTGACCTGGGTTTCTCCCGAACGCAGGACCGAACTCAATCGCGGCCCGTTCACCGAAATGATGATCAAAGCCGACGCCGCCGACATCCAGGTCACCGTCCATGCCATCGGCGACGAGGCGCTAGGCGTGATGCTGGACATGATCGAGGCGATGACCAAAGCCAACGGCCCGCGCGACCGCCGGATGCGATTGGTTCATGCGCAGGTCTTCGCGCCGCGCGATTTCGACCGGTTGAAAGGCCTGGGCGTGGTCGCCGAAGTTCAACCCTTCCACCTGAGCGACGACATGCGGTGGATGGAGGAGCGCATCGGCCACGAACGCTGCAAAGGCGCATACGCCTTCAAGACTATTCAATCGAAGGGCGCGACGTTGAGCTTCGGCACCGACTGGCCCGGCACGTCTGCCTCGATCTACCCGATCAGTCCGATCTACGGCTTGTACGCGGCGGTCACGCGACAAACCGTGCGGCGAGCCCCTGCCGAAGGCTGGTTCCCCGCCGAGCGCTTGACGATCGAAGAAGCGATCAAGGCCTACACCTGGGGTTCGGCCTACGCCAGCGTCGAGGAGACGATCAAAGGTACGCTGACCGAGGGCAAACTGGCCGACATCACTGTGTTGGACACAAACCTGTTGCGCGCGAAGCCGACCGATTGGATTGACGAACGCGGCGATGTGAAGGTGAAGACGCTCTATACGATCGTCGGCGGGCGGATCGTTTACCAGCGCTGAACATAACAACGAAAATTTCAACCAAATTATCGCTAAATCGAATCAAAGTTATTGACAGCGCGGCGTCTCTGGGCTATATGTGCGCATGCCTCGATAGTAAAGATAGCGGTTGGGTCTTTACTTACTGCCACTACGTGGTTGTGGCCGTCCCCCCTATCAAAGCAAGTCATTGCATTAGCGGCTGCGGGCCTCACTAGTCTTCAATGAACTGGCAGGCTGAAGGCAGGTTCAAGCAATGCTTAACTTGAATCCTGTTTTTGCCTGAGTGTTTCTGCTCAACTGATGTGGACTTTGCACGGACGGTTGAAAGCCGGCGGACGCGCTACATCCAGAAGCAGCTATGGAGTCGTCCAAGCAAAATTCACCCTGTTGCTATTTTCCGACAGACATCGTTCAGGGAGGTGACCTATGTGGGCCCCAGCAAACTATCCGAATCAGATTCGCCCACTGCCCTTATCAGCGCCCGGGATTCCGCGATTTGACAATCGAGAGATCCCTTGCGGCGTAGCGTCCTGCGCCCCACTAGTCCAACACGAATTATTGAAGGCCGTGCGCGAACGAATGCCATCGGTCTACAATCATGTCGCGCGGGAGATAGGCATGACCGTCTCACGCACTCAGGAGTTGATCGAGCGCAGGGTCGAGATCATCAGTTCCGCGCGGGCCATCCGTCTGGCGCGGCTGATCGCGCTGGAGCCGAATTCCTATGCCGTCTTTGGCGAAGCGGGTCAAAACCTGTTTGAGGAGATGCGCCGCAATTTCCCACGTCTCGCCAGGGCTTCGATCCGGACTCTGCCCGCGCCGCTGCGAATCCGGCTGGCCATGACCTGGACGCGCAGTGTCGCCCACGGCTTCGCCGGCAGCCTCAGCAGGATTCTGACCGACCATGACCGGCATAAAATAGCCCTGTCGTTGCGCAGCGGAGTCTTCGCCGACAGGCTTGATACGCTCGGAGGCGCGCACGAATATTATCGCAATGTCTTAAAGGTCATGTTCAACGAACTGGCGCGCGTGGATTGCGAGATCAAAGAGGTTCGCCGCCCTTCCGTCTATCTCAACCAGTGCAATTTCGAGATCAATTGGGATTGAATACGCCACAGAGCCACTGAGATAGAGAGAAAAAGCGGCGCAGCAGTCCATTCGCCTTTCCATACCTCCCCCTATCCTTCTCTGTGTCTCCGTGGCGATTCACTGCCGGGCTGGCGCGCGCTGATACCACACAATGTGATCGCCGTCGTCTGGACGATCCGAATAAACCACTGTCAGATAATTGACCGACTTCATTTTGCCGACCGGCAATTCGAGCAGGGCGTTATTCGACAGCAGGAATCCTCCGTCCCGCAACATACTTTCGATATTCGCCAGCGCCAGGCTCTGCTCGAAAACGTCGTAATAGACCAGGATGTTCGTGGCGATGATCAGGTCGAAGTCCTGCGGCGCGGCCATTCGCTGGTGGACGATATTCAGGTCTACCGGCCTGACCCGCCCGACGAACGCCGGCGCGATACGCGTGGCGCGAAGCTTCAAACCGCTCATGCCAGCGGGCGCGGGCTGAGGCGCGGCGGGCTTGCCGATCTGATCGCCGAAGGATTCCCAATACTTGACCAACTCCGGTTTCCATTTCGCCTGCGGGTCGTGCGGCAGTTGCACGACATAGGGCGAGCCGCCCAGCGCGCGCCTGCGCGCCCGCGCCAGGTGGTCGAGCGCGCGCGGGCTGAGATCAAACGCGGTGACCTGCAATTCATTCGCCTTCGCCAACTCCAGCCGCAACAGCGAATCGATCAAAGCAAAAGGCTGAATCGTCTGCTCTGGGTAAAAATCATAGCCCGCAGCCTTGTCTGTGAAATCAAGCCCCGGCCCGATGACGGCCACCTTGCGCAGACCTCCGGCCTCGATCCATTTTTGCCATAGGCCGCGCGCCTTCAGCGCCTTCAGAGATTCTTCAATCGCGAAGTTCGGCGAGAGCGTCGTGTCGAGCGAGAGGCCGCGCTCGCGGTAGAGTTTCGAGCGTTCGACGAACTCCTCGCCCGGATTGCCCTGCAACCGTGCGGCGGCGAGGGTCCGGGCGTGGCTCCCCTGCTCTCGGAGCATGCGCGATAGATTGGCGAGGATATATTCGCGCAACTTCGTCCGGCCCGCCGAATCGCCTAATCGGTGGCCCTGTTCGGTGACGAGTTTGCGCATAAAGATCAATCGTTCGTTGGAGCCGGGCGAAGCCAATCCGTTGATCAAATCGTCGATCCGCGTGTTGAGCAGTTTGTCGAAAGCCTCTTGCGTTTGCTCCCCCGGCCGCGCCGATAGGTCCTGCGCCGCCACTCGCGGCTGTTTAGTGAAGGAGACGCCGAAGAGAAGGAAGTTGACCAGCGTGTCTTCATCCCCCTGCCGCAACCGCGCGCGCACCGACGCGTCTTGCGCCTTGACCCACGCGGCCCACAGGGCCGCCTGCGCCTCCGCCGATTTGCCCTTAAGTTCGGCCGGGAGTATCTCATCAAGCAATTGCAGCAGTGGTCGCGCCTCTTCATAGGTAAGGAAGCGAGATTGCGGCTTCGGTTGTTGAGACGCGGCCGTCGCGATGATTAGCGCCAGAGGGATAAGACAGAGAAAAAGCCTTCTGAACATAGTTCAATTGTATCGGTACATTTTTTGGGCCGGAGGGGAGATTTTACTTCTGCTTGCGCAATTGTTCGAGCGCGGCTTTGACTTTCGGCAGGAAAGAGCTGTTGGGGTCCAGCCGGATGAACTTCTCCAACTCTGTAATAGCCTTATCCGTTTGGCCAGTATTCGAGTAGAGATCGGCCATCAGCAAATGGACTTTGGTTGCGGGGTTGGGCCGCGAGTGAGCCAGCTCGCCATAATGCAGCGCTTTTTCCCAAAGCTGGCGATTGGCGTAATTACGAGCCAACTCGAAGGGGCCTTCCCAATTCTGCGCGTCCATCTCTATGGCGCGCAGCAGCAACCGCTCCGTATCTTCGTGCCGCTTCCGTGAAGCAAGCAGCACGGCCAGCGGGTAGTAGGGGCGAACGAATTGCGGATTCAGCTCAATCGCCTTCTCGAAAGCCTGCTGCGCCTCGCCGAATGCTTTCAATTGCATCTGAGCCGAGCCGAGCATGAAGTAGGCTTCGTAATATTCCGGAAAGAGCTTGATGGCTTCCTGGAAAAACCGGACGGCTTGCTGCGCGTCTTTCTTCTCGTTCAAAGCCTGAACGCCTTTCTGGGTTGCGGTCAGCGCGGGTTTTGGGATGGATAGATCGCGCGCGGAGACCACGCCTCCGGTCAACGCCGGCGCGTCGCCCTGCTCTCGCTGCAGTTGCGCGTTAACTGATTTAGCTGTCTCTCCGCGACGGACGTCGATGCTGACTTCCGTCGCGCGGTATCCCGGTTTGGTGATGCGGACGATGTAGGATTGAGGAAAGAGACCGAAAAATTCGAGCCGCCCGCTTCCATCGGTGAAGGCCACCTGGAGCACGCCTTCAGGGAAACGCGTCAATTCTATCTTGGCTTGATCGATCGGTTGTTCGCGACCGACCTCGGTGACTCGGACAACGACATTGGCTGTCGGCGTCGAGGCCTGTCCGAGCGCGGGCGCTGCGATAAATGGAGTGATAAGGAGAGTAAAGGCCAGCGTTCTATGCGCAAGGGGGCCTTTGCTCCGACAACGGATTCGCCGCAGACATGCCATGTTCAACATCATCCCTCCTCTGGTGACCGGGGGCGGCATAAAAGAGGCCGGGGAGCCCGAAGGCTCCCCGGTAGGAAAGTTTCGATTGAAATTGACGACTAGAAGATCAGCTTCAGCGCCATCTGTATGTTCCGCCTCCCATCCTTCTGGGTGCGGACCACGGATTGCGAAGATGTATCCAACTCGCTGCCGAGGATGAACGCATTCGCGTGATTGAACAGGTTGAAGAACTCCGCCCTGTATTGCAGCTTGAACTGCTCAGTGAGCTGGAAGTTCTTGTAAACTCCCAGGTCCGTATTCACCCTGCCAGGCCCACGGAAGAAGTTGCGCCCGATCATGCCGGAAGGATAGGGGCCCACTTCAGTTCTGCCGGTGATCGGATTGCGGAAAGCGGGGCCAATCACCCCGTCAAGATCGAGGTAAGTGAAAGTGCCCGGTGTGCTCGGGTCCTGCGGCGAATTACCCGATCCCTTCCTCGGCAGAGCGCCTGCCTGGGTGATGCGCGCACAGACCGTAACCGCGAAGGCGCAGTCGAAGAAGGTGAACGGCGTTCCGGTATTGGCGGTGAATATCGGCGCCAGCTCCCAGCCGTCCAGAATCTGCTTCTTGTAGCCCTTTGTCCCCCTTGCGAACGGAAGGTCCCAGATGCCGCTCACGACGAAACGTTGGCGGATGTCGAAATCGGCATTTCCGTAATCCAGCCCCGGATTGAACGGATCGAGCAATCCCAGGTTGAAGTTGTTATTCGATTCGCTGAAGGTCGAGCTGAGATTGTCAAGCGCATGGCTATAGGTGTAGTTAGCCGTCAGCCTCAACCCGGAGTCGGCGAAGTTGTTGATGTTTACGCGGAAGTTGAACGCGCTATAGTTGGAGAAACCCTTGCCGCCACGACGGTTGAGGGCGTTGAATTGGGTGGCTCGCAAACGCGTGCCAAATCCGCCAGTGAAGGGATCGCCCAGGAAGACGTTGCCGAAACCAAGGCGGTTCGGGTCTTCTATTGAATAGAGCTTCCTTCCATTCGAACCTGAGTAATCGAGAGCCACTACCAGATTGCGCGCCACCTCGCGTTCGAGCGAAAGGCTATAGAAGTGCGCATAAGCTGTGCGAATCTTCGAGTCCACATTGCGCAGGCTGGTGTTCGGCAGGGCCCTGCTGCCCGAGCTGCCCGTCAATGGCCCGAACACACTGTTCGTGAGTGGAACGACTCCGCCTGGCGTATTGCTCGGCTGGAGGATAATCACCGCATAGTTCGGCGGATTTTGGATGACGTTGAAGGTGACGTTCCCGAAGTTGCGCTCATAACCGATGCCGTATCCGCCGCGGAAGCTCGTCTTGCCGTTTCCGAAGACGTCCCAGGCGAAGCCTACGCGCGGAGCGAAGTTGTTATAGTCCGGCTCCCACAACCCTCTTCCAGTGGCTGCAACGCCGTCACGAATGGCCTGGAAGATATTGTCGTTATCGGCGTCATAGTAGTTCGAATCGAGGTTCTCATTCTTGTTGTGCTGGACGCCGAAATATTCGTAACGCAACCCCAGGTTGAGCGTTAAGGTCGGACGTATGCGTAAGGAATCCTGCCCGTAGAAGGCGAACTCGTGATAGATATTGCTGCGACTGAAGTTCGGCTGGCTAAGCGGCAATGTGATAGTGCAACTCGGATCTGGCGCCGCCGGATTGACGCAGGGGAATTTGCCTTGCGGATCGATCGCGCCCTGGAAGCGCTCCAACTGGCCCAGCAGGAAGTTGTCTATGTTGACAGCTTGAGTGCCGAGCCCGGCTGACGGATCCTGATAGGCGCCGAAGGTGCGATTGTCCTGGATATAAACGTAGGAGCCGCCAAAACGGAAGTTGTGCGGCCCTTTGGTGTAGTTAAGATCCTGGTAAGTCTGAATGAAGTTCTGGGGGCCACCGAAGGGGATGCCCGAACCAGGAGCGAATGGCAGAAAGCCGGGCAGAGCTGCCAAATCGCCCAGAAAACGAGTAGGCGCGGCGTCTCGCCAGAAGAGCGTCGGCGACGGAGTCCCCTGAGGTTGAAGCGTGTTCAACCGATTGTAAACACCCTTCGACTGCAAAACGAATTGCGGCGAGAAGGCATGGGTCACTGAGAGCACAAAACTATTGTTGGTAGTCTCCTGGCCGGTGTCGAATCCCTGGTAAGGACTATTGGAGACCGAGCCGTCAAATTGATCGCTTCGGTCCAGCGCATAGCGCCCATAGATTTGAGTTTTAGCGCTGAGGTTATAGTCCAAACGTCCCACCAGATTGTAAGTATTTTGCGGATTTCCGCCGCCCGCATCGGAGGGGACGCTGTAAGCCAGGCGAGTGAACAACGGCGTCGTCAGAGTAGTGCGAGCGGCGCAAACCGGGCTCACCGTGCCGGCGTCATCCACCACGCATGGATCGTCTTGGCCGGCGTTTAAGAAACTTTGGCGGGTGAGCGTTCCCAAGGTGGTGGTCCCAGGTTTGAGCGCGCCGAACTGGTTGAAGAAGTTCTGCGTCGCCGGGTTGGCCAAACCTATGAACTGCGGGGTCGGCACGACCACGATCGTCGTATCGTTGCTGCGCACGCGCAAGAATTCGGTGCTCTGGAAGAAGAAGAGCTTCTCCTTGATGGCCGCGCCGCCGACCGAATAGCCGAACTGGTTGCGGGTGTAGACCGACTTCGGCAGGCCATTGGCATTGTTCAGGAAAGTGTTGGAATTAAGTTTCGAATAGCGGCCGAACTGGTAAGCCGTGCCATGGTAATCGTTAGTGCCGGACTTGGTCGACAAATTGACGATACCGCCCGAGGCGCGTCCGAATTCGGCGGTGAAGTTGTTGGTGATGATACTGTATTCCTGCACCGAGTCGAGCGGCACGCTCTGGCCGACACCGGCTACGAATTCGTCATTATTGGCCGCGCCATCGAGCAGAATATTAGTGCTGGCCGAACGCATACCATTGATCGCCACCCCGACGCCGCGCGCGGTCATGTTGTTCGGGTCACCTGGGGAGACGTTGCCCGCCGTGATCACGAAATCGTAGGGATTGCGCGTGACGGTCGGAAGTTCTGTGATTTTCCTGCCGTCAATCACCTCGGCGACCGTTTGCGTTTCGGTATTTACCTGCACGCCTGCGCCTGCCACGACCTCGACTACTTGTTGCGTCCCTCCCACTATTAATTGAAAGTCCGCAGTGACTGTACTGCCTACGGTCACCTGCGCGCGCGATTTATTTACGGCGAACCCCGAGGCTTCGACCGAGATCTCATAGAGAGCGGGGAGAAGGTTGGTGACGACATAGTTGCCTTCCCCGTCCGAGGTGACGTTGCGCTCGGCGCCCGTGCCTACGTTGACGATCTTGATTTTGGCGCCGGCAATCACCGAGCCATTAGGATCGACCGTTTTTCCGGTGATCCTTCCAGTCTCCGACTGCGCCTGCGCATTCAGCGGGGCGAATGCGATGATCGCCGCCGCGAGCAACAGACCTAGAAATACAAATGGCCCTCCCTGAAGCCCTTCGGTAAACATCCTATTTTGCCTGAATTTCGTTGGCTCAAAGATCTTCATGTATTGTACCCCCGTAGATTGAAGTCTAATTCTTTTTGATTTGGCATTATTTGCTGTTGATAGCCGTGCTTGCATTTCAACACTAAAGGCAGGATATCCTGTTTGGGGGAGACTTTCGGTCTTAATGCAACGCGCGACTTGTTTTTTTCAAGCAACCTTTATTCCGCCTCGCGTTTTAAGATTAAGTTTGCATAAAGTCAATCAAATCAATTGGACAGCGCCGACAAGGAAAAACGCAAAGAAATATTGCCGTCCAAAAATTCCAATGTCGTTCAGATTTCTGGATTTCATTTGTGGAGAGAATTCGCAATTCACAGATCAATCGGCTGGCTGATTAAACCAAATTCGCAGTTATGATACGTAGATTTGGATGGCGTGGTCGCAGCGAAGATTCGGATGAGAGTACCTGGCAGCATCCTAAACATTTGGTCTAAACGTTTGGGAGATTAGATACATGTGTCAGTTCAGGCCTCACGCTATCTATGCCATTACGCCCAATGACGCCGATTCTTACGCAAATTGCCCATTTGCGTAAGAATCGGCGTCATTGGGCATTACGTTTAAAAAGTTAAACGCAGAGCGAGTTGGATATTGCGGCGCTCCTTGCCTCCACTGGGAAAGATTCCCTTGTTGGCGGTGACGGAGGAATCCCCACCGGAGAACACGTTCGTGCCCGGATTGATGAACACGTTCGAGTGGTTTAAGAAGTTGAAGAACTCCGAGCGGAACTGCAGGTTCATGCCCTCGCGCGGGAGCTTGAGGTTCTTGTACAACCCGAAATCGAAGGTCCAGAACCCCGGCGTGCGGAAAAGGTTGCGCGGCGAGAGAAGCTGCGGTTGCAGGTTGGCCACGCGCGACGTGCAATTCGGATCGCCCGCGCAAAAGTCGTTAAGAGTGCTGAACGCGCTCCCCAGCCCAGTGTAGAGGTTAAAGGTGTTCGGAAGGGTGTCGTCTGGCGCCCCCGTGCGGTCCGGAATCGCGCCGATGATGACGGGGTAGCAGAAGTTCCCCTGGCTCGAATTGCAACTGGAGATGCCGCCGTCATAAACGGTGAATGCGCCGCCGGTCTGCGCCTGTAATATGCCGGCCATACTCCATCCCTGTAACGCCTGGCCCCTGACTCCGTTGAGACCTTTGCCTAAAGGAAGCTCCCAGACGCCGGACAGCGTGAGGCGCTGCCGGATGTCGTAGGTCGAATTGGCCCGATCAAACGCCGGGTTGTACGGGTCGCGGAAGCCGAAGAAGCCGGCGAATCCATCGAGCGCCGAGTCGGCGAAGAAGGAGCTTGAGTTGTCAATCGAGTGCGCCCAGGTGTAGGCGCCGGAGAGCGAAACTCCCTGCACGCCCAGCCGCTGTGCGCGAAGTTCCGCCGTCATGCTGTGATAGCGCGAGAGGCCTTCGTTGCCGCGACGGTTTATGTTGGTCAAGCCGGTCTGGTTCAAGCGGCTGGTGCTATCACCAGCCGACGGGGAGCATTGGAATGATGGGTCAATCCGCTGCAACAGCAGGCAGCTTCCTATTTGATTGAGATTGTTCAGCGAATAGAGTCTGATGCCGTTCGCCCCCAGGTAGGAAATCGAACCTGTGACGCCTTTGCCGAGGTCGCGTTCAAGCGAAGCGTTAAACTGCGCGCTGTAGGCCGTCCGCAGGTCGTTGTCCAGCATGCGGGCCGAACCCGTGATCCTCAATGAGGGGCCGGCGGATGCGAGCGTGTTGAACTGGTTAGGCATGACCGGGAGAGCCGGCGGGGACTGTAACTGGAGCACTAAGTAGTTCGGCGGATTCTGAAACACGTTGAAGGTCGCGTTGCCGAAGTTGCGGTCGTAGAACAGGCCGTAGCCGACCCGGAAGACCGTCCGCCCGTCGCCGAAGATGTCCCAGGCGACGCCGATGCGCGGGGCAAAGTTTTTGTAATCGGGCTGGTAGAATCGATCGGTCTGCATGAAGGTCGCCAGGGCTACCTGATTGAAGATGTCCAGACCCAGATCGCCGGGGGGGAAAACAAGGTTGGAGTCTAAGAAGCGCTCGTCTTCCGGGCTCTGAGGCACGCCGAAATACTCCCAACGCAAGCCGGCGGTGAGCGTAACGCCTGGCCTGATCTTGAATGAGTCTTCTCCGTAGAAGGCGAATTCGTTGTACCGGAAGTGACGAGTGAAGCTGGGGAAGCGGAACGGGCCGTCAATCCTCGTATCATAGATGTCGCCCGGCGACTTGAGGTTGGGATCGATGGCCACGGAGACCGCATCCACGCCGCCGTTGAGCATCCCCTGCATCGTGGACGTTTGGAAGAAGGCGGTCTGATTGGCGCCGAACGCGCGGTTGTCGCGCAGGTGCAGATACTGGCCGCCGGCTTTGATCGTATGCCGCCCCCACGAAAGCGTCGCGCCCCCGTAGGTCTGGTAGACGTTCTGCGCCCCGCTAGACGGAAGGGCCGCGGAGCCGCAGGCGTCAGGCGCATAGCCCGGGAAGACGATGGGGCCGGTCGGCAGAGCGTTGAAGAGGGCATATTGCCAGCACGGCGTGGTCGCCGGCGCGTCGCCGAGCGGTTGCAGATTGAGGAATCGATTGTAGACGACGCCCGACTCGATGAAGAGCCGCGGCGAGAACGCGTGCGTGACCGTCAGATTGAAGTTCTGGTTACGATTGATCTGCCCGGTATTGAAGCCTTGATAAGGGCTTAAGCTATTCGTGCCGGAGAACAGATCGTTGTTCTGGAATGCGTAACGCCCCATCAAGC
>Ga0154003_1000509_pt1 | contig 12241 bp, 9 predicted proteins | sample TSFL087MetaG_FD_104679 | JGI IMG/M metagenome (GOLD analysis project Ga0154003, IMG submission 104679) | Attine ant fungus gardens microbial communities from Florida, USA - TSFL087 MetaG | ecosystem: Host-associated > Fungi > Mycelium > Unclassified | place: USA: Florida, Lake Talquin State...
AACGGCGATTTCTACTGGTGGGGCGGTAACCTTATGGGCGCGGCAACGTTTCCGGTGAGATTGAACGTTCCGAACCGCCTTGTTTATTCCGCCCACGACTATCCGTCGTCGGTTTTCGCGCAGCCGTGGTTCAGCGCGTCCAACTATCCGAATAACCTGCCTGGCGTATGGGACGCGCATTGGGGCTATCTCCACAAGGGCAACGTCGCCCCAGTCCTGCTCGGCGAGTTCGGCACGAGGCTGCAAAGCATGTCGGATCAGCAGTGGCTAGACGCGCTGGTCAGTTATCTAGGGACGGGCGCGAACGGAATCAATTGGACTTTCTGGTCCTGGAATCCGAACTCCGGCGACACCGGAGGCATCCTTGCTGACGACTGGCGGACGGTGAACACCGCGAAGCATAACAAACTCATTCCCATTCTCTTTTCGCTGACAGGCGGAGGCCCGACGCCGACGCCTACACCGACACCGACGCCGGGGCCCACTCCTACACCGACGCCGACGCCGGGGCCAACGCCAACGCCTACGCCTACTCCAACGCCTACTCCTCCTCCGGGCGGGTCGGCTTGCGCCGTGACCTATTTGGTGCGCGATCAATGGCAGACAGGCTTCGTCACTGATGTCACGGTTGAGAACCTCGGTGGCGCGGCTGTGAACGGATGGCAATTGACCTGGTCATTCTCCGGCAATCAACAGATCACAAATCTGTGGAACGGAGCGTTAAGCCAGACGGGCCAATCGGTGAGGGTCAACAATGCAAGCCACAACGGCGCCCTGCCGCCCAATGGAGGTAGAGCCACATTCGGCTTCCAGGCAAGCTACAGTGGTTCAAATGCGGCGCCTAACAACTTCGCTTTGAACGGCGTTCCCTGCGTCAGGAGGTAAGACGGCGCAGTCGAGCGTGAATACATAAACAGTAAGAATAAAGTGGAGGTTGGCTGAGTTGATGAAACCGGCCAACCTCTTTGTTTGTCGAGCCGCTTCGCTTGAGCTTTTTCGGCGAAGGCCTTGGCTGAATTCTTCCACGTCTAGACCGATCTGTTCCTTGGCGTGTGAGCGTCAAATTCGCTCCTCTTACGGCAGTTCGCGGACGCGGATGTTTTTAAATTCGATCGGGGAGCCTTCCGATTCCAGGCACAGGTAACCGGTCTTCGGCTCGGCGCCATTTCCGCCCGAAACCTCCTCGCCGTTCACCCATAATCGCACTTCGCCGTTGATGGCCCGGACGTAATAGTGGTTCCATTCGCCGACGCCCCGGCTGAGATTCTTGCGAGGAAAGCTGCGCGAGCCGTTGGGAGAGAGCGGCGGGAAGGGATTCAGCTTTGAGGCGCCAACGGCGAAGATGTCGCCGTTGGTGGTGAACCAGTCGCCCTTCTTCCCCGTGCGCTTCTCGTACTGCTCGGCGAAACCGTGGTCGAGCATCTGCACTTCAATGCCGTACTGCGGCAGCGCGTCGGGCTTCAACTCTTTGAGCGCCTCGTCCGGAACCCACACGAAGACGCCGGAATTGCCTGCCGATTTCAGATGCCGCCATTCGACTACCATCTCGAAGTTGGCGAATGTCCGCCGCGTGCGCATCACTCCGATCGGCTGTCCGGAACAGGTCAACAGGCCGTCCTTCCACGTCCATGTATCCTTGTAACAGTTGACGTTGGTGAAATCGCTTTCCCCGAGCGCGCGCCAGTCCGGCCCCGCGCCGTCAATGGAGGCCCTCGGTCTCGGCTCCTGGCCGCGGCCGGAGTGAAAATAGGTCGACGACAGCAACAGGGCCCCGATCAAACTCAGGACTTGCGCGAAAGACGTTCGTTTCATGCCGGACTCCTTTCCGAAGGCGATACGGTATGGAGCGTCATGGCGCTGACTTTATCAATTTTGTGACGCCAAGCGCCGGCGTCACAAAACGGACAAAGTCGAGCTTAGCGAAACCGTCACAGGTTCGTTCGCGCGCCATGTGGGTTGAGACTCCAATTGATGAGTGTTAAAACTTCAGCTATGAACGATTCGCGAATCGGCGCCGCGCGCCATCCGGCATTGATTTATGGACTGGCTATGCTGGTCTCACTAATCGGCTTGGGAGACTCGATCTATTTGACGATTCAACATCTCACCGGGCATAGCGTCCGGTGTACAGTCACTACGGGTTGTTCCGCCGTGCTCAGCAGTCCTTATGCGACCATCGCCGGCGTTCCCACCGCCGCGTTTGGCGCGCTGGCCTATTTTGCCGCCTTCAGTCTCGCGACGCTGACTTTCTTCGGTTACGCGCGCGCGCGAACCGCTTTGGCCATACTCGTCGCGCCGATGTTGATTATGACATTGTGGCTATTTTATCTACAGGCGTTCGTGCTTCGCGCTTATTGTGAATACTGCCTGCTGTCGGCCGGGATGACACTGACGCTCACGGCTCTTGTCGTTGCGGCGAGGTTTATTATTCCCGCCCCCGGAAAAATCGAGGGTAGAGGATAGAGAATCGAGAATCGAAGATTAAAGATTGCATTATCCGTGCTATCTTCGATCTCTGATCTTTCGAGCAGACCAGAAGTTCTACCTTCGATCCTCGATTCTCAATCCTCTCACGGATTAACGGAGAGCCTTTGATTGATCTCTTTGCGCAATCCTTCAACCGTCATATTTTCGTTGGGGATAAATTGCCCATTAATAAAAATAGTGGGCGTGGAGTTGACTCCGAGCAGGGTGGCGCTCTTAGTGTCATCCGATACGACGGTTACGACTTGAAGCCCATCCATGTCTCGCGTGAAGCGCGGGACGTCCAGCCCTAACTGGCGCGCGAAATTGATTAGGATCGGGCGGAAATCGCCCACCTGGCTCCAGTCAGACTGCTTCTCGTAAAGCAGGTCATGCATCTCCCAGAACTTGCCCTGAAGGCCCGCCGCCACCGCCGCGTAGGAAGCTTCGAGCGCATGGTTGTGAATTTGGGTCAGCGGGAAGTGGTGAAAGGCGATCTGAAGCCGAGCGCCGTATTCACCCTTCAAAGTTTTGAGGACCGGGTGTAGAGCGCCGCAGGGAGGACATTGATAGTCGCCGAACTCATCAATTGTAACGACCCCTTTGGAGGCCGCCTCGTTGGACAGCGCGACCGAGCCGCGCTCCGGCGTCGGAATCGCGGGAGGTTGGGGCTGCGACGAGCGGTACATGAGAACCCCCGCGCCGACAGTCACCACCAGAACGGCCGCGATAATTACAAACGGCAAATAGCGTTTCATCCGGATTTGATCCTTTCTATCCATTTTTATTTCATCATCAATTGCCAATGCCGCCTTCAAGGCGCGGTTGAGTTGCGCAAGCTTTTGCGGCGAAAGATCGCCATATAGCGCGTCAATAGCGATTTTGGCACAGTCTTATCACTCTTGAACTAATTCAACCGAATACAAAGTCATCGGCAATCCCGTTGCGTTATCGAACTGCGCCGCCGCCTCGACCGCCGCCCCGGCGATCGCTTCGACGTCGTCGAAGCGATCATACGAACAGTGCAGCGCGCCCAACGCGTAATCCGTCCCAGACCCGAAGGCCCAGTATTTATTGTATTCGTCGACCGAGCGGAGGCCGTAGACACCGAAAATCCCATAAGGGTTAGCGATGAGCACATGCATGTGCGAGGTTTCGTAAGGCGCTTCCTTGTCATCACCCGGCGTCAGAAAGTAGTCTGTCTTGAGGGCCTTGTGAAATTCGCGCCAGGTCTCGAAGATCTCCTGCACGCAGTCGAGCAAATAATGCTCGCTGCGCGAAAAGTAGCTTTCGATGACGTGACGGTGCGTCGACGCGCCGGTGACGCCGATGTAGCTGTCGCCGACCTGAATGATCTTCGATTTGGCGGCCAGGTGTTCGGCGCTTTGCTTCGTGCTACCCCAACTTACCAGAGTGTCGGCCGCGATGCAGACGCGACCGTTCTTTTTAACAACGACAACTGTAGACATAGACTTTTCCCGCGTTTTATCAAGCTTTCTCCAAAGCGGCGTATTTCTCGATCATCTTCTTATGGCCATAGCCGGGGAAGTTTATCGTCAATTTAGCGTTCTCGTCTTCGCCCTCGCGTTTAACGATTAAGCCTACGCCGTATTTCGCGTGACGAACACGCGTCCCGACCTTCAATCCTGTTGAGCCTGTTGAGCCTGTTGGGCCTGTCGCTCCGCGCTCGTCGTCCGAGCCGGCGCGCCGCCCGAAATCGGCGGCGTCGATACTTCTGCCTTGCCGGGCGAAAAACTCCTTAACGCCGTCCGCGCTGTCGTAAGTCCGGCCTTGATAATTGCTCGTTCGCCTCGCCGCCCGCGCTGGCGGAGGCAATGAGGGCGCCGATTCGCGGCCATCGAAGGTCGAAACCTTGCCGGCGAAACGCAGCCAGCTTCCGCCTTTCGACTGATCTTCGATCAATTCCAGGGGAAACTCCATAAGGAAGCGCGAAGGCTCGGACGGCGTTTCGGCGCCGTATACCCGCCGCTTCATGGCGTGCGTCAGGTAAAGATATTTCTCGGCGCGCGTGATAGCCACGTAGCAGAGCCGCCGCTCCTCTTCCAGATCGTTCTGGCTTTCGTTCGCGCGCGAATGCGGGAAGAGTCCTTCTTCGAGGCCGGCGATAAAGACCAGCGGGAACTCCAACCCCTTCGCGGCGTGCATCGTCATCAGCGTGACCTGAGCTTCGGCCTTGTATTCATCGGTGTCCGACACGAGCGCGGCGTTATCCAGGAATTCGCGCAGCGTCTCGCCTCGCTGCTCCGATTCGGCCGCCGCGTTGACCAATTCTTCCAGGTTTAGCAGCCGCCCCTCGGCCTCTTCGGTATTTTCGTCTTTGAGCGCCCGTTCGTATCCGCTGTCGATCACCGTCGACTTGACGATCTCGGAGATCGGCTCGGCGGCGTCGCGCGCCCTTTCGGCGAGGCCGCTGACCACGTCGCGGAAGGATTTCAAAGCCGAGACGGCGCGGGCCGGCAGGAGGTTCTGTTCGACGATGATGTTGATCGTCTCCCAGTGCGAGACGCCCAAATCTTTGGCTCGGCGCTCGATGTCATCGAAGGTGGTCTTGCCGACGCCTCGCGGGGGCGTATTGATCACCCGCGTCAGGGCGATCGAGTCGTTCGGATTCATCGCGAGTTTCAGGTAGGCGATGATGTCTTTGACCTCGGCGCGCTCGTAAAAGCTGAAGCCCCCAACCAGGTTGTAGCGCAATCCGGCGCGGCGGCAGGACTCTTCGAACAATCGCGACTGGGCGTTGGTGCGGTAGAGCACGGCCGCGCGGATTCCCGGTTCGCGGCGCAGATGCTCCTCGATCTTGCTCGCGACCCAGCGGGCTTCGGTCTCGCCGTCGACTAACTGCGAGTAGCGGATCTTATCGCCTTCGGCGGCGGTCGCCCTAAGAACTTTGTCGAAGCGCTGGGTGTTGTTGGCGATCACCTTGTTGGCCGCCGCCAGGATGCGCCTGGTCGAACGGTAGTTGTCTTCGAGCTTGATAACCTTCGTGCCCGGAAAATCAAGCTCGAAATTCAGGATGATGTTGAAATCGGAGCCTCGGAACGCATAAATGCTCTGCGATTCGTCGCCCACCACGCAGAAACTGCGGCCGGCCCAGAAATCCTCCGGCTTGTGAGTGTGAAGCAACGCATGATCGCCCTCGACGATCAATCGCGCCAGCGAATACTGAATCCCTTCGTGTCCTGAAACTCGTCGACCATCACGTGGCGGAACCGGTTGTGGTAGTAGCGCCGAGCCTCTTCCGAGTTGCGGAGCAACTGTACAGCGCGGATCAACAGGTCGTCGAAATCGAGCGCGTTCGACGCTTCCAGGCGCTGCTCGTAAAGCGCGTAGATTCGCGCGACGGCCGCGCGGCGAGGGTCGCCGGTTTGATCGGCCTTCTCGGCGTAAAGGTCGGGATTCTCGCCGCGGTTCTTGGCCGCGCTGATCGCGCTCTGCGTTTGTCGCGGGGTCAATTGCTTGTCCTCGTAACCGCAATCCCGGATGCATTTGCGCAGCAAACTTTGCTGGTCATCGGTGTCGTAAATGGTGAATGACCGGCTGTAGCCGCGTCCCAACTTATCAATGTCACGCCGCAGGATTCGCACGCAGAGCGAATGGAAAGTCGAGATCAGCGGCGAGGCGGAAGGTTGGCGTTCGCCATAATGACCGGCGAGCAGTTTTTCGACGCGCGCCTTCATTTCGCTGGCCGCCTTATTGGTGAACGTCACGGCCAGTATGTTTTCGGGCCGCGCGTTGTAGGCCGCGATCATGCGCGAGATGCGATACGTGATCACACGCGTCTTGCCGCTACCGGCGCCCGCCAAAATCAGGATCGGGCCTTCCTGAGTGGCGACGGCCTCGCGCTGTTGCGGGTTCAAACCGTCCAGATAATCGATTGAATTTGCGCTCATTGGAATTCTGAAAAGCGATCCGGTTAAGACTGCTCTAGCATGGATACGGTACTGGAAGCGTGAGCGGCTTTGACATAGATCGATAAACCTATTGATTGATAGATGCTCAGGGCGCTCACCCTCCCCGCGCCGTACTGCCGTCCCAGGCCGACTAAAATTAATACTCTAAACGGCGTCCACTGATTGCTCAAGTGGCGTCGCAATACTCATGCCGCCGTCAAAAGGCAATAGATTATGAAAGAGTCATTTTCCATATTACACCTGTCATGTCATTGTCCGAGCCGAGATTGCGGCGATGACAAATGACAAATGTAATATTGAAAATGGAAAATCTACTTCGCCGGACGAAATAGACCGACTTCGTAGGTAACGCCGAACGTGACTCCGCCGCTCTCGCTGCGAGGGTAGAGGCCCCTGATTCCGGCGATGTCCCAAGTCAATCCGACGGCGCGGATGCGGGCGCCGAGGCGGGCCGCCCCGTCCGATTCGGTTCCGAGCGGAGCGTTTTTGCGCGCGCTGTAGCGCCCATTGACTTCGCTGACCAGCGTCAAACGCTTGTTGATCTCATAGGCGCCCGCCAGTCCGAAAAGCGTCACGTCGTTTTGCGTGAACGGGCTGATATTCCCTGCGGCGTCGATCGGCGATGAGATGATGCCCAGACCGATGTTGCCGATAATGCGGGCACGGCCTATGCTCTTGGCTACGAGCGCCGTCGCCAGGAAATTGGTCTGATTCAACCCGATGCCACGCGCTTGATTCGAGTTCGGCAGTTCCACGGCGAAGCGGAAGCCGAGGCCCGGGGCGCGACGGGATTCGCCGCGCAGTTTGATCTTCGTCGCCAGATAAAAATCGCCGGTGTCGCGCGTCGAATTGGCCTGGCTCAATTGCAACGGGACCGCGCTCGGACGGAAGCGCCGATCGATGTTGAGGAAGTTCTGGATCACGCCTCCGGCCTCGACCTCGACATTGGACGCGAGGCCGAACGTCAGCGACACGACGCCCACCCGCGCCAGATCGCCGTTCAGACCGGAGACCGAATAATCCTTGTCCCGCAAAAAATCGAAGCCGGCTTCAAATCGCACGGCGCCTGGTTTAACGGTCACGACGTCTTCAGTGATCAGGGGGCGCTGCTGCGCGAACGCTGGCAGGCTCACTAACGACAAGAAGACGATCGCGTACGCGATATGCCAAATGGTCTTTGAAGAATAAATCTGACAATCCTCTTCCCGGTCGCGGAGCGGCCACGTGAGCATGGGCCTCCTTTTCAAAGCCGGGACAGGGATGACATATGGCATATGGCATGCGCGATGAGTTTTATTCATTGTTTTACCTCACGAACAATGCGGAACCCGATGTCGGAACGGGTCATTGTGGGAAAGAAATAGCTTCTCTCGGCGGCGCGCCGCGTTATACTGCCGAATCCGAAGCCGCCGCCGCGAATCACCTTCGTCTCGCCTTCGCGCCCCAGCGCCTTGTAGCGTTTCCCGCGGGCCGGCCCTTGAGGGTTGATGCGCTCGCGGAGCTTGTAATAATCGTGGTCATACCAATCTGAACACCACTCCCAGACCCTTCCGGCGGTTTTGTACTGAGCGCTTCCGAGTCTCGCCGCTTTCTCCCATTCCGCTTCAGTGGGCAGGCGGTAGCGATCTCCTGTCTGCTCCGAGAGCCATGCGCAAAAGGCAATAGCGTCTTCCCAGCTCACGAAGACTACCGGAAAGTCGTCCTGCCCGTCAGGGTAATTATTTTCATCCCAACCGTAATCGATTCCCTGGGGCGCGGGTCTCCCGGTGGCGTCAATGAAAGATTTATAGAGCCGGTTGGTCACTTCGGCGCGCGAGATTTCAAACTCTGACGTGGCGACTTGGTGCGAGGGACGTTGATCTTTCGCGCCACGGTCGTCGCCGCGCACGAATGGGCCTTCGGGGATGCGGAGCATTTCCAGATCGAGTCTGAGTTTGAGTTCGATATTGACAGTGGCGGTTTCGTTGGCTTTCACGACCACGGTCTCGCTCCACTCTTTGAATCCGGGTTTGATTGCGCGCAATTGCCGCAAGCCGGGCTCCACGTCGACAATAAGCCTGACCTGCCAGGGCGTTGTAGTAAAGCTCTGTGTTTCATCGATGAAGATTTCGGTTCCCGGCTCGTTCACGGTCAAAGCCAGCCGCCCCGCCGGAGGCTTCTTCTTCAACGGCGGCTCGAACCTCGTCGAAGCCACGCTCATCACGAACGTCTCGCGCCACGGCTCGTAACCGTCCGCGAAAATGCCCAATCGATGATCGCCGGGCGCGAGTCCGGGCACAGTCAACTCGCCGCGAGAGCCCACGACCCCGCGCGGTTTGCCATCGACTTCTACCCCCGTCCCCGGCGGGGCGACGATGGTCAACTTTGCTCTGACCGAGGTTGATCTTGACGACGGCGCTTGCTTGGACGCGGGTTTACGGGGCTTGTCCGTCTTGCTGTTATTGGCGGACTTGGCGGGCTTGGCGGCGGATTTATTCTTATCCGTTCCGGCTGGCTTGGCCGCTTCGCGCCCCGATGGGTCTTGCGCAAAGGCGTACGGCGAAAAGACGAGGATCAGTAGTCCAAAAATCAGCGTATGGGCAGACCTGCGTGTCCGCCCCGGCCTCCGTAACCACGTCGCTTCGGGGCAAACACGCAGGTCTGCCCATACGCTGAACCGCTCAATCTTGGATCTACTGAGAATGGAGAAGACGGAAGAAACGAAGAGGATCGAGAACCAAAGATCGCGGATTGCGGATTGCGGATTGCGGATTTTTGGAATCATCAACGGCGAGTTGTAACGTGAGCCGCGCGGATTTTCGTTTACTTGGCGTCGCGCGCGCAGCGGAATCCGGTTTTATCAAAGGCGCGGTCGGGGGAAACAGCCCCGCGATAGGTCGTTGTGGCGTTTTTTAGCGTTGCATCATAAGCGCCGCCACGAATCACTTTCAAGCCTGAGCCGGCGCGCGAAGAAGGTATTTTGCGGCCGGGGTAATCCTTGAAGTCGCTCGCCGTCCATTCCCACACGTTGCCGCACATGTCGAGCGCGCCGAAGGGGCTGGCGCCAGGGGCGTAGCGTCCGGCCTCGAAGAGCCGGCCCTTTTTCCCCTGCCCTGCGTTCGCGTAACCCGGTTTCCATTCGGGGCCCCAGGGATAGACGCGGCCGTCGGTCCCCCGCGCGGCGAATTCCCATTCGGCTTCGGTAGGCAAACGTTTTTTCGCCCATCGCGCGTAAGCGTTCGCGTCGTCCCACGATACATTAACGACGGGAAATTTCATCTGGCCATTGGGAATCTTTCCTCCGACCCAATGGGCCGGCGCACGCCGCTTCGTGGCCGAAATGAATCGTTGATACTCTCCGTTTGTCACCTCGTTCTGATCGAGGAAGAAAGGCTTGACCTCGGCGCTGTGGGCGGGGCGTTCAAGTTCGTCGCCGTCGTCGCGCCCCATCTTGAAAGTCCCTCCGGGCACGAAGACCATTCCGTCAGGCGCCTCGGATTGTTTTGAGATTGGCGAAGCTTGCGGCGTAGCGCCGAGCAACCCGGTCGTGGGTTGTGGCGTTTGCTGGGCTGACTGGCTGGACCCCCTCACGAGATTCTTCTGGCTGGTCCACAGCCACCAGGCGACGATTCCAGCGGCGACGGCGAGAGTAGCGATGATTATCCAGACCAGAAGCGCGCCCCGCGAATCGCTCCGTCGAACTAATTGCTCCGTTCTTCCGCTTGAAATAGGCCCCTCGAAAGTCTTCCTATTCGTTTCCGAATTCGGATTGGCTTGTCTTCCGCGTATGGGGCCCGTCGCGGCGCGAAAATCGGTAGTCAGAGAATCTTTGATGACCCCAGTCTTGCGTCCGGCGCGGCCGGTGGATTCGAAAGACTCAAGCGGCCGCTGGTTGCGAGTCGAGAGAGACGCCTGCAAACTGCCCGTCTGTAAATCCGCCTGCGTTCTGAAAGCGGCGGCCACGGGCGGCACTACCAGCTTTCCAGTAATTACCCCTTGATCCTCTTCGTCTTCGACCGGTTCCTTTGGAGGGATTCCTTTCAAGAGGTCGAGCGTATTGCCGCAAGTTTCGCAATAGCGCGAAAAAGGCTTCGCGGCCGCTCCACAGCGTTTACAGGATACTTTGTCGACATCCGGCAATTCTTCGGATTCGGAAACTCTCTCGTCCCGCGCCGGCGCTGACGCCGGGGGAATCGAGGTCGGCAACATTAACGCGTGGTCGCGATCGATGCCGCAGGTCTTGCAGAACAGCCAGCCGCTGCGCCACGAAGCGCCACAATGGTAGCAGGCGCCTACGACGGCCTCTTGAGCGGGCGCCGCGGCATTGCTGGCGCCGCATTGCCGACATGCTCTATCTCCCTTGGCCGTTCGCGCTCCGCAACGGGTGCAGCAAACTGTGTCCATTACCGGGTCACCGGATGAACGAACCAGCGACTGCCCGCAGCGTCGGCAATAATTCAGTCGGTCGGAATAATTCAGATTACAGGCTGCGCAGTACATAAACCTGACGCCTAAAAACCGCTCCGGAAAAAACTTTGTCCCACGATGGCCCTAATCATAACGGCAGCCGCTTTCGTGGCGCAAGACTTGTTGGGAGTGGGAGTGGGGGATGGGGAAAATATATAGAAATCCATACCTGGCCCCTTATTTCCTGTTCCCCGCTCCCGCTCCCCTTTCCAACTTTCGACATCCCAATCCAGATTGTTTATACTGGGCTTCAAACATTAGCTGACCGCCACTGTAGACCATTTTGATTAGTTATGTTCGACAAATTCAGAGAAGAGTGTGGTGTCTTCGGCATTTTCGGCCATGAGGAAGCGGCGCGCCTAAGCTATCTCGGCCTGTACGCGCTGCAGCACCGTGGCCAGGAGTCAGCCGGGATAGTCTCCTCTGACGGCTCGCTGCTGCACGTCGAGCGCGGGATGGGACACGTCAACGACATCTTCCAGGAAAAGAGCCTCTCCCGATTGTCCGGGCGCGCGGCCATCGGCCATGTTCGCTATTCGACGGCAGGGAAGGTCAGCATCAACGAGGCTCAGCCTTTCCTTGTCAAATGCAGCTTCGGCCAGATCGCCCTCTGCCACAACGGCAATCTGCCCGACGCGACCGAAAGCCGATATCGGCTCGAAATGGAGGGCGCGATCTTCTCTTCGACCTCCGACACCGAAGTCGTGCTGCACCGGATCGCCCGCTCCCGGAAGGGGAACGTCGTCGACGCAATCGTCGAAGCGCTGAAGGACGACGAGGGCGCCTTCTCGATGCTTTTCGCCACACCTGAGAGCGTCATAGCCGTGCGCGACCCGCGCGGATTTCGCCCGCTCTGCCTGGGCGAGCTCGACGGGGCTACGGTCTTCGCGTCGGAGACATGCGCCTTCGACCTGATCGGCGCGAACTACGTCCGCGACGTCGAACCCGGAGAGGTCGTCATAGTCGATTCGCGCGGCCTGCATTCGTTCTATGCGTTCGAGCCGAAGCGGGTCACGCATTGCATCTTCGAGCATGTCTATTTCTCGCGCCCGGATTCGATAGTCTTCGGCCGCAGCGTCAACAAGAGCCGTCACCGGATGGGCAAACAACTGGCGCGGGAATGCCCGGCGGACGCCGACATCGTCGCGCCCGTCCCCGATTCCGGCGTCGCGGCGGCCATCGGCTACGCCGCGCAGTCGGGATTGAAATTCCGATTCGCGCTGATGCGCAATCATTACGTAGGGCGCACCTTCATTGAACCGCATTCACAGATCCGGCATTTCGGCGTGAAGATCAAACTCAATCCGGTGCGCGATCTGATCGAGGGCAATCGCGTAGTCCTGATCGACGATTCGATCGTGCGCGGCACGACCTCCAAAAAGATCGTCAAGATGGTGCGT
>Ga0154003_1000510_pt1 | contig 12241 bp, 11 predicted proteins | sample TSFL087MetaG_FD_104679 | JGI IMG/M metagenome (GOLD analysis project Ga0154003, IMG submission 104679) | Attine ant fungus gardens microbial communities from Florida, USA - TSFL087 MetaG | ecosystem: Host-associated > Fungi > Mycelium > Unclassified | place: USA: Florida, Lake Talquin State...
CGATGATCAGCTCAGACATACATTCACCTCTTGCCTGTGCCCTTCGGCAGGCCGTTCTCGCGCAGGCTCGCCAATTCGGCCTCGAACAACCGCCGCATCTCTTCCTCTCTCAAGTTGAGCGAGGACAGCCTGGCGATCAGATTTCTGATCAGCGGCAGCGCGCGCAGAATTTGCGGGCGGGCGACAGCCTCCTTCCGTTCGGCCACGAACGCCCCCGCGCCCTGGCGCAACTCGATCACACCCTCGTGCTCAAGCTCGCGATAGACTTTGGCGATCGTATTCGGATTGATCACCAACTCTTCCGCCAACTTGCGTATGCCAGGGAGTTGTTCGCCGGCGCGCAGCGCGCCCGTCTCAATGCCGTGCCTGATCTGTTCCATCAGTTGCTTATAGATCGGCACGCCCGATGATGGATTCGGTTTCAGCAACATTCGCCCTCACCAGACTGTCTCGCTTCACTGTGTTACTGTGCTAGTACACTATGAAAGTAGTACTCTCTCATTCTGATGTCAAGAGAAATTTTCATGGAGCGGACAGAAAAATGTGGGAGAGAAAAATGGAACGGAGCCGGAAGGTCTTTATTTTTCTCTCCCACATTTTTCTGTCCGCCCTTTTTGCATTTGCCTCCTCCTGCCATACTTCGGGCTTGAGTCTGATTAACGTCCCGATAATTTCATCAGTATAAGAGGGGTTTTTATGAGACACCCATCACTACTCGACCGCAGCCGCGCCGCGCTCACGGTGATTGACATGCAGGAAGCCTTCGGCAAAATCATCCCCGACTTCGACGACATGGTCGAGCGCATCGCATTGACGGTTCAAGCCTGCGGGCTGCTCAAGCTGCCGATCGTCGTCACCGAACAATATCCGAAAGGGTTGGGGCGAACGGTGTCAGCGATCGCCGGGCGCCTTCCTGAAGACGCGCCTCCGATCGAGAAGATGTCGTTTTCGGCCTGCGGCGCGCGTGAGTTCGACACACGGTTGCGCGAGCGTCACGTCGAGCAAGTGATGCTGTGCGGGATCGAAGCCCACATCTGCGTCAGCCAGACGGCGCACGACCTGTTACAAAATGGGTATCAGGTTCATTTACTGAGCGACGCGGTTTCAACCAGGCTGGCCAGGAATCGGGAGTTGGCGATAGACAGGATGGCTAAGGCGGGGGCGATCATCTCATCGATTGAGATGGCGCTGTTTGAATTGTGCCCGGCGGGAACGCCCGAATTTAAAGAGATGCAGGCGCTGGTGAAACAATTGAGTTGACGGTTCGTAGTACCCACTTCGGGTGGAAGGACTCGATGAAAGGCCGCTTCAGCCTGAAGTGGGTACTACGAACAAACTTATTTCTTCGTGAACACGTAGGTTGACTCCTGGGCCCCGCGCGGGCTTTCCGACTTGCGTTGGACCTTGAGCGTCTTGCCGTCATCGGCCAACTCCCACTGCTCCGTCGACGTCGAAGTAAACGCGTTGCCATTGAAATCAGCGTTGGTTACGGCATTCAGTTCGAGAATCTTTCCGTCGCCTGCCCACTTGGCCTTGCGCGTCACTTTGCCGGTCATGCGGCCTGTCAGGTCGGTGGTAGTTTCGCTGCCGTCGAGCTTATAGGTTGATGGTTGATTGCCACCCATCACCCCGCGTCCGCCCCCGCCGCCGCCACCTTGCGCCATTTCAGCCTTCGGTTCTACCTTCAACTCGGCGTCAGTCTGTGTGACCGTCCAGGTTAGGCTGGTGAGATTACTAGCCATCATCTCCGGCAATTTACTCTTCGCTTTATCCAACTCCCACGTGCCCGCAAAGTTTGCGCCTTTTTGCGCGCTGACGGCCGCGACGACGATCATCAATGCGCAGAACAGGCCACAAATAGTGAATGCTCTTTTCATCGTAGTGTCTCCCTGTGAAATTTGAATGAATTTGAACTGATCGCGCCGCCTCTTTCCGCAAAGCATAAAAAGGGCGGCATTATTCCGCTAAATGATAGACGCAGGCGTGAGGCCGGCGGTCACAAAATCTTTCAGTCTTCAGGCTCATCCACGACCTTCCGAGCGATCTCTTCGCGGTGGTAGTTGGCGTCGCCGAACATAACCTCGGACGCTTTGGCGCGTTTGTAATAAAGCTGTAGATTGTGTTCCCAGGTGAATCCAATGCCGCCGTGAGCCTGCGCGCCGCGGTTGCCGACCTCACGGGCGGCGTCGGAGCAATAAGCCTTGGCGATCGAGACGGCCAATTTCGCCGACGGATCGTTCTCCGAGACGGCCCACGCGGCGTAATAGACCGCCGAACGCGCGCCTTCGGTCATCAGGAACATATCGGCGAGCTGGTGCTGCACGGCCTGGTAAACGCCGATGGCTTTGCCGAACTGTTGTCGCGTCTTGGCGTACTCGACTGCGGTTTCGAGCGTCCACCGCATGCCTCCCACCATCTCGGCGCACAAGGCCACGATGGCGGTGGCCGTCGCCGATTCGACCGCATCCAGCGTCCGAGTGTTGAACGCGAGCGCGTCGGCTTCGGGCGCGATCACATCCTCGAATTCGACCGAGTAGAGTTTTCGCGTCGCGTCGACGCCGGGCGTCGCGACGATCTTCATCCCCCTGGCGCCCTTCTCGACCGGCGCCAGGACCAACCCCTCATTGCCCCGCGCGACGCAGATGATCAGGTCGGCGATCTCGGCGTCGGCGACGAACTCCTTGCGCCCGCACAGCCGAAATTCCTTGCCCGCTTTTTCCGCGCGCAACCCGACGGCTTCCGGATTCCAGTCGGCGCCCTCTTCGAGCAGCGCCACCGTGGCCTTCATATCGCCCGCCGCAATCGGCTCGAGGTATTGTTTGCGCTGCCCCTCGGCGCCAGCGAGGTTAATCAAAGCGGCGGCCCACAGCGTCGAAAGAAAGGGCCCAGGCAAACAGGCGTGCCCCATCTCTTCGCTGACGGCGATCAGATCGACCAGGCTCAATCCGAGGCCGCCGAAATCTTCGGGAATGATCAGACCGGTCCAGCCTTGATCGGCCATCGCGCGCCACAGGCCGTCGTCATAGGCCGTGTCGGTGGTCATCAGATCGCGCACGCGTTCCGGCTTGCATTCACGCGCGAAAAAATCGCGCGCCGATTGTTGAAGCAGTTTTTGCGCTTTGTTGAGATCGAAATCCATAGGTGTAGATGTCAGATGTCAGATGTCAGATGTCAGTGAGTCGCCAGCAGGCAGAGGGCATTCTGACATCTGGCATCTGACATCTGACACCTGCGTTAATAACTCTTCGGCAACCCCAGAACTCTTTCGGCTACGATGTTGCGCAAGATTTCGCTGGTGCCCGCCTCAATAGTGTTGGCGCGCGCACGCAGGTAATTGAAGACCCAGCGCCCACCGTCGAAGCCCCACAATTGCGCGTGAGGCCCGAGCGTCTCCATCGCGGTCTGCTGGAACCGCTGATTGAATTCGCTCCATTGAAGCTTGAGGATCGAGCCTTCGGGGCCGGGGACGCCCGTCTGGCTGATCCTGGTGAGCGAGCGCATGTTGGTGAGCCGGAAGACCTCCAGTTCGACATAGGCCTGCGCGAGTTTCTGACGGAATAGCGGATTCTGGACGCGTTTAGTCTGGCGGACTTGTTCGATCAATTCATCCAGATTGCGTTTGAATACGACGTAAGTGCCTGTGCCTAGATTTGCGCGCTCGTTCATCAGCGTGGTGATCGCCGTCTGCCAGCCCTTATTGATTTCGCCAAGAACATTCGAGACCGGCGCTCGAACGTTGTCGAAGAAGACTTCGTTGAAGCTGGCGTCGCCGGTCATTTGCTTGAGCGGGCGCACGATGACGCCGGGGCTATGCATGTCGACCAACAACGCGGTGATCCCTTTGTGCTTGGGCGCTTCCGGATCGGTGCGCGTGAGCAGCAGACACCAGTCGGCGACGTGCGCGAGGCTGGTCCAGATTTTCTGGCCGTTGATCACGAAATGATCGCCGTCGAGAGTGGCTTTGGTCGCGAGCGACGCGACGTCGGAGCCTGCGTTAGGCTCGGAGAACCCCTGGCACCAGATCTCTTCGGCGGAGACGATCTTCGGCAGAAAGCGCGACTTCTGCTCTTCGGTCCCGACGGCGATGATCGTCGGGCCGATCAGGTATAGGCCGAGCGAGTTGATCAGCGGCGGGGCCTCGGCGCGCGCCCATTCCTCCTGCAGAATCGCCATCTCGATGAGCTTCGCGTCGCGCCCGCCGTATTCCTTCGGCCACGAGATCGCGGCCCACCCGCCATCGCTGACTTTACGTTGCCAATTGCGCAGGTACTCGAAGTACGGGCCTTTTTCTTCTTCGGCCGTGCTGCCCGACCAGGGCTGCGGCGCGTTGGCTTGCAGCCACGCGCGTAGCTCGTCGCGGAATTGCCGTTGTTCGGGAGTGGGATTTAAATCCATATTTCCTCTCGATTCGCTAAAATTACTTGAAGCCCGCGCCAATAAAATGCCTTTGCAATCAAGGCCACGATTGGCGCTCGCCTGGGTACGCATCGCTTCCAGCGTGCAGTCTCAGGCCTTAGGCGCATTGGGAAACAATGAGCCGTCTAACCGAGACTGCGCGCTGGAAGCGACGCGTACCCAGGGCGCTTCCGATTTACGCGTTTGAATCCTGAACTGACTGCCACATAAGCTCAGCCACATCCATCACTTTCACGTCGCGCTCTCCGCGTTTGGCGTTGACGCCGTCTTCGAGCATCGTCATGCAGAACGGGCATCCGACGGCGACGATGTCCGCGCCGGTCTCCAACGCCTGTCGCGCGCGCTCCTGGTTGACGCGCTTGTCCTTCGGCTCTTCGACGAAGCTCATTCCGCCGCCGCCGCCGCAACAGAATCCCTGTTCGCGGCTCTGCTTCATCTCGACGGTTGAACGCGACGAAATCTGGACTAGTCGTCGCGGCGCGTCGAAGACGCTGTTTTGGCGGCCCAGATAGCAGGGGTCGTGATAGGTGACCGTCTTATCGATTTGAGCCGTCGTTTTGATCCTGCCCTCATCAACCAACTTCGACAGAAACTCGCTGTGGTGATAGACCTCGTAACCGCCGCCGAATTGCGGATACTCGTTGCGGAACGCGTTGAAGCAATGCGGGCACGAGGTGACGACCTTCTTCACCCCGTATCCGTTGAGCGTCTCGACGTTCTCTTTCGCCATCATCTCGAATAGAAATTCATTGCCGATGCGCCGCGCCGGATCGCCCGTGCATTTCTCCTCGCGGCCCAGGACGGCGAATTTGACCCCGGCCTTTTCGAGCAATTGAGCGGTCGCGCGGACGACTTTTTGATTGCGTTCGATCAATGCCCCGCCGCAACCGACCCACAGCAGAACCTCGGCGTCACGCGTATCGGCGATGGTTCTGACGTTCAAGCCTTCTGCCCAATCCATGCGCGAGCTTTGCGTCCCTCGGAACGGGTGGCCGCGCGATTCCAGCGATGTGATCGCCTCCTGCATCGTGTCCGGGAAATCGGACTCCTCCATCACCAGATAGCGGCGAAGATCGACGATCTTCGTCGCCTGTTCGATGAAGACCGGGCAGGCTTCCATGCACGCCCCGCAGGTCGTGCATTGCCACAAACGTTCAGGCGTCGCTGCGGGAACCACGTTGGCGATCGGCGCGGAGAACGCGGAAGCGCCGTCCCCGCGCGCAAAATTTCGCAGATCGAGAATGAGGTCGCGCGGCGATAATTCTTTCCCGACCGAATTTGCCGGACAAACTGACGTACAGCGACCGCATTCCGTGCAAGCGTCGAGATCGAGCAGGTCTTTCCACGTGAATCCGGCGAGCGTCTTGACGCCCATCGACTCGCCCGTCTCCGCCAGCTTGTCGAAATCCAGCCGCTTGAGCGCCGCGCCGCTTGGCTCAAGCCGCGCGGCGTAAATGTTGAGCGGCCCCGTCAGCGCATGAATCATCTTCGTGTACGGCGCCCACGCGATGAAACCGAAGACCAGAACCGCATGCGCCCACCACGTGACCATATGCGCCGTCTTCATCGCGTCGACGCTCATCAGCGCCTGCGAGGCCCGCGCGACCAAATGGCCGAAAGGCGACCACGCGCCCCACGGATCGTTCGTCGCCGCGATCCGCCACCCTTCGATCAGAAAACCGGTCAGCGCGATCAAAAATATCGAGGCCAGTATCAACAACGATTCGTCGGTATAGACCAGTTTCGCAGGCCTTATGGCCAGCCTGCGCGCGGCGGCGATTCCTACGCCGATCAACACCAGCGCGCCGAAAACATCTACTATGAAAGACTGGAAGTAGAGATAGAACGCGCCGCGCATGATCGAAAGACCGAAATCGTAATCGAGCATGACGACCGTCGTCGCCGCGGTCAGAATAATGAATCCTGTGTAAATGAACGTGTGAAAGAAGCCCGCGTATGTATCGCGGATCGTGCGCCGCTGACCTAGCGCGTGTTCGAGCAGCATCTTTAACCGCTCCGCCGGACGATCAAAACGCTTTGCCGGCGTCCCTCGCCGCCACACCGCGACGCGCCGCCAGACGCCGTACCCGGCGACAACGATAGAGGCGACGAACATCGCGTACATCACCCAAACGTCGGTGATGTTCCAGAGCACGGGGCGTGTGGCTTCAAGTTGTTGAATCATCAATTATCGTAGGGGCAAACCCGTGTGTCTGCCCCGGATTCGCAAACTCCGGCGCCGGGGCAGACACCGGAGGTCTGCTCCTACGAGTTTTATTTCTGCAACGCCGCGAGTTTCTCTTTCAGCAGAGGAATGACTTTCCTGTAATCTTCGACTATGCCGAAGCGGCAGCTTTTGAAGATCGGCGCGTCGGGGTCGATGTTGATCGCGGCGATGTTCTTGGCGTCTGAAATGCCCGCCATATGCTGGCTCGCGCCACGAATCGCCACGGCGACGTACAAACCGGGCGCGACCTTCTTGCCAGTCTGGCCGACCTGCCAGGACGGCGGACACCAGCCCGAATCGCAGGCGGCGCGTGACGCGGCGGTCTGACCGCCCAACATCGACGCGAGTTCCTGCAAATCCTTGAACGGTTCGGGGCCGCCGAGGCCTCGGCCTCCCGAAACGATTACGCGCGCGTCTTCCAGCCGCGACGCCTCCGCCGCTTCGAGTTTGCGTTCGACGATTTGCGTGCGGTCGTCGGCTTGAAGATCAAGCCGAGTTCGTTTGACCGTGGTCACCGACGCCGAGGTCGTGACCACAGGCTCGAACGCGCGGGCGCGCAACCACACGACAGCGGGCGACCGCTTCAACTCGATCGTGGCTATGGCCTTGCCGCCGTAGACACTGCGTTTAACCCTTATCGCGCCATCCTGAACCGTCAATTCGAGACAATCTCCGGCGGCCGCGCCTCCCAATCGATGCGCCAATCGCGGCGCGGTCTCCTGGCTGTAATTGTCATTGCCGAACAAGACCGCGGCAGGCGCCAAGTCGCGGCAGATTTGAGTGATCGCGCTCAAATGCGATTCCGGCTGGTAGCGGGCCAGTTCTCTCTGGTCGGCGGTCACCACGGCGTCGGTCGCCGACGCGACTCTTATGTTCAACTCGGCGTTGTGCGCGCCGGCGATGACGGCATGCAGCCTGCCGTTGAGCTGATCGGCCAGACGCCGCCCCGCGCCGACGACGCCTTGCGCGGCGCGGTCATAGCCCGGACCGGAAAACAGACAGATGACTATGTCGCTCATAACTTCGGCGGATGGCGCTCACAAAGCGCGCGTGATTTCGACGATGCGCTCGGCGAACCTTTCGACCTTCTGCTCGAGCGTGTCGCCGGAGACGAATTCACAGGTCACCTCTTTGACCGGGACGGCCAGATCGACGACCTCGTAATAGCTCCCGCCCGCGCGTATCTCGGCGGCGTTGACGCCGAGGTCTTCCAACGTCCATTTGGTGATCGGCTGTCTCGCGGACATCATGATGTCGCGCGTCTTAGGAATGCGCGGAACGTTGAATTCATTGTTAGTGACCGTGACGACCAGCGGCGTCTTCGCCGTCAGCTTCTCCCAGCCGATGTCGGTCTGGCGTTTGACGATCAAACCAATATTGGGGCCGGCATTGGGGCCGGCGCCGTCCGCTTCGATGTGATCGACGAACGAGACGCAGGGCTCGCCCAATTCTTCCGCCAGCAACCCTCCGGTCTGCGCCACGCCCCAATCGCCCGATTCGCGGCCCAGCATCACCAGGTCGAAAGCTCCGATCTTGCGGATCGCGGCGGCTAGCGTTTGCGCCACGGCCAGCGGATCGGGATGCGGATGGCCGTCATTGACCACTAGCGTGGCCGCGTCGGCCTTCATCGCCAGAGCTTTCCGCAGCGTGTCTTCAGCCGATTCGGGGCCGAAAGTCAACGCTGTGATTCTGCAGCCCGATTTTTCGCCCAGTTTTTCACGGAACTGCAGCGCGGTCTCCAGCGCGTTCTCGCAGAAAATGTTTGTGACCAGATTGGCCGAGCCGCGCACAGCCTCCTTCTTTTCGCCGTCCACGCGGAAATCGCGCGCGGGAATCTCAGGGTCGAGAATTTGTTTGAGACAAACTATTATGTTCACGACGATGCTTTTGGCGTCTAAGAATCAACGAGTTTATAATGCCCGCGCGGTTTAAGTTACCGATCGGTAAGTGAATCTATTATCCAAGCAATTCCCTGTCAAGATTAAGTCCGTTATTGAGACAAAATCGAATGGAAATTCTGCGAACTCCGGACGAGCGGTTCAATAATCTGCCTGATTTCGATTTCGATCCACACTATGTTGAGATCGCCGGACTGCGCATTCACTACATTGACGAAGGGCCGCGGGTGGCCGCGCCGGTGTTGATGCTGCACGGCGAACCGTCCTGGTCTTATCTGTATCGCAAGATGATCCCGATCATCACGGCCGCCGGACATCGCGCAGTCGCGCCCGATCTGGCGGGCTTCGGGCGCTCGGACAAACCCGCGTTGCGCGAAGATTACACCTACCAGTTTCACGTTGACGTGATGACAGGACTGATCAAATCGCTAGACCTGCGCGAGATCACACTCGTCGGTCAGGATTGGGGCGGGCTGATCGGGCTTAGAATCGCCGCCGAACACCCCGATCGGTTCGGGCGCATCGTCGTCGCCAACACGGGGCTGCCGACAGGCGATCAGCCGATGACCGAGGGATTCCTGCGCTGGCGCGAATTTTCGCAGACGGTCGAAAACTTTCACGTCGGCGGCATAATCAAAGGCGGGTGCGTGAACGATCCGCCGCCCGAAGTCATTGCGGCCTACAACGCTCCGTTCCCTGACGACAGTTATAAAGCCGGAGCGCGCCAGTTCCCGCTGCTCGTGCCGATCAGACCTGATGATCCCGCGTCGGACGCCAACCGGCGCGCGTGGGAGGTATTGCGCAGTTGGGAGAAACCGCTGCTGACGGCTTTCAGCGACAGCGATCCGGTGACGCGAGGAGGCGAGCGGGTCTTTCAAAAATTGGTCCCTGGCGCGCAAGGCCAGCCGCACGTGACGATCGCGGGCGCCGGACATTTTTTGCAGGAAGACAAAGGCGCCGAGTTGGCGCAAGTCGTCGTTGATTTCATCGCAAGGACATCGGCTTAGCCTGGCGAGTTTGCCCGCAATCACTTTTCTTCGGGGACAAGAAAGAGCGCGAACCATTTCACGGAAATAGGAATCAGTTATGAACGCCTCAACCGGGTGTTTTTTCTCTCGAATGATCGGCTTACAGCAGTTTTCATATGGATGAATAGCCATCTGTGGCCAACAGTTTCCATACATTTGAAAACCGGTGTAATACCGCAAACCAATAGAGGAAAGCCATGAAGACAAAAATTGCGTCGCTATTACTGGCTGTCGCAACGCTTTTTATCGCGGCGTCGGCTCAAAACAAGACTCCCGTCAATCAACTGACCGGAGCCGAAAAAGCCGCCGGCTGGCGACTGCTCTTCGACGGCAAGACCTTCGACGGCTGGCGCGGTTTTCACAGCGATAAAGTCCCCGCCGGCTGGGCAATCGAAGAGGGCTGCATCAAAAAAGTTCCGGCCCAAGGCGAGTTGGGCCAGGCGGGCGGCGATTTGATCACCCTTGATCAATTCGAAAACTTCGAATTTTCGATCGAATGGAAACTTTCGAAGGGGGCCAACAGCGGCATCAAGTATCTGATCTCCGAAAACCTGCCGCCGGCCGGCAGATCCGGCGTCAGTTTTGAATACCAGGTGCTGGATGACGAAAATCACCCGGACGCCAAGGCGGGCATCGCGGGCAATCGCACCGCCGGGTCGCTCTACGACCTGATCCCGGCGAGCAAAGCCAAGAAGCTCAAACCCATGGGCGAATTCAACCGAACGCGCATCGTAGTCAAAGGCAATCACATCGAGCACTGGCTGAACGGCGTCAAGGTCCTCCAATTCGAGCGCGGCGGCGAAAAGTTGAAAAAACACATCGCCGAGAGCAAATTCAAAAATACGAAAGGCTTCGGCGAAACCGCCAAAGGCCACATCCTGCTGCAGGACCACGGCGACGCCGTCTGGTACCGCAATATTAAGATTCGCACCTTAAGTAAATGAAGACCTCTCATCCACCGATAGTTCAAATCTCACTCGACCTGACCGACATTAAAGAAGCGATTGAAACCGCGCGCATCGCGGTCGAGGCTGGCGTTGACTGGCTCGAAGCCGGCACGCCATTGATCCTGGCCGAAGGGCTTCATGGCGTGCGCGCATTGCGCCGGGAATTTCCCGACCATCCGATCGTCGCCGATCTGAAGACGATGGACGGCGGCTACCTCGAAGCCGAGATGATGGCCAAGGCCGGCGCGACGCACGTGGTAGTGATGGCGCGCGCGCACGCGGAGACGATCAAATGCGTCGTCAAAGCCGGGCGCGATTTCGGCGTCAAGGTGATGGGCGACAACATGGTCTGCGAAAACAAGGCCGCCGCCTCGAAATGGATGGAAGACCTGGGCGTCGATTACATCGTGCATCACACCGGCTTCGACGAACGAAACGGCGTATTCGCCGACACGGGCAAGCGCCTCAGCCCGCTCGACGACCTGAAAGCCGTCGTCGAAGCGGTCAGCGTTCCCGTGCAAGCCGTGGGCGGCCTTTCAATCGAAGAGGCGATCTCAATGCCGAAACACGGCGCGCCGCTGGTCGTCATCGGAGCGCCGCTGGCGATTGACGCGCATTCGTTCAGCGTCGCCGGCGCCGATTTGAAATCAATCTTGAGCGAAATCACCAGGAGAATTAAGCAATGAGCGACACAATGGCCGCCGTAGTACAGTTCGATTTGAAGCCGGGCGCGGTGGAGTTGCGAGAAATGCCGATCCCCGAGATCGGCGAAGACGAGGTCTTGCTGCAAGTCGGCTCTGTGAGCGTCTGCGGCAGCGACGTGCATCAATACCACGGAACGCAGAGCTGGCACGTGGCCACGCCCGTCGTGCTCGGCCATGAGTTCGGCGGCGTCGTGGCGAAAAAGGGCGGCCGGGTTCGCGGCTTTAAAGAAGGCGACCGCGTCGTTTCGGAAACCGCGTCGCACATCTGCGGCAAATGCATGATGTGCCGCACAGGCGCATACAACCTCTGCCCCGAACGCAAGGGCTTCGGCTACGGCATCAACGGGGCGATGGCGGGATTCGTGAAAGTCGCCGAGCGGTGCCTGCATCACATTCCCGGCGCCCTGCCCTTCGAAAGGGCCGCGCTGACCGAGCCATGCTGCGTGGGCTACAACGCGGTTCTCGAGAAGAGCAAGGTTAAACCAGGCGACACGGTAGTCGTGCTGGGGCCAGGGCCGATCGGATTGTTGTGCGCGGAGATGGCCAGGCTGGCCGGCGCGGGAACGTTGATCGTCGCCGGGATGGCGCAGGACTCGTCGCGGCTGGAGGCGGCCAAAGAACTCGGCGGCGTCCACGCGATCAACCTGCAAGAAGTAGAACTGAAGGATTTCGTCCACGGCGTCGGCGACGGACTCGGGGCGCATCTGGTAATTGACGCGGCCGGGGCTTCGGCCGCTTTGAAGACCGCGCTCGACATCGTGCGTCCCGGCGGTCAGATTACAAAGGTCGGATGGGGGCCGCAGCCGCTCGGCTTCTCGCTCGACCCGCTGGTGCAGAAAGCCGTCACCTTGCAGGGCAGTTTCAGCCACACTTTTCAGAATTGGGAGATGGTCGTTTCAATGCTGGCCTCAGGACAGATCAATCTGAACCCGATCATCAGCCGCGTGGCGGGATTGGAAGATTGGCGGGATTGTTTCGACGGGATGAGCAATGGAAATTACGTGAAGACCGTCTTGCAACC
>Ga0154003_1000511_pt1 | contig 12238 bp, 8 predicted proteins | sample TSFL087MetaG_FD_104679 | JGI IMG/M metagenome (GOLD analysis project Ga0154003, IMG submission 104679) | Attine ant fungus gardens microbial communities from Florida, USA - TSFL087 MetaG | ecosystem: Host-associated > Fungi > Mycelium > Unclassified | place: USA: Florida, Lake Talquin State...
AGGCGCTCTTGGCGCTCACCCCACCGCGCATCAGCTCCGGCGTGACGTGTTCGAGCAGCTTCGATTTCTCTTTCAACGCGTAAACGTCGCCGATCTCCAGGCGGATGGGTTTGCCGGCGCGTTCCCCGCCTGCCTGCGCGCTTGTGCGTCCGTTGCGGATGATGATGATGTTTTTGCCCAGCTCCTTCAGCACGCGCATGTTGCCCTGTTGAAAGCCGGAGCTGAGCGCCGAGAGCAGCACGATCGAAATCACGCCCCAGACGATGCCGAACATCGTCAGGAAGCTGCGCAGCTTGTGCGCCATCAGATTGGACAAGGTTTGCGTGAACAGTTCGCGCATAAGCTTTGGTTGGTACGGCGTCTCCTTCCTCTACTGAAGAATGATCTGCTGCTTTTCGCTCAACCCTTCGAGAACTTCGGTTCGCGAGCCGTTGCTGACGCCGACCTTGACAGGCTTGCGTTCGCGGCCTTTGGGCTGCCCCGGCGCGGGTATTTCTACCGAGGCGTTGCGCTGGTTATCGTAAATCACGGCGCTTTCGGGGACGAGCAGCGCGCCTTTGTGTTCTTCCAGGACTATTTCGGCGTTTGCCGTCATATTGGCGCGCAGCAGATTGCCCGGGTTGTTGATGGAGACCTTGACCTCGAAGGTCACCACGTTGTCCTTGTCCACGCCGAGCGGCGAAATCTGCGTGACCTTGCCGTCGAATATCTTGTCCTTGAAGGTCTCGACCTTGATCCGTGAAGGTTGGTTCAGTTTGACTACGCCGATGTCGGCCTCGTCGACTTTGCCACGAACGTAGACCTGGCTGATGTCGCCTAGCACCATCACCAACGTCGCCGCCGCGCCCATATTCAAGATCGAAGAGACCGGCGAACCGATCTCGACGTCGCGCGAGAGGACCATTCCGCCGATCGGCGAGCGGATCGTCGCATAATTCAATTCCTCTTCGGCGCGGTCTACGGCGGCCTGCGCCTGGGCGACCTCGGCCTTGGCCTGCGCGACTTTCGCCTCGCTTACGGTCAGTTGAGCGCGCGCGACGTTCTGGCGGTTCGACGCCAGTTCGTATGCGCTGCGCGCGTCGTCATATGACTGCTGGGGCAGCACGCCGTCCTTCAGCAGCCTCTCGGCGCGATCGAAGTTACGTTTGGCGAATGGCACGTCGGGACCTTCGGCTTCGACCTTGTTCTTTTCGAGCTGGGCCTCGGCGGCCTTCAAGTTGGATTCCGCGCCGATCAACGCAGCTTTGGCTTCGCGGACGCGCGCGGCAAGGTCCTCCTTGTCGAGTTCGGCCAGCGTCTGTCCCGGCGCGACGACGTCGCCCACCTGAACCTTCAACTCCTTGATGATCCCGTTGGCCTTCGATTTGATTTCGACCTTTGTGATCGGTTCGATGCGGCCCGTGGCGACGACCGATCGCGCGATGTCGCCGCGTTCGACCGCGGCTAATCGCGAAGAATCAATTTCATTCGTCGGGCGCGACATCACGACGAATCCGGTCACGCCTAACCCGCTGAGGATGATAAGCGCGCCTAATATCCAAAATAGCTTGCGCGATTTCTTTTTCATTATTCGACTCCGTGCCCTTCCAACTTCTGAACCGCGATTGATCGACGATTATTCCGTTCTCCATACGGAGGTTTGGAAAAGGCGGTTCCGAAAATGATTTGAGATGACGGGTAAAAGCGCCAACCCTCCGCGCATTTGATGATCTTCGAAAGTTAAATGGCCCCATAGCGGGCGCGCCTTCCTTCGCGTCCTTTGCGCCTTTGCGCCTTTGCGAGAACCGCCGCCCGAACGAGGAAGCCAATCTCGCGCAAAGCCGCAAAGGCGGGGTCGTTTATTTCTCAAAGACCATCAAATGCGCGGAGGGCGTATTCATCACCTGCATACGTTGAGTTGGCGCCGGGAGGGCGCAAAATGTTGCAGTAAAGTTCCGACCCTCCGGATCATGTGGCGCCGCCGCGCACGGATGGCGCCGTAGCTCGCTATCGCAGCATCCGGCTTTTTTTCGGGCAGGAACCGGGGCCGGGCTCTGGAGTTCTGACGCAACTATGAGATCATGTGAGCCAGAGAAAAAAAGCAAGCCGTCGAAGGCCGTCGGCCAATAAGCGAATTGATTAACGAAGCGGTTGGGAGCGACATCCCTCGAAAAGGAGGCCATCATGAATAGAGTCGCAAGAATCGCCGAAACCCGGGTTCTGAACCTAAACAATGGCTTACTACGGTTGCGTCTGATACGCCTGGGAAATTGTTTTTGCATTGCGGCCCTACTATGCTGCAGCGCAAGTCTCAGCCTCAGTCAAAATAAAGTATTCACGAATGACGACGTCCTCAAAATGGTCAAGGCCGGTTTTAAGGAGGAAACCATCATTGAGGCCATTCACGCCAACGAACCGCGTTACGACACGTCGGTGGAGGCGTTGGTAGCGCTCAAGAACGCGGGAGTCAGCGAGAAGGTGATTTCGACCATGCTCGCCGCCACGCGGGCCAGAGCCGGCGCCCCCAACATTGACGGCGAAGGCGGGACGCTGCCTGGTGAAATAGGCGTCTATGCTTTGAAGGACTGGCGATACGTCGAACTGGCTGTCGAGGCTGTTGAATGGCGGTCAAAGTTTTTCAATCCAACGACGACGGTAGGAAACCTGACCAGGAACCGGCTTACCGCCCAGTTAAAAAGCCCGCAAAGCCAGCTTCAGTTGTCCGGCGCCGTGGAATTGTTGGTTGTGTGTCCGGAAGGCGTTTCGGCCACGCAATATCACTTCTTACGCGCAGAGCCGAATAAGGACAAGCGCGAATTTCGTGTGGATTTCCAGGTTCTGAATAACGGCGTCCTGCTGGCGCTGGGAGGGAGTGGGAAAAGCGCAATGCGCTTTGAGGCGAAAAAGGTAGGCGCGGGCAAGTTCAGGATACTCCTTCGAGAGATGGGAAAAGGTGAGTACGCCTTCCTTCCCCCGGGCACAGTCGCGCATCCAGGCGCTTCGGCGGTGGACAAGATGTACACCTTTGGCCTGCGTTAGCGCTTATGCGCCGATTAAACGCCGATCCATCCATTCCAGCGTGAGCCGTCGCATCTCCGGCAATTCTTCGTGGCCGCAATCGAATAACTCGATTCGGCAATCTTCGGCCTTGCCGTATTTCGCATAGAGCGGCGCCAGGTGGTCGCGCACACGCTCGACGCCCGCAGGCGGCGTCAGCGAATCGTTTCGCCCGTTCAGGCTGAGATGCGAGCGCGGAACGATCAATTCGTTGATCTGCGCCGTCGAAAAATGTTTGAGCAGGCTCGGCACGTAATAATAAATGCCGTGGCCTTTCAGGTTGTTGGCTTTGATCAGCTCATCGAAGTCGGTCATGCAGCATAGGTCAACGCAGAGTTTGATGCGAGGGTCGAGCGCCGCCAGCCACCAAGCCTTCGTCGCGCCCATCGAGAGGCCGAACGCCCCGATGCGGTTCGGGTCAACTTCGGGACGTGAAACCAGGTAATCGACCGCGCGGTGTTCATCGAAGATCATCATCCCGAACAGGACCTGCCCATTCCAGATCATCTTCTTGAACGCGTCCCATTCGCCGTTGCGGCCGTCCTTGTCGCGCATCCGCTCGCCGAAACACCAACTGTCGATCGCCAGCGTGACAATGCCTTTCTCGGCTAATACCGGGGCGTAGGCGGGCAACACTTTTCGCCCCGTCAACAGTTCGTCTTTGCCGGTCGGATACGTGCCGCCGTGCCAGTGGTGGTAGATCAGCCCGGGCGCGGGGTTTTGGCGTTTGTCAGGAATGAGCAGCAGCGCGGGCACAGGCTCGATGCCATTCAGATCAAGCGTGAGATATTCGAGCGTGTACCCGGCGCCTTTCTCGGTTTTGATCAGCTTCGGCGGTTTCGGGCGATGGCCGACTGGAAGATCGCCGAGCAGGCTCCAGAGCAGTTTGCGTCGTTTTTGCTGGTAAGCGCTGAATTCTCGTTTTGATTTGACCGATTGCGCGGCGCCCAATGGGGAACCGCTTGACGCGGCTGCAATGGTTGCGGCGCTCTGCTTGAGAAAGTCTCGACGAGCCAATGATGATGACATGCTAAATCCTCCAATGCCTTAGCGGAAAAACCGACTGATGGTGAAATTAAGTTATCACAGCCCGCAGTTCCCTCCAATCAACCGCCGAGACGCGAAAGCGAATGTTTCCGATTTTTTCTGTCCTCCATTTTTCTGTTCCGGTTTTGCCGACAGAAAAATGTGGGACAGAAAAATAACGAATAAATCGTTACTACGCGGTTATTTTCGGAGGAGTTCAACGTGTCGCGTTGCGACGCCCTGAAATAATGAAAAGCTCGGTTCGTAATTAGCGATTAGTGCGCGGAGTTATGGTTATTGAAAAAATAAGGCGCCCACGTAGGGGCAGACCTATGTGTCTGCCCCGATGGGCGCAATCCCGACCGGGGCAGACACATAGGTCTGCCCCTACATGGCGCCATTTAATTTTCGAGGACCATAAGTCCGCGCCTCTAATCGCGGCAGATGCCTAACCTAACCTCATTGGCCTAAAGGCGGGACTACGGACTGATTTTCGGAGGAGAAAGCGAAAAAATCTCGCCAGCATGAACACTTTTCCGCGAATGCGACGCCTTCATAGCTGAGGTTAGTTTAAAGGCGCGCCAGAGACGGCGGCGACCACAAATACCAACTACAACTAAAGGAGAATCGCATGAACCGCATCAACTTCTCTTGTCAGCGCAAACGCTGGCTCAGAGTCTTAGTCGTCGCAACACTGGTCTCGACGAACCTGGCGCCGGCTCAGGCGCAGGATATCACTCAGCAGCTTGCGGGCTTCCCATTCGTCTTATGCAGACGCCCCGGCCCCTCGCAAATCGAACCGCAGGCAGGGCGGTGGAAGACCTGGGTAATATCTTCCGGCTCGCAGTTCCGGCTCCCGCCACCTCCCCATGGAGTGGCGCAGGTGGTCGAAGTCAGAGATTTGATCACGCGCGCCAATCAGCGCGACGCCGCGGCGCTCAATGCCATCAGCTTCTGGGACGCCGGCCCTCCTGGCTACCGCTGGAATGAGATGGCCGCCAATATACTTGTCAGAAACAACATCACGGGGCCGCGTAGCGCCCGCGTGCTTTCTTTGTTGAACGTGGCGATCTATGACGCGACCATCGCCGCCTGGGACTCGAAATACATTTACAACCGCCGGCGCCCGAGCCAGGTCAATTCGAATGTCGAGCCCGCAATTCCGGTCCCCAACAGCCCGTCTTATCCGAGCGAACATGCGGCGGTGGCGAGCGCGGCGAGGGCGGTGCTCAGTTACCTCTTCCCGAATGACGCGCAAACATTCGCCGATCAGGCGCAGGAGTGCGGCGAGTCGCGGCTCAACGCGGGAGTGCAATTTCCGAGCGACGTCTCCGCCGGAATGGAACTCGGGAGCAAGGTGGCTGAATTGGTAATCGCCCGCGCGAAGACTGACGGCTCCGACGCCGTCTTCACCGGCTCGATCCCGACCGGGCCCGGCTTCTGGCGCGGGACCAATCCTAACGAGCCGCTAGCGGGGACCTGGCGCACCTGGGTGATCTCTTCGGGCAGCGAGTTTCGTCCCCCGCCGCCGCCTGCCTTCGATTCGGCCCAGAAGGCTCAGGAACTGGCCGAGGTCAAAAACTTCCCGCGTCCGATCCCGGCGAGCGGCGCGAACTTCAACACGACGCGCGCGGCCTATTTCTGGCAGGGCAACACTGCGAAGTTATGGAATGACATCCTGACGGTGAAGCTGTTCGAGTACCAACTCGACCGTAATCCGCCGCGCGCGGCCCGCGCTTACGCGTTGATGAGCGTCGCCGCCCACGACGGCCTCATCGCCTGCTGGGACGGGAAGTATTTTTACTGGGCGGCGCGCCCCAACATGCTCGACCCCACAATCGTTACGCTCTTCCCGAACCCGAGCCATCCGACCTACCCGTCGGCGCACGCGATGTTCGACGGGCCTTACGCGGCGGTGCTCGGCTACCTCTTCCCGCGCGACGCCGCCTATTTCACTGCGCAGGCGCAGGAGGCGGGCCTCTCTCGGCTCTCGGCCGGGATTCACTTCCGCAGCGACATCGAGGCGGGGCTGGAAATCGGTCGCGCGGTGGGGCAGCGGGTGATCGAGTGGGCGAAGAATGACGGCTCGCAGTAAAAACCATTATGGCGGTAAGCAAATGCGTGGAAGGGGTGGGGCGATTTGTGTAACCGAGCTGTTTGTGGCCCTGTCCTATCAGAAAATAAGCGCGAGTAAACAACTCGCCCCACAGTCCCCTACACGTATTTGCTAACCGACCTTAAGGCGGCACTACGAACATCTTTCACAAGGTAGCCCGGTAACGCTCCCATTGCTCTTTCAGCTTCGCCATCAGCGCGATGAAGCGCGGGTCTTTCCTGAGATGATCCAGAAAAGGATCATTCTCAAACAATGGATAACAGGGAAAACCGTCATCCGCCGCCGCCTGAAGCCACCTGATGGCCTCCTCAGCCTTTTTCATCACCGCATAAGCGCAAGCGATGTTATAAGCGGTATGGTGAAAGTGGCCGAAGCCCTTTCCCCGTTCCATCGCGCTTCTGATCTTGTCCTCAGACTTATTCTCGCGACCGTCCAGGGCTGCGATCAGCGCCTGGATGCTTGTAAACAGTCCTACGTCTGTATCCCCCGGATAATCTTTCAAGAATTCCCCAATTATGGCCGCTGCTTCGTCTCTTCTTCCAAGATGCAATAAAGCCATGGCCATGGTTGACCCAACCAGCGGCGGATTAACTTCCCTGGGACTCTTGCGCAACGCAGTCAACGCCTGCTCATACTTCCCCTGAAACAGAAGTGTCTCACCTATCCGAAATTGCGCGAGGTTATTGGTTGGGTTGGCCGTAACCGCGTTTTGCAGTTCCTGGAGCGCCTGGTCGAAGGCGCCGATATGATTGTAGACCAGCGCAAGCTGATTCTGAGCCTCGCCCAGGCTCGGGTCCAAAGCCAGCGCTCGACGATATTCCTTAATCGCCTTCTCGTGAGGAAAATGGTTGGCAGGCGTCCACAGAAGGCGGCCTAGAGCCTGATGAGCGACGGCCGAGTCCTTGTCCAGGGCGAGCGCTTTCTCGACCTCCACAAAGGCCTTCTCTTCCCACTGCTTCTCCCCCGGCGTAAATAAGAAAAACCTCCATACGTAAGCCTGCGCCAGTTCCGCATGGGCCGCGGCGAAGTTCGGATCCAGGGCCACGGAGCGCTCCAGCATCATAATGGCAGTTTCATTGTCAGCCTTTTTTTGGCGGTTGGCGTAAAACCGCCCGCGTAAATAATCATCATATGCCTTCTGATTGATCGGGCGGGCGTTCGCCATGCGCGCTTGCTCCTGCGATGTCAGCTTGATTTGATCGGGCTGCGCCGCAGGCGAGCGCCGCCAGGAGATTAACCAGACCAGCAAAACAACCAGTAACAAAGCCGTTGCGGCGATCGGGAGCCAACGCCACGAGACCGGCCGCGGCATTGTTACCTCAACCCTGCTTGTCGTCGCCTCTATCATCTGAATGCCCGGCGGGATCGTCTTTAACTCGACGATCAATTCCGCGGCCGATTGATAACGCGCCTCTCTGGCCTTCGCCAAACACTTGCCGACGACCTGCTCCAACTCCGCTGTCGCTTCGGCGCGATATTGTCTGAGCGGCGGCGGCTCGGCGGTCAGCAATGCCGCGATCACATCGCTCATCGTCTCGCCTTCAAACGGCCTGCGGCCGGCGAGCATCTCGTAGAGCACAACGCCCAGGCTGAAGATGTCCGCGCGGTGATCCACCTTTTGCCCGCGCGCCTGCTCCGGCGACATATAACTGACCGTCCCCATCACCATTCCCGGCGCAGTGCTCATATTGGTCGAGGCCTCGGTATCCGCCGGCGGCGCTGGCGTTTCGGTCAGCTTCGCCAGGCCGAAGTCCAGCACCTTGACCAACCCGTCGGGCCGCACCATCACGTTCTCCGGCTTGATGTCGCGGTGGACGATCCCGGCCCCATGCGCCACGCTTAACGCGCCGGCGACCTGCTCGGCGATGACTGTCGCTTTGCCGATGTCGAGCCGTCCACTCTGCGTCATCGACCGCAGCGTGGCGCCTTCTACAAACTCGCTGACGATGTAATGCGCGCCGCCCTCCGCAGCCGAAGCTTCGCCGATTTCGTGAATGGTGAGGATGTTGGGATGGTTGAGACTTGACGCCGCGCGAGCTTCCTGCTTGAACCGGCGGACGCGCTCCCGATCCTGTGTGAAGGCGGCGGGCAAAAGCTTGAGCGCGACTTTGCGGCCGAGCCGCGTGTCTTCGGCCAGGTAAACTTCGCCCATCCCGCCCGCGCCAATCAACGAGAGCGTTTGATAGTGGCCGAGGCTGCGGCCCACGAATGACGTGTTTCGCTGCTGGGCGGCCATCTCAGCGACCACGCCCGCCACCTTCCCGGCGATAAAGCCGTCCGCCTGCTCGTGCGCATGCAGGAGCGATTCGACCTCGCGGCGCAACTCGTCGTCATCGCCGCAAGTAGCATCAAGGAAGGCCGCGCGCGCCGCAGACTCCAGTTCCAAAACAGTGTGGTAAAGCTGGCCGATTTGGCGCCAGCGGTCTGGATTCATGTCACTTATCTCTCATCAGGCTCTTACTCAACTCGCGGTAGAGCCATGCTTCGGCCAGACTCCAATCGCGCCTGACGGTGCTCAGAGAAACTTTGAGCGCTTCGGCCGTCTCCTCCAAACTCAGCCCGGCGAAGAAACGCAGTTCCACTACACGAGCTTGTCGCCGGTCCAACTTCTCCAACGCCTGTAAAGCGTCGTCCAGCGCCACCAGATCCGCGTTCTGTCCATGCGCGACACCCGCCGCTTCCGACAGCGAAACCAGTGGAGCGTCGCCGCCCCGTTTTTCACGACGACGGGCGCGGGCGAAATCCACAAGGATGCGCCGCATAATCTGCGCCGCCAGCCCGAAGAAGTGGGAGCGGTTCTGCCACTCGACCTTCTGCCAGTCGATCAGCCGCAGAAAGGCCTCGTTTACCAGCGCCGTTGTTTGCAGGATATGGCCCCGGCGCTCACCAGCCATATAGCGTTTGGCCAGACGATGCAGTTCCGCCTGGACTAAAGGCGCGAGTTGTTCCAGCGCCGCCGCGTCGCCGTTGTTCCAGGCGATGAGCAGTTGGGTAATTTCCCGGGTTGAGGGAATGGCCATAAAACCCTCCAGTGTTACGAATAGTCATCAGGAAAGCCGAGCGGCGGCGAAATAAGCTATCACAACCGCCAACTCCTTGATAAGGAAATTATTCAGAATCCGATGAGCCGTTTCGCGCCGGTTCTCTGCATGAAGAATTGAGGGCGGCGGGAGAGCTCTCGCCTATACGCTTGATATCAGAGCCGGAAAATCTACAGAAAGAAATTTTCGGGCGGGCGGTAATCTGAAGAGAGTTTAGGCAACTTCACCTTATGAATCATAGAGGTCAACCTGCAAAAAGCGTTCCGACACAAGCCTCGGCATGAACGCTTATTTGCGCCGGAGACGCCAATCAAACACAAATACCGACTTCACTTGAAGGAGAAGCATAAATGAGTTCGACGAAACAGATTGCGGGCCTTGCGATGAAACGGCGTGGTCCGCGGAGTCTCAGCCGATTGATACGAGCGACAGTGGTAGTGGTCGCGCTACTCGGTATTGCCTGGCGCCTCGGATCAGACCTGGCCGGCGCGACCGTCTGGGCCCCCCAGGACAGCATCCCCAATAACCACCCGGCGCAGAACCCTGACGGAAAGTCCGCTACGTTCAGCACACAAGGCTCCGTTGACCTAACCGGCGAGTACTTCCAGGCTCAGGGGACGAACGGTCGGAGCTGCGTGTCGTGTCATATCGCAAAGGAGGCCTGGAGCATCACCCCCGGCACGCTGCAACACCTGTTCGACGAAACAGACGGGACTCACGCGGTCTTCAACCTGCTGGACGCCAACAACCCGAACATGGACGTCTCCACCCCGGAGGCCCGCCTCGCCGCCTACAGCATGCTATTGACCCGCGGCGTATTCCGCAGGGGCGGCGCGCCCCGGCCGAATTCCGAGTGGGAGTTGATCGCCGCGGACGATCCGCACGGTTTCGCCAACCTCACTCGGCTCGTGCACTGGCGGCGCGTCATGCCGACGATCAATTTCGCGCTCGGGAGTACGACGGTCAACTGGGACGGCGGCAACACCGTGGGCGACGACCTGCGCACCGGCCTGGTCAACCAGGCTAACCGCAATGTGACGGGCGCTCAACAGGGCCAGCCGGCCCCCCCTGAAGTCATAGAGAACATCGTTGATTTCGAAAGCTCGCTGTTCACCGCGCAGCTCATCGCGCCGGGCGTTGGTCGTCTTGACTCCGCCGGCGCGCGTGGCGGCCCCGAGGCGTTGTCGACCATGTCGAAGACCGCGGGCCGGTTCGATCTCTTCGACGCCTGGGCCGGTCACGGGAATCCAAGGCGCGCGCAGATCGCCCGAGGCCAGGAGTTGTTCAACAATAAAGCCAGCCTCAGCGGACGCACGTGCAGCGGCTGCCACAGCTCGGCGAACAACGGGACCAACATCAACAACCTCCTGTTCGACATCCGAACCGCGTCGGCTGAGGCGCGTACCCCGGACCTGCCGCTCTACACTTTCCGCAACAGAACGACGGGCGAGACTCGCCAGTTGACCGACGCGGGGCGGGGCAACATCACCGGGCTTTGGAATGACCTCGGCCGCTTCAAGACGCCGACGATACGCGCCCTCGCCGCGCGCGCGCCCTACTTCCACAACGGAATCGCCTCGACGATCGAAGATGTGGTTCGCCACTACGAGACTCATCTGGGCTTCGTTTTCACATGCGAGGAACGAGCCGACCTGGTAGCCTTCTTGAAGGCGCTCTAAAGAACGATTCAGACCGCCGACGCCGATGCCTTCTCGGCATCGGCGTCATGGCATGTCGCAACTGCTCGCCACACCTTCAACCAGCCTTCGTAATAAACACTCCTACAATGGAACACGGATGACGCGGATCGAACGGATTTAAGTGGATCTTTTTAGTCCCAATCCGCGTTGATCCGTTATATCCGCGTCATCCGTGTTCCATTAGCCAGTAGGCCGATATGAAAAACTCCTGGCTATGGACGCCGTGAAAAGCGCCGTCAGCTACGGCGATTTGTAAAAAGACGTCGAGGATCTTGACGGCGACGAAGGAAACGAATTATGAACCACGCGAAATTTACACATCCCAAATCATGGGGTAACTAAACTGAAACGGCTCATGACTTCGTGGACAGCCAAATGCGAAGCGGTAAATTCAAGGAGGATTTCATGCGTAAAATTCTAATGGGAATAATCTGGCTGGCGTTGTTCGCCATGCCTGTTTCGGCGCAGACAGCCGAGGAGATCATCGCCAAATACATCAAGACCATCGGAGGCTCCGAGAAGATCGAGGCCATCAAGACGCTGCGACGCACGGGCAAGTTCACCGGCGGCGGCGGCTTTGAGGCGGTCGTCATCCAGGAGAACAAGCGCCCGGAGATGGCGCGTCAGGAGTTTACGATTCAGGGAATGACCGGCGTGAACGCCTACGACGGCAAGACCGGCTGGAAAATCGCGCCGTGGCAGGGCAAGAAGGACGCCGAACCGCTCGGCGAAGACGAACTGAAGGAGATGCAGGTGAACGCCGATTTCGACGGGGCGCTCGTCAAATACCAGGAGAAAGGCCACAAGGTCGAGTTCGTTGGCGCCGAGCCAGTCGAAGGCACGGACGCGTTCAAGCTCAAGGTGACGCTGAAGAACGGCGATGTGCGCTATTACTTCATGGACACGGACTATTACGTCCCGATCAAGATCGAATCCAAAGTGATGGTGCGCGGCGCGGAGCGTGAGTTCGAGACCTCGCTCGGCGATTACAAAGAGGTGGCGGGCGTTTACCTGCCGCATTCGTTCGAGTCAGGCGTCAAGGGCAGCCCGAACAAGTCGCAGATCACCTTTGAAAAGATCGAAGCAAACGTAGCGCTCGATGACAGCCGATTCAAACAACCAACCAGCCCGGCCAAGCCGGCCAGATCGGAAGGAGGTAAGAGCGAATGATCACGCCACGAAATCGAAAGATGGAAATGACCCGTTGGCTTTGGGCGGCGGTACTCGGCGCAGCGATGTGCGGCGGCGCGCTGGCGCAGACGGCCGCGGTCAAAGTGGATGTCAAAGTGGATTCGGAGACGATCTCCGGGTTGGGCGCG
>Ga0154003_1000512_pt1 | contig 12235 bp, 8 predicted proteins | sample TSFL087MetaG_FD_104679 | JGI IMG/M metagenome (GOLD analysis project Ga0154003, IMG submission 104679) | Attine ant fungus gardens microbial communities from Florida, USA - TSFL087 MetaG | ecosystem: Host-associated > Fungi > Mycelium > Unclassified | place: USA: Florida, Lake Talquin State...
CATTGTTCCAACTTATAGCGGCCGCCGAGCAATCGCCCGGTTTGCGCGCCGACCGCGGCTGATACCGGCAGGGGCGCGTGTGAGCCGGTCGAGGCCCCGGTCGAGGGATTGATGTCGGTCGGGGTAGATATCTGAGTCTTTTCAGCGTCGAGGTTTGGCGACGTTGGGGCGTCTGACAGACTTGGGCTGACGGCGGATGTGGCCGCCCCGCAAGCGTCGCATTGCGTAGCGCCTGCTCTCAAGTTCTTACCGCAGTTTATGCAAAACGTCATGGATGTCGTTCTCTTATTCTGTGCAGAAGATTCCTTAACCTTGCGCCCTGGCAGTCTCCGAGTGATCTGGCATTAGGCTGCTCAAAAGCTCCTGTAGTCTAAATCAAAACTGGGCGGATGAAAACCAAAACTTGAGGTGATCGAAGCTTTACAATCCGCCGCCGATTGATATCATTCGGCTTCGTTCATATGAATGGGACTTATGGGACTTATGCCCTATGGGTCCTATAAGTCCTATAGGAGTTGATTGATGAAGACCCTTGTCTTGTTGCGACACGGTGAGAGCGATTGGAACCGCGAGAACCGCTTCACCGGGTGGACGGATGTTGACCTGAGCGCCAAGGGCGTTCAGGAGGCCCTCTCAGCCGGGGACGAGATGAAAAAGGCCGGTTACGCCTTCGACGTGGCCTACACTTCGGCGCTCAAGCGCGCGATCAAGACCCTCAACCTGGCGCTCGAACGGATGGACCTGCTCTGGATCCCTGTCTATAAATCGTGGCGGCTTAACGAGAGGCACTACGGCGCGCTGCAAGGACTGGACAAAGCCGAGACTGCCGCGCTGCATGGCATGGAGCAGACCAACGTCTGGCGCCGCAGTTATGACATTCCGCCTCCGCCGCTCGCCCCCGACGACCCTCGCAATCCGGCTAAAGACCCGCGATACGCCGCGCTCAAACCCGAAGAAATTCCGCTGACCGAATGCCTGAAAGACGCCGTCGGGCGCTTCATGCCCTATTGGCGGGAGACCATCGCGCCCGCGCTCCGCGAAGGCAAACGCGTACTGGTCGCGGCTCACGGCAATTCTTTGCGCGCCCTGGTCAAATATCTCGACGGCGTCTCTGATGAAGACATCGTCGGATTGAACATCCCTACGGGCATTCCGCTGGTCTACGAACTCGATGACGACCTGAAACCGATTCGCCATTTTTATCTCGGCGATCCCGAAGCCGTGAAAAGAGCCACAGAAGCGGTGGCCGGACAATTGCAAAAAAAGAACTGAATAAATGTCAGATGTCAGATGTCAGATGTCAGATGTCAGCCTGTGAGTTGCCGGCCGACTGCTGATCGCTGATGCGCCAAGGTAATGTCCGTATCTGACATTTGACATCATCTGACACCTGACATCTGGCATCTGATGTCTTCTGACATCTGACATCTGGCATCTTCTGAGATGGCAAACATAAAACTGAAAAAGCGCCCGGTCGCGCTGATCGTCCTAAGCGGCTTCGGCTGGTCGCCGCTCGTCGAGGGCAACGCGGTTGCGCAAGCCTACACGCCGTTTCTGGACAAATATCTTTCAGCGTGCAAACACACACTCCTGGAAGCGTCCGGCGAACGCGTTGGATTGCCGTTGGGCCAGGCCGGGAATTCCGAGATCAGTCACATGATCATCGGGACCGGCCAGGTCTCCCCCATGACCGTTACTCGCGTCGACGATGCGATTGCGACGGGCAAGTTTTTTGAAAACCCGACGCTAGTGGCCGCGATCGACGCGGGCAAGGATTCCGCGCTTCACCTGATGGGACTCCTTTCGGACGGCGGCGTACATTCGAGGAACACACACCTTTACGCGCTCTTGAAGATGGCGGCGGACCGCGGCGTACGGCGCGTCTTCGTTCATGTCTTCACCGACGGGCGCGACGCGCCGCCTAAATCGGGCCAACGCTATGTCGATGAGTTGATGGCGAAGATGCGTGGGATAGGCGTTGGGCGCATCGCCACAGTCACCGGGCGGTATTACGCCATGGACCGCGACAACCGGTGGGAACGCGTCAAACGCGCCTACGACGCGATCGCCCTCGGCGAGGGGCGGAAATTCGCTTACCCGGGCGCCGCCATCGAAGCGTCTTACGACGGCGGCGTGACCGATGAATTCATCGAGCCGATGGTCATCACCGGGAAAAACGGCGCCCCGCTCGCCACGACGCAAGGCGGCGACTCCGTGATCTTTTTCAACCTGCGCGCGGACCGGGCCAGACAACTGACTCGCGCGTTCACGGGGCTGAATTTCGACTCCTTCGAGCGAGAGCGGATTCAAAACCTACACTTCGCCACCTTCACTCAATACGACCGTTCGATCAACACGTCCATCATCTTTCCGCCGGTCGCCCCTGCGCGTCCACTCGCGGCGCTGTTCGCCGAGCACAGCATCGCCAACTTGCGCGTCGCCGAGACCGAAAAATACGCGCACGTGACTTATTTCTTCAACGGCGGCGTCGAAAAGGAATTTCCTTACGAAAGCCGTGTCCTCATAGCTTCGTCGCAGTCGACGGCCTACGACTCGAAGCCCGAAATGAGCGCGTTCAAAGTCACCGACAAGGTCCTGCGCGCGCTAGACGACGGCGAGACCGACGTTTACATCGTCAACTTCGCGAACGCAGACATGGTCGGCCACACCGGGAATCTGAAAGCGGCGATCGAAGCGGTCGAGTCGCTCGACGCCTGCCTCGGTTGGGTCGTCGGGACGGTCGAACGCGTCAAGGGCGCGGCGATCATCACCTCCGACCACGGCAATTGCGAACAGATGGTCTCGCCGGCCGGCGGGGAGCCGCATACAGCCCACACGACCAACCCGGTCCCCTTCATCCTCTGCGACCCCGAATTTAAAGGGACTTTGCGCGAAGGCGGCTCGCTCGAAGACATCGCCCCGACAATGTTAGAATTACTCGGTATAGAAAAACCGCCTGAAATGACAGGGCGAAGCTTATTGATCAGTTAAGCAGGCGGGGAGAAATTATGCGATAGATTCTATAGGCCATACGCCATATGCCGAATTTCATATGAAATATGGCATATGGCATATGGCATATGAAATGTTTCAATGCCAACCGATCCTCGGCATATTTTGATCGTTCACGTCGCCGGGCTGGCGCAAACAACTCTGGCGCTGCCCGCGCTTCGTTCCCTGCGTCAACACCTCCCTAAATCCCGCATCACCGTCGTCTCAAGCCCTGTGGCCGCTGACCTGCTGCGGCTAGCCGAATGCGCCGATGAAATCCTGCCGGTCGCCAGATTCCGGGACGTCGAGTTCTTGAACCCGCGCAAATTTTATCGCGCCGCGAAATCGCTCAGGGAATTGCGCCGCGAGCATTTCGATTTGGCCGTCGAGTTCAAGACCGGCGCCGAATCCAGCCTCGTCCTGCAATTCGTTCATTCGCGCGAGCGGCTCACCGGCAAAAAGAAAGGCGTCGAGGCCGCGCTGGATCGATTGTCTAAGGCGATAGGCCACGCGGGCGCCGCGCGCGGGCATGACGCGCATGAATATCTGAAGAGGCTCGAAACATTAGGCGTGCGCCCGGTCGAGTCCGAGCCGCGAATCGCCACTCTGCGCGAGTCTGACGAGCGGATCGAAAGACTTCTCGGCAAACACAATGTCGGATTCGGCGAACTACTCATCGGCGTTCACCCGGGCGCCGGCGCGGGCAAACCGCGATGGCCTCTGGACAGATTCGCCTCGATCGCGGCGCGGATGACTCACAATTTCGGCGCGCGCGTCTTAGTTTTCGCCGGCCCCGGCGAACGCGGACAGGCTAAGCGGCTGGCGGCAATGCTGCCCGCAAGAAGCGCCATCGCCCTCGAATCGCCGAAAATAATCGATTTCGTCTCGGCCGCCGCGCGGCTGAGCCTGTTCGTCGGCAATCACAGCGGCCCGGCGCACGTCGCGGCGGCGGCGGGCGCGCCGGCGGTCGTGGCCTCCACTTACGTTCAGCCAGCGCCGCAAGATCTGCTCGGCGCTCGCGTCGAACACGTCCGCGCGCCCCATATCACATTGATCTCGGAAGAAGATGTTTACGAGGCGGCTTGCAGGATGCTGAAGACGAGTCGCGCGGAGTTCCTGCGCTCTCGGTGAAAGTCCTCTCTTCGCGTCTTCGCGCCTTTGCGAGAGACTCTCCCAAGAATCCGCCATGTATTGAAGAATCCTGATTCTCGCAAAGGCGCGAAGACGCGAAGAGAAAACTTCCGAGGGAAATTTTACGAAAAATTTACGTCTAGGGAATCCGGGTCAAACCTGAATAACAATTCCAATATATAATTGCTTCCGTGTTATCCCTTATTCGCAATCGTAGAAATTTCATATTAGGAGAGATTTGATGTTTCGTAAACCGCTAGCTGTGGCGTTGCTTATCGCTTCGCTGTTGATCTCGCCGCTCTCATCGCTGGCCGACGAGGGGATGTGGCTGCCCGACTCCGTCAGTAAATTGCCGCTCTCGGAGATGAAAAAGCGGGGCTTCGAGCTTAAACCCGAAGACATTTACAGCCTGACCAAGCCGAGTCTGAAAGACGCCGTCGTACAAATCAGCGTCGGCGCGACGGGGTCGTTCGTTTCGCCAGAGGGCCTGATCCTGACCAATCACCATGTGGCATTCGCGGCCGTCACGCGCGCGAGCACGCCTGAGAAGGATTACATAAACAACGGATTCCTGGCCAAATCGCGCGCCGAAGAGATTCCGGCGCAAGGGTATTCCATCAGTATCACTCAGGATTTCAAGGACGTGACGGCCGAGGTCCTCTCAGCCGTCAAACCCGAAATGTCGCTCGAAGAGCGCTTGAGCGCGATCACCGCGAAGCAAGCGGAAATAGGAAAGGCCAACAGCCGCGAAAGAGAGGGCATTGACGCTCAAGTGGTCGAAGCTTCGGGCGGCTATCAATATTTTCTCTACACCTACCTGAAGTTAAAGGACATTCGATTGGTCTACGCCCCGCCCAAATCGATCGGCTATTATGGCGGCGATCCCGACAACTTCGAGTGGCCGCGCCATTGCGGCGATTTCGCATTCATGCGCGCCTACGTCGGGGTGGACGGCAATCCCTCCGGTTTCAACAAGGCCAACGTTCCGTTCAAACCTAAAAAGTTTCTGCCGATCAACGCGACAGGGATTAAAGAGGGAGATTTCGCGATGGTCATGGGCTATCCCGGCTCGACCTTCAGATTGCGCGAGTCCTATTCAGTCGAATACCGCCAGAACATTCAACTGCCGGATCAGATCGCGTCGCTCCGGCAGCAGATCGACACGCTCACGAAGCTCAGCGAGAAAGACCCTCAGCTCAAGATCAGGTTCGCCGATCGGATCTTCGGCCTGAGCAACGGCCTCAAGTCTTTTGAAGGAGCGGTCGCGGGATTGAAGAGAGTAGATCTGGTTGCTCGAAAACGCGCCGAAGAATCCGACCTGAAAAAGTGGCTCGGCGGCAACCAATCGGCCATGGCGAAATATGGCGAGGCGATACCTCAACTCGAATCGCTCTACCGGGAGCTGACCGCGAACAGTCTGAAACAGAACGCGCTCAACGGCCTGATCAATTCGGGCGATCTGACCGAGGCGCTCGAGTTCGCCTACGAGCGGGCCCTCAGCCGAGATCTACCCGCAAAGGAGCGCGCGCTCCGGTTTTCCGATCAGGCCCTGCCGATGGTGACTGAACAGCTCAGCTCCGATTGGGAAGAGCGCGAACCTGATGCGGAGTCGAAGCTGCTGGCGGCCGCCCTCGCGCGCATGGCCGATCTGCCGGCCGACAGGAAGGTTCAGGCGGTCGAGAAGCTCTTCGAGGGCAAATCGGGCAAAGAGCGCCGAGACGCCGAGGCTGAATTCGCGAAAAAGACTATCGAAGGCTCCAAATTCAAATCTTTCGACGAGGTTAAGAAGGCCTTCACCGCTTCGGCGGCCGAGCTTCGCGCCATCGACGACCCGGTCATGAAACTGGTGATTGCGGTGGTCGATGAAAACGCGCCGCTCGCCAAGAAGCAGACTCAGATTCTCAATACGATCGCGAAAGTCCGCCCGCAATACGTCGCCGCGATTCAGGAGTTCCGACGGTCTACAAATCGGGGATTGCCGTACTATCCGGACGCCAACTTCACGCTGCGCTTCACCTACGGCGACGTCCGAGGTTACAAACCGCGCGACGCGATCACCTACGATTACCAGACCTCGCTCGCCGGCGTCATCGCGAAAGACACCGGCGAAGAGCCTTTCAACGTCCCCGAAAAGCTGAAGGAGCTTTTCAGCAAGAAGGACTTCAACGGCTACGCCGACCCTCGGCTGAACGACGTGCCTGTAGATTTCCTGACCACCAACGACATCACCGGCGGCAATTCAGGCTCGCCCTTGATGAACGGGCGCGGCGAAATCATAGGGCTGGCCTTCGACGGCAACTACGAGGGGCTGGTCGGCGATTACGCTTACGACATCAGCTCCAATCGCACCATCGCCGTAGACATCCGCTATGTGCTCTTCTTGACCGAGAAATTCGGCGGCGGGGGTTATCTGTTCAATGAAATGCAGATAAAACGGGCCAAGGCGATGACGGCGAGCCGCTAAGGCGACTCACGCGACATAGCGACGGGGCGACGGGGCGACGGGGCGAGTGGGAGATTTGGCTCCACTCGCCCCGTCGCCCCATCGCTATGTCGCCCCGTCTCTCTATCCCCTCAACCATCACCGAGCAACGGCGTGAGAGCCTCACGCAATTTCATCATTCCGAGCCGGGTGCGTGTTTTGACGGTGCCCAGTGGTTGATTCAACTTTTCGGCGATCTCGCTGTGACTGAGGCCGGAGTAGTAGGCCAGCTCGATCACTTCGCGTTGTTCGGGAGTCAGTAGATTCAGGGCCTCCCGGACGAACCTCTGACGTTCGGAGGCGGCGGTTGTCTCCTCGGGGCTGGCCGCGTTCGCCGGGGCGTCGCCCAGGACGTCGAGCGGTTCCTTTCGCCGCTGGTCCTGCCAACCCGAACGCAGGCGATCAATGGCGCGGCTGCGCGCGATGGTCGCCATCCAGGCCAGGGGCGCGCCGCGGTTGGCGTCGTAACTCGCCGCTTGGCGCCAGACCTGGGTGTAGACATCGACCAAAACCTCTTCGGCGGAACTCACGTCTCCGAGCACGCGCAGAATGAGGCTGTAGATCAACCGGTTCGTCGCGTCGTATAGCGTGGCTAGCGCCGATTGATCGCCAGTTGCGACAAGCTCGACCAGCGAGACCAAATCCTGATCACGCGTGCGCGCTTCGGCTGTGTCCATAGCTAGTTGCACCGGCTCTCCTGAATATTCGAACAAGTTGACATATGAGCTATTTAAATTATGGAATATGATTGACAGAGGGCGTGATCTTAAACTGCCTGAAGGCAGAACTACAAACGCTTTTCCGGGGGGAACGCCGACATGCCAATCATGAAATTCGACTTTAGTGGCCAGGTCGCCATCGTCACAGGCGCGGCAGGTAATCTTGGCGCCGCCGTCGCCCGCGCTTTTCGGGTCGCCGGCGCGAAACTTGCGCTCATCGATCTCTCGTCCGAACGTTTTCCGAACATCTTTCCTGATCTCGCACAATCGCCGGATTGTTTCTTCGCGCCGCCGACGAACGGCGCCGACCCTGGCGCGGTCGCGCCGGCGGTTGATGAGATCAAAGGGCGCTTCGGGCGCATCGACATTCTCGTCAACACAGTCGGAGGGTACCGGGCGGGGCCCCCCCTGCACGAGACGCCTTTGGGCGATTGGGAATTCATGCTCGACCTGAACGCGCGTTCGGTCTTCGTGATGTGCCAGGCGGTGATTCCGCAAATGCTCGGCCAGAATCATGGCCGGATCGTCAACGTCGCTTCTCGCGCCGCCCTGCGCGGGGACCCAGGGCATGCGGCTTACAGCGCGTCGAAGGCGGCCGTCGTTCGTTTGACCGAAAGCATGGACGCGGAATTGAAAGATCGCGGCGTCAACGTCAACTGCGTAATGCCGGCGATAATTGACACGCCTCAAAACCGCGCGGCGATGCCCGACGCCGATTTCGGCAAGTGGGTCGCGCCGGAAGCCGTCGCTGACGTGATCTTATTTCTGGCCTCCGAAGGCGCCCGCGCGATTCACGGCGCGGCCGTTCCGGTTTATGGTCGCAGTTAAATCGTGACGGGGGACTGGGAGACGGGGCGACGGGGCGAGAAAATCTCTTTCTCGCCCCGTCGCCCCGTCTCCCAGTCCCCCCGTCTTTTCTTTCCCCTTCATAAATCCAAATCTTCACAACCCTCCGTAAGGTCAAACGAAACGCGATTCAGAGAACTGGCTCTGATCATCACTTAATCAAAAAAATACCTTGAAATGCGTCGATTGACTTGCTTCACATTGATCATTGTCTCGACGATCGCGGCGAACGCCTGCCATCGGGCTTCCGGCGTCGCGCCGGCCGTTGCGGCTCCCTGTGAGGTCGCGCTCGCCGCGCATTCAGGCGACGCGAAGATAGATAGGGAGATCGCGCGCCTCCAGCAAGAGATTCGCTCAAACGCCAGGCCTTTTCAGACGGCGGCGATGGTCGAAAAGCTCGGTTGGAACTTCGTCGAGAAGGCCCGAGAGAGTTTTGACCCCGGCTTCTACAAACTGGCCGAGCAGTGCGCTCTATGCCTCGAATCCAAACAAGAAGAAAACCGGCAGGGCGGCCAACCAGCTGACAGGCCGCTCTCGACGGCTCGTTCAATCCGCTCGGCGGCGCTGCTGCTGCGCGGCCACGCGCTGCAAAACCTGCATCGTTTCGGCGAGGCCGAAAAGATCGCGCGGGAATTGGTCGAAACGCGGGGGCTGGCCTACGACTTCGGGCTGCTCGGCGACGCGTTGATCGAACAGGGCAAGACGGATGAAGCGGCGCTCGCCTATCAAAAAATGATGGAGACGCGTCCAGGGCCCCAGGCCTACGGCCGCGCCGCGCACCTGCGATGGTTGAAAGGCGACACCGAGGGCGCTCGCGCGCTGATGCTGATGTCGGCGCAATCCGCCGGACAGACCGAGTCGGCGGCCTGGGCCTGGAGCAAGCTGGCGATTTATGAGTTGCAGGCGGGCGAGGTGAAACGCGCCCGCGCGGCCTGTGACGCCGCATTGAGAACGCGATCTGAGTATGCCCCGGGGCTGCTCGCTCTCGGGCGCGTCCTGCTCGCCGAAAACAAAGTCGGTGAAGCTGTCAACGCGCTCGAGCGCGCAGCCCAACTCAACCCCCTGCCCGAATATCAATGGGCGCTGGCCGACGCGCTGAGCGCCGCGAACCGCGGCGCCGCCGCCGAGGAAGTCGAGCGGCAGATCGGCGCCACGGGGGCGGCGAACGATCCCCGTTCCTATTCGCTCTTCCTCGCCACGCGCGGCCGCGACCCTGACGTAGCGCTCCGGCTCGCGGAAGAAGAACTGAAAGTTCGCCGCGACGTTTACACGCTCGACGCGCTCGCCTGGGCGCAGAGCGCGAAAGGCGACGCGGCCGAGGGATGGAAGACTATGAGATCGGCGCTGGCGTTGGGCACCGCGGACGCCCGGCTTTACCTGCACGCCGCCGCCATCGCGGCCCAGGCCGGCGAAAACAGACAGGCGAAGATTTACGCTCGAAAGGCGGCCAAGTCCGCTTTCTCGTTGCTGCCGGGTGAAAGGGTGCGGCTCAAATTACTGAATCTTGTTTAAGTTCACTATCTAGAGGGCTTATGATCGCTATAGGCCCTAAAGTCATATTCCCGTCGCTCCCAGTTATTTCCTACAGGAGAATAATCGATGAATAGAATTGCTCTCAGGCTGCGGCGCGCGCTGACCTTGGCGCTCATCGCCTTGATTGGGGTCGCGCCCGCGCTGTCTGTACCGACGTTCGCTTCCAGCCACATGGACGCTCCTTTGATAACGCTTGATCCGGCGGCCAACACGACCGACCTTTACGCGTTCGTCAGCCAGGATCAGGACGGCAAGAAATTCCTGACGATCGCGATGAGCGTCTACCCGATGGAGAACCCAGGCATCGGCCCAAATAAATACAACTTCGACGACTACGTGCGCTATGACATGCATGTCGCGCTCGGTAAGGATGTCGCCGCCGGGCGCCCGACCCTCACTTACCGTTTCGAGTTCGATACGAAGTTCAAAAACAGCAAGACGCTACTCCAATCTTATCTCGGCGTCGTCAACGACGTCGTCAATGGCGTCGGCGATCCGAACCAGAATCTGACCCAGACCTACACCGTCAAAAAGATCGACGGCCGCAACGGCCGGGCGATGACGCTCGGCGTCGGGGTCGTTCCGCCGAACAACCAGGGCAACGCCACGCCTTTTTACAACCAGGGGGACAACGGCGAGAACCAGGCGCGCATAGGCGTCGCGAAGACGGAGGATTTGGACAGGTATACCCGAAAATCGATCTTCACCTTCCCCAACGGCTACACAGCGTTCGCGGGACAGCGTGACGATGGGTTCTATGCCGACGTGCAAGCTATCTTCGACCTGCTCAAGCTGCGTAACCCGGGCAAAGACGCGCAGGGTGGATTCAACATACACATGCTGGCCTTGCGCATCCCGCTCAGCGAGCTAGGTGGCGATAAACAGACAGTCGGCGTATTCGGGACCACGGGTCGTTCGGTTTTTCCCGTGCAAAGCGTCATCGGCCGCAATCGTGTCCTGCTCGACTTGATACGCCGCCGCTCCTTGTATACGCAGGTGGCGCGCCAGGGCAATCCGCTCTTCTGTGAAGGGCTGATCGCGCTGGAAGACAAAGACCTTTACAACCGCTCGCTGCCGACCGTTGATAGCAAGGTTTTCCGCAAATACGCCGAGAATCCCGAACTGGCCACATTGATCAACCTGCTGATCGGTGGCGGACAGCAACTGGCGATCCCCACGGCGCGCGTCGACCTGGGGGCGATCTTCATTCCCGACCTGATCAAGGTCGACCTCTCGACCGACCCGGTTCGGTTGGCCGGCAACGGGCCAGGCGCGCCGGACAACCCTGACGACGATGGCTTCTCCCGCCTGAGCATCTTCGGCGGAGACATTATGAAAAGTCAGGCCGCCGGACATCCGTTCCGTCTGCCGAGCCAGTTCCTCGGACTGCCCGCGGGCGACTTCTTCGTGCCCGGCGGATGGCCGAACGGGCGCCGCTTCGGCGACGACGTGGTTGATATCGCGATCATCGCCGTGCTCAGCGATCTGCGCGATCCGGCTAATCTGAAGATCAATGATCCTTTCAAGGGGAATTATGACGGCGTGACCAGCAACGAGCTGGGCTATAACAAAGTCTTCCCTTATGAATCGACGCCGCAAAACGGCCGCAAGATTGTCGGATTCGCCCAATGAGGCGTAATGAGGCCTGGGAGCGCGTGAGAGCCGCACGTTCCCGGGCTTTCTTTTGATGATCGTAGCATTGAAAGGTTAGCCAGGTGATGCATCGTCGAATCAGTACGGCCAGCGGTAGCGAGCGCGGCTCCCATAAAGGGCTATTTACGGGAGCCGCGCTCGCTACCGCTGGCCGTACTGATTCAAACGCGCTCGCTACCACTCACAGTACTTATTCGGCGCGAGTTAATTGGCTCTCGCGTTTCGGGCCGGCGATCTGCCTGCTGCTGGTTCTGGTGATTTTGGCGACGGCTACCGCCTTCGCGCACGATCCTGGACTGAGCGCCGCCGAGGTGAGACTCGACGGAAACAAGGCGGTCGCGCGGCTGACGTTCGCGCGCGACGATATCGAGATGGTCGCGCCGATGGATGCCGACCGCGACGGGCGTGTCACTCAACCGGAGTTCGAGGTGATCGAGGGACGCCTCGAATCTCTGGCGAAAGAGTCGTTCGCCCTGAGCGTCGACGGCGAAGAGGCCTCGCCGTCGGCGGTCGCGGTCGGTCTTGACGAAAGTGGCGCGGTCCACTTCGAACTGGAGTTCACGCTGCCGCAAGGATCTAAGCTCAGCCTGCGCTCTCTATTGATTGGCAAACTCCCGCGCGGTCACCGCCAGTTCCTGGCGTTGCGCGATGTGAAAGGGAACTCACTCGGCCAGCGGGCGCTCGACGCATCCAACAATTCGCTCGAGTGTGATCTGGCGGCGCTCCCGATTTCTCAAACGCGCCCTCATGCTTTTTGGGGATTTTTACCGCTTGGCGTCGAACATATTCTTCTGGGCTTCGACCATCTGGCCTTTCTGTTCGCGCTGCTGATCGCGGGCGGGACGCTGCGTGAAGCCGCCAAAATAATCACTTCGTTCAC
>Ga0154003_1000514_pt1 | contig 12191 bp, 5 predicted proteins | sample TSFL087MetaG_FD_104679 | JGI IMG/M metagenome (GOLD analysis project Ga0154003, IMG submission 104679) | Attine ant fungus gardens microbial communities from Florida, USA - TSFL087 MetaG | ecosystem: Host-associated > Fungi > Mycelium > Unclassified | place: USA: Florida, Lake Talquin State...
CGCTGACGTGGGTCTCCCGCACGATGGTAGCGGCGAACGTTGGCTGCTCCAGCCTCTGAAAACGGGTTTCGTCATAGAGGACACGCGAGGTAGCGTCGCCCAGCAGTTCGGTGACGATAGGCCCTCTGAGGTCGGCGAAAAAGGCGTCGATCTGGGACCGGGTCAGTTGAGCCTGAAATCCTTCGAGCGAATCCCCCGCAATTTCCAACTCTTTGCCCATCACAGCCGCTCCGGCCACCAGGCCCAAGACATCAAAGGCGACAGCCGAGCGGTTGCCATTGGGATCGGTGAGCATTTCGGGCGACAGCACCCGGTAATCGTTCCGGGCGGTTACGCCGTTATCCAGCGGGTCGGTCGTGCGCACTATCAGCAAGTCATGAGTGTCATATTCGACCGTCGCGGTCTGGTCGAACGCATCGCGGAAGCGCAGAGGCATGAAGAATCGCTGTCGAGCAAAAGCCAGTTCCTGGGCTGCATCGTCGTCTTCGTTTGGCGACATAAAGACCCGCCCAGACGGGATCCACCAGTTGTCATCCCCGTCAAAATGGGCGTAGCGCCCCTCATCGCTCAGCATGGTCTCGGCGACGCGGTCGCCAAAGATCAGGTCCAGATGTTCCGGCGTGAATGCCAGTTGATAGCTCTCGAACGGCAACGCGAGGGATTCCATTTCTCCAAGCGGCAATGCGCCGGATAAGTCATCGCGACGATACAAGGTCCGTACATGCTCGATGAGCCGGCGCTGACGCCCATCGGTCGGCGTCTGCTCGTAGGGAATTTCGGAATCGAACAGCGGCTCTATGCCGCCGGCTGTGGATTGTACGAAGTCTGAATCCCTGAAGCGGCCGGCAGGTCCGGTCGGCGAAAATCCGGTCAGCTCAAATGTGCGGGTCTCGGCCAAGGCCGGCGTCCGGTAAGCATCGCCGGTTTCTGTATCGACAGCATTGGTGAGGCGGTTCTCGGTATAGGTGACCAGGCGCTGAGTCTGCTTGTCCCGATCCGCAGGCGAAAGACTTAGGTCTGGAACTCGACGCCCGTAACCGATGGCGATAGATTTCAGCACATTGCCGAATGGATCGACTTCCAGCGTCATCGCGTGGCCGATGCGGGGATCAGCGGGATTCCTTTCGTAGTGATAGCTCAAGGTCTCTCGCGGATGAGTGAAAAAGACGCCATAAGAATTACCGACCCTGGGCTGCAATCGCCGGATGCCGAAGTTCTGCTCGGTGATCATGTATGGGGCGCTTTCTCTGTCCGTACCGTCCAGGCCGTAGACTTCCTGGCGCAGCATCGCTCCATTCAATGCGCGGCAGGCTTCGCGCTCTTCCTCGGTCGTCAGCCCTTCGGGAAGAATCGTATCCTCCAGCAACAGCGCGCGCGCTTCCGTATCGATCAAACCAGGTTCGCGGTAATATTCGCCCACATCACGATCGTCCAGGAAACCTGCGAAAAAATTCGATACGTGGTCGCGGCCCAGGTAGACGCCGGTGTGGAACCAGGTCTTGGTGAGCACGGGCGGCGTGTGAGAGGCTTCATCAATATTCGTATCGGCGGGAAACTCCTGACTCGCGTTTAGCGCGGCGAATTCCTCGGTATCGAGCTGCTCGACCATCCCGAAGCCGCGGAACTCGCGCTCGACGCCGTCGAAATAGCCATGATGGTAGGCATACCGCGTGACGAAGCGATTGCGGCTGATTCGGTCAATTGTCTCGAATCGCTCGATCACGTGAACGGGGAATGGCAGTCTCGTGATCCAGGGATTCCCCGCGGCCTTATCAGCGAGATAGAACTTGGTGGACGCGGCATATTCAACGCGCGTTTCGGCGCCCAGATTGTTCCTCGTCCCGATCATCAGGTGGGGTTTCTGACCGCCCATCAGATCCACGTAGCGCATCGGTCTCCGCGCGGCGCCCGGCAATGGCGACGACCAGACCAGGCAAGCGGTCCCATTGCCCAGCAAATCAACCACTGTGACAGACGACAGATTGTCCGTGTCCGGAAATTGATCGAGCGAGCGCGCCACGCTCCAACGATTGCCCGACTGATTGAAGTAAATCCGGACCCCATCAACACCCAGATAGATGATGTCGGTCACGCCCGAACCATCGATATCAGCGAGGCGTATTTGTTGCGGGTCGAACAGGTCCGGCGCGTCGAACCACGGCGCGTCGTCCATTGTCACCTTCGCGCCGAAACGCCCGTAGCCCAGATTCGGCCAGTAACAAACTTCGCCATTACGAATGCGTATGAGATCGGTCAGCCCATCACCCGACATGTCGGCCAGAAAGATTGTTTGTGTGGCCTCGGCGAAGACCAGACGCGGGCCTTTCTCTTCGTCAAAAGGGTTGTGCGCGCGTACGCCCGTCCCAAAGCCAGCTTCGGCCAGAGACGGGTACCAGGTGAAGATGTCGTCTTCGGTAATCAGAATGTCTGTGTGACCATCGCCTGTCAGGTCAATGAATTTTTGATAGGGACTGTTCCAATCAATCTTGGGAATCGAAGTGAAAGGCTTGAAGTCCGACCAGCCCCCTTCGTGGGTGCGCTCGTAGAAACCTGATAACGGCGGCGCGAACTGCGCGAGATCGAGTTGTCCGTCGCCCGCCAGATCAATCAATTGCTGCCCGCCGTTCAATTCAGCTACGGACGGTTGCGGCGAAATAAGCAGCGTGGGGCCGAAGCGGGCTTCGCCTAAGTTTGGTTTGTAAAACCAAGATTTCGCCTGCTCGGTGAGAATGCCGGACACGCCTTCGCCGTCCAAATCAACCCACTGATAACGGGCGCCGTCCAGACCGTAGGGCAGATTTTCCAGGCTGACTGGGTCAATTTCGTGAATCTCGTTTTGAATCACCGCCTCGCTGTAGCTGAATTCAAGCGGCGGCAGCGATTTTTTCAGGTATGCGCCGTCGTTTTGCCGAACGTAGCCCGACTGCGTGACAGAAGTGATGAAGGAAGCGATCGGTGTTTCGTTGTATTCGAACTCCGTCGAGCGAACGAGGTAATCTTGCGCGCCCAGTTCTTCAGGGAAGTGATGGAACATCAGAACGCGACGGCACAGCCTGTAAGACCTCACTTCAAAGCCCGCGCGGAAGGTGGAGAAGGGATCGCGGCGCACTGTCCAGTCGCGCGTGGCTGAGACGCTGGCGTTCGCCATCTGTCGCTCGTTCTCGCCGGGCGGCAGGTCTTCGTAATGCCCTTCGTCGTAATCGAAGACGACTTCAAAGAGCCAGTCCGTCTGCGAAAGGTCGGGCTGGATCAGATGCGAAATTCGATTGCCGTATTTGATTCGCTTCAGATGGCGATTGGACGAGCGGCTTTGGTCAGTGCGATTGCGTTCGTGCGCCTGCGAGAGGTCAATGTTGGCCGAATCTTCCGGCCGGTATTCGTAGACGATGGCGTTGCCCTTGTTGTCCCGGCTCTCGCAGATCAGCCAGGAGAAGACTCGCCGCGGGTCATCGGGGGCGGCGATGCGGCTTTCAGGCGTTCTGCCGTAGAGCGTCGTGATGTTGTCTCTTGAAATAGAGCGCCAATGGGTCTCTCCCGTTTCGACATTCGTCCATCGCTCAATACGCGCAAACAGCCCTTCGACGCGCGGGCGATATCGTTTGACGCGGTAATCAAAGCTGCCCACTGCGCGCTCGAATACATCAGGCTGCCAGTCGGCGTCTTCACGGATCAGAAGCGGTACCAGGTCTTCAGCGCCGAAGAGAACGAAGACATCTGATTCGTCAGCATCCTGATACTTAGGCAACCCTTTATCGGTTTTCCGCGTGATTGCGGGCAGCGCCAGATTCCAGCCGAGCCCGAATGAGCCCTCTCCTGAGCCAGAATCATATGAGAGCGAGAGTTGAGGCGAGAATCCTGAACGACTTGTAGTGACGGTTATGGGTACCGTCATTGAGCCGGTACCGGTGACTGGATTGGCGGCGAATTTCTCGCCTATATCTCGAATCGCGCCGCCACCATTGGGCAGTGAGATCGATGGAGCGGCGAAAGCTGAAGGATTGATATGTTTGCTGTTCTGACTAGCAGAATTCTCCTTTTGGCCTACACTCTCCGCTGTTTGACTCCTGTTCCCGTTTTTTTGATCAAGCATAGGATTCTCTTAAACCAGTCGAGCTCCCCACTGGCTATCGCAGGGATATTGGCGCGGGAGTTCGATTCCACGGTGCGCGAACTCTTGACATGGAATAACGCGATAATTGCGAGTAGAAACTGGCAAGTCAGAAAAGTTTTTCTTTCTGTAAATCGGCGTTCTCAAAGGTTGGTTAACCGGAGCGCTAGCCCTGGCTTTGGAGAACGACGGGGAGACGTTTACAAGCCGCGACCTTCATTTCAGTTACTCAATGCGCTGGAAAGTTAGCTGAGGCTGTCGCTGGCAACACAAATTGACCGAACCCTCGGAAGCGCGGATTTTTCGCTTAACTGCTCACCCAACCATCTGTAACTTGTTGGTTCTAGCGAACTGTTTCGATCAACTGCTCACTTCCGGCCATCAAAACAAGAGCGCCAGTTCGCTATACCGGTTGAACCGTTTCGCTCAACGGCTCACCTGGTCGGCGCCAGATTGGTATCCCCAGTTATGCCAAAATACTCGATCTATAGCGTTTATATAGCGCTTTGAAAGCAACGCCGTTCAGCCGAGGATGACCGGAGTGTCCCTCGCCGTTAATGCGCCGAGAGACACTCCTATTCTACGGTTGTGTATTATCACTGAAACATTAGTTTAAAACTTTATTGTCAAGTTTAAGACTTTATCGTCAAGTTTGAAACTTTATTGTCCAACTACAACAATTACCTCAGACTGTTGAACATTGCAGTGACCAGTGACCCGTCATCACCGTCGGCGGACCAAAGCATCAGGCCGCCTAAGCCGTTGGCCTTGATGTATGAGCCCTTGACCCCAACGAGCGTCGGGTCGTCATACGTCCAGAACACATTGCCGTCGTAGAGCCAGAACGCTCCGTTCGTCGAGTCGCGGAACCGGGCTCCTGGTCGGTTCTTGAGCACGTCGTAATCCTCGTTGCCCGCCTCGAACGTGCCCGGCGCGGGGCCGGCGGACAACTGGTATAGCCCGTTGCGGTTGCTCGGGACGCCGCTCCAGCCGCGCCCGTATGCGGGAATGCCGATGACAAGCTCGGCTGCGGGCGCGCCGCGCGAGATCCAGGCGGTGACTGCGTTGTGTATCGAGAACCTGGCCGGGTGCGGGTCGTCCGGCGGGCTGTGGAGTTGCGACTGGTGGTTTGTCTGGCTCTCCCATGCGCCGTGGAAGTCGTATCCCTGTAGCGTGGCGTAGTCGAGGGAACTGAAGATCCTGTTTGCCTCGAAGCCGGCGTCGATCTTGCTCGGGTCGGCGGGCAGAAACGCGCTCAGCGTGTAGGATCGCCCGACCTGAGCGCCATAGGCGTTGAGTTGGGCGCGGAACTCGGCCAGATACGCGGTGAAGTTCGCCTTGTCCTCAGGCCGGATCACGTTGCCGACGTTGCCTTCGCTGCCCGGCCACTCCCAGTCGATGTCTATGCCGTCGAAGACGCCGAAGGCGGAGCCGGCTCCGCCCTGCGGCTCACCACCGATCGCTGGCAGGTTTCCCTTGATGAACAGGTCGAGGCAACTCCCCACGGAGGCGCTCCGATTGGCCGGCAACGCCGCATTGGAGAAGAATTTCGACCATGTCCAGCCGCCCAACGAGAAGATTATCTTGAGGTGCGGGTACTTCTGCTTGAGCTTCTTGAGCTGGTTGAAGTTGCCGGCGAGCGGCTGGTTGAAGACGTCAGCGACGCCGTCAATCGAGTCGGCTGCGGTGACCCTATGCTGGTAATCGGCCCATGCGTCTCCCTGGCCTAGCTGGTTGGCCACGAAGCATCGCCCCTGCTCGTTGATGTTACCGAAGGCGTAGTGGATGTGCGTCAGCTTGCTCGCCATCCCCGTGGTGTCCAGGTTCTTCACCTTGAAGTTGCGGGCGTAGATGCCCCATTGAGCGAAGTATGCGACCGTCTTGCGCGAACCGATCGGCAAAGGCGTTGGCGTCGGCGTTGGCGCCGGTGTTGGCGTAGGAGACGGCGTCGGCGTCGGCGTCGGCGGGGTGCAAGGGCCGATGCGCCGCCAGGGGCCGTCCGGTCCGGAGTTGGTCTCGGGATTCTGGTTTTGAGTCCACCACTTGGCTTCGTAGATGACGCCGTTCAGACTCGCGCGCTGACCGCCGGTAAAGATCGCGGCCGCGGTCCATGTCGGGACCCCGCTGCATCCCGGGCCTGGATTAGGCGTGGGGGTCGGCGTCGGAGTTGGATTAGGCGCGGGGGTTGGCGTCGGAGTTGGATTAGGCGTAGGCGTGGGGGTACCGCCCGTACACGATCCGCCCGTGCGCCATAATGTCGGAGTCGCAGCCGGGTTCCAACCGGCTCCGACATGGGCTGTGTGGGTTTGAAGACAGGTGTAGGTCGCGTTGTTGTACCTGACGGAATCACCCGCGTTGTATGTATTGCCTTCCGCCCAGTTTCCCCTGCAAGGGCCTTGAGCGGCGGACGGAGTTGTTATCGCGAATGCCAGCGCGCCGATGACGAGCAGCGACGCGCAAAGCGCTATAAGCGGTCTTGCGTGTTGACGCGGCATCTTACTGATCCTCCATTTTTGTTGGCGGTTAAATCGAAACCTCAGGGTGAGATGGACTTTTGGCCTTTGAGAATTAGCTTCGGCCACACGATGTGAGCGCCACGGGCTCGCTCTATTGGTATCTACGCGAGTCGGGAGATGTGTTCTGGTCCCGGAGGGGGGATGGAGATTAGTCGCTGGCGGCGCCCATCGGTATCTACACAAATCTTCGTCCCGGAGGCGCGGCGGATATTAGCCGCGCCTCCGGGACGAAGACGTCTTCGGGTGGCCGGACTTAATTCTCAAAGATCATTAGCCTATCCCACTAACAACCGTCCGGACCCGCTGAAGTGGCCCCGATGATCGCTTTGAAAAGGTTGAAGTTGTTGATTCGACTCTGCACCTGCGCGGGGTTCCCGCCGTTGCATTCCAACGCGCCGTTGATCGAGCGGATCGTGCAACCGAAGCCCGCGTTGTTGATGATGCAACTGTGTGCCGGCTGAGTTCCCGGGCCGCTCTGCGTCATCCAGTACCAGAAGGCCGTCCTCCACGCGATGGCCGAGTTCTGCTCAACCAAGTTCGGGTTGGCCCAGAGGTTTAGCCCTAGCGCCTGGCCGGCGCTGCAATAATTGAAATTCCAGCTCAACTGGATGGGGCCGCGGCCATAGTAGTTTTGTCCCGGCGCGCAAACGCCGCACGGCGTGGCGGAGTTGGAGCAATAGAGGCCGCGGGCGATTTCGGTGACGTGAACCAGTCCGCCCGTTTCGTGCGCAAAGTTCGCGAACGCGGCGGCTGCCTCCCGCCTGCGCATGGCCAGGTCGCCAGTTCCCGCAAATGCAGGGAAGGTCGCGGCGGCGTCCAGTAAGCCCTGGTAGGTGTAGAATGGGTTACGATTGGGGAACATCTGGTTGAACTGCGTTTGACTCACAACCTGCGCAAGCCCAGTGCCAGGATTCGGGTTCGGACCCGGCGTGACGCATGGGCCGATGGGCCGCCACGGGCCGTCTCCACCGGAGTTGGTCTCCGGATTCTGGTTTTGATTCCACCACTTGGCTTCCCAAATGAAGCCGTTCAGGCTCACCCGCTGGCCGCCCGTGTAGATTCCGGTCGCGGTCCAGGTCGGAATCCCACTGCATCCCGGGCCTGGATTCGGCGTGGGTGTTGGCGTCGGAGTTGGATTAGGCGCGGGTGTTGGCGTCGGAGTTGGATTAGGCGTGGGCGTTGGGGTACCGCCCGTACACGATCCGCCAGTGCGCCATAACGACGGCGTCGAGGCCGGATTCCAATTTGCGCCGACGTGGGCCGTGTGGGTTTGAAGACATGTGTAGGTCGCGTTGTTGTACCTGACGGAATCACCCACATTGTATGTATTGCCTTCCGCCCAATTCCCCCTGCAAGGGCCTTGGGCGGCGGACGGGCTCATTGCCACGAATACCAGCGCGCTCATGACGAGCAATGACGCGCAGAGTCCTACAAACGATCTTGCGTTTTGACGCGGCATCTTATTGATCCTCCATTTTCTGTTAGAGTTGCTATGAGATTCCCGCTCTCCATAAACATCGAATTGTCGTGCGCTGAATCGAAGGCGCTCTAAATTGAACCGACAAAGATTTGTACGGAGACCTCAACCCTGGTTGGCAATGGTTTAGACTTTAGACGGCGCGCAGACAAGGGTGTTTACTGATACTTAACAGGTCCAGTTAACGGTTAATCCCTCACGGAAAGTCAATCATTCACGGACATCCGGCGCAAAACACAGGGTTTCGTAGAAAAGAGCTCTGAGAGACTGCTTCCACAGCGCCACTGTTGGCGCAAAAGAGATCGCTATCGCGCTGAGGTCTATGTAGGTTTTGAATCGGAAGTGGGAGAAAAAAAAGTGTCTATCTGCTGGGTTTCGCTGTGAGCTTGTGAGGAAGCGCGAGACACGGCAGCGTCAATCACCTCGCGCATTTTTGCCAATTCGGTCGGCTTGTCTATCGATTCGGTAGCCCCTACCGCCCGCGCCTGTTCACGAAGGTTTTCCCCGAAAGATGTGATCGCCACGACCGGCAAGTGTGCGAGATCGTCATCCGACCTGACAGCTATGATCAAATCCAGACCGTTGAGAACCGGCATTACGATGTCGGTTACGATCACGTCGGGGCGATTTACCTGTATTTCCGCGAACGCTTCGAGGCCGTTCTGAACGGCGCTCACTTTGTAGCCCGCTAGCGCAAGCATATAGACGTAAAGCGCGCGGGACTCCGCGTCATCTTCGACTAAGAGAATCTTCAGTCGTTCCATAGAGTACCCCGGGGGGAGTGGGTGAACTGGAGGGGGAAAAATATGCGCGGCGTTAAAATTTTATTTGTAAGCCTGCGATTCGGCAAGCGCGGACAGTTGTTTTTACAAATTGAACCAACCGAAACCAGGGAGCGCTTTCGAAGGTCGGGGGCGGTGGTTAGGGTTTTGAAACTTCTACACGACTTAAAACGAAAAAAATATGTTCTGAGTCAGACAGGATAGGGGAATGGGTATATACTGTATATGGAAAGGCGTGGAGAAACTCTCGCTAGCATTTTGCTAGCGGGAGAGACTCCGCGCCTTTCCATTATTGTATGTTCTGGTTCCATTTAATACGGGTGTACGCGACGCGGAATCCCTGCCTCTCGGCGTTGCGCTGCGAGGCGCTGCCCGGCAGAGCGCACATCATTGCGATGTCGCAACCTTTTTCCAAAGCATAACGCATACGGCTTTCGAGCAGGGCCAGTTGCGCGCCCTGCCTGCGCCCTTCAGGGATCGTGCTCGCCCCGGCCAGCAGCGCAACGCCGTCATGAATGAACATTGAGCCAGTGGCGATCGGTCGCCCGTCAATCTCCGCCAGGAACGAACATCCGCCCGCCCTCTTTGCGATGATGGATGATAGCTCCAGCATCATATCGGCGAACTCAACCAATTCGCTCCACCCTTTGGTCGCTGTTTGCGCCCACAAATCCTCTTCACCGTCTCGCATCAGTCGCGACTGAACCTTTTCGTTGAGCGGCGACGCGAGCTGAACCCCGCGCCCGAGGGGGCGGTACATTACGCTGGTTAATTCGATCGGCTGATAGCCTCGCTCGTTCAACAAAGTCAGCAGGGAAGCTTCGGCGAGCGGGCTGACCTCGTGATGGACGTGCGCGCCGCGCCGTTGAAAGAACTCTTCGAGTTTTTCCAGGTCGGTCTGCGTGACGGGATCGAAGACTCCGAGCCCGAAAGTTTGCGTCATCGGCGAACCTATTCCATCAAACATCGCGTATGCGCCCGCAACTTCAATCCACTCCGCTCCGCTTTCGGGAAAGAGCTTGGCCCTGGCTTCGACGAAGTCGGCGGCGCTGCGCCCTTCGGCTCGTTCGAGGCGGCGCGACAGAGAAAGATCGGAAAAGGGGAGTGATTGTTCGGTTGTGATCATTGTGGCTTCAACTCTATATCAGAACACATGAGGCCGGTACAGCGCCGCGCGCGTAAGCAGCGGCGGATTCACCGGTCGGCCGCTGCTTACGCGCGCGGTACTGTACCATCGTCTCAATTTTGATGGGGAATGACAAGAATGAACGATCCACCACCTTCCGCTGGCGCCATTGCGTGATTCATTCAGGCTGTGATTTAAGCTTTTCCGCAACGGAGATACATCAAATTGAGCGGTGAGATTGAACGGCGAATGCTGTATGATGAGCGCCACTCATTGACGGCTCGAGCTGTGTGAAACGCGCCGCCGCCACTGCGGACACTTAACTGGAGGAAAAAATCTATGATTCAGGCTACGGTCAAACGCGGCGCTGTCGCGCTCGCCCTCGGACTGGCGCTGGCTTTTTCGTTTTCAGATTCGATGTCGCCCCGTCGCGTCGTCGCGTCGCCCTACGGACAGGAGACGGGCAGTCAGCCCGCCGAGCAGACGATGGAGCAGAAGTACAAAAACATTCAGGTTTTGAAAGGGCTGCCCGCGTCGCAAATGCGCCCGATGATGAATTACATCAGCGCCTCGCTCGGCGTGAACTGCGCGTTCTGCCATGTCAAGACCGGCGACCAGATGGAGTACGATAAGGACGACAACAACCATAAGAAGATCGCGCGCAGGATGATCCAGATGACGATGGACATCAACAAGAATTCCTTCCAGGGCAGAACGCAGGTGAGTTGCTACACCTGTCATCGGGGGGACGAGCATACCGTGGGCGTCCCGCCGCTGCCGCGCGTGGCCCCGGTAGAGACGCCGCGCTCGAACGCGCCGCGCCCGACGCCGCAACAGATTTTGGCGAAATACGCCGAGGCGATCGGGGGCAAGGAGGCGGTCGAGAAGATTAAGACGCGCGCCATCAAAGGCGTCAGCGTCGCGGCCAACGGCCAGAGCTTCCCGCTCGAAATCCTGTTCGCGTCGCCGGATAAATATTCTTTGAGCGTCAGCCTGCCGCAGGGCGCGACCACGCAGAAGCTGAACGGCGCGTCGGGATGGATCAAGAACGCGCGCGAAGATCGGGCGATGGACGACGTGGATATTGCGCGCGCCAAATCCCTGGCCTGGAGTCTTGAGCCGCTGCAGATCAAGGAGCCGTACCCGCAGATAATCTTCGGGGGGAACGAAAAGATCGATGGGCGCGACACCCAGATCGTGCGAATGGCGATGCCCAACAAACGGCGCGCGGCCTTCTATTTCGACAAGGAGACGGGGCTGCTCGCCCGACGCGTCGTGACGACCGAAACCCCCATCGGCGTCGATTCCGAACAGACCGATTACGAGGATTACCGCGAAGTCGACGGCGTCAAATTCGCTCACACTATACGGACGTCGTACCTCGACAATTTCTATTCGTCCACGCGCAAGTTCACCGAGATAAAAAACAACGCTCAGGTGGACGAAGCTCAATTCAAAATGCCTGAGTCGAAATAGCCGTCCAGGCTCTTCTGAATGCGGAATGCGGATTGCGGATTGCGGATTGCGGATTGATAGTTGGCGCCTTATCTCGTGCAAGAGTCGCCGCAATAAGAGCAAGATTCTCGGAACCAATAAATCCGCAATCCGCAATCCGCATTCAGAAGAGCCTCGATTATTTTCGTGGGGCGAGTTTCGCTTTGAGCCATTCGACCAGCTTCGTTTTGTAATCCATCCATTCGGGACGGCCTTCCCAATTCTCCATCCCGTGCGGCGCGTCTTTGAGCGTGATGGCGTCGAAGTCGGCGCCGGCCTTGTGGAGTTCGTTTGCGAAAGCGTTGTGTTGAGCGAAGAGACCGTCCTTCGTCCCGCAGACGAGCAGAAGCGGAATCATGTTCTCCCGCGCATGACGCAATGGAGAGTAGCGCCGCAGCGTCGCGCGCGCTTCATTGTCGAGAACCGTGATCCCGAACAATCGTGACGGGATGGAGCGGGGCGTCAGTTCTCCGGTCATCGGTTCGAAGTCGTAGACGCCGTATAAGGAAACGGCGGCGGCGAACTCGGCGTTCGGGTCGTTCTCGAAAACCGCTTCGAGAGGAATTCTGCGTCGGCCTTGCGCGCCGGAACGTTTGCTGACTCTGGTCGCCAGCAGCGCGGCCATCTGCCCGCTGGCCGATTCGCCTATGACGGCGATGCGATTCGGGTCGATGCGGAAGGTTTTTTC
>Ga0154003_1000515_pt1 | contig 12184 bp, 9 predicted proteins | sample TSFL087MetaG_FD_104679 | JGI IMG/M metagenome (GOLD analysis project Ga0154003, IMG submission 104679) | Attine ant fungus gardens microbial communities from Florida, USA - TSFL087 MetaG | ecosystem: Host-associated > Fungi > Mycelium > Unclassified | place: USA: Florida, Lake Talquin State...
ATCGGTTTGCAGATCAGCGTACGGATGTTTGTAGTCCCGCCTTTAGGCGGAAAGGCTCAAGAACCAGACGATTCCGGCTAAAGCCGGGACTACGAACCGTACATGCAATCGCAACATGCTCTAGACTATGACCGTGACCAATCGATTGTACTCACAATTCCATCTCATTCTGCCCGCCGGCACGCAGGTCGTGGCTCGCGTGGAGATCAAAGACGCCGGGGGCCGGATATTGGCGCCGCGCGGCGCGGTGGGCGAGATCGTCAAAGCGCCCGATGACGGCTCGCATTCCTACCGCGTGCGCTTCGTCAACGGCGTCGAAGCCGCGCTGCGCCGCCACGAAATGACCATCCGCAAACAGTACCAGCGGGAGGCGGCGCAGCCGGACGAAGACCTTCTCGCCGAGTACGATCTTTACGACTTCGTGATCTACCGCTGCGTCGTAGGCTCGCGCGCCTTCGGTCTGGCGGGCGAAGATTCAGATATTGACCGACGCGGCGTCTATCTGCCACCCGCCGATTTGCAGTGGTCTCTGTATGGCGCGCCGGAACAGCTCGAAAATGAAGCGACGCAGGAATGTTATTGGGAGTTGCGAAAGTTCCTGATCCTCGCGCTCAAGGCCAACCCGAACATCCTCGAATGTCTCTACACTCCGCTGGTCGAGACGGCTACCCCGATCGCGCAAGAACTGCTGGCGATGCGCGAAATTTTCCTGTCGAAGCTGGTCTATCAAACCTACAACGGCTACGTCATGTCGCAGTTCAAGAAGCTCGAACAGGATTTGCGCTCGACTGGCGGGATCAAATGGAAACACGCGATGCACCTGATCCGGTTGTTGATGTCGGGCGTGACGGTTTTGAAAGAAGGACTCGTGCCGATGAACGTGGCCGAAAATCGCGACCTTCTGCTGGCGATCAAACGCGGCGAAATGGAATGGGGCGAAGTGAACAGGATGCGGCTGGATTTGCACAAGCGGTTTGACGAAGCGTTCGCCAATACGAAATTGCCGGAAAGGCCGGATTACGAGCGCGCGAACGATTTTCTGATCAAGGCGCGGCGCGCAATGGCGCAGCCCACTGGCGTCTAATGATCTATATGCCCGGCGCGCCAAGATCTTGAGCGCGGCAAGACATGGCCACAGAGGTCACCGCAGATCACCGCAGGGGGCCGGCTTGTTTTTTATGCCCTGTGCGGTATCGTTAATTATTGATGACGATTTGATATGAAGTTTGATCCGAGAGTTCACAGCGAAATCGCCGTTCAACCTTATTCGCTTCTGTTTGCCACGATCAGCGGCGCGCATCTTTACGGCTTCCCGTCGCCCGATTCCGATTACGATCTGCGAGGCGTTCACATGCTGCCTGTGCGCGAAGTCGTAGGACTCGATCCCGGGCGCGAAACGATTGAAGTTTCAGCCGTGCGCGACGGTCTGGAAATTGATCTGGTCACGCACGATGTGAAGAAGTTTTTCGGTTTGCTGCTCAAGAAAAACGGCTATGTGCTCGAACAACTGTTCTCGCCGCTCGTTCTGCATGCGACGCCGGAGCACGAGGAATTGAAGGCGATTGCGAAGACCTGCGTCACTCAACATCACAGCCATCACTATTTCGGTTTCGCCGAGACGCAGTGGGGACTCTTTGACAAGGAGCGCCCGCGCCGCGTCAAGCCGCTGCTTTACGTCTATCGCGTCCTGCTCACTGGCGTTCATCTGATGCGTAGTGGCGAAGTCGAAGCGAATCTGGTCAAGCTCAACGAGGATTTCAAACTGCCGTACATATCCGAATTGATCGGGCGCAAACTCGCCGGGCCTGAGAAATCGGCGTTGAGCGATGTCGATGTGGAGTTTCATCGGCGTGAGTTCGAGCGATTGCGCGGCATGCTCGATGACGCCTATCGAGAATCATCCTTGCCTGAAAGGCCTGCGGGCAGGGCCGCGCTCAATGATTTGTTGATCAGGCTGAGGTTCGCGACCTGGTAGCATTGCGCCACGAATGACGGCGGTCATCGCCCACTCCCTTTTTTTTGTTCGGTGAAACCTGATCCGCCATTTGATCACTAACCAACAATGTTTCTCGGAACTGGGCTTGCGGCCTGTTTGGCCTGCAGGCGCAATTGGAACCACAAAAGATTGGAGAGCGAAATGTTTCAAGATCTGCGCATCGGCTTGCGAATGCTGCTCAAGGACAGAGGCTTCACCGTCGTGGCCGCGCTCACGCTGGCGCTAGGAATCGGGGCCAACACGGCGATGTTCAGCGTGCTCAACACCTATTTGTTTCGCGAGCTTCCTTATCCGAATTCGGACCGGCTGGCGCGAGTGTTTCGCACTTCAATACATTCGCAGAGTTGGCCGCATTCGCCGGGGAACTTCTTCGATCAGCGCGAGAAGAATAATGTCTTCGACAAGATGGTCGCCTACACCTCTATAAGCCCGAACCTGGCCGAGTCGGGGCAGCCTGCCGAGCGGTTGAGTGGAATCGCCGCCACGTCCGATTTCTTCCCGGCGCTTGGTGTTCAGCCGGCGCTGGGACGCGTCTTCGTTCCCGAAGATCATGAGACCTCCGAATCGGTCGGGGCCGGCCCTGTCGTCGTCATCAGCGACCGCTTCTGGATGAGGCGCTTTGGCGGCGATCCGAACGTTCTTGGTCGCACACTGCGATTGGACGGGCAGGATGTGAAGATCATCGGCGTGATGCCTCCGGGTTTCGATCATCCGCTGCTGTGGGGCGCGGTTGATGTGTGGCGTCCGCTGGCGTTCAACGCAAGAGGACGAGTGGACCGCGGCAGCAACTGGCTGGCGGCCTTCGCGCGCCTGAAACCCGGCGTGACGCTGGCGCAGGCCGACCAGGCGATGAAGGCGCTCGCCGCCGCTATTACTAAAGAGACTTCGCAGAACCAGAACGAAAGCTTGCGTCTCGAACCGTTCTATTTGTCAATGTCGGACGACATCGGTCGGAAGGTTATGTGGTTTACGTTCGGGCTGGCCGGCTTCGTGTTGCTGATCGGCTGCGCCAACCTGGCAAATCTACAGCTCGCCCGCACTGCGGCGCGAACCCGCGAGTTCGCCGTGCGAGCCGCGCTCGGCGCCGGGCGCCTCCGGTTGCTCCGGCAATCGCTTGTCGAGAGTCTCATTATAGCGATCATCGGCGGCGCGCTGAGCTTGGCGCTCGCGATGTGGGGAGTAGGGTTCATCAGCCGCCGTCTCTTTAGCGAACTGCCTGGCGCTAAAGTATCGCTCGATTTAGGCGTCTTCGGTTTCGCGTTGCTGTGCTCCGTGTTGACCGGACTGATCTTCGGAACAGTTCCGGCCTGGCTGGCCTCGCGCGCTGACGTCAATCAAGCGTTGAGGGAGAACGTGCGCGGATCGAGCGCAGGCCGTTCGCATCAGCGCTTGCGGAACGCGCTGATCGTTGGCGAGGTCGCGTTCGCGCTGGTTTTGCTCACAGGCGCCGGTCTCTTCCTGCGTGGGCTGCAACGCTTCGCCAATCTCGATCCCGGATGGCGAGTGGATGGGCTGGTGACGGCGGAAATCAGCTTGCCGAGGGCGAAGTATGCGAATGACGACCAGCGAAGAGCCTTTCATCAGCGGCTTGAGGAACGGTTGGCCGCGCTGCCGGGCGTCGAACGGGTCGCGATTGCAGGCTCGCAGCCGGTCTGGAGTTTTTACAGCAGCGGCTCCCTAGTCGTCGAAGGCCGGCCAGAGCCGCAGCCAGGTCAGTACCCGGAAGTCTTTCGCGAACCGGTAAGCGCAGGTTACTTCGAGACTCTCGGAATTCACCTGATTTCAGGCCGCACGTTTACTACAGCCGACATAGCCAGCGGCGCGAAGGTTGTCATCATCAACGAAACGATGGGGCGACGCTTCTGGCCCAACGAAAGCCCGATTGGCAAACGCATCGGCGACTCGGATCCCAATGACCGGAACTGGCGAGAAATCGTCGGCGTAGTGAACGACGTAGGTTTCCCTGGTAGCCTGGGCGAACCGTACACGCGCCTTCAATCTTTTTACCCGCTGGCGCAAAACGTCTGGGAAAGTGTGAACATCGCATTGCGCACATCCGTGGCGCCGGAAGCCCTGACGAACGCCATTCGCGTCGTCGTCGCCGAACTCGATCCCGCCGTGCCGGCGCATCAGATCATAACCGCGCGCAGTCTGGTGGAGAGGGGTATGGGAAGCGTATCGCTACTGGGCTCTCTGCTCGGCGCGTTCGCCGCGCTCGGGCTCGCGTTGGCGGCGGTTGGCATTTACGGCGTGATATCGTACTCGGTCATCCAGCGCACGGGCGAAATCGGGATCCGCATGGCGCTTGGCGCGCGAACACTCGACGTGCTCCGGTTGGTGTTGGGCAAGGGCGTCCGCTTAATTCTGCTCGGCGCGTTGCTCGGCTTGGGCGGCGCTTTCGCCGTGGCGCGCTTTTTGGCGTCGGCGATCCCAACGCTGCCCACGCGCGATCCAGCGGCGATGGTCGCAATCGCGCTCGCAATGGTCGCCGTCGCGCTCGCGGCCTGTTACCTGCCTGCGCGGCGGGCGACAAAAGTTGATCCGATGGTGGCGCTCCGCCACGAGTAATTGGCGCCGGCCAATTACTCAATTCGCAGCGCGATCATCTATTCGCGCCGAAGCGCAACCATTGGATCCACTCGCGCAACCCTGCGAGCCGGAATGTAGCAGGCCACCACCGCCAACAGCCGACGATATAATCAGTTCCGGCTTTCTTGAGATACTTGATGACATTGCCCCGCTCGCTTTTCTCATTGGAGGTCAGACCGACAACTTCTACTCCTACCTGTCTTAGACCAGCTTGCGATTGCATATACGGGAATGCTCGCTGGATCAGTACCGCTCGCGGTACTGATCCGTAAACTTATTTCAGTGTCCCGTACATTGATTTGCAAACCGATCTAATCGCCTCCTTGGATTTCTCTCTCGTACTCTTCACGCAATATGGACATCACTACCAGCGACTCATAGCCTGTCTCTGTTTTTAAGCGCTGTCGCAATACTCCTTCGATTACGAAGCCTTGAGATGTATATAACGATTGCGCTCGCTGATTGAGCTCTTTCACGTCCAGCCATAGCCTGTTGGCTCGATAGCGCTCGAACGCCAGTTCTTTGACGAGTTGAACCGCGCGTTTGCCAAAGCCTTTTCCTTTTTCGGTGATCACAATCCGCCGAAACTCTATGGTTTCGTTTGGGTCTTGTAAGCCCGCCAGAATAACGTATCCGAACTCGCGCTCACCTTGAACAATCAGATGCGCCAGATCAGGTGTTATCAGGGCCTGGCGGTGTTCGTCTCGTGACCAGGGGATAATAAACATACGGTTTGCGGGGTCGTGTTCTGCGGCGAGAACATAATCCAAATCGGTTTCCTCGGTCTTGCGTAAGCTGATTTGAAAGTTCATCGGTTCCCCAATTGACTCAATCCTGTCGAAGCGCAATCAGCGGATCGACTTTCGCCGCTCCGCGCGCCGGCTCTTGTAGATTTTATGTGGCCACGTAGTAACGACTTTAGTTGTTACTACGTGGCGCTTTCATTCTTTCAAGGCGTCGCAACGCGACTTAATGTAGTCGCTCATTGGAAAAACGGAAAGAGCCGTTTCAACTCGGCCTTTTCAGGCCGCCGTCCGTATTCGCAAATCTCGAACGCCTCGGCGTGTTTCACCTTCGCCGCGGGCTCGTCGCCGTACCATTCCTTCAGCGCGCTTCTGAAGCGATCCGCGACTCCGACATTGCGCCTGGCGTGTTGGTCGCGTACCTCCTTGACGCGTTTGGCCCGCTCTTCGGCGTTCTTGGGAATCAATCCTTCGTGGCCGTTCGCGCCACCTTCCAGGAACTGTGATTCCATTACGGCCAGCGCATCCAGCTTCTTGTCCATCACCGAATCAATCGAAATGGCGACATCGGGCTGCGATGGGTTGGGCTTCATAAATCGGTCGGTGTAGTACATAAAGACCGGATTGTTCTTCATCGGCGGAGTTTCGGGACAGATAAACGGCACAGTGACCATGTAAGCCGCGTCTTGCACCAGGATGCCCGTGTAGCGATGGTCGGGGTGGTAATCGTTCGGGCGCGGGCTGAGGACGATGTCGGCTTTCCAATCGCGGATCAATCGAATGATCGCGCGTCGGTTTTCAAGCGTCGGCGTCAACTCGCCGTCGTGATTGTCCATGACCTCGACCGTCGTTCCCAGGATTCTTGAAGCTTCTTCGACCTCTTTTTTTCGGCGCGTGGCCAGCGGCCCGCCGGCTTCGCGCCAATGACCGATGTCGCCGTTGGTGACCGAGACGAATTTGACGTGATGGCCCTTCGCGGCCCACATCGCCCCCGTCCCGCCGACCGACAATTCGCAATCGTCGGGATGCGCGCCGAAGGCGATGATGCGTAGCTTGCCGTCGCTGGTTTGCGGGCCGGCGGCGGTCTTTTCAAAGTTGATCGTGAGAGCGATGGTGAGCGCCGACAGGAGCGCCAACGCAACGCGACGGAAAGTGAGCAGGGATGTCCTCTTCATTTCGCTAGTCCTCCGAAAATCCTGGACACGCGTCGCCTGGGAGCGCGCCGGTTTCTGTGAAGGGCTGATGGCGGAAGCCAGGCGCGCTCCCAGGCGACGCATGCCCAAGGTTGATCTGATAGTTTTGTGTTACGCAATGCAGCGCGGGGTGATATGCTGAAGTTGTTTGGCGATGATTTCAATAGCGTTTCAGTCAAAAGTAATAAAAACGTGGGACGGACTTTGGTCCGCCCATGAGCCGAGACCGACTAAAGTCCGTCCCACGTTTTCCGAGGAGCGTCTATGTGGCGTGGCGACGCCCTGAAACGATGAAAAGCGCAGTTTGTAGTCCCGCCTTTAGGCGGAATCGTTTGTCGTTACGGAATGGATCCGCATCCGGCCCTTCCGCCTAAAGGCGGGACTACGAACTGATTTTCCGAGGAGGTGAGTGATGACCACTAATTATGAGAACCTGTTTGTAGATCCGCATGTTGAGCCGGGTGGCGCGGCGATCGCGCGCGTCACGCTCAATCGTCCGGAGCGGCGCAACGCGCTATCACTGGCGTTGATGCGCGAATTGACCGCCTGTTTGCGGGAGATCGGCGGATCGGATGAGACGCGCGCGATCATTCTCTCCGCCGCCGGGAATGTCTTTTCTTCGGGGCATGACCTGACCGAGATGCGCGGGCGCTCGATCGGCGATTACCGCCGCATATTCGACGCCTGCGTCGATATGATGAACGCCATCCAAAGCGTCCCGCAGCCGGTAATCGCCGAGGTTCAGGGAATGGCGACCGCCGCCGGGTGTCAACTGGTCGCGGCCTGTGATCTGGCCGTCGCCGCCGAAGAGGCCAAATTCGCCACGCCGGGCGTCCGCATCGGATTGTTCTGCAGCACGCCGATGGTCGCGCTGACGCGGGCGATCGGCCGCAAACGCGCGCTTGAAATGTTGATGACCGGAACTCCGATTGACGCGCGCACGGCCGCTGAATGGGGTCTGGTCAATCACGTCGTCCCCGCCGCCCGGCTGCGCGACGAGACTCTGGCTCTGGCCCAACGGATCATAGAGGCAAGCCCACTCGTCGTCGGCATAGGCAAACAGGCCTTCTACGCGCAGATCGACCTCGATCAAGCCAAGGCTTACGATTACACCAAGGAGGTCATGAGCCTGAACATGATGGCGGATGACGCGCAGGAAGGCATCGGGGCATTTTTAGAAAAGAGGAAACCATGCTGGAGCGGACGCTGATTATCGGCAGATTGTGAAATGGAAAATACTCTTCTCCTTGATTTCGTGATCTACTGATAATGCTTTTCTATGAATATCCTCTCGCTCGAAAACGTCGGTAAAACTTACGGCATCAAGCCGCTGTTTGAATCTATCTCATTCGGCCTGGACGAATCGGACAAGGTCGGGGTGATTGGCGCGAACGGCAGCGGCAAATCAACGCTCTTGCGAGTCATTGCCGGAGAAGAGCGGCCGGACACGGGCCGCGTGGTCGTCGCCAACGAGAAGATCGTCGCCTATCTTTCGCAAAACCCTTCCTACGATCCCGGCCAAACAGTCATCGAAGCGGTCTTCACCGGCGGAAACGAAGCGTTGCGGCAGAAACTGGAGCTTGTGCGCGAATACGAAGAAGTTTGCGGGAGGCTCGCCGAGCAGGGAGGCGCGGACGAAAAGTTGATGAACCGCGTCGCCGATCTCACTCGGCTGCTTGAAACTTCGGGCGCGTGGCGGCTCGAAACCGAAGCGAAAAACATTCTGGCCAGGCTCGGCGTCTCTGACTTGCGCGCGCGAATGGGCGCGCTGTCGGGCGGCCAGCGCAAACGCGTGGCGCTGGCGCATAGCCTTATCATCGAACCCGACCTGCTGATGCTGGACGAGCCGACAAATCACCTTGACGCAGAAACGGTCGAGTGGCTGGAAAGATATCTGGCCGAATTCAAAGGGGCGCTGCTGCTGGTTACTCACGACCGATATTTTCTGGACCGCGTCACAAACCGCATGCTTGAAATTGATCGCGGCCGGGTACAGACCTTCGCCGGCAATTACAGCCACTACCTGGAAAAGAAGGAAGAGCAGGAGGAGCGTCAGGCTGTCGAAGCGCAGAGGTTGAAACAGATGGCGCGGCGCGAGCTTGAATGGCTGCGGCGGGGGCCGAAAGCGCGCACGACGAAAGCCAGAGCCCGCGTTGATAGGGCGAACGAATTGATCCAACAGTCGCGCCAGGCCGCAAGCGAGATCGCCGGCAAAAGGTCGCTCGACATCGCGTTCGAATCGGCGCGACTGGGAGGGAAGATACTGAGCCTGCGGGGCGTCAGCAAATCCTACGGCGGACGCGCGATCATCAGCGACTTCAACTATCAATTCAAGCGCGGCGACCGCATAGGCGTCATCGGCCCGAACGGCTCCGGCAAAACCACGCTGCTCGAAATCATCGCGCGGCGGATCGAGTCTGACGCGGGCGAAGTCGAGGTCGGCAAAACTCTGGTCATCGGGTATTACGATCAGGAGAATCGCGAATTCGACGAATCGCAACGACTGATTGATTACATCAAAGATGTGGCCGAACGCATCCAGACGGCGGACGGCGGTTGGATCACCGCCAGCCAGATGCTCGACCGGTTCCTCTTTCCGCCCGCGATGCAGTATCAACCGATCGCCACGCTGTCGGGCGGCGAGCGTCGCAGACTCTATCTGCTCAGAATCCTGATGGGCGCGCCGAACCTGCTGCTGCTCGACGAAATCACGAACGATCTGGACATTGCGACGCTCTCGGCGCTCGAAGATTATCTGGAGACTTTCCCCGGCTGTCTGGTCGTCGTCAGCCACGACCGGTACTTCCTCGACCGCACGATTGATTACATCTTCAGGTTTGAAGGCGCCTCTGAGGAGAGAGCGCGGATTCGAGAATATCCCGGCGATTACTCGGCCTTCATCGAGATTCGCGACCGCGAAAACGCCGAAAGATCATTGACCGATATGGCCGCGAAAACCGCAGCCAGACAGCGGGAAGAGATCAAGCCCGCGCAAGATTCGACGGCCAGGCGCAAATTGTCGTTCAAAGAAAGACGCGAGCTGGAAGAATTGGAAGCGCGGATCCCCGCCGCCGAAGCGCGCAAGGCGGAGGTCGAAAGGGAACTCGACGCGAATTCCAGCGACCACATCCTCGTGCAACAACTCTTCGAAGAGCTGCAATCGCTCAACGAGCGACTTGATCATGATTTGAATCGGTGGGCCGAACTGGCGGAGATGGCTTGATTATTGATACTCAACCAGCGCCGCGCGGAACCAATCCGGAAGCTCGACCGCCCGTTCCGCGGCGTAATCCGCCCATGCGTTCACGCTGCGCGCCGATGCGACAAGCTGATCCGTTCCGTGAACAAATATTCCGTAGCTCATCTCGAAACTGCGCCGCCCGATCCTTTCGACTCTCGCGCCGACGTCGAGCGTCGCTGGATAGACCACTTGTCGTTTGTAATCGCACGAGGTCGAGACCAGCGCGGGACCTTCGGCTTCGCCGGCCTGCTTGCCTTTGTAGCCGGTCTTCCTGATTAATTCGACGCGCGCCGATTCGAGGTAGGTGAAATAGACGGCGTTGTTGACGTGGCCCTGCGCGTCCATATCGCCCCAACGGACTTCGATGGTTTTCCAGTATTTGAACTGGTCGCGTGTAATTGCTTGATCGGTCATAAATTGTCAGACAGAAAAATAGCGGACAGATAAACAGGACTTGAGCTTGAGAGGAATATTTTTCTGTCCGCTATTTTTCTGTCCGATCGGATTGTTATCTGCGCTCGCCTTGTTCACGCATCCGCGATTCTTCGGGCGTTATGCTCAGCGCCAATTTTTCATTTCGTCGAATGACGGTCAGGTTCGATTCTACGCCTACCTTTTGATCAGTCAGCAGCCGATGCAGATCGTCAATGCCTGCAATAGGCCGGTCGTCATAAGCGACGATCACGTCGCCTTCCTGCACGCCGGCTTTCGACGCCGGGCTGCCGGGGTCGGTTGAAACCACGAACACGCCTGATTCAACCGCGAGATTGTGATAACGCACGAGCCTGCGGTGAAGCGGGACGACCTGCGCCATCACGCCGATGTAGCTGCGGCGCACCCGTCCTTCTTTGATCAATTGGCCCGCGACGAATTTCGCAGTGTTGATGGCGGTAGCGAAGCAGATTCCCTGCGCGGGCAGAATGACCGCCGTGTTGACGCCTATCACCTCGCCGCGCGAGTTGATGAGCGGCCCGCCGGAATTCCCAGGATTCAACGCCGCGTCGGTCTGAATGACGTTGTCGATCAGGCGGCCCGTCCCCGATCGCAGTGAGCGCCCAAGCGCGCTGACCACGCCCGCGGTCACCGAATACTGAAAGCCGTATGGGTTCCCGATGGCGATAGCGAGCTGGCCGACGTGAATTTTATTCGAATCGCCTAAAGCCACGGATATCAGGTTTGGCGCGTTGACCCGGATCACGGCCAGATCAGTTTCGGGATCGTCGCCGATCAATTGCGCTTCGCCGCGCCGACCGTCGAGCAGCGTCACTTCGATCTTCGACGCGCCGTGTACGACGTGGCTGTTGGTCAACAGAAAGCCGTCAGGCGTGAAGACAAATCCGGAACCAGAGCCGCCGCCGCGCCGCCGGTCGCCGTTGGAGACCTCGATGTTGACCACCGATGGGCTGACCTTCTCAGCCGCGCCGATGACCGCTTGCGAATAGGCGTCGAGCAATTCATCGTCGGATAAGGCCGTCGTGTCGTTTGGCCCGCTTCCCTCGGCGTTGAATTCCCGACCCGATACAAATTGGAAAAAATCTTTCATCCGCCCTCCTTCATATGGCTCATCACAACTGTCGCGTGAGCCTTGGCGTCTTGTATAGCATTTAAACGCGGCTTCGTGAAGTAGGCGCCTTTGAGGGTGTGAAGGGCATCAGTACAGTACGGGGAGCGTCAGCCATTGGTTTCCCCGCAGGTCAAGCGATGAGTTTTCGTCCCGGAGGCGCAAAGATTTGCGCTCCAGTCTGGGGTTGAGCCAAAAGAACCACGGGGAACATGGGGAAAAGACTTTATGGAAGAAAGGTTCAGCATATCTTACAACCAGGCTTATCCCCGTGATCCCTGTGTTCCCCGTGGTCAGGCTTCTTCTGAGTTCAACTCAAGACTGGGATTAACTAATGGCTGCCGCTCCCTGCGCTGATCTCTTTCTCGTGCGCCTCGCGCAACTTGAATTTTTGGATCTTGCCGGAGGCCGTCATCGGAAATTCGCCGACGAAGCGGATATATTTCGGAATTTTGAACCGCGCGATTTTATCCTTGCAGAAATCCCTCAACTCTTCTTGCGTGGCCGCCTCGCCGGGTTTCAACCTGACTGAGGCTCCGACCTCTTCGCCGAAGAATTCGCTCTTCACGGCATAGACATAGACATCTGAAACGGCGGGGTGATGGCGCATCAGGTCTTCGATCTCCTTGGGCGAGATGTTCTCGCCGCCGCGAATGATGATGTCCTTGATACGTCCGGTGATGCGCACGTAGCCGTCCTCGTCCATCGTCGCCTGGTCGCCGGTGCGCAGCCAGCCCTCGTCGTCAATCGTCGCGCGAGTGGCTTCGGAGTTGTTGTAATAACCCTTCATCACGTTGTAGCCGCGCACGACCAGTTCGCCGTGTTGATTCGGGCTGAGAGTCACGCGGGTCGCCGGATCGA
>Ga0154003_1000516_pt1 | contig 12178 bp, 9 predicted proteins | sample TSFL087MetaG_FD_104679 | JGI IMG/M metagenome (GOLD analysis project Ga0154003, IMG submission 104679) | Attine ant fungus gardens microbial communities from Florida, USA - TSFL087 MetaG | ecosystem: Host-associated > Fungi > Mycelium > Unclassified | place: USA: Florida, Lake Talquin State...
GCTGTTACTGGGCACGTAGTTATTGGATTAATCACAAATACCTCAAGTGCTTGGCAGCAGTCGCCGTACGAGTGCTTGAAAAATAATCAAAGGTCATTCCAAAATCGTGCTGCATAGCTCAAAGGTATGTCTTCCATTTTTGTTCCACGTTTTCTCGCTCGGGCACTCGCGTTCACGAAATGCTGAAATAATTTTTTTTAAAAACAAAAACAGATGGATAAGGATAATGCTAGCTCTGATTCCCCCCAAGTCATTGCCAGCGACAGCCCCGTTGTGGGCCACGTCGTCGGGGCTCCAGAGGATGCAAAACTGGAAGCAACACTGCCTGTGAAGGTCAACTCAGCAGAACCTGTCAAACGGCGTCCTGGACGACCAAAAGGCAGCTCAAAGAAAAATCTGCTAGGCGTTCCTCCTCCTCTGCCTAAAATCAAACGGCCAGTAGGACGGCCTCGCAAGGACGGTTTGCCAGCAGGATCTGTGGGTCCTGAGCGTCCAAAGGTCAAACGGAATACCCATGCCTGGGTAGCACACCACCCGGAAGGGTATCCCCCAGTGGACTTGTTTGTGCCCGGTGGCCCTCTTTCCTCTCACTCAATGGCTTTTCACATCGACCCGAACATGGAGTTGGACGACTGGGCTGAGCTTGCTCGCAGTAAGCCCGATGTATTGCTTGTCATTCTCTTGACTGCTCTCGCACCTCCAAATCCCACTCCCGACGACAGTCGGACAGCAGAGGAAGCATTCAGATCCCATCTGATATCCCTCGCACACACATCCCAGCAGCCGCAACCCATTCCCTCGCTTTATTCCATCCTCAAGACCTTCTGGCTCCCGTCGTCCCCTGCGTATTTCTCTCTCACTGCATCGACCTCGACGGCCCGCACGCCCTCTGAACACCGCTTCTTTTACTGGGATCCTCATCCGCTCGTCTTCAATGGGATTTCCTGCCCTGCTTGTTCCGAGCCTCTTACCAATCAGGGCCGCATCGCCTCCGGCCCTGTCAAGATATACGACATCGAGAAACCGTTCTTCATCATCGGGTGTGAATATGTATGCAGGAGTGCCTCGTGTGCAACTACTGCAGGTCCCGATGGCCGCAAATTCGCCAGTACAGATCCCTCCATTCTCCGGTCTCTGCCTGCCAAACTCCAGGACGAGTTCCCGGCCCGCCTGGTGTACGGAGACACAGATGCTGGGACGAGTCCTGAGATCTGGAACTGGAAAGTGGTTGGTGTGTCGAATCTGCTGTGGAACATCGTCCGAGCATCCCTGAAATCGGGACTGAAGAAAGAAGTTGTCTTGCATCTGATCTACTTGATTCAGCATGGTGTATCAGACGACGGACCCCTTCCGTCTTCTGGAGCTCTTGCGGGAGCCCCTATGGCGAACAACGATGCTATGGACGATCCAGATGCAGAAGGGGTTGATGCACAATCAGGTGTCGACGAGGCTGCCAGTGGACCAGCAACTCACGTATGTTCCTCCTCGACAATGAATTGAGAGGCCGCTGACGTTCACTCCGGTGCAGAATCTCGGAAACACGTACAATGCTGGATGGAACGGAAACACAGCGGTGAGGGAATCAGATGTCGGCAAACCGTCCTCGCAGAGACCTGTTGCTGTTGGTGCTCCTCCTGTCCAACAGCATTCCTATCCTCTGTCTCAGCACCCGCCCTTCATGCCATATGCTTTCTATTCGCAGCCTTTGATGGGTGCTGGCTCGATCTCTGTGGGTCCTAATACGCAGTTTGCGCCGGTGGTTAATGGGGACAGTGAAGGAGTTCAGACCAAACGAAGCCCGCGGCACTGTTGCAAGTGTGGATCCAAGGAGTGTAAAGGAAAGGGAGGGTACACGTTCTGCGGAAATGCCTGCCAAGATTGCGGCAAGCTGGAATGTAGGGGGAGGAATAGTCGGAGACCGGACAAGAAGTGCGCGGAAGGTTGGGTTTGAGATCTGCTGTATATCTTTCATCGTGTTGCTTTTAATTTGGTTTTCTCCTGCATTCGATCTTCTATACGTTATTGTCATCCTGTACGATTCAATGACAACATGTTTATTCATTGTGTAAACGATGTCATTCATAATGGAGGATGACCAGTGGGTCCATCTTACAAGGCGAAGACTACTGATGGACTACTGAAGACTGGTTGAGGCAATGACGCAGTGCCATCAACTCTCTTTATTTACAGATACCTTCGGTTTTCCTCAGAGATGCAGGAATATTTCAATTGATTTTCCTGTCTAGTCCTCCCCACCGAGTCAGTAACGATCACAGTAACAATTAAATTAATCTAATATTTATTCTGGAGATAATCCAAAAGGGAGCAACTACGAGTGAGCTACAAGTGAGTCAAGTCGTATAATATCAAAGCTGACAAAAGATCCTACCGCAACCGCTTCTAACATTTCGAGAGAATTAAGATAGATTGGAAGCCAGGAATGGCATGATATTGTAAGTTGGTTCCAGGATGTCAAGGTAAATGATGCTCAGAATCATGCTTACATATCCAATGACGGCAAAAGAGGGTATTAGGAGGGGACAGGTAAAGAATGTAGTAATAATGAGAGATTCAAAGCTAGATTACGATTCTAGGTGAAAATCAATTAGATCGCAAAGACAGAACAGGTGAACAATCCAAGCGTACTTTATTGTTCGTTCTCGGCAGTTTCCGCCTCGACTTCGAATTCAACTTCGTCATCGACGGTGACCTCTTGGTACTAAGAAGATAATTAGTACCTGTACGACGACATACTCTGTATGAAGCTGTTACCTGTTGATATTCCGCACTAAGATATGCTTAAGAACCCAGAAACAATCATGCAGGCAGAAAAACTCACATCAAATCATATGTATTGCTCTCAGCCTCAGCAAACTCCATCACATCCATTCCTTCTTCAGTGTACCTAAGGTATTTGATCAGTGAAGAAGAAGTAGATTAGTGAGAGTGGACGAACCAATGTAGACAAGCACGACGTTTGAACATCGCAGTGAACTTGAGAGCAGTGGAATTAATTGGAAATCTTGAGCATGAAATGACGAATTGGCTTACTGTCTCGAGAGAGCGCGTGAAGATCTCTTGGATGGATGTAGAATTTGCAAGAGCAGTTGCAGCCTACATTTTACAAGTCTTTGAATTGTATCTTGGATATATATAGATAGATAGCGTACAATTTTCTGGTCAACAGGAGGCACTGTGACCAGTGAGATTGAAACATTATCTGGGATCCACCTAGTCATGCCGTTACATATAGTTCATGATACAGGAACAAGGTTCACACACTCGACAAATAAGTGGGAATTCTTGTGCTGCAAATCGTACACGGAGGCCTGTCATCCAGATGTGAGTACTGAAGTGTCTTGCAAAACACATATCACTGGAACCTACGTCTGCCTGGATTATGGTTGAAATTATTGACATCAAGAGAGGGAAAAGTCATGCACCTCCCCAGAAGAGATTTGGCCACGGAAGATGGTTGTGGCAGCCAGATATCGACTAGGACCAGCATCAGCACTCCTAGAAGTAGCTCTTGGGTCTCATACGCACCCAGTATCGGGATGACATGCAGCTAACAAATTTTTGCGAGAGAAGAGCCTAAAAGACAATGAGGCAATAGACGAGCACAGAAAAGGTAACGCACGCCTTAGTCAACTCGGACACCACATTGCTCTCATAAGCCGAAGCGCCCTGGTTTTGAAAAGGTGCATAGCTGGGCATAAGGAAGTGAAGCTAGAAAAGGCTTCATTTTCCGAAATGATTGGGTACAAAGGAATTCACGGCGTACCCGAGGAAATGGTATTAAGTTCATACAAAGCTTTCGTAGATCTCTAGTCAGGAATGTAAGGATAGACCTCATGTTTTGGATAGAAGCCCACCCATTCAGTTGTCCAGGGAAGCGCAGGCTTGTGCTCACGCCACACAACACGCGCGAAATCAACTGACAAGAGGTCAGATGGCGATTACAGGGACCAATCGGTACATACATTGTTAAGGTTCTCAAATGAGGGGTTCTGAATTTTGAGAGTATGTTGGGAAATGTCAAAACTTTGAGATATGTTAAGAGAGATCCATCGGGATGGGAACAGAGCACTTTACAGAGCTTCATTATCGATGCAAACAGTGAGATCACCGTTGTCAACGAGTTGATTGACAGAAAGTAGTGCATTGTAGGGCTGACTTGAGTAAACAATGGCGAATTGAAGGGAAAAAGATACTGATCTCACCTCGACAACCGTCTCGGAGACCTGCATCAAGTTCATCAGAATATGAGTGACGGCCACCTCAGAAAGTCAGTGTACCTTTGGAGACGGTAGGATCGAGAACGTAGCGAGTATTCGATCAGGATACTCCTACTATGGTTTTAGACAACTGTTCAAACCATAGTTCAACTAAGCATTACCTCGCGTAACTTCGAAAGTAATAAACTTCCTAGACCTGAGCCAGTTCCACCGCCGAGAGAATGAAGAACTTGGAAACCTTGCAATGCTTCACAAGGCTCAACTTGTTTCCGAATAATATCCTGACTAAAATTAGCAACATGCAGTTTTATCTAGGCTCATCACCTACCAAGCATAGGTCAATGAGCTCAGCACCTGACAAGCATGATTGAATCCTCTGCTACGAGTACAAAAAACAGCGTACCTTCAGTATAGTCTGGAGAAGTCAGGGCATCAGCAGTGGTGGTTTACCGTAAGACGTTGACATTACTCACACCCCTTGGCCCAATTATTTCCAGCACCAGACTCAGCAGTCAGATAAGTATCAGGACGAAACAGTCCACCCAGAGGTCCGCTTTTGATCTATGTTTTCGTCGCTCTCATCAGTGGTCAAAGCACACAAAAACTATTTCGTCTTACTCTGTTACAAACGCCCGATTCCAAATCAATCTGCACACTCCGCGGAACATAGCGCATCTCATCTTGATACTGGACTTCATTGAAGTATACACCGGCCTATATCCGATGATGCATCATTTTTCATTTGAGGGCAAAAAGACGACTGTACATGTTGCAGTTGCAAGGGATCATTGCCATGATAATGCTATGAGGTGATCGATGAGAAAAGAGCCAGAATTCCTCGATTTAGAAGCACATACGCCCGACATATCTAGACCGTGCTCTGCTAGGAGCATTTCCCAGAAACTTTCGCCGGCCTGCCCACAAATTGAACTTATTTACCGGACCATCATTAGAAAAGGGAGTACCTGATTCCCAGCTTGGCCGGCCTAGTGACAGTCAACATGGTGTATCATGGTCCAGGAAGCCAGCACACCTGAATATTTACAATTTCCCGTGATTGAGGCATACTGAAGGATAGCAGAGGAAAACAGCCAACGCATAACTTTACAGCACGGCAAATACCGAGCCGACACACCACATAATCAAATAACAATCCAGGACCAACTGCAAGTCTGCGGTTTGATTGTACATACTATGGTGAGTTTACAATCTGATTGCTACTGTGAGCATTTTCTACAGGACCAACCCTGGGGGTGATAGTCTCACCACACTACTGCATCCAGCTCCTCAGCGCCACTGTGTTGATACCAAGATAGTGTAACAGCAAATATCTTGTCTTGCAAATGAGCATGCTATCTAGATATATGTACATGATACAATCGTTGCCACAAATTTGATACAAGCTGTGAAGTTAATACTGACAGCCAATATAAAGGAATGGAAGGAACACATATCCTTATGCCCAAGGATTCTCATATGCTGGGAGGTTATTCTGTGATGTATGAATATAGGCAGGAGGTGTTTGAGCTCGGGCCACAACTCCTTCTGGATTATGCGGCTCCCATGTTTCAGGTTCATCCGAACCCTGATCCCTGTCTGGCACTTGGTTTCCGAGCTCCATTCTCCTCCAATCTGTATCTACCTCGCCCTGGCCTTTGGTGGATTCCTCATTGAGTTGGGCCTCAAATCCGCGCCGATACGCTCTTCTCGGCCCCAGGCCACGCATTGCAGGTTCACCCTTCTTCCTCTCTCTTGTCCGCTCCTTTTCAGCTGCATTGTTATCCTCAACGACAAGATCGACAGCATCTGTCGACAACGTAGGCGAAGTACGCGGAGAGTTCGCCGTGTTACCGCGACCCGAGTGCAAGCCCTGAGAGCCCTCCGCTACAGCCCGTTCACGGTTGATGACGTATGAGTTAATGGAGTTGCTGATAGTGCTGCTGTCATTTTGTGTCTGGTGTGAACTAATTCCAACAGTACCATAGCCCCGTCTCATTCCTCCCCGGATCGGAGAGAACCAGGCTCCTCTTTCATCCCTGAGCACTCGTTCTTCCTCTGACCATATAATTTCTCTTGCTTTTTCCGAACTGACATCGATGCAAGGATAGTTGTAGTCACCAAAAAGGTACTTCTTGCTGTGTTCATACAACTCTTCAATCGCATTGTCCAGGTCTCCGAATGGTAACTCATATCCATCTTCAACAGTATCAATTTCACTCTCCCAGATATCATGCTGCTCCTCGCCTGATCGCATGTCGGGTGCTAGATGCACAACGCTACTTGCCTGCTCAGGAAGGAGTGGTGCGTGAATTTCTTCCGTTTGATCACGACCCGCAACTCGCGCTATGGCACGATTGACAGCCCTTTCTCCACGGCCAGGGGGACCATTTGTCGGCTTCGGAAGCCAGTATTTTCGTTCACCACCTTTGCTGTAGCGGAGACCAGCACGGATGCGGTGCTCACGCCCAATACCTTGGTGCATGAGACCTTCCGCAGGTTCAAATTCGCGATAGTCCATCCCCTGACCCAAGAAGGTTGTTTTGCTGTCCTCGATGACATCCCGCAAGCCAAAGGCATCGCGGAAAGCATAATAGAAGGGCATGCGGGCAACAAACGAGATCCCAGGATCGATGAAATCCTTATAAGAGAAGGCATAGTTGTGTGCGATCGCAAAGAATGGCATCTCAAGGCAAATCAAGGTGTCATTGAGCCCAACAGAGATGTGTTCAGCGTCCTTGTAAGGTCCGAGACGTGTTGCGACATGAGCAGCTACAAGAATTGAAATCCCAATGGACTGCCAGAATGAGAAGAACAAAATTCCCTTGACGCAGAGAAACTTAGGTACCGGTCTACAGAGGGAAAAATCAGTCAGATGAGACAACCAACAATAAATATGTCAAACCCACCTAAAAGGCTTCAGATCGTCATTAACACAGATCCAGAACATGGCCAGACAATACAACGCTAGACAAATGCTAATATTATACACAATACTGACGTAGAGATACCCCGATTTCGCCCGGAAGTCACCATCATTGTATTTGCCTGATGCCTTCAGAATTAAAGTTGCTGCAGCAAGAATGGGCTTGACTTGAACATATTCTACGCACCCGATCAGCTTCAGTGATCTTTCAGGTAGTGGAAAACCAACGTAATAATCCTCTCTTTAGGAATAAGAAAGTGTGCGGGTCACTGACGTCAATGTCCCGCTTGAATATACTGACAGGGAAGGCGTGTTGTTTGGGTGGTCGTCCATGTAGCATGATAAGAAGCGAACGTTCTCCTCCAAGATAACCCAATAATAATTCAAAAAAACAATAAATCACGAAAGCCTAAGATACGAGATCTGTCAGTGGCATATGGCAAGACAGCGAGGGAGGATGCCGATCCAACCACGCAACAGGGAAGACGTATGAGCCTGAGAACATGTTCCAGCTTCCATGCAATACTGAAACAGTTGGATGCTGAATGAACAGATACTCACTTCATAGATATCTCGAATTGCGTCGATTACGAAAGCTGCCTCTAATGAAAAAAGGGATACTAGGGAAGAAATGGCATATAGGGGTACCATGACCATGATCCTCACAACCATTCTAACTAGTCCTGAGTTAAATACCCTCATTATTAGCTTCAAGGGCCTACCTTTGGAGGACAGGCTTGCGGTAGCTTTTGAGCTGAAGAAGAATGGACATTGTTGAAACCAAGACAGCCACCAAGGTAGAGATCCCAGAAAGAAGAAGGACAGCAGTTGGGAGACGGGAGCCCGAACCTGAGCCCACATTGGCTGTTGTTGTCATGGTGGACTCGAGACCTTGTCTGCGGTGACGCAGGTGGACTCAACTGACACCTGCTGATGTAATAAAAACAAAATGGTGCCTGATTTCTAAAAAAGAAAAAAGACAAAAATTCTGATGCTAATGAGCACTCGGGGAATGACAACAGCCAGGCACAAGTTTCTGACAGATCTGAGGCTATGTTTCGTAATGCAGATATCGAATTCGACTCTACCAATGTCATTAAAAAAAAGTATATTGTGTTGGAATATAGCTACGACAAGGCTAGACGGCGGCAAACGCGCCCCCCTCATGTAACATTTCGGTACTGTATATGTAGTATCTACAGAACAATAGCTATGTCGCTCATTGTTTAATATAATAAAAATCACGACAACCAAAAAAATAACAACTAATTTTAGTGTATTGTTCGATATTTCAACAAGTTGCAATGCATGGCGAGAAAGGCGACTTGAGACACGCGATAGCCTCTGGCTAGGTGAATATCCAAACTTTCACTGGCTCCTGGTTGCTATCCAATGCTCGGCAAAATGCGCGAAACTTCAGGACCTGACCAACCACAGAAATTCACTTGAGCTAATTGCAGAGGGCTATGGCAGAAAAGAAACGACAGACAAGGAGTATTTCAGGAGGAATAGGCCTTATCAGGCAATCCAAATCAGAGCTGAGTAAATTAAACACTCGGCATCATCTTACAATCAGTCTACTTGTAGGATAGTGAGCAAACAAAAAATGTATATATCGACTACGTCGATCGCTGTGTTCGTTACATGGGTCCATATGCTCTCTATACACAGAAACCTACTACGCTATACATTGGTAAGTAAGCCGTCATTTGATATCGTGCTCAGATCTGGCTTTGCGCTTACTGTCGGGCAATAGCCTGCTAAACCCGATGCCACAGAGAACAATAGCATAGACGACCATGTAAACCAGATAACCACCAAAGACCTGTTTTTCAATAGAGAACGAGAACAAAGAAGTGGCAAAACTTGGAGCAAACGTGCGCATGGCACAGCCAGCCAGCTGTACAATGCCATTGATGGATCCAATCAATCTCTTTGGAGCCGTTTCAGCGATAACAACTTGAGTTGAGGCTTGACAAAGTGAGATCAGCGGGGAACCATGCACAAGATGTGGGTGGTAAACACGAACCATAACACATAGTCGAGAAAAATGCAAAAAATAGCTGAACAGTCATAAATACACCAGATCCGACTCCAACACCCCCATTCTGGCGCGCAAAGTAGGTTGAAAAAGGGAATGTTAAGAAGCACGCGAGATAGCAGATGTATCCAAATCTGTAGACTCTGGCTCCTCCACACTTCCTGATAAGCTTACCAACCAGGTTCATCTGAACGATGGCATTGCAGAAACTCCAAATACCCATGATCAAGCCAATATAGTAAGGGGTAAGGCCTAGTCCACCAATTTCGACAGATGTAGAGTAAATCAATGGCACAAGGACGTATTGACACCTCTCTGCGAAGGCAAGAAAGAGGTAGTTGACAAGAATAAGCTGCATTTCTCTTGATTTGAGGACGGAACGCAAAGTGACTACTTCTTCAGCAGGATAAACCGGCTTCTTGAGCAAGTCCGTGGTGGTTTTAGTTGATGACCCCGTCGACGTTGCCGTTCCATAGTTCGGGGCATCGTTGTGGTTTAAGAGACTGTCTGAGGCACTGGCTTCCGAGTCCTGTCCTATTGCATTATTAGGATTGTTGGTAGAATCTCTTGAAACCCGACGGAAGGATGGGTGTGACTGATTATAAACAGATATCAGGACCCGGTCTCTTGAACAATGTGAATCCTACCTCCTTCAACCCGACAGTCCCTATGATAAATGTAGACAAGGATATGATCGCTGCAGCGAGGCATGGGAGGAGAAACGGATGTTCTATGAAGAGAGAAATATTTCCAAAAACATTCGGCCATCTATTGGCTGGGTTGCTCAACATGCCACCCATCAACGGACTTCAAAAAGTATGAATATCATTATGGCCGAGTCTTCAGATGGTTACGCGTACCCGATTGTGACTCCAGAAGTCCACATGAGGGGCATCATCGCAAGAGCATCACCAATGTTGGTATGGTCAGTTATCTGGAGAATAATATCAAATTCGCCCAGGAAGACAAAAATGATATCATTTCACCTCCATTATGACAGTTTTCGATACACCTGCACACCTGTCAGTTCATTCTTCAGGTATATAAAGGTCGACTTACCAATGCTGCCATTGAAAATGCCTTGTACGCCCCGTGACAACACGAGTCGCCAGAAGGACGCGGAGGACCCAAAACTGAGCATGGAGAGAGCAAGACCCAACGGCCCAAGCAGTAAGATTGGTTTTCTCCCAACACGGTCTGATAACCATCCCCATTGAAAGACTGTGACAGCCTCGGCAAAGTAGAAAGCAGATTCCTAACACCGTATGAAACTAGTTTGTATATACAAAAACAACAGACTTACGATGATACCAGCATAATAACCTGTTTTTCTCTCATCCCCTTGAGTAATACCAGTGTCTCGGACAAATTGGTTGACGAAAGGGTATATAACAACAGAACCCATAGGCTCCGAGAACTGGATAAGAAGGACAAGGAAGAGTTGAAGTTTCGGCAATGGTGTCCGCACTTCTGAATCCTCGGCAGCAGTTGGCTCAGGCTCACTTTGGGTGATACCGGAAGACTTCGCTGGCCCACAATGCTCTATTTCCTGGTCCATGCGAACATCTGTCTCGTCCATTTCGATATTGCGAAGGGGACCAGGTTAGAAAACTCCCTGTAGTGAATTGGGAGAGGGAATCAAAGCTTTATCCATTCAGAAGGGCTTTATGAACAAGGTTAGATTCGAAAAGGACATGTTGTGACCTTCTTCGATGACAACCAATTTGGTTAGGAAGAAGAGGGCGCTTCGCGCTCACCCAAGTGGACGCTAATCGAAGAGACTACTCCACAGGAATCTTACTGAAATGCTCTGATTCATCGAATCCCACCTCTCTGAGTTCAACGAAAAGATATAGCAAAAATGCCTGGATTCTGACTTCCGAATATCAAGCCAAGAGACTTAATCTCATGACCCAATGTCAGTTTCTGCCCTGGAGGTAGGATGCCGCAACTGACCCACCGAGTATCACCCCGGAAGTATATCAGGTGTCAGAAGTAATTTTATCAATTGCCACCGCTCAGAGTTCAATGACTAAGCATACGACCCTTCAGGTGCGGTACTAAAACCTGCCCGATCTATCAGCCAAGTGTCAGTGGATGAACTTGAACAGGCCTCGCGAAATTCGAAGGCTCGACGGACCCCTACTGTAAGGAAATTTAAATTGCTAAGTGCAGTCCATATCCACTGCCAGCGAACGATCAATTGATTTCCGGTCACCGGATGATGAGCACAAAGAATTTTGGTACAGCGCAAAAGTGGATCGTGCAGGGTCACAGTCCATCAATTGACCACGAGAATGTAAGAATTGGTTTTCTTGACAGGATTGTAGAGACCCATGGAACGAGATGGGCCTCGCGTAAGATGAGCTCGCTGCAAGGAATTTCTAGGTCCCCATTAGTTTTTTCCTCGAGAAACCGCATTTCTTGTCCTATATGTATGGTGAACTGACTTCGGTAACCATGTTGAACCATGTTGTTGGCTGCTTTGTCAGCGCGTTTTCTGCCATCGGAGAATCGTCATGCAGCAACTTCGAACTTTTCTGAAGAGATTGCCAAGTTTGGTTTTTCCGCTATAGAAGAAGTGCAAAGCTTCATTGTCGAACCTAGGCTCGTTGTTCTAGATACCGTTGTCCTGAGGAAGCATCACCCAATGCTCAACCACGCTAGGTGATGTTACCAGTTCAGGAACCTACTTTCCGACACTGCTCTAGGTGCTCATCCCTGCTCCCCTTCTCAATGTTTTTCTGTTCTTTTCTCTTCTCTGCTTCGCTCTACCCTTGATATTCCTCTTGGCATCTCCACCATAAAAGCTTACTACCTAGACGCATTCAAAATTGTTACGGAAAATTTTCTTCTCTCGCAGTCTGATCTTCATCAGTACAGTTGATCAACCCAAGGATCACCTGTTATCACTTTGCTAGGTGATTGCTGAGTTCATCGACCATGTTGACAAAGACTGGACCACGAGAAGGGAAA
>Ga0154003_1000517_pt1 | contig 12176 bp, 11 predicted proteins | sample TSFL087MetaG_FD_104679 | JGI IMG/M metagenome (GOLD analysis project Ga0154003, IMG submission 104679) | Attine ant fungus gardens microbial communities from Florida, USA - TSFL087 MetaG | ecosystem: Host-associated > Fungi > Mycelium > Unclassified | place: USA: Florida, Lake Talquin State...
GAGCATAGGCCTGAACCCACCGATAGATCGTCGTGTGATCGACCGCGAGGCCGCGTTCATTCATCATTTCTTCGAGGTCGCGATAGCCGAGAGCATAACGCAGATACCAGCGTACGCAGAGGAGGATGAACTCGGACTGATAGTGACGCCACTTGAAGAGATTGGTTTCGGCCACGAACAGGCCTCCGTGTGAGATTCAGGATCGGGGCAGTCTACCATCATTGATAAAAGGCGCCTGTTTTTGCAACACAACCTTAAAAAGTGGCGGCGTAATAGCCGTCGCGCGTCCGCACGATCAACTCCGGCGTCCACGCCGAACGGTTGACGCGGACCCGGATTTTTCTCCATTTTCCGTCGCGTCGCTGGTTGGTCGACGTGTATCCCAGGCTGTATTGATGGCGCAGTTCCAAGGCCGCGCGCGTAGTCGCCTCCTCCAACTCCGAAGCCGAGTTTACGAAAAACGTCCGCCCGCCAGTCAACCGCGCGATCTCATCGAGGATCATCTGCCCGCGCATCTCCTGGCGTTGCTCGGCCTTTTCGCTCAAGACGGGGCGGCCGACGCCGACGCAGTAAAGTTGAACGTCGGATTCCTTCAGCCGCCGGCGGAGTTGGTCCAGCGTGTACACCGAAGCGTTATCCCGTCCGTCGGATATGACCAGCAGTGCGCGCTTTCGATGCCGGCCTTGCCGAACCTTCTCGACCCCCAGGTGGACCGCGTCATAGAGCGCAGTCTCGCCCTGCGCGGCGACCAGGTTGAGCCGCCGCTGCAAGCCTTCGCCGTCGCAAAATTCCGCCAGCAGGTTGGCGCGCTGGTTGAAACCGACCAGAAAGAAATCGTCGTCGGCGTGGCTGGTCTCGACGAAGGCCTTGATCGCGTCGCGGGCTTGCTCAATCTTGTTCCGCATGCTGTCCGAGACGTCGAAGACCACGCCGATGCTGATGGGCGCGTCCTCGGCTCCGTAATGCTCGATCTTTTGTTTGACTTTGTCTTCGTAGATCTCGATGTCCTGAGGCGCCAACCCCGTGACCGCGCGGCCGCTGCGATCCATCACGCTGAGTGTCAGGTTGACGAGTTCAGTCCGCTCGCGGACGGCAACCGGAGGATCGTTGATTGGCGCCTTTGTCCTGGCGCCGCCCTGCGCGTGTTGCCCGAAGGCCGAAGTACAGCCTCCGAGCAACACGCTACAGACGGCGAGGGAGCCGATGCGAAAAGTTTTTTTATTCATGATGGACTCTTTTTTCAGCCCAGGCCTCTTGGCTCAGGCTCGTTGATGGGGCGTTGAGTTCTAGCGAGGTGATCGCGGTTCGCTTTCTCGCGAGCGAACCTGTCCCGATGGGCGAACCGCCTCCGAGCGCATATGCCCCTCCGCCGTGTTCTATGTCGTCAATCCCTCTGGTTTCGTCCAACTTCGCCGGGCGAAGTCCGATGGCGAATTTCAGCGCCATCATAATCGCGCCAGTTCCCACCGCAGCCAAGCCCGCCGTCGCCATGATCGAAATTCCCTGGAGCAGAATTAATCGCGGGTTACCGTAAAGCAGCCCATCGGCGCCGGCGGAATTGATCGAAGCGGTCGCGAAGACACCGGTCAATAGGGCGCCTACGAGGCCGCCCACGCCGTGACAGGCGAAGACGTCGAGCGTATCGTCAATCCGTGATCGCCCCTACAACCGCATCGCGGCGTAGCAAACCGCCGCTCGGTGGATTGCTGGAGTTTCCGTACTATAATACATTCTTGACCGAACGTTCCAGAAAGAGTATAAGCCTCCCTGAGGTCAGGACAGTTCGATGGCGCGTAACAAAGAATTCAACCGAGACGAGGCCCTGCAGAAGGCGATGGAGGTTTTCTGGTCGCACGGCTATGAAGCGGCGTCTATTAATACTTTAGTCAAACACATGGGGATCAACCGCCAGAGTCTATATGACACTTTTGGCGACAAACACACGCTTTATCTCCAGGCCATTGACCGCTACCGCGAAGTAGAGGGCAGGAGAATGTTCGAGTTGTTGGAGAGGCCTGGTTCTGTGAAGAAGGCGTTGCGGCGGTTATTCCAGGGCGTCGTCGAAGAATCGCTCTGCGGCCATGCGCGGCGCGGATGCTTTGTAGGCAATGCGATGTCGGAGTTGGCAGGCCGCTGCCCGCAGACCGCGGCCAAGGTATGCGGCGATATGGCCGCCGTCGAAGAGGCTTTGTACCGGACTCTATTACGCGGAAAGAAAAATGGAGAGATCAAGATAGGAAAAGACATCCGCGCTACCGCGCGATTCCTTTATAGCAGTTTGCAAGGTCTTCAACTCATGACGAAGGCGACGCAAGATCGAAAGACACTGGAAGATGTCGTGAAGGTCACGCTCACGGCGCTAGACTAAAAATTTTGACCTGTTCTGGAACAAGCGTTCCAGAAATAGACATAGTCCTAGGTCGTGTAAGCGCCTAAGACAGCGGGGCGGAGAATTCAGGAGAGGAGAATTTCGATGGGCAAGTTGGAAGGCAAAGTGGCCGTCATCACGGGCGGAAATTCCGGCAGCGCCAGTTCGGCCGCGGCGGAATGACGAAGACAGACTTAATTGTCAGGACATATTCAATACATACGGGTGGAGGAGAACTATGACGAATCGATCGAGCGGGAGCAGCGTGGCGCTGATAACCGGCGCTAACAAGGGCATCGGGTTTGAAATCAGCCGGCAATTGGCCAAGCGTGGGATCACGGTCGTGATCGGCGCGCGCGACGAAACGCGAGGCGCCGAGGCCGCGGCCAGGCTCCGTGACGAAGGGCTTGACGCGCATCATGTGAGACTGGACGTCACCGACGCCTCGACCATCGAACCGCTGCCGCGGTTTTTCGAGGAGCGGTTTGGCAGGCTTGATATTCTGGTCAATAACGCGGGCGTCTTGCTGGATGAGGGCACGCCTCTCAGCGATCTGGACATCGAGGTGTTGAGACAGACTTTCGCGACGAACTTCTTTGGGGTCTTTGCGGTCTCGAAGGCGTTGTTGCCTTTGATTAGACGCAGCGAGGCCGGTCGCATCGTGAACGTGTCAAGCCAGCTCGGGTCGCTCGCGGATATTGTCAATCCGGACTCGGACTATGTCGGCTTTGTCAGCTTCGCTTATCCGTCTTCCAAGGTCGCCGTGAATGCCTTGACCGCGCTGTTGGCCAAAGAGTTGCGTGGCTCCAACGTGAAGGTCAATTCGGCTGATCCGGGGTGGGTGCAGACCGACATGGGCACGGCCGCCGCGCCCCTGACGCCTGAGGAAGGCGCTGACACTCCGGTCTGGCTGGCGACGCTTCCGGCGGACGGGCCGAGCGGCGGGTTCTTTAGCTCGCGCAAACCGATGTCGTGGTAGTTACCTATTCCATCTAAATCACTACCCTGACGCTCCGCGATCCTGCAGCGAACGAAGAACTCCGCAAATGACGTTGCGACGCGAGGTGCGCAAAATATTGAAACCCGCATACGATTTCGTTTATCCAACCCGACGAATTAGTCTGTTGATCACAGTCCGGTAATAAACACGGTCTGAATTAATGCATAAACAAATCATAAATAGAGCAAGCGATTTTCAAGAATAGAGGAATTTGAAGGACTTACGATTTCGGCGCGGCAATCGATCAATCGAATCGGTTCATATCTAAACATTAGAAATGCATTGGCCCAGCAGTTGCCAATGTCAATTGTGAATTCCACACACTTACTGTAACAGCGAGAAAACGAGAAACGGTAAGTTTTCAAGCGGATTAACGTAGAAGGAAGCATTCAAACTGGAGGAAAAGGAGATTACATTATGAAGAGAACCCTGTTTAGATTTTTTATCGCCGCAGTGATGGTCACAGGGATACTTTCGATGACCGGTTTGGCGCAGGGCAACAGATACCGCCGCTATGACAATATCAATCGACGTGAATATTCCCAACGGAATCGGATACGAGACGGCATTCGCAGCGGAGAGCTGACGAGGGGAGAAGCAAATAGACTCATTAATCAGCAGCGCAGAATTGAAGCCTATGAACGTCGCTCACGGCTGGACGATGGCAGATTGGATTGGCAAGAGCGCCGCCGCCTCGATCGGATGTTAGATCGATCCAACCGCGACATATATCGCCAAAAGAATGATCGCCAGGATCGTGATCGTTACCGGCAGTTCAGATAAACACCCATAGCCAAAATAGACAGAATTTGCCGCATTCATCAGGAATTTATTTTGAGCGAAATAGAGCAGATTGCAAATCAATGTACCCATACTGAGATGACAGTACGGATCAGTACCGCGAGCGGTAGCGAGCGGGTCCGGAGCGTGAAGCCCGCTCGCTATCGCTCGCGGTACTGATCCAGTCAGCCTTCCTGAACATGCAATTGCAATCTGCTCTAGATCCGGAATAATTCTGCAAATCCTGTCTATTTTTTTGTCAGCCGGTCTTTTACCAGATTCGCTGCGGCTGGAGAGAGCATCTCGAAACTGTAACTCCGTGAGGTTTCGGTAAATCAGCTTGACCTAGGGTTGGTCTAAGGATGTCAGGGTTCTCTTCAAGCATGACAAGGCGCCGGGTTGCGCATCAATGAGCCATCACCCCCCCTAGCGCCCTACCGCAGCGTTTCCGCCAATTTCGGCCCGCAACATTTGGATTAGCTGCCCGAATGGCTGCGGCTCTCTTCGCGCAGCGCGGGCCGCGCCATGAGGAAAAGCCGGGGCGACTAAGCCCGGCTCAATGCGTGTGGAGCGCGGCGACCTGCCATCTCACCATCTCCGCGCCAATCGGAACTATCTGCAGTGGTAGTTCTTTGTTATTCACCGCTCCTCTCTACCTCGTAACGCAAAACGTCATTCGCTCCGCGCGGCTTTCGACTGAACCAAGCCCGCGCCGTCTCTTTGGCTTTATCGCTAGCCTCAGCGCTTTTCCCTCTTGTAGTAAGAGCTATTCCGTTCATATCAATCGCGCCGTCAATGAACGCATGATGATAGCCAGCTTCAGCGAGCAACGTGTAAATCTCATGATAAGCCTCTTCGCTTACCGCCAGCTCTACAAATGTGTGAGTGGTTCGCATTGTTGTCAATCTCCTTTCTTCTGGAAATTCTGGCCATGCTTGAAATCCCCCTCCAATAACATATGCAAAAATCGGAAAAGTATTTCATGCCCGTCCTTGCGCGGCGATTCGAGCTGTGAAGGAAAAAAAACAGCCGGGATGCTGTCCCGGCTGTTGAAGGCATTACAGGCCTTCTTAGGCTAACTCCGGGCTAGGCGAAGCAATTGCGGCGCCGAAGTGGTGGCCTTGAATGTATGTCGTTTAGCCGGTTCGAGACGGGGCGTATATGTCACAAGATGCCACTCGGTGTGGCGCGTCTGCAGTGAAGCCGGGGCGGGTAGAATCTGCGCTGTATGCTCATCTATCCGCTCCGGCGGTTGGTGGGTTGGGCTTGGCGAGCGGTTGAGGCGCTTTCCAAGCTGTGGGTTGATTGTGTGCGAAAAAAAATAGGGCAAGCTGAGTGAGACGCTTGTGACCTTCCTCTGCGCATGTCCCACTCGGCTTGCCGTCATGTCAGTTGTAGTTTTACGTAATACAGAGGGTGCAACTATCGAGCCGACGCGCCGGGCGTTGAATGTAGGGCGTTTTGCAGGCCGGGGCGTGGGCAATGCCCCGAAACACCCAATTGGTTTCTGTGGTAGCCTGGTCCCGAAACGCCCCACAAGCGCTGTGACGACCTACCATCTCCCCGACTCCGCGCCAATCGAACCGCATGGCGGCGCTATTCCTTTAACAGCCACTCTTTCGCGTCCTCGGCGTTTGTAAATACGCGGCCATTTACCCGGCGATTCCGAGCCACCATTTCGCCGAACCTTTCGGGGTCAATTTGCTCCGGTCTGGCGACGGCGGCGACCTTTATCACGTTGTAACGCGCGAAGATTTGAGCCTGTTCTCCTAAGATGTATTTATCGGCGAGAGACGCTTCTACGTAAGCTTCCGTGAAATCGAGAAGAAGTTTGTTCCTATTAGAGCGTTTGCAGCGCTCAGCAATCAACTCATACCGCCGCCAGACTTCCTCCGCTGTGCCCGCGCCAGTAAACTTTGCGGCGAGATGGCCGGGCATCTCTTCAATCTGCTGCTGTATGCTCATTTTCGCCCTTTCTCATACTTCGCCCAAAATCCTTCAAGACTAATTATATTACTCGCGCTTGCTCGCCGCATGGGCGCCATCGCCGCGAAATCATTATCATTCGCCCGCGCTGGCTCTATAGTCCGGGCCAATCGAGCCCGCAGCGCAACCATTGCGAGCATTGCGGTGATTTTAAAGTGATAAGCATTCCGGCGCCGCCATAGCACCGCCAAGTCTTTCTCCCGGTTTTCGCGCTGATTTTCTTGACTTCGAGTGGGGGAGGAGTATCGTAAAAAAATACGCCACAACAGAAGCGGACAAAAGGTATGATTCGCTCTAACAGATAGAAAAAGCGAATTCTTTTTGTCGAAGACCGTGATGATGCTTGGGAGATTGTGGAGCCTGCCCTCGAAGAATTGAAGCTCACCTTCGCCGGCGCCTTCGACGATTGGCTGCGCTTAGCCCGGCAGGGATATTTCGACCTTTACATCCTGGACAACTGGTTGCCTGACGGTTCCGGAATCGGGTTGCGCCGCGCCATTCGCGAGTTCGATCCGCACACTCCGATATTGTTCTACTCACAATCGGTTACCAAACTGACATCTCCCATAAGCAGAAGGGACTCTGAGCATGGGCGAAGCCCTCAAGTGAATCAATTGATTTTTCAGTTCTTGGAAATGATTTTGTGGAATAAAAAAAGGAGCCTAAATCAGGCTTGTAAAGTCGCGGTTATCTCGGGTTCAATTGCCTGTTAAATTAGCGCGGGGCCGGCAGCTGAATCATGAAGAGCGGCAATAAGACAGGACTTCAGACGAGCTTTACAAAGACATAACCACTCTACTGGCTATAATCCGTATACTCATACGAATCGGACGCCGACCAGGGCGACCTTCGCGCTACACATCACGTCACGCAGATGGAGAAACACAATGAAAAATATTCGGTTAAGTCCCGCTTCGTTAGGTTTGCTGGCCAGTCTATTTTGCGGCGCCACAACAATTTTGTTTGGTTGTTTCTGGTTTCTTTCCGCGGCCAGTCAGGATGTTAAGATCGCCAATCAACCGGCCTCGGAAGGCCGTCCGATCACACCCGCCGGCATGCTTTTGCTGGACGCGACTACAAGGTTGCCCGCAGTGGCTCCGCTCACGGTGGATTTCGTCCGATCGCCCGACAAGAACGGCCCGGACGGCAAAGGGCGCTATCTTATCGCGGTCAATAGCGGCTTCGGCCTCCAATTCAACTCCGAGACCAATCACGGCCAGCAGTCGCTGGCTGTCATTGATCTGAGCGCGAAGCCAGCGCCCGTCGTGATCCAGAATGTCTACTTTCCCGCGCCGCAGAGCGTCAGCGTCGGCGTAGCGCTCGCCGGCCAGGCCGAACAGGATGGCAGTCATCTGCTGTATGTCTCCGGCGGCGTCGAGAACAAAATCTGGATGTTCAGGTTCACATCAGGCGCGCGCGCGCCAATCACGCCGGCCTCGTCCGGGCCGAACACTCGCGTCGAAGCGCCGTTCATTGACGTCAATGGCTTTGCCACGCAAGCGCCCACGCCACGATACAACGGAAATTTCGCGCCCGTTTACCCGACCGGCCTGGCGCTCGGCCCTGACGGCGAGACGCTCTTTGTCGCCAACAACCTCGGCGACAGTCTGGGCATCATTCGCGACGTGCGCGGGATGCGCGAACTCGTTCGCATGGATTTGCGCCGCGACAATCCGTTGCATCCCATATATCCATACGGCGTGGCGGTCTTGCCCGCGCAGGGCGGCAAAGCGGCCAAAGTGTACGTGTCTTGCTGGAATGACTCCGCGCTGGTCGTCATTGACCCAAAGAATCCAAACAAGCCTATCCAGCGCATCGTGGTTGATCGCCATCCGACGGCGATGATCTTCAACGCGGCGAAAACGCGCTTGTACGTCGTCAACTCGAACGCCGATAGCGTCTCGGTGATCGACACAGCCGCGGACAGGGAGATCGAACGCGTCAACGTGCGCCTTGCCGAGAAGGCCCAGCCCGGCGGCAGCCCCGAAAGCCTCGCATTGAGTACGGACGAGAAAACGCTTTTCGTCGCTAACGCGCACAGCAACGCCATCGCCGTCGTTGCGCTTGCGCAAAGCGGCGAGGAGAAATCCAAGTTGAACGGCTTTATTCCGACCGGCCAATATCCGGCGGCGATCGCCGTCGTGGGGCAAAGCCTCATAGTCGGGAACGGCAAAGGCACGGGCGTGGAGAACTCTTCCGTAATCGTCAACAACTCGGGCCGAGCGCCCAACGCTCCGAACGACCGTTTCCCGGCGAGGGGCGGGCAGGGCGGGCAATATAGCGGCTCGCTTATTTCGGGCAATCTGAGCATGATTGACATTCCCGACGAGCGGCGTTTGTACGGCTTTACGCAGCAGGTCTTGCGTAACAACGGGCTGATCGGCGAGGTGAAATCCAGGCTGTTTACCGGCGCGAATCCGATCAAGCATGTGATTTACATCATCAAGGAAAATCGCACTTACGATCAGGTATTTGGCGACATCGCTCAGTCCGGCGACGGATCCAAGGCCGATGGCGATCCGAGCCTGGCGATATTCGGCTCGGGCGAGGCGGCGCGCTCGCCCAATGGGTTGGCGCAGAACGTCACGCCGAATCATCGCGCGCTGGCGCAACGTTTCGGATTGCTGGATCGTTTTTTCGTCAATTCAGAGGCGAGCGCCGACGGGCACAACTGGTCAACGGCTGCCTTCTCGACCGATTACGTGGACAAGGCGTACCGCTGGGAGTACAGCGGACGCGGTCGCACGTACGATTACGAAGGTTTCAACCGTCTGCCCAATCTCGAACCCGTCGAAGGCCTGCCGTCGTTCTTCTCCAAGCCGGTGACGGCGGACGAGGTGATCACATTTCAGAAACGTTTTGCCCCGGACATCAACGGCGCGCGAGACGTGGCCGAGCCGGAGACATTGTATTTGTGGGACGCCGCGAAGCGTGCGGGACTGCGTTACCGCCTCTACGGCGAATTCGTGCCGACGCTTTCCGAGGCCGATCTCAAAGCGATCAATTCCAACCGCCCGAAACCCTATCCCGACCTGACGCCGACTGTCCGGGCTTTCGCCACCAAACGCTCGATCGAAGGCCATTTCAGTCCGACATTCCGCAACTTCGATCAGAACACGCCCGACTCGATGACGGCCGACTCCTATCGCGCGTTCAAAGAGTCGCAGGGCCGCCTCGACCCGGTCATTACGAACAACCACGCCGACGCGCGCTTTCGCGGCTACTCGCGTCTGGGTGATTGGCTGGATGAATTCCGCGGCTATGTGGCGGACATCGAGTCCGGCAGGCCGGACCGCATGCCGCACCTGACGGTCATGCGTTTCCCGAATGATCACACCGACGGGATGCGAGCGGGACGCCCGACGCCTCAGTTTTTCGTGGCTGAGAACGATTACGCCATCGGCAAGCTGGTCGAAGCGGTTTCGCGCAGCCCGTACTGGAGGGACACGGCGATCTTCGTCCTCGAAGACGATTCGCAGAACGGCCCCGACCATGTGGACATGCACCGTTCGCCCGCATTCGTCATCAGCGCCTATAACAGGCCCGGCGCGTTGATCCGCGAATTCCACAACACGGTGAGCCTGATTCGTACTTTGGAAATTCTTCTCGGATTGCCGCCGATGAACCAGCTCGACGCCGCAGCCGCCCCGATCGACATCTTCCGCGACGAAGCCGACCTGCGTCCTTATCAAGCGATTATGCCGGACGTCGCGTTGGACAACCTGATCGTAGCTCCGGCCCGCGACGAGCGGACGGCCCATTGGATGATGCGCACGCAGGAACAGAATCTCGCCAAACCCGATCAAGCCGACGCGGACACCCTCAATCGCATCATCTGGTTCTCGGCGCGTGGCGACAGTTATCCGGAACATCGCATCGCGCGTCTGCCAGCGTTTGACCTAATGCTGGTGGGATTGCTGCGGGAAGAAGACGAAGGCGAAAAAGAAGAGCGTTTGGAACGGCCGCGTAACGCCAAATCACAGCGCGCTTTGATGGCGCGGCGCCGGCTCACAAAGTAAAATTAGCAATAAGATCAAGCGCAGCATACATCAATATGGCGCAAGGGGAATTTGATGACGCGAATGTCGGCGCCGGCGTAATAGGGTATGACTGGCGCACGCTTACCACCTGGCGATGCGCGGACGCCGCGTGATTGTCTTTGAGCGCGGCCCGCAAGCGCCCGGCGCGTCTATCCGCAATTTCGGAATGATCTGGCTGATCGGCCAACCTGCGGGCGAGATGTATGAACTGGCGCGCCGCAGCCGCGAACCGTGGCTGAACGAGGTGCAAGCCGCCGGCCTGTGGTATTAGCCGCACAGGTTCGTTGCATCTGGCCTATCACGACGACGAAGCGGATGCGCTACGAGAATTTATTACAGCCGCGCCGGCAAACGGCATCGAATGCCTCATCAGCCGACCTGACCAAATTCTCTTTACTTCGGTTAGGTTTCCCTTGGCTTTCAACCTGCCTGATGAAATCCTTATCCGCCATCTGGGACAAGCGGAATTCATTGCCCGCAGACTTCACCTCTCCCGACTTTTGATAAAGGTAATCAAGTTGTAAGTGTGGATCATTTCAACGAGAGCTTTTGAGAATTGGGCAACGATTTTTTCAAGTCACTTACGAATAACCTGCTCTCGGGCGCGCTGGTCTTCTTCGGCGCCAAGGGCGATCTGGCTTACAAGAAGATTTTTCCGGCGCTGCAAAGACGCCCTGCCGAGATCCGCCGAAGATCAGCGGTTGCTGAAAATTGGCGCGAATTATGGACCAAATTACCAGCGAACCTAATCGTTTGCAGTCGGCACAGAGCTTGCGGGCTCCAACGGTGAGTGTGATCGCTGTCTCCGCATAATACGGGCAGCGAAGCAGTAAAAAAAGGAAAAGCAAAGTAGGGGGCACGTCCATGCGGATCTTTGTTGCAGGAGCCAGCGGCGCAATCGGCCTGCCACTGATTGCTGAACTCGTTCGTCGGGGTCATACGGTAACAGGCATGACATCATCCGAGGGGGGAGCGAAAAAGATTATCGAGCAGGGCGCAGCAGCCGAACTTGCGAACGCATTCGAGACGCCCTCTGTAGAAAGGGCGCTCCGTCGCGCTGATCCTGAAATCGTGATCGATCAGCTGACAGCCTTGCCGAAAGACCCCGCAGATATGCATAGATATTTACCCGGTGACACAAAGCTGAGGCTTGAAGGCGGCGGCAATCTCCACCGGGCTGCGCTGGCTTACGGAGTGCGCCGGTATCTTCAGCAATCGAGCGGCTTCTTTCTGAAACCTGGAAAAGGACTCGCCGATGAGTCTGAGTCGATGGCAATCGACGCAAGCCCCGACGTGGCGACATTTGCGAGAATGTATGCCGAGATAGAAGCGCGAACGTTGAGTTCGGAACAGATGGAAGGTGTACTGCTGCGTTATGGATTTTTCTATGGGCCTAACACTTGGTATCACCGGGAAGGCGCAGCCGCGCAGCAGGTTCGGCGACAACAATTTCCGATCGTTGTAGGAGGGCAAGGCATATGGTCTTTCGTACATATTGAGGATGCCGCTCTTGCCACTGTGGCGGCTCTAACGGCGGAGGCCGGGGTATACAACATCGTGGACGACGATCCATCTCCGGTCAGCGTCTGGCTGCCTAGGTTTGCGCAATGGTTAGGCGCGCCACCTCCCCCTGAGATCACCGAGCGGGTAGCGCTCGAGACAGCCGGCGAAGATGCCGTCTATTACCAAAACCAACTCCGCGGCGCATCGAACGCAAAGGCGAGGAAGATCCTCAACTTCCGGCCCCGCCGCTTGGTGTGGCTTACAGCATTACGGGCGCCGGCTTAGGCCCTGATCCTTCCGGCGCCGCTGAACAATATCTGTTCGCAAGCAACACGTGGAATCGCCTCGCTGTCACATTCTGGGATGCGCCATTATCGACCGCGGGCGTGAAAAGCAGGAGACGAAAAAATGAAAATGATACTGATTTTGTCATGCCTGATAACGGGCGCGTTGGTAGCTCAAGAGCCGAAGGTAACTCCGCTGATGTCGAAGGACCTAA
>Ga0154003_1000518_pt1 | contig 12174 bp, 7 predicted proteins | sample TSFL087MetaG_FD_104679 | JGI IMG/M metagenome (GOLD analysis project Ga0154003, IMG submission 104679) | Attine ant fungus gardens microbial communities from Florida, USA - TSFL087 MetaG | ecosystem: Host-associated > Fungi > Mycelium > Unclassified | place: USA: Florida, Lake Talquin State...
TAAGTTAATAAGCATTAAGAGATTGGGAGAGCCTACGTAACATTTTCGTACCATACTTAAATGTTTAAGGGGTCTCTCTCTTTGTTTATCACCATAAAAATTGCCTATCCGTTTAAAATACGATCACTATGATAGGTATGATAAAGCAACAAACTTATTGGAACGCTACAGGTCATATACCTTTCACGTTATTGGATGGTTGTCAGAGATAGAAACGATGAACTTTTAATTCGCCTAAAATTTAAATGATGATAACCGTAAAGGAGCTGAATCACTTGAAAAATCAATTCACAGAAAATCACCGAGCCGCTTTGTTAGAACAAATGGCAAACGAAACCTATGATCTTCTTATTATCGGTGGTGGGATTACTGGCGCTGGCGTTGCTTTAGACGCTGTCACAAGAGGATTAAAGGTAGCATTGGTCGAAATGCAGGATTTTGCCTCGGGCACATCGGGTCGATCAACGAAGCTTGTACATGGTGGTCTGCGCTATTTAAAACAATTTGAAATCAATATGGTAAAAGAAATTGGTAGAGAACGTGCCATTGTTTACGGAAACGGACCGCACGTGACGACATCAGAATGGATGCTCCTCCCTTTTCATAAAGGTGGCACATTCGGTGCATTTACTACCTCCATCGGTTTAACAGTCTATGACTTTTTAGCTCGTGTAAAAAAATCAGAGCGTCATACCATGTTATCCGCTCATGAAACCTTAATTAAGGAGCCTCTTCTTAAAAAAGAGGGATTAAAGGGTGGGGGCTACTATGTTGAATACCGCACAGACGATGCCCGACTGACAATCGAGGTTGTAAAAGCAGCGGTAAACCATGGAGCTCATGTTATCAACTATACAAAATCCGAAAGCTTCATCTATGATGACGACTCCAAAGTCATTGGGGTTCACGTACGAGATGTCCAATCCAATAAAGAATATGACATCTTTGCGAAAAAAATAGTGAATGCTACCGGCCCATGGGTGGATCAAGTCCGCGATCAGGATCATTCCAAAAATAATAAGCAGCTTCAACTGACCAAAGGTATCCACCTTGTCTTTGATCAATCTATATTCCCTTTAAAACAAGCTGTTTATTTTGATACTCAGGATAAAAGGATGGTTTTTGCTATACCTCGTGATGGTAAAACATATATAGGAACAACAGACACTTTCTACGATGGCGATACAGCTCATCCGAAAATGCTATCATCCGAACGTGACTATGTGCTCAATGCCATCTATTATATGTTCCCAGAGGTGAAAATGACTGAGGAAGACATCGAATCCAGTTGGGTAGGCGTTCGCCCCCTTATTTATGAACAAGGAAAGGATCCTTCTGAAATATCAAGGAAAGATGAAATATGGGAAGCCGATAGTGGCTTAATTACCATTGCCGGCGGTAAATTAACAGGCTATCGTAAAATGGCAGAAGATGTGGTGAATCTTGTATCAAAGGCATTATCCGCTACCAACGACACAACATATAAACCATGCCAAACAATGCATTTACCCATTTCTGGAGGAGAAGATATTGGTGATTCTGACCAATACCAAATCTTTGTTGATCAGAAGTCGAAAGAAGCGGTGAACTTTGGACTAAGTGAAGAAGAGGGTCGTGTACTCGCCAGCAAATATGGAACCAATGTCGACCAGCTCTTTCAGTACGCTAAAGAATATCAAGAACTCAAAGAAAATGAATTAACATCTGTGATTTATGCACAGCTCATGTATGCGATTGAACAGGAAATGGTCGTAAAACCTGTGGATTTCTTTATCCGACGAACAGGTTCCGTTTTCTTTAATAGAAGCTGGGCTATACAATGGAAAGAGGCTGTTATCAATAAAATGGCAGATATTTTTGACTGGACACCGGAAAAAACAGCAGAATACACGGCAGAGTTAGAAAAAGAAGTAGAAGATGCTGTGACGCCTGTTGATGAGTAATGAAAGTGCTTGATAATTGGCGACTTCTTTCCTTGTCGGGATGATTAATGTAATCATCCCGACAAATTAACTCTAGCCACCAAGACATAGATATCTTCCATTACCGTCACCAGCATGGGGTTTTAGAAACATTTTTTCCCCTAATATTAGAAAAGTATGAGACAGATGAGACAAAAACTGGTCAGAACTATACACCAGAGTAATTTACAAGAAATCAAATTTCTCCCTGTTCATATCTATAAATTACCAAACTAGAAATACTCAGTAGAAAATATTCTAAGTTTCTCATTCTAAATTTTTGCATTTACTACCATTATTTTAACATAGTTATTCATACAAAAATTTTACGCATCCATAATTGTTTTAGTTAATTCCCGAATAGTTCCAATTCCATTTTCGAACATCTCATCCCATATATCCAAGCAACGTTGATTATCTTCGACATTACCTTGAGTCTCATCATAGAGCGAAGCAATCAAATTTGATAATCCCGGAGCTATACCGTATAATTCACGTCCGACATCATTAACTCCTTGTTTAGATCTTCGAAGAAAATTTTGACATATAGCAAATATAATTTCTTTAAAAACTTTAATTGATATATCATACTCATTAATAAAATTGACAAAATTTCGAATTATCCCTCTATTAAAAGTAGCAGTTACTAACTTCACAATAAATTCTTCATCCTCTTGTAGATTTAATTTTTCTTTACTTAGTAATCGCACAAACAAATTAATACCATCATTTTTCCCATCTAAAAGATGTGTAATTATAGTTTTGCACTTCTCATGATAGTCTTGATGACCTATAAAATCTATGGCAACCTTGAGTATGCCTTCTTTTTGAACCTTTGATTCACATGATAAATTGCCCTGCGAAAAAATGATATCTTCAAAACACCCATATAAAATATTCATATGCCCTACATGTCTTGCTCCCTCTCCAGCAACATCTTCAAACTTAGAATTATACATTTCTAAAACTAATTTTTTAACGCACTTTGAATATCCCCTGTATAAACGGTCGAACAGATAATAAGCGTATGGATGAGCAACAATTCTCAAGTCTTTGTTTGCCAAATCAAAAAAACATTGAGTAGCATAATTCTCATCAATATCTATAATCGAATTTATACATTGTATAGCAACCATATTCACAGCCAAATTTGCATCCTTCACAATCGATTCTATAGCATCCTTTAAGAATTCATATCTATTGCTATCTTCCCATAACAGAGAAGCTATTGTTATTCCTGCACACCCCCTCACACAATTTAATGAATTTATCCATAAAGATTCAACTGTTTCTCCATTTTTATCCCTCGAAGACACAACATTTTGCTCACCCTCTTTAGGATGAGAATGATTCTTAGCAAGATAAGATATTTGATTTAAAATATCTTTATCCCACGGCTCCTCCGATCTTTTCGCTAATCCCCTACAAAAAGCCATCACAATATTAATGTCCTCTTTAATCCCCCAATTTTTATATAATACCTGTGCCAAATTGAGTCTGGCAGGCTCCCAACCCTCACTTTCAGCAATATCCTTACCCGCTTTATTTTCTCCTATAATACTGAAAATAGCTTGAACATAATGATTATCAACATCTTCTGGGAAATTTAGTGCTAATTCAGCAAATCTATTTGGATTTTGTTTGCCCACTCTTTCAAGATCTCTAGAAAATTGTTCTGGTGAAGATTCTAAAATTGGACCATCTGATAACGACCATCTATCCTTTTGATAATCACTTTTTTTAATGATACGTAACCATTGTCTATCACTAAATTTATCAGATTTTTCTTTAATTTTGGAACTTACCCAACCCCCATAAACCTTGTTTTTTTATGTCGTCTAGTAACTTGATACATAGAACGTCTCTCTAGTATTCTTTCCAATTCATAGGTATATTTAGATATTCTATTTTGATCCAGTGCTGGTAACAAATAATTTTGTACTTCACCCCAATAATGCCAATAAGCGACCTGTAAGATTTCCTTATCTCTATTTTCACGATTAGTCTTAAATCTGCTTTTTGCCCATTTTAATTCATTTTCCTCATGGTAATAGTAGAGAACTCTTTCAAGTCTTCCAAATAATTCATCCGAACAATTTTTAGAATGTTTCGCTATTATTTTTTTAGTTGAAAACAAATATTCATCATATTCTCCTGTATAGTCAAAAAATCTCCTATACGGTTCTTCTAATAACCAGTTTAATACATAATCCGAATAGTCGGTCGGTAATTTCTCCATCATATATAGTAAAATTTCATTAATTACAGGTGATGTATTTTCATAATAGACCTCACAATTTTTCGTTAATTTCCCTGGATCAATCTTAATCAATTCTGACACAGCATATTTCACCATTTCTATATAAGTTCTTCCATACATTTGCTCCCTATATTGTTTTGAACTCCAAAAGTCTAATCCACTATCAAAATTTGACGTTATATTTTGAGTGGATTCTGCAATATATGGCATAAAGCTATCCCATACTTGCTGTGATCTATCCGTAGCAATTTCAGTAAGTATTTTTAATGCCTTTTCACCTAAATCATGTCTTTCTTCAATAGCATCCTTATTAACATGTTTAATCATCTCATCAAATAATCTTAATGCCCTATCTGGAGCATGTTGTGCCAATTGTTCCCAAGATATATATTCATCAATTTGTGGTCTAAACTTTAATAGTTCCAATCTAAATTCAAACATATCATCAGAATCATTTGCGATATTCCAACATAGCGTATTATAAATACTATTGTCAAGTTCGGGATTCGTAAATGCTAAAGGTCGCAGTAACGAGGTTATTTCATCAGTCAGTTCACAATTAACAGTCCTAAGTAAACTTAATGCTAAATTCCTATTTTGTTCAGAATCAAGCCATTTACAAATATACCCTTCACGAATTAAAAATTTCATGAAAATTGGATGGTTATTGAACACTGAGTCAAATAAATGGTTTCTCCAAAACAAAGATTCGATATGCTGTTTTAAGAATTCCCCTACTTTAGAATTTATTGATTCCGCTTGTCCCAATACCTCTAAAAAAACATACTTCATGTAAAAACGCATGTTTTCACTATTTAATAGTTCAAATCCTACATTTATAAATTTATCCATATCATAGTCTAATAAATTCTCTAATAACATTTGGAGTTGATATCTTTTCGATGGAGTCTGTTTAGAAATGGGCCCAAGGATGCTATTAATTGAATTCCCTTTAAATATTTGTAGGAACATCTTTTCTACTAGAAAATAATCATAGAAGCTTTGATGAACAAAACCAACTTTATCACTATTTAAAGACAACAACCCATTAGATTGTAAGTATTCGGCTGCATGCTTCGAACAATGATTTATAAATTGCTTTGGAATCATCAGCTTGCCTAAATTATCTATTTGCTGAACTATTGTATTCTTAAGGTCATTCATATCTTTATTAGATATACCCAACTTTTCACCGTTAATGCTCAATTGTTTCCACCATTGTTCTATTAACTCACTAGAAGATCTATAGGTGTTATTTCTACTCTTCTCTTCTAAATTTGACCAAATATAAAGATTACTAGGTGTTTTTAATAACCCTCTAAGTTTCGTTGATAAATTATTATATGCTTCCCCTACAACTTCCTTTACATTTTCATTATCTAAATCAACCATTGTGATTTCTCTCCAGGCATCTTCCTTGGTACTGGCATCCACTTTCGAAAACAATGATTTGATACCATTATCATTTTGAAAATCAAATGTTCGACAAACAAAAACTAATGATATTTTTCTATCTCTCTCTTTATTAATACTGTTGACTTCTGATATCATGTCTTTACATACTGATAAAGCAGTATTAGAATGACTATTCGTCCAGCGAATAGCATCCAGTTGGTCTAAAATTAACACAGCTGCTTTATTTTTCGAAACTGCATCAATACAAAATACTGGTGATGCGGATAATTCCAATTCTTCTCCATATTTATTAGAAGAACCATTTGGAACACGTCTATCAAATTTTAATGCAAGATAAACAATATTTTCTTCTTTTAGCTTGTTTATTAAATCAATAACACATCCACTTTTCCCACTCCCAGCCGTCCCATGTATAATGACTGAATGTTCATTTAAAAGTTCCCAATAACACCTATCGCTTTCCTGCCTATGAATAAGGGAATCATTAATTTTTGGAAAATCAGATTCAAATTCAACATTTAGGTGTTCAATTCTTGGCATGATTCTCTCATCTTTATGTAATTGTCTAAATGAGATACCCACTTGACCTTTTAAAAATTTTGTTATCATATTAATTGATATATTTTTCCCTAACAAATCATTTTCTATTGGATAATTCAATAATAAATTATAGACAACTTCTGGATTCCCTACAAACAGATATTCTATAGTTTCCTTCAAAGTTTTTTTGGTTTCTAAATCATCCGAAAAATGAATAATATACATTCTTTTTAAATAATAGAACACCCGATCTCTATCAGTTTCAGAATTATGATCTAAACCAAAGTGTTTAACTATTTTTTTATATTCTTTATGCACTTCTTTACTATTTTTTATTTGATAATCATAAAAATCTCTAGAATTATCATTTGAATTTCTTGCCCTATTTGTAATATCATTTAGCATCATGCAACTCACCGCTGAAACAAATTGATAGGTAATCCCTTCACCAAAATCTAATTGCTTTTTCGCTTTTTTAAAAATGCCTTTTGCACCTAGCTCACCAACAGTCCAATGTTCTTCACTTCCATTTCTCGACTTACATTGGCAACATGTCTTACTTCCATCCTTATTTTCAACCCATAAATCAATACCTTCTTCTTCTCTCCCAACAGCTTCCAAAGTAATACCTACTATTTCTTCTTTTACAAGTCTAAGTAATTGTTTAAGAACCCATCTCCCTTCATATCTATTTCCAAACTTATCAGCCCTGCCACCACCTTCTAAAGGCAAAAGAAATACCCCCCTCCTTAAAAGCTCTAGAACACCAATTCGCTATAATAACAGTTAACAACGTTAATTTTTCTCTTTAATAATATCAATTTTAATTATAAAAAATAAAATTAATATGGACATGTGGACACACGCTAACTAAACTCCCTTGCCTAATAATTAGATAAGGAGCATAACCGCAATAAAACCCAACACATACAATAAACAAACAAATTGTAACAATTCGTGCATTCAACCTATTCACCAAAACATAAGTGACCAAGATTTGAATGGAAATCAATTCAAAATTTACCTTCGTTTTTCACATATAAAATATTAACTTGAATCTAACATTTTAATGAGTGGTACGTTGTAATAATTAAGCAAGGTATTCTTTTATTAAATCATACAGCCTAGTAGATTGATATTCTTCGATAGTTAAATATTCATGATCAGTATTTTTTCTAGTAGTTATTAAAAATGCTTTCCACATTGGATTAGTTATTTTCCAATTAATCTGTGATAAAATTTCAATATCTTCTTCCCAATCAGTTATCCATTTAATATGTGTATCCCTTATAATTATCGCGTCATGTATGTAATACCCCAGGGCATGCTGTGTTGCATAATGACCAAGTATATTTTCTAAAACGTTCCCTGGATTCAATGGTAAATTATTAAATAATTCTGTAAATAACTTATCTAAAAAAACAAGAATATTATCATATTGTTGTTCTAAGTGAGTAGTGTCCTTTTTGCTTAGACCCTTTTTCCCAAAAAGTATTATGCTGATTAATTCTTTGAGTCGAGAGCTCGTTGAAAAATAATCATTTCCTGGCCGAACTAATCTACTTTTATTAAATTCAATTTTGACATTTTGAAGTGCGTCACACACCTCATAAAGTTCAGTGACTAATACATTTAAAACATCTCTCTTATCAAATTTTGTAATTAATGACATTGAAACTTTTTTAGCATTAGAGTTGATACTGGCAAACAAATTTTTTTCATCTTCTATTTGTAACCCAAAATAAATCTGAACTGTAAGATATGAATTTAATAATTTTTCCTTTTTATTAATATCATTTGTGTTTTTTAAAAACCGCTCCATTGCCTTAATACGATGCTGACCATCTATTATAATAAGTTTTTTTTCACGTGGTAGTTCTAAATCAAAATCCTTACTATAATAATCAGCTGGATTACCCCTGAACGAAAAAACCAATGCCGGAAAAAAAATTCCCATTTCACCATCTTGATTTTCAAGATAATTAACAATTTTAGGAATTCTTACATACGATATATCTCTATTTATGCTATTATCAATTTGACAAAGCTCCAAAATATCTCTTATTTTCATCTGAGATGATAACATACCTTTTTCTTCATTTTCATTTATAAGATCAATATCTCCGAATATATTCACAGTCGCCATCTTATAACCCCCTAGAATTGTGATAAAAGTCCAATAAAAAATCGGCCACATTAAATATCGATCTTCCTTTTGTACCAAATCCATATTTTTTTGTTTGTGGATTATAACTTACAGCTACTCGATCAAATTCTTTATTTTCATGATACCAATTAATTTTCCCTACTACATTCTCAAATAAACTCTCCATAGTAACATCTGGATATTGCTTAGAAGATAAATAAATAAACCTAGCAATGCCGAGTATTACATTAGAATGGAAAATCACACATTTCTTTCTATCAAAAGCATCCTCCTTCTTTGGAGCATGTGTCATAAGTAAAGTAAGAAATTTTTCTGTTGTCAACTTATATTCATTAAAATTCTCTTTATTTATTGTTTTACGAGAATCTTTACTATATCCCCCATCATTCAAAGTTGATGCTACACTCCTTAAAGTAGCTGCTGTAAGTAATTTCGATTGTGTTGTCTGTGATCTAGTCTCAAAACGATTTACAGGTATACTTGGATGATTATAGACAATTTCTTGAACTAATTGGTTATAAAGGTCATTTTCTTTATACATTGTTATCAGAGTATTACTTACTGTAGAAGACTTAGAATTTATATCTGTAAATAGCTGCTGCTCCTGTTCGATAGATAGATCCAAAAAAACTTGAATAGTTAATGGGAAATTATTGACTTTTTTCAAACTCAACGAATCATTTTGTGATTGAAGCTGTCTTTGCAAAATTTGAAACGCTCGAATGCGATGCTGACCATCTAAAATTACTAATTTTTCCTCAAATTTCAATCTATATTGCAGCTGATTTTCATCATAATTCCCTTGCCCTCTAGATGAAAATATAAGAGGTGAAAAATAAATATCCTCTCCTTCTAATCCTGACTGAATATATTTTTTTATACTTGAAATTTTACTTTCATCAGCTTTCCTTTGAACGTCTTGATCTATTTCCAAAAATTTCAAAATTTCATTTACAGTACATTGAAGTGATATTACCTGGTGATTAAATTGATTTCCACTAACACCTTTTAGGATAATAAAATTTCTGCTCTTTGATGAAATATCTCTTAAATCCATTCCAGATCCTCCTATTTTTCTATGTTCTTCAATCCTATACCATAATCCATAAAAACTATACTTCAACGATTAAATTAATTTCTATTAACACCCTTTAAAATAACAAAATTTCTTTATTTTAGTAAAAAAATTCTTGAAATCACCCCAAATTCTCCTTTATCTCTATGCTTTTTAATTATATACTATAATTCATTGCTATTCTACGTTAACTTTAATATAATTTATCTCATATTATCTTTTTATATAATTAATTACTCTATTATTTATTTATCCAAACTCGGCTAACCAACTGTTTTCATATGATAATACTCAGTTATTAGGACGCTTCATATCTTTGATTCTAGTAAATTTTTTATTAAAAAGTTCATTAGTAATCTTTCTTATTTTTGTAAACATAAACACCAAAAAGTTCCCATCTAGTTAACGGATAGGAACTTCTTGTATGCTTTATTTAGAATTATTTCAGAAATACTTCTAATCGCTCCCATATGTTAAAAGGCATGTTCAAAATGAGAAGGCGTCAGCATGGATTTTGAAGCACATATGTACAACATTAGATAATAAATCCATATTAACCCCTGGACGTACCTCAACGGAAATTAACCCAACATGTATAAGTACGGATTCTTGTCCACCACCAAGACTTTTTTGTTCATCTTTTACATTACTGATAGACGTTGGTGTTTAGATGAGAATGATTCAGAGGGCATCGTTTCTTTTTTAAACTTTCGAATCCAATAATACATTTGATTGGGGTCAATTCCTTGTTCTTTGCACCATTTAGCTACACTTAATTTGCTCAATTTCCAGGTATTCAAACGAGTTTTCCACTCTATTCTTTTATCTATTTGAGCCATCGTATAACTTCTTCTTGGTAAAATACTCGTTAAATCCACCTCTAACTCCCCTTTTTTCGATATTCTTTAATTATATATTAAATCCATAAAAAAATATACTTTATATATAAATCTCATACTTTAATGATTAAATTAGTTTCTACTAACCTAACTACTCTTTAAAATAATAAAGTTTCCTTCCTTTAGTAACATACTTACAATCGCTATATCCCTGTAAAAATATTTACATATTCTATGTAAATTTCTATTAAAAGATACGAATACATCCGCTCTAATAAAAAAATGTCCTTGCTTTGTTCTTTCTATGACAGGAATTTATTAGTTATAAGTCAATCATTAAGTTTTTAAGTGCTATATTTAAGTTATCTGCTTGTTAGATTTCACTTCTTTTCAATATCCATACTTGCATCAAACAATGATTTCATCAATGTTTTTTTTACTCCTTATGCCCATTATCACTCTTGCTCCCTCTTGTTATCATAGTACCACCTCCATATCACTTTTCGTATACATTTTCATTAAAATAGATTGGCGAGTTATTGTCATCCACTTTAATCACATTTTACTCCGCATATATAAAAAACCGCCCTAAGACAAAAAATATCTAAAGACGGGAATTATTAACAACGGCACATGAAAGACAACATAGCTAAACGAGATTAACAATTCTTTTCCTGAGAAATTTCAAACAAGGGCCCTATACCCCACACCCAACATCAAGTAGATAATAATTTAAATTAGATTTGTTTATTGTCTACATTATTAATAATCTCTTCGTTTTGATTGCAATAGTTGTATCTTTGAAATTGCCTAATGACTACCCCTATCATTGATTTTAGATGAACTGATTTACCATTGTATTCTAGTGCTACGTCTGACTCAAAGTTTACTGCTTTATTAACTAAAACTGTAGTGAGCCAAGTATTAATTCAATTTTTATCTACCCTAATATTCCTCTATAGTCTATTTTCATTTGACTTTTTTTCTAATATTCTCCTTAACACATGCATAGGACTAGACTGGTCATCTATAATATACTCTGGTAAATAGTCCGTATTCGTCGGTATGACATGGTTTCTTCTATTCACCCAAATCGCATGCCAACCTGCCGCTTTGGCACCTACCACATCATTTCGATAGGAGTCCCCAATGTAATAAGAATTTTCGCGATCAATTCCCATTTTCTGCTCAACAACGCGAAATATTTCTATGTTAGGCTTGGCAATTCCTAGTTCATCAGATATAAATATATTGTCCTTTTGCACCCAGTCTGTTAATTTTAATTGCTTGATTTTATTTGATTAATGCTCCGTTGGTCCATTGGTGATGATTCCCAGTGTTAATCCTTGAGATTTTGCCTCATTAAGTAGTTTCCTCATCTCAGGAGCAATCTCTATTTTTCGTTGATTTTGTTCATAATGTGATTGAAAAAGTTGTGCTTCTTCCTTGGTTATCTTAAAACCTAAAAAAGAAAAGGCCTTGCTCATCCTATAAATGTGCATCTCATGTTGGTCCATTTTCCCATCGTTGACTAGGTCGAAAACCTCTTCACTATAGTATCTACTTTTGATAAATAGCTGATCAATGGGGGCATCATAATGACTAAAAACCATTTGGTACGCATCTTCAAAAGGTTTTAATTGATCATATAGTGTATCATCTACGTCCAATAATAAGTTTATCAATTTCTCCTCCTTGTTAACCACTGAAAACTTAGATTTAAGGCATTTTTTCCCTATGCCTTATTTCATTTTAAATAGACTTGTAAGTACTTACTTACACTCTAAACGGTGAAATCACATTCCCTCAGTATTTTTTCCTCTGGTGAACTATGCCGTAATAAGGCTCCTTCTTTCTGAATCAATTTTGTGTAGTAACTTCATTTTATCAAAAGATATCCCTGTTTATAAAAAATA
>Ga0154003_1000519_pt1 | contig 12168 bp, 10 predicted proteins | sample TSFL087MetaG_FD_104679 | JGI IMG/M metagenome (GOLD analysis project Ga0154003, IMG submission 104679) | Attine ant fungus gardens microbial communities from Florida, USA - TSFL087 MetaG | ecosystem: Host-associated > Fungi > Mycelium > Unclassified | place: USA: Florida, Lake Talquin State...
GAATTCTTATTCAGATATTCGATGATCATCTCGACCGTCACCGCGTCGTGGTCCGGGTGCCAACAATCGTAATCGGTCACCAGGGCCATCGTCGAGTAACAGATCTCGGCCTCGCGCGCGAGCTTGGCCTCCTGCAGATTGGTCATGCCGATCACGTCCATGCCCCAACTGCGATAGAGACGCGATTCGGCGAGCGTCGAGAAGGCCGGCCCCTCTATGCACAGATAGGTCCCACCGCGATTAATCCTGACCCCCGCCGACTCTCCGGCGCCGGCCACCACGTCGCCCAACGACTGGCAGACCGGATGGGCGAACGCGATGTGCGCGACCAGGCCCTCGCCGAAGAAAGTCGAGACGCGACCGCGCGTGCGGTCGAAGAATTGATCGGGGATGACGATGTCCATCGGCGCATACCGCTCCTGCAGAGAGCCGACCGCCGAGGCCGAAATAATACGTTCGACGCCCAGCAGCTTCATCGCATAGATGTTGGCGCGAAAAGGCAACTCGGCAGGCATGAGGCGATGGCCGCGCCCATGCCGGGCCAGGAAGGCGACGCGCGCGCCTTCAAGCGTCCCGAGAATGAAGTTATCCGAAGGTTTGCCGAACGGGGTTTCGACGCCGATTTCCCGCACATCTGTCAAACCGTCCATCTGATACAGGCCGCTGCCGCCAATGATTCCAATTTGCGCCTTTTCCATTACTTTTTCTCTCCGGGATTGATTTCACGCATTGAGCCGCTCTGCCCGCCGCCGCCGGGGCGATTCGGATTCGATCCAGCGCCGTTGACTATGAAGTCCGTGGGCGCAGCTACAGCGTATTTCAGCGCCACGTCTTCCAGCTCGCGGTTTACCTTGTCCTTAATCAACCTGGACTCGAACTGCTCGGACTCTACGGTGTCAATTAAAATATGGCGGGCGTGAACCTCTTCCCTTGGCTCCTGACTCTGCCCGGGGGCCTGGATCGGCGCAGGCGACGCGGGGGCCTTGGGCGACACCGTTCGGCGGTCCTCAACGCGAATGATGTGATAGCCGAACCTCGATTTGACCAGTTCGCTGGTGGTTTGGCCCTTCTGCAGCGCGAACGCGGCGGCTTCAAAAACGGGGTCCATGATGCCCCTGCCGAACCAGCCCAAGTCGCCTCCATTCGCTTTACTCCCAGGGTCGTCGCTGAAATCACTGGCGATCTTCTCGAATTTCTCGCCTTTCTTCAGACGTTCGAGCAAACCCTGAGCCTTCTCTTTCTGCTTATCCGGGTCGGCGCCCGGATGCTCGGCGATATATTTCTTCTTCTCGTCGTCGGTGAGTTTGTGCTTCTCTCCTAGTGACTGTTCGTAGAGCCCCTTCAGGAGATCGGCTTTCCCGAACTTCACAAGGATCACGAACCCCGGTTCCTTATCGAGGCCGGCCTGGCGCGCCTTCTCTGCGCGAGTCTTCGTCTGGCTCCAGATCTCCCGCTGTTGCTCCTTCTGCTGATCGGTTATCGGCTGCTTGAGATTCGCGGTTATAAAATTGATGTGGGCGTCGAACTGGTCCTTGTGCGACGCATAGTAGGCCTCCCACTCTTCTTTCGATATGACCACGTCAGGATTGCGTTCAGTGTATTTGGTCGCGAGCAATTGTTCGACGCCAAATTCCAATCTCTTTTTGAACTCATCGGACTTGTGGAGTCCCGCTTCCTCGGCTGCCTGAGCGAGCGCGAACGACCTTTTGAAGTCATCGATGAACTTCTTCCGTACCATCTCGCTCTGGGCGATCTGACCTCTGTACATCTCCGGATATCTCGCATCCACAAAGGCCGTCAGATCAGCGGCGCTAAATTCGGCATAGTCGCTCTTGAATAGCCACTTGCACGATTGCGCGGCGACAACGGTCGCGACGAGTAGAGCAAATAAAACCAGTTTCTTCATTACAACAAGTCTCCTATATAGTTTTGTCATCATCGATTGGTCACGCATCGTGGCGTTAGGCGACAAGTCAATGGACCCTGACTACAGCATCATTCAACCACAATGATGGTCAGCTTTCACAACAACTGACGAACAAATGACCAGTGACTAATGGCTTCCACTCCCCCTCTGCGTCAATTCTATTAACACGCCGCCTGTGGACGACGGATGGACGAACGCGACGAGAGCGCCTCCGGCGCCGACCCTCGGCCGCTCGTCAATCAAGCGAGCGCCGTGGGCTTTCAGTTCGCTGAGTTTCGCGTTGATGTCGTCGACTTCGACGCAAAGGTGATGAATTCCGGGGCCGCGCTTAGCCAGAAACTTCCCGACCGGAGTTTCCTCGCCGGCGGATTCGAGCAGTTCGATGCGGCTTTCGCCGATCGGCAACATGGCGACCCGCACGCCCTGATCCTCCACTACCTCGACCCCTTCCAATTCGAGGCCGAGCGCGTCGCGCCAGAACGCGAGCGCGCCCTCGATAGATTCGACGGCGACGCCCAGATGTTGAATGCTGATCTCTTTTGGTTTCGACATAAAGAAATGTGGGACAGATTTATTGCCCTTGAGAATTAAGTGGCGCCATAGCAGTGGTTTTCCCTTTGCGGCCTTTGCGTCTTTGCGCCTTGGCGAGAACCGCCGCCTGAATAAAAAAGCCCATTTCTCGCCAAGGCGCAAAAGCGCAGCCATTAATTTCTCAAAGACAATTATTCTGTCCTTGAGCAGAGACAGAATAAAATCTGTCCCATATCTTGAGCGTTATTCAATTCGGATCTTGCGGGCGATCTCTTCGACTATCGAGTAGGGGTCTCGGGCCCGCGAGGCGACTTGCGCCGCAAGCTCCTGCAACTGCCCCGGCGCCAACGCCTCATCGAGCGCGCGCCGCAGCAGGCGGTCGCGCAGCAACTCGACGATGCGGTTTTGGGCGACGTTGGCGCGGCGTTCCAGTGAGGTCATGTGCGCGCGGCGAAAGTCGGCGAATTTTTCGACGGCCTCAGCGAACTCGGCTATGCCTTTGTTCTGAGTGGCGATGGTGCGGACAATGGGAGGCCTCCAGCCACCCTTCCCGCCCGACCGTTCCGACATTTCAAGCAGCGCGATCAACTCCCTCTCGGTCCGCTCGACGCCTTCGCGGTCGGCCTTGTTGATGACGAAGATGTCGCCGATCTCCATGATGCCAGCTTTGATCGCCTGTATGTCATCGCCCATCCCGGGCACGAGCACGACGACCGAAACGTCCGCGGCCTTCACGACGTCCACCTCGTCCTGTCCGACGCCGACGGTTTCGACCAGCGTCCTATCGTATCCGGCGGCATCCAGAACCGCAACGGCGTCAACCGTCGCGCGAGCCAGCCCGCCCAGGTTGCCCCGCGTCGCCATCGAACGGATGAAGACGCCGGGGTCGTTGGCCAGAGTCTGCATCCTGATCCGGTCGCCCAGAATCGCCCCGCCCGAAAACGGACTCGAAGGATCAACCGCGATGACGCCGACCGTCTTACCCGTCGAGCGGTAATGCAGCGCTAGTTTGTCAACGAGCGAGGATTTGCCCGCGCCCGGCGCGCCGGTCACGCCGACGGTCAGCCCATGCCCCGTTCGCGCGAAGAGCGCCTTCAGAATCTCGTTAGCGTCGGGCGAGTCGTTTTCGATCTTGGAGATTGCGCGGGCGATGGCGCGTGGGTCGCGCGCCAGGATCCGGTCGACAAGTGATGCGGTCATCGAAAGGCCAATAGATTATGGATAAACGTCGGTAACGAAGCTGAACTATAACCGCAAAAGGCGGTAAATTCCACCTGCTGATCGGCGTAGTCCGGGATCACTATCGCGCTTGTCGGCCTGATGGGATTTAAGTATTATGGCGCGCTCCGGCTCTTTCCAGCCCAACCACCAAGTTAAGTTATGAAAGTCGCACTGACCACATTACTGTCGCTCACCCTATTCCCTGCGCTGACGCCGCTGGCGCAAAGGCGCGACCCGGTTACCGTTAATAGTAAACTGCTCGCCCTTGTTATCGGAAACGCCGCTTACAAAGAATCCCCGCTGGCGAACCCGGTCAACGACGCCAGGGATATGTCGCAGTTATTGATGGGACTGGGATTCGAGGTGGTTTATAGACAAAACGCTTCCTTAGCCGAGATGAAAAGCGCTATACGGGAATTCGGCAATAAAATTGTCAAAGGAGACGTCGCCCTCTTCTATTTTGCGGGACATGGGGCGCAGGTGAATGGAGAAAACTATCTGATACCCGTGGACGCCGTAATCACCAAAGAGGAAGAGATCGAATACGAATCCGTCAACGCGGGTCTTGCCCTGGCCCAAATGGCAAGCGCCGCGAATAAGCTGAACATTGTAATCTTAGACGCATGCCGTAATAATCCGTTCGCGCGGAGTTTTCGTTCACAGACGCGCGGGCTGGCGCAAATCAGCGCCCCTGCCGGAACCATTATCGCTTATGCGACAGATCCCGGGTCGGTCGCGGCCGATGGCAAGGGAAAGAATGGGCTCTACACCGAGGAATTGCTCAAGGCGATGCGCATTCCCGGACTGAAAATAGAGGATGTTTTCAAGCAGGTTCGCGTCGCGGTGCGAAACAGGTCGCAAGGCAAACAAACGCCCTGGGAGTCGTCATCGTTGGAAGGGGATTTTTACTTCAACCAGCCCGGAGACAATAACCCCAAGGTTGCCGAGCGTGTTGAGGCTCCGGTTGCGACAGCGGACGTTTCCTCGATTGAGCTGAAATTCTGGGAGTCTGTCGAGAGAAGTAACGACCCGAAGGACTTTGAGGCATACCTCAGGAAATATCCGAATGGAAATTTCGTTGAATTAGCCAATAACCGCATCAGCTCCCTAGAAGGCTCCAAGAAAGTCAATCTATCCACCCCGGCGGACTCCAGCCCAAAATCGCCCGGCCCAGCCTCATCGAGTAAGAATGAACAACTCGAAATGTCCAGATTCAAGTTACTGCATCACCACGGGTTCCTTTCTAGTCACGAAGGAACTTTCTCCATTTCTCCTCAAAAAATACAATGGGCGGAAGGATTAATCGGTGACCAAAAGGATGATTTTGGCATTTCCTGCTCTGACATCTCCGGGATCAACGTAATTCTACGTGATGGGTACCCAAAGGGCGTCACAACTATTTCTGATCACGAGCATATAATTATTGACTTGAAGGACAAAAGCCTCAATCAAAAAGGGCGTAAGAAATATACGCTGGTGGCAATAGACGCGCTTGACCGGAAGACAATCAACGAGGTCGGGGATTTTCTAAAACGCGCATGCCCAGGCGTTAAAATAAGCGCTTCCAGAATGCCTGTTATTAACATAAATACCGATGCCCCCAAACGGCAATGACCACTGACCTGGTCGTCACGCGCCGCAACCGCCGCAGGACCCGTTTGGCTTTCGGCCGTCAATCTTTCTTCCATCTTTCAGAGAAATTCGCCGGCTCTTCTTTCGCGCCCGAGCGCTTGTTGGCGACGCGGGCCATCACGAAGAGGAGATCGGAGAGGCGATTGAGATAGGTCAGGGCGTGTTTGTTGACCTCCGACTGGCGGGTGAGCGCGACGACCGATCGTTCGGCGCGGCGCGAGACGGCTCGGGCCAGGTGCAGTGTGGCGCCCAGTTGAGTTCCGCCCGGCAGAATGAATTCGCGCAGCGGCTCCAACTCTTCGAGCAACAGGTCGATCAACCGCTCCATCTCGGCCACGCGTTCTTCTCCGACCCTCGGGACCTGAATCTCCAGCGGGCTGGCCAGGTCAGCGCCGAGGATGAAAAGCTCATTCTGAATCTTGCCGAGCGCCTCATCCAATTGCGAGTCGGCCAGGCCGACCCGCGTCATTCCCAGCAGCGAATTCAATTCATCGACGTCGCCGTAGGCGACAACCCGTGGATCGGCTTTGCTGACGCGGCTTCCGTCGACCAGCGAGGTTTCGCCCGCATCGCCGCTCTTTGTGTAAACACGACTGATTCTCACTGTGGACTCCTATGGAAATCCTGGGCAATTTCAATTATTACCGCACGCCGTCGACAAATCGCAGCGTCATCTCCGCGGCCAGTACGCGGCGCCATTGGCGATCGAAAGCGAAGCAGACCTGCCGCGATGATTCGAGGAAGCGTCGCAGCAGCGACGGGTCGATCAGGCGCCCCAACCGCATGGTTGCGGGATTGAGCGTTTCTCGAATCTCTTCGTCGTGCAATAATCGCAGACGGTCCGGCTTGTGCGCGGCTCCGGCGGTGAAATACCTCTCCTGCGCCGTGTCCCAGGCCTTTTTGGCGCAGCGCCACGCCGCAGGGACAAATTGCGGCAGATACCTCAACGTAAACGGGGCCGCCGGGTATCCGTGTTCAAGCGGATAGGCGGCCATGCGATGGCTCAGCATTGACATCAGGCCGCGGACGAGCCTGCTGCGTCTGCGGGTGTGCGCGGTCGTTTGAAGCGCCGTCTCCAGCGTCGAGCGGAACATAAACGGCGAGACGCATGGCCAGACCTGGTCGACACCGCTCCAGATTCTTCCATGCCATCGCTGCATTCGCAGGGCCATATTGGCGTGGTCCAACTGCGCCGTGTTGGGCCATCCGTCCAGTCCTTCGTTTAAACGGCTTATGATCATAGCCAGGCGCCCGACGATGTCAAAGGCGGCGCCGGGCGGAAAGAGATCTGGGCTGCATGGATCGGCCGCGTAACACCTTGTGGCCAACTCGCGACAATCGATCGGCTCGCGCCGCCCGACCTTAGGGAAGAGTATATTCCACCCATAGTCCCGCGCGATCTCGCCGCACGACCCGCCGACGCTCACGTCGAACCGGGCCGAAAGGCCGTCGCGCGGCGAATGGACGCGAGCATAGTGAATCAAATCGCATTCGCCGTCGGTCAATCGTAGCGCCTCTTCGAGCCGTTGACGCCCTAAGACTTCAGCCGGTTTGAGCCGACTGTTCGGCGCGCCTATCAATTTCGACAAAGCTCTCGAGATGATCACGTCCGGGTCGGTGTCCAGGCCGACTACGGCCGTTTCAAATTCGACCCCGGCGTTCAAAAAAGCGGCGACCACTAAACGCGAGTTATACCCCCCGGTCAGGTCGCAAACCGGGCGACGGTAAGTCGCAGCGATCCGGTCGGCCGCGCAAATCAGCCGCTCGCCGAAGGCTTGCGCGGCGTCTTCGCCGTCAAACGCATCAGGATCGAGATCAGTCATCCGCCAGTAACGGATCGCCTCGGCTAATGCTCCCTCAGCAAAACGATAGATCGTGGCGGGCTCGAGTTTCCTCACTTCGCGGAAGAGGGTACGGTCTTCGTATATCGCCCCCGTGCTCAAAAATTCTTCGCAAGCCGGCGCGTCCGGCGTGGCGTCGTCCAAGGCCGCGAGCAGCAGCGACGAGGTGGACAGGGCCACGCAATCGCGCAAGACGCGCATAAAGCAATGACGGCCGCCCATCAGATCGGTGACGACGAAGACTTCGCGCGACCGCGCGTCGCAAAAGACGATGACAAAAAAACCCTCCAAGCCCGACGCCACGCGCGTAATGGTCTTCTCGACTGCGCGCCGGAGCAACCACTTCTCGTCCCCCGTCCCGTAACCATTCGCGTGAAACCACGACCCGGCGGCCATCAGCCAGCATCCGGTAGCGTCGTCGGTAACCATCTCGCCGCCCGACCCGTTCCGGCGCGCGAACGAAGCGGCGCGCGCGTAGGCGACGTCAATCGTTTTTTTCGGCGCTTGCGATTTGATCCGCCGCGCGAGACTCAACCCGGCGTTGAACAACTCCTCCGGTTTCGACCGAACATTTTCGGGCGACACAACAGCAAAAATGTTTCCCATCGCAGTTCCTCCGACAATCAACCGCGAAAAGGCGAAGGTAGAGGATCTCTATCTTCGTTCAATCTTCGGTCCTCGACCTTCTACTTCCGATCCTCGATCTTTTCTCTTCGATTCTCGTCTCTTCGTGGTCGTCTTTTATTGCTTCAGGGAGTTGCGATTCTCGGCGTCAGCCTCGTCATGACGCCGTATTAGGAGAGTTCTTTCGAGGGAGTAAATCAATTCGTCCATACTCTACGCGCCTTTCGCCAGCTTTTGCAATCGGAATTCGCGCGCCTCTAATCTTCATTAACGCGCGGGTTCGGTCCCTTCGTTCAGGATTTTCAGATAGCGTTGGTATGCGAAAACACGATTGCGACGTTGGCCGGTCAGTTCCTGGGCGATACCAAGACTCAACAGCACATCCATGCCTTTTGCCGCTGTAGGAAAAGATGAGCTGGCGCGCTGACAGATTTCGTTCAATGTGGTTATGGGCCGCTTACACATGGCGTCGAAAACACGCATAGCGCTTGCGGCGCGTCCTAGCGGTTTGATCCTGGCGCCGTCCTCCCTGAACAATGCCTCTAAGCGTTGGGCGGTCTGAACGGCGTTGGTAGCCGTACTCTCCACGCCTTCCAGAAAAAAGTCCAGCCAGGCTTCCCAATCGCCTTCGGCGCGAACGAGATCGAGCAATCGATAGTATTCGGCGCGACGCTGTTTGAAATACAGACTCAGGTAAAGCAACGGCTGCGAGAGCACGTTGTAATGATGCAGGATAAAAGCAATGAGCAGGCGACCGATGCGTCCGTTACCGTCTAGAAATGGGTGAATCGTCTCGAACTGGACGTGCGCCAGAGCGGCTTTGACCAGTGTCGGATAAGTTGAATGCTCATCGTGAATGAAGCGTTCCAGCGCGCCCATGCAATCCTCGACATGGTGTGGCGGCGCGGGGATGAAATGCGCGTTTCCGGGCCGCGTGCCGCCAATCCAGTTCTGTGTGCGACGGAATTCGCCAGGCGCCTTCTCGCCCCCTCTGCCGCGTGACAATAATTCGGCATGCATTTCCCGAATAAGACGATTGGAAAGCGGAAAGCCTCCGCGTAACCGCGCCATGCCATGTTCGAGAGCGGCGACGTAGTTGGAGACTTCTACCACATCATCGAATGGCGCGCCCGGAGCCCCTTCCAACTCAAAAAGTAGTAGATCAGAAAGCGAGGACTGGGTTCCCTCGATCTGAGAAGAAAGCACCGCCTCGCGCCTTACATAGGCATAGAGAAAGAGATTAGGGTCAGGAAGGAGCAGGGTAATGCTATCTAGGCGTCCGAGAGCAAGAGTCGCCCGCTCTAGCAGACGCTGTCGAGCGTTGGAAAGATCCAGAGGCGGCTTTGGCGGCAAAGGGTAGGGAAGGAAGGCTCGCACATGCTCGCCGCCAACGCTCGCCGTTTCATAACTTCCTGTAATTCCTCTGCGCATCTCTCAATCTCTTATTTAACAGTTGTTGAATAAGCTTTTTGCTTATTAAAGGAAAAGGGGAAATCGTTTAATAACGACGCGCGGGAAAGTTAAACTGGCCGGACTGGCTCGGTCAAGGAAAGTTTAATGCGCTCCGACGGCTGAATTGTTGCATTGCTTATCTGAATCTTCCCTTTCGGCTTATCGAGTCAGAGGGTAGGCTTCAGTTTTATGGAATCGCACAGCGAATGTCAGTCGCGATTTCGATCTCCTAGGTTTCGGAGCCTCATCGACCAGCCTGGCGACGTCACCACCAGTAATGCAATAATCAGCACAGAGCCTTCTTGCCGTGTCGAAGTTGTCATATTCGGTCAGGAGCCGCTTCAGCAAGCTGTGTGATATGAAGATGGAAATATTCTCTATGGCTGTTTTCATAAACCATCCCTGAGAAAACTAGATTGCCCGTAATTAAATAGGCCCGCCAATTGTAATTACTTGCAATCAATGTGCCATAGCGTACATACGCCCATTCTTCAATCAACTGCGCGCTTCCAAAACAAGTAATATCCAGCCGTCAGCGAATATCCTGTTCCAGTATTTCCCTGCATCATCCAAACGGCTTTCAACAAAGGTTGCACGTTAAGCAATTCCCAGCCCTCACTCCCCAGGCGATTCAAATTTTCCGCATATGCAGGGTTGTCAGTCAGCGACTCGACGATCGGCTCACGAGGAGGCCTTACTTCTTTGAATAATCAAGCGCCGCTCTCTTCTTTCTCATAAGCCACCGGAACAAATGTCGTCAAATATTCGAACCTCATTCGCGCCTCCTGTGTTCTCAGCCTTTCACAGCTCGGGCGTTCGATCTGCCGGGTTTGTTCTCGCGCTTTCCGACCGCTTCGACCAGTTCGACCAGTCTCTGAAGTATTGCCTTCCAATCATGCTCGGCTTCGACGAAACGACGAGCCTGCGTCTCAAGGTTCTCGCGCAGGCTCGCGTCGCGGATGACTTCGAGAGCCGCGTCGGCGAATCGGCGTGGCGAGTCGGCGATCATCAGGTGTTCGCCGTTAATGACTCGCAATCCGGCGACGGCTTCCGGAGATGCGATGACGGCCTTGCCGGCGGCCATAGTTTCGAGGACCTCACGCTGCGCGCCCCGCGCGCGGCGCAGCGGGACGACGCATAGCGTCGCTTCACGTAGATAGGACCGCGCGTCAGGCGTCTCCCCCGTGACGATGACGCCAGGATACCGCGCCAGCTTTTTCACTTCATCTGTCGGATTGGCGCCGATGATCGAGAATTTCGCCCGCGATTCGCGCGAGCGGATAAGCGGGAAGACCTCCTCGGCGAAATAACGCGCGCCTTCGACATTGGCGAAATCGTCCATCGCCCCGACAAAAACCAGCCGTGGCGAGATCGTGTCGGGCGATTGAGACGAAGGCCGAAAATGATCCAAATCCACGCCGCCGGCGATCGTCCGCAGGCGCGCGCGCCGCGTGAATTCGTCGAGGCGGTCCAGCAAATCGGCCTCGCGCCTCGTAGCCACCACCGTGTTCGCAAAGCGCGTGACGAGCCTGTATTCATATTCGCGCAATCTCTTCCACTCAAGCGAACAGACCCATGACCTCACCGGATTCGCCCCGGCGGCGCGATCGCGCCACTTCTCGGAATCGACGTCCGACATGTCCACCACGGCGCGCGAAGCCAGTTCGCGCGGGACGTATTGCGCCATTGGGGACGAACAGACGAAGACCGCGTCAAAGTCGTTTTCGGAGACCGCGCGCTTGACCAGCCGCCGCATCTTTCGCGACGCGAAATAGCCGCGCGAGAGCGGGCGCAGGAAGACCAGATTGACGAGAGCGCGCGCGACGGCCCAGACGCGCCGCAGCGGTACGATCCCGACCGTCGCGCACATACGCCTAAGGTCAACCTGATAGTTCAGATCGTTCAGGTCGTCGGCGAAGGCCAGCAGATGGACTTCGTGACCGCGCTCGATGAACGCTTGAAGCTCGTGAGACGAGCGAACCTTGTCGCCATTGTCCGGCGGATAAGGAATACGTGGGGAGATGAATAGCAACTTCATATGGCTCCGGTAGCGGTCATCTTGAGATATGGACAAGCAGACCTATCCTTGAGGCTCTTGAGGCTGCCCGCCCTGATCGCCTCCCGAACCGCCAGACGGCGCCGGGGGGTGCGGCGGGTAATTGGGAGGATAGCTCGGCGTGTAGCCCGGAGGATAACCGGGTGGGTATTGCGGCGGAGGAGGCTGATCTCTACGCTTCTCGAACAAAGCGACGCCTAGCAGCCCTCCTAGCACAGTGAATCCAAGAATCAAAATAGAGTTAACGAAACTTACGATGAAAGAGAACATGACCTTGAGGGCGGGGTCGTCTTGTAATCGCGTGTAAAACGACTGCGCCTCCGGCGAACCGCTCATAATGGGGATCACATTCTGTAATATCCGATCCATCTGCAAGAGCGTCAGTGGCATTGAGATCACCAACACGATTGCGGCGGCAATCAACCCGGAGTATAACCCGATCTTGGCTCCGTCCTTGGCTGTAATTATTCGTTGTGAACGGCCGACCAGGAGTTTAGCGGCGACCAGACCGCCAATCCATGCCCACAAGCAAAGACAGACGTTTAAAATATTGACCAATGGGACCGCTGAGAATATTCCAGAAATCAATCCCCCAATCAACGCCGGCCTCTTCCAGTCAAGATCGTCCATAAATCATCCTCCTCATTTTTTCATCCCTTTCTGAAATGTGGCAAAGCAAAATCTAAGCAGGATTGCCAATAGAGAAAATTTTACTCGAATCGGCAAGTTGGCTTTCAAATGAATGGCCGCTTCTAGCGGTTAGAAAAGTGGGACACATCCTGTTTTGCAAAGTCTGCGCGAAAGCCATTGAGCGCCGAGACGAGACCCGGCGTCACGTAAAAAGCGGCGACGGCTCCGAATAATACACCGGTCAGCGCCCGCGA
>Ga0154003_1000520_pt1 | contig 12163 bp, 5 predicted proteins | sample TSFL087MetaG_FD_104679 | JGI IMG/M metagenome (GOLD analysis project Ga0154003, IMG submission 104679) | Attine ant fungus gardens microbial communities from Florida, USA - TSFL087 MetaG | ecosystem: Host-associated > Fungi > Mycelium > Unclassified | place: USA: Florida, Lake Talquin State...
CTCACCTTCTCTCCGCTCGTGGATACCTGCGTGACTTCTTCTGTCTTGTTGAACTTGTTGTAGCGGTTGATGGTGGTGTTGAGCCCCTTAGCGCCTGTGGTCAAGGTGTTGGCAATCATGTCCCGTTCGGACAAAACCACGCTGCCGTCCGGCTGAATGGTTTTGGCCAGCTCATTCCACCCGTTGTACTCATAGCGGCTACGCAACACGAGTTCCTGGCCTTCAAGCTGGTCGTAAATGGTCTCTTCCGCCTTATTGCCCAGCCGGTCGTAGAGCACAGCTTTGATGCGCCGCTCCTGGCCGCCTTCCAGCAACTGCGCCGCGGACACCAACTGGCCGAAGCCGTCGTAGCGCGTCACATAGCGCCTTCCTTTGGCATCTGTCTCTTCCACACGGGCGGGCGCCGGCGGAGTCGTAGTAGTGGCGAAATGGTAGACATAGGCATTGCCGGCTTCATCCGGCGATCCCGGCGCCACGATTTGCCTGACCACTCGGCCGATCACGTCGTAGTCAAAAACCACATTGGCTTCACCGGCCTTCTGGGTCTGCAAAATGAGCTGAGTAATAGTGCAAAACTTCTGGCTGGCCCATGTGACCGTACCGTCATAGCCCATAACCTCGCGGCGCTCCTCCAGGTCGGTACCGCTTTGCGCGTAGATGAACCGGGTCAAGGTGCGTTTTCCGCCAATCTCCACCTCGGTGGACGCCGGACGCCCGTAAACCACCGGCTTCGCCCGGTCCTTCTCATAACTATTGGTGGACACCATGCCTGTACTGCTGCTGCTTACCTTCTCCAGCACAAAGTAGTCAATCCCGGAAGCCGGCGGCGTTGCCGTCACCAGCGGTACCTCCTCGTAGGTCATTTGAGTGGTCCGCGCCGGCCCGCCGTCTGCGGGCACGATCTTTTCCTGGCGGCAATAGCGGACGAAATATCTGCCGGGAACCGCGGGACAGAGGGCCCCCTCTCCGGAAATGGGATAGTACTCGTATTCAAAGCGGAGGCCGGACGCTTCAGTCTTCTTAAGCGTGTTGCCGTATTGATCGGATTCCACCATGAGGATTTCCGAGCGCGAGGCGCCGCTCGCCGTGGTTCTGTACGTGGTGGTCACCTGCCTGGGTATCTGAAGATTGGCCGGCTGGATGGAGAAGGACCCCGAGACTTCGTTGTAAAGATATTCCTGGACCGTCAGCGCCGCGCCGCGCTGTGTCTCCTCACTTCGCATCAGGTGGAACTTGTTAAAAGTGGACTTCACCCGTTCGATCTGCGCGTTATTGGCATCCTGATTGATGGTTGTCTCTTCTCCCCAATATTCGTACACGCCGGAGACGTTGTACAGGTTGTCCCTTCCCGGCTGAAAACCGCCACTGAACGGATACCCTGTGAAGTTCCTGTCTTTGCTGAAGGTGTACCGCTTCACTATGCTGGGTTGCCCCGCGCCAGGAATAGTCTCACAGCGACTTACAACCGGCAGGTAAGTATTGTTCTGGTATTGTAGGCCTTGTTCCAGATAATCAATCGTTTGCGTGCCGCCCATGGGGTTCTTGATCTGCCAGATCGCCTGGTATTTCTGCGGGGTAAGGGCCTTGTAGGAATAGGTGTATTTTGGTTGCGTGCTGGGATTGGCCCTGCCGTCTGTGTTGTCGTAAGGGACGGTGATCGAGGTGATCAGTTGATTGGCCCCGGTAAAGGTGACCTCGGCGATGCGGCCGCCCTGCACCCTTGTCCGCGCCTTGCTGATCACGCTGGACTGGCAGGTGATCGATAGCATCTCCTGGTTCATGGTGGTGTTGACGATGCGAGCCAGTGTGCCAGTGCTTGCGTATGCGTAAGTAAAGGTCTCCCCGCTCTCGAAGATGAGCTTCACCGTCCGGTACGGGCTGTTTGAGCTGGGACGAGGCTCCAGCACCTCCACCGTGCCGTCAATGTAGTAGATGGTGATGGCGGTGGTGGCCGTCCGCACCACGGCAATGTTTTGCAGCTTCAGGTCCTCGAATTGGAATCTTTGACCAACAGGCGGGAGGGCTTTCGCCGTATAGGTCTCTCCGCTGGCCAGACTTACCACCGGCATCGGGGAGCGATCAATCTGGCTTTCGGAGAGTCGCCAGCCTATGCCGTAGCCTGCGTTTGTGGTGGTTAGCGCGGAAAAAACCAGCTTGATCTCCCTCGACCCTTCAGCCGCCCCCTGGGGACGGATCGTAGCCAAGTTCACCACGGCGCTGAACTGCCCCGTGCGCAGGTCGGTCTTGCCGTCCTGATAGGAAGTAAAGTTAAATGCGTTTGAATATACGTCAGACATGATAATGCTCCTTTCATAGTTGCTTTATCCAGGATATCAGCCGTTGAGCAGTTCGAGCGTGTTACCCGTGTCTAGCCTGTTGGCCTTTAGTACAAAACGACTCTCGCAGCCGTAGTTATCGGTGATGGTCCAGTACATCAAATTGTTGTAGTTAGCGCCATTCGGGGAGTTGCTGTTTGCATACCGTGCGCCCCTCAGAATGCAATCGCTGTTGATGAGTGGGACCTGAGCAGATGAGGAAACCGTACCGTCGATTTCATTCAAAGTTAGGCTTGTCACACCGACTCTAATAGCCATCCCGAACCGCAGGTCTCCATCCTTTCTCATCCCGTAGGCGTATGCCAGTTTCGCGTTGGACCAGCCTGCGCCGTCAAAGCGCTCTCTCAAAATCCTCAAACCACCGGGCAAGGCCCAGTAATAGGTATTTACCGTGATCCCCCCGTCTGAGTAAGCGTTCGAGCGGTAAAACATCAGGTCGTTCACATGCAAAACGTATGGGCGTTGCGGGGCGATGGTGATGCTCGATTCGAAATCTTTGGCGCCGTCATCAAAGTGCGTGGTGTATTGCTTTCCGTTATCCAATTTAATGTAGGCCATGAAGGTGGTGGGCTGGACAGGCGCCAGCTTGCCATCGAAACTCATGTAGCGGTAAAACTCCTCTGGAGCGGTGGTAGCTCCCACTGAAGTGGTGGCCGGCGACCCCCTCAACCCCACGGATGCAGTGCCCCTCCATAATCCTTCGTCAAACTCATCGCTTGCTTTGTCATCACAGGACCATCCAGTAGCTTGGGCTGGCTGGAGTTCATTCGAATAAGGCAGCACCGTCAGACTAGCCTTTTCAGCTTCCGAGAGCGGCTCTACACGCCAAGAGCCGTCGTCATCACGGCTTTCCTTAAGAACCCTGATAAATACCTTGCACTGCTGGTTGCCGTTGGCATAGAGCGCGTCTGTAGAGCTGGAGTCATTGATCATGATACCGATCGAGAACTCACTCAGTATTGTTTCAGCCATTGAGCATCTCCATCGAGTTGCCGTGGTCTTCGTCTTCGCTGCGAGAGCGGCACTTAAGAACAAAGCGGCTCTCGCAGCCGTAGTTGTCTGTAATGGTCCAGTACGTCAACGTATCGTAATTGCTGGTCTGGCCAGCCCCATAACATCGTGCGGCTCGCAACATGGAATCGCCGTTGATGAGTGGCACCTCCCTGTTTTGATATGAACTGTTCATATCGCTAAGCGTCAAGCTCGTCACGCCACGCCGAATGGCCATTCCCAGATACATGTTGTATGCCCAGAGATTTAAGCCGTAGACATACACCAGTTTCGGTGACGAACTGTTTTGACCGCTAAAACTCTCTTCCACGATCCTCAATCCACCGGGCAGGCTCCAATAGTAGGTGAAAACACCCACCCCGACGTCGTTGAAGGCGTTTTGGAACTCATGCGTTAGGTCGTTGACCCGCAAGGAGTAGGGGTTCTGTGGGGTAATGATGATGCTCGACTCAATTGCCGGTTCTCCCTCTTTCTGCATGTGGGTGCTGTACTGCGTTCCATCATCCAAGGTAATGCAGGCCATGAATCGGGTGGGCTGTATCCTTGCCTTTTTGCCGTCGAAGCGCATGTAGCGGTAAATGACCTCTGTTGGGAGATTTGTTCCCGCTGCCCTCGTCTCGGACGATCCGGTTAGACCAACTGAGCCGGTACCACGCCACAAGCCCTCGTCATATTCGTTTGGCTCATCGTCGCAGTACCAGCCCGGCGCCTGGGATGGCCGGAGCGCATTCGAGTAAGGAAGGACAGTGATGTTGGCTTTTTCGCTGCTTGAAAGCGCCAGCGGCCGCGTATTGCGTCCATCGGAACGCTTCTTAACAATCCTGATAAACACCTTGCACTGCTGGTTGCCGTTGGCGTAAAGGGCGTCCGTAACGCTTGCGCCGCTGGCCACTAACCCGATTTTGAACTCGGTCAGCGTTTCGTTATTGAGTAGTTGAAGCGTGTCGCCCCCATCGGAAGGATTGGCCCGGAGAATAAAACTGCTCACACAGCCATAGTTATCCGTGATGTTCCAATATAGTGAATTGTCATAGTCAGAGTCGTTCGTTGTATACTTGATCCAGCACTGATAACGTGCGGCTCGGAGCATGGAATCATTGTTCATCAGCGAGAACCCTTGCTCCCGGTACTCAGGCGATATATCGGGGTCTATTTGGCCCAGGGTCAGGTCAGTCACGCCGCGCCGGATGGCCATTCCCATACGAAACCATTGACCTCCTTTTTTCGCATAGGCGTACTCCAGGTTTGCGCTAGAGTAACCTTGGCCGCTAAAGCTCTCTTTCACAAGTCTTAATCCATTAGGCAAGGTCCAGTAGTAAGCGTCAACGTTAGCTATGTCACCGGGTACGGTATAAGCGCGTTCGACTTTCCGTGTTAGATCGCCGACACGCAAAAAGTACGGCTCTTGTGGGCGGATGACAATGCTCGACTCAAAAACCGCGTCCGGGTTATCCATGTGGGTGCTGTACCGCGTGCCGTCATCCAACGTAATGGAGGCCATGAATTTCGCGGGTTCGATCGGAGTCTGGTCGCCATCGAAGCGCATGTACCGGTAAATCTCTTCTTCGCTGTTCGCCACCGGCGCCGCCGTATCCGCTGCGCTAGCCCCCTCGACAGATGCGCCGCCCGGCCATAAGCCTTCCTGATACTCGTTTGGCTCATCGTCGCAGTACCATCCCGGCGCCTGGGATGGACGGGGATTATCGGAATAAGGCAGTACAGTAAGGCTTGCCCTTTCGCTATCCGATAGGGGCGTCTTTTGCCACGAAGCGCCGCCGTCATAGGAAGTCTGCTGGAGAATCTTGATTAACACCCTGCGCTGCTGGTTGCCGTTGGCGTAAAGGGCGTCTGTGGTGTTCGCGCTAGTACCGGGAAAACCAATCTGAAACACAGCGAGAGTTGTCATCTCCTCGTGGATATCAAGCAGCTGAAGGGTGTCACCCTGATCGGCTGGGTTGGCCCTGAGGATAAAGCTACTCTGGCAGCCATAGTTATCTGTGATGTTCCACAGCAATGAGTTATCGTAATTTGACGTGTTGGTCGTGTTTGCCGGCCAGCACCGGTACCGCCCAGCTCGGAGCATGGAATCATTGTTCATGAGCGAGAACCCTTGCTCCCGGTACTCAGGCGATATATCGGGGTCTATTTGGCCCAGGGTCAGGTACGTCACGCCGCGCCGGATGGCCATTCCCATACGGAACCACTGACTTTGTCTTATTGCATAAGCGTACACCAGCTCCGCGCTCAACTGGCCTTCGCCGCTAAACCTCTCTTCCATAACGGTTAATCCATTCGGCAAGGTCCAATAGTAGGCATCAACGTCAGCCGCGCCGGTATAGGCGCGTTGGACATCGAACATCAGAGCGCTGACACGCAAGAGGTACGGCTTTTGCGGACTGATGACAATGCTCGACTCAAAAACCCCATCCGCGTTATCCATGTGGGTGCTGTACCGCGTGCCGTCATCTAACGTAATGGAGGCCATGAATCTCGCGGGTTCGATAGGAGCCTGTTGGCTGTTAAAGCGCATGTAACGGTAAAGCTGTTCTGCGGCGGTGTTTGCCACCGATGCCTGGGTATCCGCCGCGCCAACCTGCTCGACAGATGCGCTGCCCGGCCATAAGCCTTCCTGATACCGGTTCGGCTCATCGTCGCAGTACCACCCCCTCGCCTGGGGTGGTCGGAGTTCCTCGGAATAAGGCAGAACCATGAGGCTGGCTTTTTCGTCATCGGAGAGAGGCGTCGTCTGCCAGGAAAGGCCGTCATCTATAGAGATTTGCTTAAGAATCGTAATCAACACCCTGCACTGCTGGTTGCCATTGGCGTAAAGAGCATCCGTGATGTTCGCCGTAGCGCCAGGAAAGCTGATCTGAAACACAGCGAGGGTTGTGATCACATTGGGAGGGTCGAGCAACTGCAATGTGAGGCCTTGAGTGGCTGGGTTGGCCCTGAGAATAAAGCTGCTCTCGCAGCCACGGCTGTCCGTGATGGTCCAAAGCAATGATTTGTCGTACTTGGAGCGATTTGTCGTGTAAACGGCGCCGGCCATGTACCATGCCGCTCGCAGCATGGAATCGCTGTTGATAAGTGGAACCTCAATATTGCGGAAGAGAAAAATGCCAGGGTCGATTTGCCCCAAAGTCAGGTGGGTCACGTCCTGCCGAATGGCCATCCCCATGAGGAAGACACCCCGGCCTGTTTCGGGGCGGATATGGGGAAGAGCATAGGCATACTCCAGCTTCGCGCTCGTGGCTCCTGCGTTCCTAAATGTTTCTTTTACAATTCCCAATCCATCAGGCAAGGCCCAATAGTAGATGACAACGTTGACGTAATTGGGATTGAATGCGCTCTGGCGATTCAGTGTCAGATCTTGGACGCTCACAGCATGGCAGCTTCGCGGATTGATAGTAACGCTTGAATCAAAAGCTACATTGCCGGTATCCATGCGGGTGCTGTATTGGGTACCGTCATCTAAAGTGACAGAGGCCATGAACTGGGCAGGTTGCTTGTTCGCCTCTCTGCTGTTGAACCGCATGTAGCGGTAGAACTGCTCAGCAGCCGGGTCTGTTTCCGCTTCAGTTGCGGCAGTCGTCGCTGTGGTTTCAGGCGATGACTCTCGCCGCCATAACCCTTGAGCATATTGATTGGACTCAACGTCGCAATACCAGCCCTTCGCCTGCTGGGGTCGCAGCTCTTTGGCATAGGGCAGCACGGTGAGGCTGGATTTTTCATTTTCCGAGAGCGGCGCCGCTTTCCACGAAGAACCGTCGTCCGAGGTCTGCTTGAGAATCCCGATCACCAGCTTGCACTGATGATTGCCATTGGCGTAAAGAGCGTCCGTAGTATTCGCGGCAGAGCCTGGAATACCGATTTGGAACAGTGTCAGCCTCTCCATCACAATCACCTCCCGCGGGATGTTGGTCTTCAGGCTTGAAAATGGCCTACATGATATAAGGACGCATTTCGTCGGCGAAGGCGCCGTTTGTTTCTCCAATGACTCTGGAATTTCCGTTTGTAAGAATGAGCGCGACACGAAGTCGCGCGCTTAGCTGTGGGGCGGCGAGAGGCTGACCTCACCTGACGTACTACCATCAGTCTCTTACCTGAGTGTGTGTCACTGGTAACGCGGGTAGGGTAACGATTCGGCTCCGGAATTCTCTACTTCTCTGATCTTTGATGATCCCAGTTCGAAAACTCCACACGGTCTTGCAAAATTTGCAAGAGATTCCGTCGCGCTCCTCATTCAGAATCATTCGAGGATTCGATCCTCCGCCATCCGACGCGGCGGGCGATACGGTCGCTGTGTTTATCCTTCTTCACAGCGACCGTATGGGTGATGGCTTAACGTAACATTTTTCGATTTTTCTTTCCGAACCCCGAGAAGGCGTCCACCTTCCATCCGTCGTTCTTCAATCTGCTCAGGAGTTAGCTTGCTTGGTTGCCGCATGGGCAATCATTGTAAAGCTCATCACCTGAAGCTCAATAGTTCCTTCCGGTCGAGTTGCTAGAATGAGGAAAAAGGGGGCAACCGCTGATTACTGCGAGTTTATGAAAAAACAAACGGCCCTATACGCCAGCAGCGCGACGAAGGTCAGTAGCAGAGCGCTCACGACGAACGCCATCGGGTCTGCCGCCCTACCACGTTTCATTCACAGCGCAATGCAATCAACGGATCTACTTTCGTTGCCCGTCGCGCCGGAATCCAGCACGCCAGCAAGGCGACGAACGTCAGCAGTAACGCGATTACAGTAAATGTCAACGGGTCAGTTGTGCTCACGCCAAACAGCAGGGTTTTCATTAAGCGCGTCAACGCCAGCGCTCCGCCTAAACCGATGCCGATCCCAATCAACGCCAACCTCATGCCCTGATTGATACTCAGACGTAGCACGTCACGCGGACTGCCGCCGAGCGCCATCCGGATGCCGATTTCATGTGTGCGCTGGTTGACCGCGTAGGACATCACTCCGTAGAGACCTACTATCGCCAGCAGCAACGCCACGACGGCGAAGGCTGCCAGGAGCAGCGCGTAAAAACGCGGCTGCGCGACTGAGCCTGAGAGCAATTCATCCATCGTCTTTACGTCTGAGACCGGAAGATCTTTGTCAATTGCCCAGATTTCGCTCCGCACCGCGCCTGCCAAACTGAGCGGATCGGCGGTTGTGCGGATCAACAGATCGATGCGCCGGTCAGTTTTTTGCGAATAAGGCCAGTAGATCTCCGGTTGAGGTTCGACACCCAGCGCGGCATGTCGCACGTCGTCGATCACGCCAACGATCGTGAGCCACGTCCCCGGTGGGAAACCGTCCGGCCCGATGCGCTTGCCTAGCGGATCTTCGTTCGGCCAAAAGACGCGCGCGGCGGTTTGGTTGATAATTGCTACTCCAGGCGCTCCGGCCGCATCGCCGGCCGTGAAGGCGCGGCCTCGTTGCAACGGGACGCCTAGCGCGCGAAAGTAGTCTGGGTTGACCACGCGATGCGCGGCATAGATGCGCTCATTGGGGTTCGCGGGCGCGTGTCCCTCGATGGCAAAACCGGAGTTGTCGCTGTCACCAGTCATCGGGAGTCTATTGATGGCGCCGACCGCTTCCACACCAGGCAGCCGCTCGATGCGTTGCATGAGCTGTTGGTAAAAGCCTATCTGTTGTTGCTGGGGGCCATAATTGGCGCTCGGCAGGGTGAGCCTAAGCGTCAGCAGCCGTTCCGGTTTGAATCCCGGATCCGTCGCGAGCAAACGAGCGAAGCTCCTAATCATCAGGCCTGCGCCGATCAGCAACACCAGCGACAGGGCGACTTCAGCCACAACCAGCAGTTGGCGCGACCTGCCGCCGGAAACCCCGCCGGACGCGCTGCGTCCGCCTTCTTTCAAAGATTCGTTCAGATCGAGTTTTGAGGCGCTCAAGGCAGGCATCAGTCCGAAGATGACCCCTGTCAACAATGTCAACGCCACGGTGAAGCCGAGCACGTACCAGTTGATCCGGATTTCCGTCGCGCGCGGAATCCTGTCAGGATTGATGGCGATCAGCAGCTTGCAGCCCCAGTAGGCCAGCAACAGTCCAAGCGCGCCGCCCACCGAGGCCAGCATCACACTTTCAGTCAGTAATTGCCGGATCAGCCGCAGGCGTGAAGCCCCGACCGCCAAGCGCACAGCCAGTTCCCTCCGCCTGCCGGAAGCCCTTGCCAGAAGCATGTTGGCGACGTTGGCGCATGCGATCAGCAGAATGAATCCGACCACGCCGAACAACACCCACAACGCTTGTCGGACGCTGCCGGTGACCTGTTGGCGCAGAGTTGTCAGGCTGAACTCCATGCCGGTGTTTGGACCCGGATACTGCTGCTCAAGCCGCCCGGCGATGGCGTTCATTTCCGCCTGGGCCTGCGTCGACGAGACGCCCGGTTTGAGCCGTCCGATCATCTGAAAGTTCCGGCTTCCGACACCGGCTTGGTTGGTAGCCATGGCCAGCGGAACCCACAGATCAGCCTTCGGCATTGCCATCGCCGTCGAGGCAATCGTGACGGTGAAGGGAGGCGGGTATTGAAAGTCGGGCGGCATGACGCCGACGATGGTGTAGGCTTCGCCATTGAGCGTCAGGGATTTTCCAGCGATTCCCGCGTCCGAGCCGAAACGACGCTGCCAGAGTTCATGACTTAATATCGCTACGCGCTGCGCGCCGGGCTTATCCTCTTCGGGCAGAATCGCGCGGCCCACCGCGGGAGAGACGCCGAGCACGGTAAAGAGATTGGCCGAGACGCGCATTCCCAATAGCCGCTCAGGGCCGCCATTAGCCGTTAAATTGAACACGCCATAAGAGGCGGCGCCAACACTTTCAAAGACCTGCGACTGCTCGCGGAGGGCGGCGAAGTTGGGATACGACATCGGGACCAGCCCCCATCCGCGTTTAGTGTATTTTTGCCAGACTATCGCCAGCCGATCGGAGTCCGGATAAGGCAATGGGCGCAGAAGCACCGCATTCACCATACTGAAAATTGCCGTATTCGCGCCGATGCCCAGCGCGAGCGAAAGCACGGCTACAGCGGCAAAGCCAGGATTCTTCCGCAACAGCCGCAGCCCGGATCGTAAGTCCTGCCCGAATCGTTCAAGCCAAACCCAACCCCACATCTCGCGTGTGACTTCTTTGACCAAGCCCACATTGCCGAATTCCCGTAAGGCATTGGCTCGCGCCTGTTCCGGCATTTCACCGCGTTCGAGGCGGTCGCGGATAGCTTCATTGAGATGATTGCGGATTTCGGCGTCCAAGTCTTCTTCCTTGCGTTGCCGCCACCATTTCATGCCTCACTCTCCTTTCCTGCCGGATTGAGGATGCCCGCCATCGCCGACGACAGCCGCTCCCAATTAGAGCGTTCCGCCGCCAATTGCTTTTTCCCCGCCGCCGTCAGGCTATAGGTCTTGACCTTCTGGTTATTTTCCGAAACCGTCCACTCCGATTTGATCCATTTTTTGCGCTCCAGCCGGTGCAGCGCTGGATATAGTGAACCGGCGTCGACTTGCAGCGCCTCGCCGGAGTTAATCCGAATGGCTCGACTGATGCCGTAGCCATGCTGCGCGCCCCATTGCAGCGTTTGGAGGATAAGCAGATCGAGTGTCCCTTGCAGCAACTCGATTCGGTTTTCATAGCGACTCTTCATAGCCGTTTTCCTTTCATGCCAATTATGCAGGCTATAGACATACTATAGCTACGCCTATAGAATGTCTATAGCCTTGAGAGAAAGTTCGAACTTGTGGGCGATGCGGAAATATTATGTTTCTAGCCTTGGAAAACTTTTGGTCCTAATTACACTGGTAAGGCGAGCCGACCAGGTCGAGGATGCCGTTTGCCCGGATTGATTTTTTGGCGATCGCGACGGCCAGTTTCGCTAAGGTTTTAGTTTCACCAAATCCGACACTGACTGGAACGCCAGTCAACGCCCGCACTTGGCGGCGCATTTCGCGCCCGGTTTCAGACAGCGACCGAAGGGAAGACAAGGGAGGCCAGAGATCCATCACTCGGACCAAGGCCTGCAGTATGCGGCCATTGACTACGTGGCGGCGCTTGAACGGCGCAAGGTACAGATCAGTATGGCTGCTGTCGGACACGCCGAAGAGAACGGCTATGCCGAGCGAGTCATCCGCACGATCAAGGAAGAAGAAGTCGCATTGAACGAGTACCAGGACTTGGCCTCCGTGAAGCTACACATCGGACGGTTTATTGACGACGTGTACTGCACGAAGCGGATTCATTCGTCGCTTGGCTATCTGACGCCGGCAGAGTTCGCGGCTCAGTGGTCTAAGCGGTCGTTGTGACTTACACTTTCAAATAACATTTTCGTGTCCAGTTTTACGGGACCATTACAACCCTCCATGGATTCGTTTTGTTGAACTCATCGTCTCAGCCAAAGGGCTCGGCCTCCTTCGTTATCAGTCTGGGTTACATCGCTATCGATCCCGATACCATTGACCGGCTCCTGGACCAGAGTTTGAACCATTTGATATCCGCGCACAGGCAGGGCGGGCACTTCACTGCAGGACTGCCAATAGTGTTGAAAGGCCAAGTCGGAATAAAGTTGATCGCCGGTCAACATGGCATTTCCTCCGACATAGAGTCCGGGTACATAACCCAGCGCGGAAACGGCGTTAAACCATGAGTTACAGTAATCAATGACCTGCTGGGCAGTAACTGAATTGTTTACACCCTCCAGATCACACCACACGTTGACGCCCGGAGGAAACCCCACAGCCAGCGCATTGGCGCCGGCGTTGGCGCCGTCCTGTTGGCCTAAGTCGCCAGTCGGATACCAGCCAGGACTTCTTACGTGCTGTA
>Ga0154003_1000521_pt1 | contig 12148 bp, 10 predicted proteins | sample TSFL087MetaG_FD_104679 | JGI IMG/M metagenome (GOLD analysis project Ga0154003, IMG submission 104679) | Attine ant fungus gardens microbial communities from Florida, USA - TSFL087 MetaG | ecosystem: Host-associated > Fungi > Mycelium > Unclassified | place: USA: Florida, Lake Talquin State...
CGGGTAGAATCATTGAACCGCCCATGGGGCGATATGTTACGTTCAGTTGACCAAGTCCTCTGCTGTGCTCGATCCAGTGACTCTGGGAGAGACTGGGAAGATGTGAGATCGAAAAACAGATGTGCACAGAGAACTATTGGCATACATTCCTAGGAGCCATGAGTTGGCCCCGGTGTTGTGACCAAGGGATATTTGCAGTTTGATTTGCCAACGTAGATAAATTTCGTGGGAAAGACTATGAAGGTGTCAGGGCAGGCCGGACAAAAAAGTGCTACCTGCTTACATCTGCCTTATCAGCTCTGTAAAATCGGTCGTCTACCTGCGCATAGTGGTTTTCGCTAGGTGGTGGCTGAAACCGCGTTCAACTCAAGACGCCGGGTACCAGTAAAATAGAGCATACTCACCCTAGGATTGACCTCCTGCTGATAGAGCCTAGGGTATTCCTTATCATGGCTTCTCACTTGAGGAACATCAGTGGCCGGAAACGATGGCCTATCGTTCTTGGGAATTGATGTATTGGCAACGGCATCGACCCCAGAATAGATCTTTCGTACACCAATTGGTATACTATTTGCGCTTGATACTGGAGCTTGACGTCCTCGAAGTTCACGGGTAGCCTGTTCTTTTCAGTTACTAATTCAAATAAGATGCAGAGGAAAACAACATACCAGTCGGTCTGGACGAACTTGAGGCTTATCCGTCCTCCTTTCTTGCCAAGCGACTGGCGGCGTGGGTCCTGGGCGAGGGTCACTGTCTTGTCGAGACTCAGACCTGGAAAAATGGGGAGGTGATGGCCGATCACGATATCTGATGACTGGTTGAGGAAGGCCAGCGGGAAGACTAGTACTGAGTGGTCCCGGGACGACATAGGTCGAATCTTGATGCATTGCGCGAGGCTTCGAGGGAGGGTCGCGTTCCTGATCTTGATAAGCCAAACGGCTATCATGGACAGGAGGTAGCGTTTCTACAGCTACCCCATAATTTCTATCCTGGTTCATCAAATTATCCCCTCGCTGCCATACTCTCGGCCGATCTTGTTCATACCCTCGATCATAACCCGATGCTGAATCACGAAAGCCAGATGAAGGCTGATTGTATCCGTCTTCGCGCAAGTCTTCTCGCCCAGGATAGGTGCGATGCACTTCATATTGCTGGAGAGGACCGTCAATCTGTCTGTCTGTCTTTTTCCAGCCATGGAAGGTGACCGGTGGTGGCTGAGATGGGGGAAGATCTCTTGGGCGCTGATTGGAAATTTCAATGTGACCAGGTCTTACTCTTCCAGCTTCCCTAAACTCCTCGTCTTGAGGAGGCAATGGCTGTCGCTTGCGCACTATGGATACTTTTGTTAAAAGATCATAACACAGATAAGCATCACTGCTTACAGGGCGCTGGGGTCGAATTCTCACTCCTCGCGGGCGATCTTCGTCCTCGTTCACTATGAGGTGGGTACGTCAAAGGAGGTTCTGGAGCTCGAGCCTGCATTGGAGAAATATGAGGATTCGAACGCCTTTCAAGCTGAGCCTCTGTTAAATGCGAGAAGTTAGCCGAAGAGTCAACAGGAGCTGTAACAGGCTTTGCTGGCAAACAATTCGCCTTCTCTGTTTCGGGACCAAATCTCGAGGAACGGTCTCTCCGATTCTGGACGGGAGGATTGGGTTCAGAAGAGCGGGAAGACCGTTCCGATGAAACAGCCCTTTCGACCTTTGTTTGATAAATGATGACAGACTCTTGTTCAGATGCGGGCAGGGATGGGAGGGGTCCTGTTAAATACGAAGAGAAAATAGGTTCAGAACCGGATGCAGAATTGACGAAGAGGATCTGGAAGAATGGATGTCCTGGGCGCGAAAACCCCGATGAAATGTCCCAGAGTGAGCAGCGCGAAGCATGCCAGGCAATGTGGAGGGAATATTGCCCCAGGTATGACGACACAGGTATCGGTGCCGTAAATACGAAGGAAAAGGGGTAATAACGTACTTGGAGTGGAATTTGTTGTGTTGGTATGATCAGACGGATATGTACGATTGTTGTCGTGACCCTTGCTGCTAGCTTCCTTAGGCTGTATGACATGGGGTGCCTCTTCAGCTTGGGTATCTCTTGCACGGTCATCTTTAGGCTGGTTTTGGGCGCGATTCATTTGCCGTCGCATGCTTCTCGAAAGATGTTGAGTGGTAGATGGTGGTGACGAAGGGCGATTATCGTTCTTCGGCGCGTCAGAGGCGGTGTTTTCTTTTTCTTTTTGCGGTCCATTGAGTTTATTGCCGCGACGCTGGTTACTATGAACGCGATCCCTGCCTTGAGGAGAAAGTGATCTTGAACGATCACGTCCTCTCTCGGGAGAACGTCCAGTTGTACCTGAATGATGACGAGTTTGACGACCATCAGAGTCACCATTACCCTCGTGTCGTCTCGCAGAATTCAAGTTGTGTCTATTATCAGGTCGATAATGACGATCATCGTGGGAAAGAGCCACAGGGACATCTGTGGCACTTGGACCAGAGGTAGACTAGTCAAATCGTCAGGAGCGAGAAGTTGCTCCAAGGGGGTAAACCGGACTTACAGGACGATCCCAAGTTGAGACCTTGTACCGTAAGTCATAGTAGTAGAATTCATTGGGTCTATCACGGGAAAAACGTATCTCCCACTGAGGTGGAAGAGGTCCGATATGATCATACCGACTCCCGTCCTTGAGCTCATGGCCCGAGGTGTCGACCTTTTTGGGCCTCGATGCCATTGCTGTTGCTTCTACGATTGTAGGGTCGGACGGAGGAACATAAGGAATACTGGCCGTGACAGGCTTTGGAGGCAGGGCATGGGTCAATCTGATAGGAATTGTTAACTTGTGACTGGGCTGGTTGGAAGGAGTCGGCGGGGGTTTGTTGTGCTCTGTTGCAGGCGGTTCGGGATTCTGGTCTGTGGTTTGAGCCGAGGGAGGTTCCTCGGGCAGCAAAGATAGTGAGCGGGTAGAAGCCACCTGAGGAGTGGCGCTAGGGAGAACTGGGTCCTCAAGGGTCAATCTTTCATCCTCGTCTCCGAGAGAAACAACATCATCTGTGATATATTGGAGTCAAGAGCCGACTAGGGTAAAGGCTATGAGCTGAAGAATACCTTCATTACCCCAGTCCAGAATCTCGTTATCTTCTTCAGCCATGTTGGTTGTGGCAAATGTATGAGTGCCCGTCAGGGATTGTAACCTCATCATTTGGGACTCCGCCCAAATCATTCAAACTCAGGCCGGGCAAGTAGATCGTCCTGCGTCTAATTCTGTTATTTTCTAGGCTGGCTTTTCGACGGATAAGGGCACCAGATGCGATGATTCTACCGACAAGCTCGACCTACTCTCCTGAAGAGGGCGGCTTGTCCAACCGCTCAGCCGCAGGGTTCAGTATACCCGTTATATTCAGGAGGATACATCGGCTTCAGCAAATGGTAAGGGGACTTTCTTCATGATATGGACTCTGTTGAGTTTCACAGGATTTTGAACTGGCTGCCTGGCAGCTCACATATCTCTGTCTGGCGCCCCGGCGCGTGTGAGTCTGCCATTTCTGACCCGGGTGTATATTGACCCTGTTCAGGTACCGCAATGTCTACTTCCATAAGCGTACGGATTGTACCCCAATCATGAGCATCCAAAAACTCACAATGTCGACTAGAAACGAAGAACACGTGGGCCAGAGATGACCCAGCTATTCTGGTCCTTATTGCTGCATGTCTTACCGGTACGCCACAAGTTTTGTGCTCGTCAAGTCCTATCACGAGCTATTCCAGTTGCTGCCCTTGCATGGGGGATTGTGTACAGAGTCGGCCTGTGGGCAACTCTCAGCCTTGTTTTGTTCATGATTCTACGAGATTTCTTGTTGTCTGGAATCATCGTTGCAACAGTCCTATGGTGAGCTCGATATCCAATCTCATGTCCATAGAATCTGGATTTCGCAAGGTTCATCTCCAACCGGATGCTTTTGTCCCCACCCTCGCATTCGACACCAGCAGACTCGTTCGTGGAGTATGCCTATGTATTTGATGTCCACACAAACGCATTCTTTCCTTTATACCTTACACTTTACCTTGCACAACTTTTCCTGCTTCCCATCATCCTGAAGGACAACTGGATCTGTCTTTGGCTCGGCAATACCTTGTATCTGGCTGGGTAGGTTTCAGCCCACGGTCTGGTGCATGATTGTTGACATGATCGCTGCAGATTTGCCCAGTACACATATGGTGTCTACCTTGGTCTCAGCGGTAAGTCAAGCAGCATCGGCAGATATCAATATTAATGGGACCACAGCTCTGCCTTTCTTGGTGCGTTCTGAGCTCCTTCTGTCGCCTCTTCTGCCGCTGTTCACTGCGTACATACTGTCGTTGCTTGGGTTTAACGTAGCGAAGCATGTGCTTTTTGCGTACTTTGGCCGGTAGATTACAATATATATATGTTGGCATATTTGTGCTGTCAAGCAGCTGATCAAGTCGTCACGTTTCCACTCACATCGCCATAGAGCCTCCTCTACGATCTCCCCGTGCATTGTGTATCTCCTCGCACGAGCCAAGCCATGAGCACCCATCTTGAGAAGGCCATCGAACAGATCCAAGACAGGAATACACACACAGATATCGACTTTACACAGCATACGCTCGACGACGGCAGTGTCATCAGTACTCAAGAGCGAGTTATCAAGGATGTACGATGACCACACTTCCTTTTCCCAGTAATAACCTCTTTATCGTCCGGCGACTTGTAGGTTCAGGCCCCAGCCATGTTCAAGCCCTCACCGGAACAGTTTTTCGCCAATCGCGGGCAAGACCGCACAAAACCGGACATTGCATTTCTCAAAAACCACTTTTATCGAGAAGGACGGTTGACAGAGGAGCAGGCTTTGTGGATCTTGGAGCAGGGGACCGAGCTCTTGCGGAAAGAGCCCAACGTCCTTCAAGTCGATGCACCCATCACTGGTATGTATCTTACTATATTTCAATCTGCACCGAGCTAAACTAGCACCTTCGTGACGGCCTGGCTAGTATGCGGCGACATACACGGTCAATATGTCAGTTCTCAGGGATCTTTGTTATCATACCGATCCTGATCCTGATATCCTGATTCCAGTACGACCTAATGAAACTGTTCGAAGTCGGTGGTAGTCCCGCAGATACTAGGTATCTCTTCCTGGGAGATTATGTCGACAGAGGCTACTTCAGTATTGAAGTGAGCGCAACTTTGCTTGTCCAGCCTGACAGATATCTTACGACATGGCGTTTGTCAGTGTGTCCTCTACCTCTGGTCCCTCAAAATATGGTACCCCGAAACATTGTTTCTCCTCCGTGGAAATCACGAATGTCGTCATTTGACAGATTACTTTACCTTCAAACTTGAATGTGAGTCTTGTGGTTCAGCACGACAAGCTGATCCCCATGCTCCACAGGTAAGCACAAGTACACTGAACGCGTATACGACGCATGTATGGAGTCTTTTTGTGCCCTGCCGCTGGCAGCTATCATGAATAAGCAGTTTCTCTGCATACACGGTGGCTTGTCGCCGGAACTGAATACTCTGGATGACATTCGTACAGTACGTATCCCTTGACCTTGTTGAATAAGCTATTTTTTCATTTTCCTTAGATTGATCGGTTCCGTGAACCACCCACGCATGGCATAATGTGCGATATCCTCTGGTCTGATCCTATGGAAGATTTTGGTTCGGAGAAAACCTCTGAAAACTTTGTACATAATCACGTCCGTGGTTGTTCGTTTTTCTTCACGTAAGTGTTTCGTTGAATTTTGCTTGTTTTTCCTGATTTTCTACTCCTAGCTATCAGGCCGCATGCCAGTTCCTTGAGCGAAATAACCTGTTATCTATCATTCGTGCACATGAGGCTCAAGATGCGGGGTATGTACGAGGGTCTCACCGTTGATATGTAGTCTGAAAGTGAGACCAGGTATCGCATGTACCGCAAGACGAAAACAACTGGTTTCCCCTCCGTGATGACCATCTTTTCCGCGCCAAATTACCTCGACGTATACAATAACAAGGCCGCTGTCCTCAAGTATGAAAGTAATGTCATGAACATCAGACAATTTAATTGCACTCCCCATCCCTATTGGCTACCGAACTTTATGGATGTCTTCACATGGTCCCTACCCTTCGTTGGTGAAAAGAGTACGTTCACAATTTACTTCAAACGTCGCCGTTTAGTAGCCAACTACAATAGTCACCGACATGCTTGTCGCTGTCCTCAACACGTGTACTAAGGAAGAGCTGGAAGAAAGTGACGAGGAACTTGCTCTGATTTCACACCAAGTCGCTCCAGAAGACTCAGCCGAACGGAGAAAGGTCATTAAAAATAAGATTATGGCCGTTGGTCGCATGGCAAGGGTGTTTGCTCTTCTTCGGTATGTACCACTTTGCCTTCTACCGTATCCCCAACACTGACCAGTCAATCATAGAGAGGAATCAGAAAAGGTCTCAGAACTCAAGAATGCCTCCGCTTCAGGGAAACTACCCTATGGTACTTTGGCATCCGGAATGGAAGGTCTAAAAGAAGCCATTCAAGGCTTCGACGACGCGTGAGTATTTCTGATGTTCCATGTCAAGTATAGCTCTCATATCAGAATAGTCGTAAATCTGATATCGAAAATGAGCGTCTTCCACCTGAGCTCTTTGATGCTGATTCGGAGGAGGGTAAAGCTCTAGTATCGTCTCTGCCGACAACGCCCTCAGAGGCGACGATAGAAGATTATCCTGGCGTCAATGCTAATGGGGTAAATGCAGGGCTTGAGAGTGTCATACCCGGCCCCACTGCCATCAACACCATATCGTTACCGAAATCTCCGCCTCCACCATCACCATATTCTCCGACTAGTCCGACTGGGGTTGGGATCAGAAGGGGTCATTCGAGAACGGCTAGCTTGGGAACTACCATGACGAGTCCGAGTACACGAAGACGGAGTTGGGAAGACACGAGGTCGCTTATTCAGGGTGCATTGGAGGGACAAGATAGAGTTCCGGAGGAAGATCAAATAGACGGACTTGCAGATCGATTGGCAGGATCAAGTGTTGGCATTTCGGGAACTCAGGGTGCAGATGCTCCTGGATTCTCGAACGGATTTTCCCATTGAGAGTTGTTGATGGGGTTAAGTGGGCGTTTGACGTTTTTGTGTTTTTTTTCGGAACTCCCCCAAGCGTCACCTTTTTTTTTTCTCTCTTTTTTTCTCTCGCTGCTTTTCCCTCTCTCTCTCTCTCTCTCTCCCCCTCTGACATTCTCTCTCTCGCTCCTTTCTCTCTCAATTTCGTCTTGTTTTTTTTTTTGTGATCATTATCTTCTTATGTTCTGAGTTATCATTACGTCTAATGTGATTTGTTTTCATCTCTGTTGTCGGTTTGGAACGTGATCGGTTTGACGATTGTGTTTTCGTGTGTTGTTGCTGAAGTGTGCCCTGCGAAGAAGAAAAAAATTGACTGGGAGGTGATTTGTTTTTGTGGAGAGAAATTAGAGTTGGATTGGTACTTGGGCGTTTCGTATAAGTGATAAAACGGTCGAATGCTTCTTGTCGGAATAGGTGATAGCAATGCAGATTCGGAAAGGTGAGTATCGGTTTGATATTAGAAGCCAGATGTCAGGAGAGAGAGAGTTATCTTGTTGTTGTAGCAACAAAGCAGAAGGTCAAAACGCTTTTAGAAGAAGCAGTCATATCGAAGAGGACATGTTGTCGATTCCTTTCAGTGTGGAGTTCACCGGTCCCCGTGGGTTAAAAAAATTGTGGCCGAGAAAAATTTGGGCATGTAAGATTGGTTGCTTGTGGACAAAATGTTCCTTTCTAGTTGAATGCCTCTTCGTTGGGTTATCGACAAGAGGGATTTATGTAGGTTAGACGATGGCTTGATGCATTTGTCCGGCGTGATTGCATTCCGAACATCTTCTTACCTTTGTGTGAGGCAAAGTTGTATTGAGTAACTCAGTAGATTTTTTGGGATGTAAGACGCAATGGCTGGGAGGTTTGGGTACACAGAGTATCCCCGATTATATACCATGCCCCCCATGTCAATGTATCAAACTAATAATAATAATATGCGAACAATGAAAATAAGAATGAGACATGGAGGCACTCAACTATGACTTCCATAAACGGTACTGATCTAGCACATGGATCCACAGCTTCAAAGGTAGGAATCTTTTATTTAGAGAGACAGCTAACGTTTTGTTCAACTATTCGATAGGTCGTTTTCTGGGCGAGCCGAATCAGAGACTTGTGTTTATGATGGGATTGTGTGCGAACAGCCCGGAATTTCGAGACTAGTGTACAGGCTGGTAAAAAAAAAGTTCAAGATGTTGATTTTTTATATAAAAAAATAGGTTTTGGACTGAGTGTAAAGAATGGCTGTTGCTCTATACCATCCATCTTTGTGAAGCAAATCTTGAACATGGGTTCTTCTTTTGTGCGGGATCAAGCAACGAGGAGGTGGAGGGTGCTCTTCATACACTCGAGCGGGCAGGCGGCGTATGCTGCAAATTGTTGTTCAGCACAAGTCAGCAAATGCCACATGGAATGCCTTTGATTAGTCAGGGATATTGTATCTGCCAATGGAGTGGGAACCAGCAATAGGGAGACGCATGATCTTTTTTCTTCCCTCCTTCATCAGTGGGCACCGTGATCCTGGATGGTTGAGGCTTATAGAAGTCTGGGTTCGTGTGTATGGTATTCATAATTGAATATCGAGCGTTGCACTAAAAATAAGTTGTGTGTTTCATCTCCTATTGTTCAAATGTTTCATCTTCTGATATCAGATGGAAATTAATAGAAGTGGTTGAGACGAGACTCGTTGTGCATGTTGCGCGTTTGCAACGAGTTTTTGCTCTTCCCCCCTCTTTTGCCATATTCAAACTCAACAATCAATATAATCCAATTATTGTTTATTACAAACGGCCGACTTATTTATACCAGCATGCATTCATTATGAATCAGGTCACGGCATTCACTTCTACACAGGAGTGGAACGGAATCTAGTTCACGAAGGGAGCAGAGATTCAGAGCCGAGGTTTTGTGTTGAGATTACTGAAGGCGTGCTCGGACCTTTCCGAACATTGGCTTCCTGTCTATTCTCAGCTTGGAGGAATAGCCGCCGAGCACCTTGTGGAGGAAATATTGTAATCATTTTGACGGCGCCTGATAAAAACGCAGTCACGACTATTGCTGTTGCAGACATTCGTCGTAAACTCTAGCACCCATTGCGTGAGATGAGATATCGTTCTTTAAGTGCCCTTTCATCAATGATCTCGATTACACCACGACTCACAGCCCTAGAAATGAACAGAGCTAACAGAGCGTTCCTCGTGTGCACCCAAAACCTAATTAGGCAGAGCCGTAATGCAAACTTAGGATGATGGCCTCAATTTTTTCATATTGTGATTCAAAAACCACCGGGCATGTAGGAGCCACTGCTCTGAAACCTCTGGAAAAGATGACTAAATTCGACGGACTTACTTCCGCCGTGCCGGTATGAATACCATCCTACATCTCTATAGAACCATTAATGCCTCCAAGGGTCCCTTGTTCCGACCGACTTGTTTGGCTTCCGGGGAACCCCGCTCAGAGAACTGCTTGTGGGCCTAAGTCTCAAGTTTTCTCCCCAAGGCGTTCTCATGATCCACAGACTCGTTCCAATATTACCGATTTATCAACAGCGGGCGCAATCCCAGGGAGAGGCCATGTAAGGAACCAACGACGTGGCGGGCACGTTGCCCAATGATACTAATGTTCAACCAGCTAGAATTCAACGAAAGTTTTCCGTCGCCTCATCAGCCATGACTTCAGTACGGCTCAGCTAAGAGGACATGAAGGAGAGGAGGAGGGTGAGAGCCGAACAGTGGCAAACTTGGTAGCTGGAGCGAGTATATGTTCTAGCCACGAACGTCTCGTGTCATATAGTGATTCTTTCGGCGAAATGTTGAGAAGCTTTGTAGCTCTTTGTAGGCATCTTGCTTCCGTGCGGCCATAGGAGGTCGTCTGGAGGTCCGGTGTGGAGTCCATGATTCTATTTGACGATTCACGCGGACCGACCGCTTATATAGGTTTGATCACGAATAGTGATATCGATATCGACTGATCATTCCTCGTGATAGACCAACAGCCCCACCTACGCCAATTAGCCTCATGACTCGATACGCTGAAGGACAGGAACGAAGCGTCAGATATGTGCTTCAGGAAGATAGTCAACAGGCAATACGTTGTCATTTCTTGTTCGTATGGCGTTATATTGAAATTTCAATCCCCTGGGATAACAGGCTTCGCTTTCTGAGCAGATGACCAGATAACCTTCCATATCACCTAAAAGAGACAGTAGTACAGCTGACTAAAAGCACTAGATGCTTTCAGAACCCACCAGCGTCATAAACATGTGCTGAGCTTATTTAAGCCTCCGTCACGCCGTATGTATTTGCAGTCAGTCGACGTCCTTATTTGTCAGATACTCTGCTTCCGCCGTAAGATTACGTTCCACTGAACAGTTGACTTCAGTGAGCCCAAGTAATCAGTCTTGAGATGCCATCGGATTAGTACACCAGTTTCTGGATGTCAGGGTTGGATGAGAATCCCTGGACATGAATCCGGATCACATTGACAGCTGTCTTAGCATTACAACACACAGTCCACACAGTCCAAGTCACTATTCGTCAGCAAATCAAAACCTCTGACCCAACTTGACCTCATCCCGTCATTGTGCATGTCTCATGAAAATTCGGACTCGGACATTGTTGCTTACATTCCATATTTCCTCCTGACGGCACTCCACGCAGGCCCTGCCATGTGGTTTCGGGAGACGAAATAATTCATGTCCTGTTCAGGTATTCGATTGATGTCTACACGATTCCAGTAACGAGAAAGAATGAAGATGATATCGTGAGCATCCCGCTCGGCGCCTCGGCTGATGGAAGAATCATTGGCGTGAGACTTGGATAGAATCTGTATTCTTGACACCTACATCATCCATGAGTTCAGTTTTGCCCGAAGGAATTCCGAGACATTAAGAAAAGGGACATTTTGTAATTTCATAGTATTTGTGTCATCAAGGTGGCGGGGACCAGTTTCACCAGCTGGTAGTATTTCAATCTAGCAAGAAATCGTAGGCACACTTGATGATCTTCTTTTGATGTGCTCACCTCTATTGGTGGAATGAAGGCTCGATACGTGACATGAAGGCTTGAAAATAAAATGAGCATGTGAGACACCACAGTTCAATAGAACACGAACCGATTTGACCACGGTGAGTGGGTACTCGACCAGTCTTCTTCTCCTGAGATGGCATCCCTGATGCGTCTGAAAGGATGGGGGAGATTTTGCCCACCCTCAACAACACAGAAAATTTCCTGTCGATGAAGACCATTCTTGTTTCAAAGAGTCTGACAGGTTCACAAGAAGATCTCACATCACTATGCGTGGTGCTAGCAAGCACAGCTGAAAACACGCTGCCATAGAATGCATGCTGTATCCTACTCTCTTGGAGCAACCGGGAGAGAACAGCGGCAGAGTCGAGGAGTCGCTTTGTCTCGAGCATTTCAGAAGAGAAGAGAAAGAGGTGAGAAAGTCCCAACTGAAGGCATGTTATGATAAAAAGAAGCCGCCACAGTTAAAGCAATGCCGGTGGGCGATCGTCAGATATGTAATGACCTGACAAGAGGGAATCAGCAGGCTTGATCGCTCCCTGCATCGTTTCCGAACACGGGTAAGCCCGATCAGCTCAAAACTAAATCTACCACGTTGATGCAACGTTTCCTCGTTTGTACCAGGAATTCAGATGGTCCTTTGGCATACTTGAAGGGTGGTCCCATACATCAAGGTGTAAAGCAGTGCTAGCCTCTATTTGGTAAGGTTTTTCCGAAGTCTTGGATTGTGTGTCCACTATGAATCTCAGTGGAAGCAGATTGTCATGAGTCCATAATTCCAGACCTCAGGAGAATCGTAGATACACAATAACATGAGATTTGTGATGTTGAGTGACATAGTGACATCATCACGGGACGCAGGGCAAGCCGAGGTTCGAAGCCAAGATTTCTCCAGTTATTTGAAGTTGCCCATCGTCTTCTCGTGTCCTGGGCGCATGCAGGGAGCTTTCTTTACGGCCCCAAGAAAAAATGTAGTGGGAATGTGCTTAAAATCCACCAGCTCA
>Ga0154003_1000523_pt1 | contig 12144 bp, 2 predicted proteins | sample TSFL087MetaG_FD_104679 | JGI IMG/M metagenome (GOLD analysis project Ga0154003, IMG submission 104679) | Attine ant fungus gardens microbial communities from Florida, USA - TSFL087 MetaG | ecosystem: Host-associated > Fungi > Mycelium > Unclassified | place: USA: Florida, Lake Talquin State...
AGGATACTTCGGGTCGAGCGGCAGGTAAGCGCCTCCGGCCTTCAGCACACCGAGCGCCCCGACGACCATCTCCAGACTTTGCGGCAGGCATATGCCGACGATCACGTCAGGCCCGACGCCCTTGCGGCGCAGGTAATGCGCCAACTGGGTGGATCTCCGGTTCAACTCTTCGAAAGTGAGGAACTCATTTTTAAAGACGACGGCGACTCGATCAGGCGTCTTCTCAGCTTGCTCCTCGATCAGATCGTGCAGGAGCTTGTTTTCTTCGTATTCGGCCGCCGTATCGTTCCACTCAACTAACAACTGCCGCTTTTCTTCATCGGTCAAAATATCTATGTCCGCTATCTCCAGTCTTGGATCCTTTATTACAGACCGCAATAACCTCTTATAACTTCCAATCCAGCGCTCAATCGTGCGGATGTCAAATAAGTCAGTGTTAAATATCCACTCAGCGTCAAGTCCCTCATCCGTATCAGCGATGTCCAGGGAGAGATCGAACTTGACAGAGCGACTAGGACTTTTTAGCGCCTTGATTTTCGGTCCTGGAACCCCAGATTTAGTGATCTTTTTATCCAGGTTAAAGGTTACCGAAACAAGAGTCGGCCGACTCGGATCGCGTGGTATATTGAGCTTCTTGATCAACCTACCTAAAGGATAATTTCGATGTTCATAAGCATCCGCCAAAACCCTTTTAACTGATGTCAGGTACTGTGCGAAGCTCGAGGTATCGACCGCCTGGCTTCGGAAGGGAAGAAAATTGACGCAATAGCCGACAAGTGGCCTGCCATCTGCCAACGGCTGCCCCGCCGACGGTATTCCAATCACCAGGTCGTTCTGTCCCGATAACCGATGCAGCAATGCGCTGAAGCCTGCCAGCAGCAGAGTGAAAAGCGTACAACCTTGGCGCCTGGCCAGACTCTTCAGCTCATCATATTCGGATGGACCAAGTGTCATATTTACCCTAGCGCCGTTGTAGGTCCGTATCGGTGGTCTCATTCTCTCGACCGGTAATTCCAACGGTCCGGCCGAATTGGCGAGTTGCTTGAGCCAGTAAGCTTCATCGCCGGCGATTTCAGAGTCTTTTTGCGTATCCTGTTGCAACCTGACGTACTCGCTAAATTGCATTGGATCTGGCAGCTGGCAGGGAATTCCTAACGAGTGAGCCCGATAGAGGGTAAATAACTCTTCTAACAAAGTACCGTTAGACAAACCGTCAGTAATAATGTGGTGAATCGTGAGAACGAAAAGGTGAGATTTCTCTCCCAGCCTGGCCACTCGAATGCGAATCAGCGGCCCAGCCTCGAGATCAAATACTTGATCAACCTCCCTCTCCAGCCATTGTCTCACCTCGGCCTCCTGCAGACCGTCGTCAAATCGCGAGAAATCGATCAGTGGGACGTCAATCGCGATATTGGAGTGAGCCAGCTGATAATCGCCTGCGGAACTGAAGGTGGTCCGCAACGCCTCATGGCGGCCGACGACCTGCTGGACAGCTCTGTACATGGCCGGCAAATCGAATGGACCGCGGATCGGCAGGATGAAGGATTCATTAAAGGCGCGGGACGCGTCGTCCCCCATTTGCGTCGACAGCCATAAGTCCTTTTGCGCATCAGTAAGCGGAATTTTTAAACCGCCCGCCGGGCTATCCGCCATATCGACAGATTTGGCTGATTTATCTGGTTTACCGTCGCGCCGTTCTACGCTACCGTTTGTGCGCGATGATTCAGGAGGCAGCAGTTCCGCCGCTCGCATTTCCGCGACTGTCTCAATGACTGCTTTGACCACATGGTCGATATCGGCTTCCGTATGCGCTGTCGACAGCAAACAGCTGCGTGTTTCACTAACGTAGACCCCCTTGTCGAGAAGGTGGAAATAGAATAAATCGGGGTACTTGACAGCAGGGCCAAAGAAGAAACGAAAAAGTGACCCAAAACGAATGACGCGAATAGGCATCCGCCTCTCTTTGAAATGCGCGTTCAAAGCGTCAGTAAGCCGGGCTGTCATACTATCTAATCGCTCGTAGAGATGTGGAGAGTTGTCTTTTAAGTAATTGAGCACAGCCCATACGGAAGCCATAGTGAATGGGTGTTTGAAGTAGGTTCCCACAGAGAAGGTTGTTTCCGCTTGCGGATATGATGAATCGCCATAGTTCCACATTCCGCCATCGATCGAATTCAAATAGTCGGCTTTGCCGGCAACCACGCCGACCGTCATACCGCCCCCGATCGCCTTACCATAGGTCACAAGATCTGCCTTTACGCCAAACAACGCCTGGGCGCCGCCTATGTGGAAGCGGAAGCCAGTAGCGACCTCGTCAAAGATGAGGGCGGCGCCTGCTCGTTCAGTTATAGTTCTTAATTCCCGCAGAAATTCTTCCGGCCGTACACCTGGCATTCGGCTCGGCTTAGGCTCGAGCAAAACCGCTGCCATGGTATGGGCGTGCGCCCTTAAGACCTCCAGTGATTCCTGATCACCAAATTTCACCATGATGACATTGTCGATCATGTGCTGAGGGACGCCCGGCGCCAGGGGCGCGGCATTATAACCGTTGCCTGCTGATCGGTCCGGCCTCACTAGGACGCCATCAAAGGTCCCATGATAACAACCTTCGAACAGCGCAATCTTCGTGCGCCCTGTGACCAGGCGAGCCAGACGTAGAGCGATCATCACGGCTTCGGTTCCCGAATTACAAAAGGCCACGCGTTCTACACCTGTTAGCTCACAAATCAGCGCCGCCGACTTACGCGCCAGAATCGACTCTGTGCCGAGTTGTATGCCTCGCTTGATCTGTTCTTGGACGGCCTCGACGACGAAAGGGGGCGAGTGACCGAACAGCAATGCGCCGAATCCCATCGTGAGGTCTACATATTCATTACCGTCCACATCCCATATTCTCGAGCCTGCGGCTCGCTCGACGACCAGCGGATACTGCATCTCCTTCCATAAAAGATTAAATTTGGTTGTGGCCCTGTCGTCAGCCAGAAAGGGGCGATAGTCCTGCGCGATATGTTTAGACCGCTCGGTGCGTTTGCTAAGTCGCGCAACCAGCTCGTTCACATGCGCTTGTTGTTGCGGGCTCAGCTTCGAGGCGGATGGTTTGATCGACTCGTAGAAGGCAATTGGGTTGGAACCTAACTCGCCGTTTGAAAAGTTTTCATTATGTCGCCTATCAGGCTGAGGCGACGCGGGGCGCGCAGGCGCGACTTGGTCGAACTTCGGAGCGACGCGAGGAGCGCCGGAAGTCATCGCCTTGTTGCTCGACTTACTTTGGCGCAGCGCCTCTATCTGTTGAGCCATAATCTGGAGCTGTTGTGTCAAGATTCGTTCGATAGGCGAACCTGGCGGCGGGAGTTTTTCTTCGACCACGAAAGTTCCATTTAAGTCACTGGTCGCGTCGGGTGGTAAGGCCGGCGCCGGCAGCGGATCGGATAATGACCCGTTGCCGCCGAAGTGCGGTTCCTGCGACTGCGCCTGCGTCATCTCAGCAGGCGGCATTTGATGATCGATATAGGCAGCGAGAGCATTAATCGTCGAATACTCTTCAAGCATCATCCTGAAGGGGACTTTGATTCCAAACTTGCTTGAAATCGCCTGGCTGGCTTGAAGAAGGAGAAGCGAATCGGCCCCCGTCTCAAGGAAATGGGTGGCGCCGCTTATCTGATCTGATTCCACACCAAGCAATTCAGCAAATGTGGTCGTCAGCATAACCCCGATCTCAGCTTGCCGCCTCGAGCCAGGAGCTTTCATTATTCGGAGCTCACTCATATTTTCCTCCATATTGTTATCGGAAGTTTGCGCAGCCGCGTCGCGCAAAGCTCTCGCTTGTGCAAGGTAATGTTAGTCTGATCAGGCGATAATATTCGCCGGTGTCTAGATCCGCTCTATATGCTGGGCGCGCGAAGATCTGTATTTAGGCGAAGAGTCAGTGCCTCGAGCGGTAGAGAGAGACCGTTAGCGAAGGCTCAGCTCGCAACGTTCGCGGTACTGATCCAGTCGGCGCCTTGCGAAACCAAGATTTTGGCGCGCCGGCCATATAGATCGATTCCAACCCGCAGTGTTCACCTAGTTTTGACGTGAGATTTAAAGGTCGATCGAGTTGTTTTTGAGAGCATCACGTACATCCCTTCGACATGGTCTTCGCCGTATTCTTCAAAGGAATGAACGCGCATTCCAACCTTCTGCCCAATCGCTTCGATTTCATCCAGCGGGTAATATCTTCTCCAGGTTTTGAAGGCGACTTCCGCGCACACACGACCGCCTTGCGCCTCCAGACTCGTGTGGTACCGCTCTTCTATCCTCAACTTGGGGTCGAAGAATCGCCGGTCATAGAGTTCGTATACAGATCCATTGTTGACTACACGCTCCCTCAATCCGTACGCGCCATTGTCGTTTCGCCTCAAAGCGAACGGGATGTATAGATCGAGGAAGACTCGGCCCTCAGGGCGCAGAGCAGAGGCGCATGCGCTCAAGTGTTTCTCAAAGCACGGCGCATCCAGGATATAGTTGGCCGTGTTGAAGCTATATAGGATGAGATCGTACTCCGGCTCCAAACTCATTTGTGTCAGGTCCGCATCGATTAACCTGAACTCTGGCGGGAGGCCCTTCTGAAAGGCAAGATCAAGCATCTGCGCGCAGGTATCCAGGCCGACGTATTTGCGGACGCCTTGTTCTTGTAAGAACGGAAGCAGCCTGCCCGTTCCCGTGCCGATCTCCAGGACCGCCCCCCAGCCGGGTTGCCAGACACGTTGCAGATACTTTACGTCCGCTTGATAATTGCCATAATAGATATCGTAAATCCGGCTATACAGGCGCCACTCAGACGGGTTTTCAATCATTCTGAATTCTCCTCACTTGCGCACGAACCGGGCGGCGAATTGGCCTATCGCTTGCCACAATCCGGCAGCGCCATAGTTTCTCAGCCCGGCTCTTTCGCAACAGATGTATTCAAATAAGATCGGATTGCAATTGCATGTACGAGAAGGTCCACTGGATCAGTACCGCGAGCGGTAGCGAGCGCGGCCGGAACGTGAAGCCCGCTCGCTACCGCTCGCGGTACTGATCCAGTCAGCCTTCCCGTACATGCCACTGATCGCTAACTCAACCTCATTGATGTTCAGATGGAAGGTATTGCAGACACCGTCAATTCTTCGCTGAGTTGCACTTATTGACGTTCAGGCAATGAATTTTACAGCATGGTTGTTGCGGCTATGCCGCCCTATGTACGGCAGGTCTCAGACTTGCCTGGAAGCGCGGAGCGGAAATTTCCGGCTGCGCCGCAAACGCGCGGTCAAAAGCCGTTCTTACCCATAGCGTTGAAGCCATCATCCCGCTCACTCAATAGCTCTAATTGCCTCGCCATAATCTGAAGCTGTTGCTCCGCGAGGCGTTCAATCGTCACGGATACATTCGAATTATGAGCGTCCTCAGTTCCAGGCACATCCGGCGTAGCGTTAAACAGCCGGCCCCGAGGGTCACTGAACGCCTCCATTAGGCCTTCGAGCCGATCACTCGATCCTGTCTTCAGACTTCCCTCTTTAGCGCTCAATGTCGCTTCGCGATAATTTTTTCCGTCTTCAACCTTGCCCGACGCCTTAGAGGTTCGAGCAGAGTTTAACCAATATCGCTGCCCCTCAAACGGATACGTTGGCAAAGCCACACGCCGACGCCGCTCGTCCGCATAGAACCCGCCCCAATCGACCTCAACGCCGGCCAGCCATGCCTTCCCTATCACATTTAGCAAGGACTCCATTTCTGACGCTTGTTTATTGGTCGAGGATAAGCACGAAAAAACTTGCAGGTTCTCCGCGCCTTGTTGCAACACGATCTTCTGTAACGCTTGTCCTGGACCAACCTCTAATAAGACCTGTCCACTTAACTTCATTAGCTCCTTCATGCCTTCTGAAAATCTCACGGTCTTCCTCAGATGGCGCACCCAGTAATCGGCGCTCGTCACCTCTTCGTTTGTTATCCACTTACCGCTGACGTTGGATATATAGCGTATCTTCGGGGCCTTCAGCTTCAACATCTTTACCTCTTCAGCAAAGCCTTCGAGCATCGGCTCCATCATGTGGGAATGAAACGCATGCGAGGTCGCCAATCGCCGGCAAAATATCTTCTTGTCTGCCAACTGCGCTTCGAGTTGATCTATGGCGATTTCGCTCCCTGACACCACGCACAGATCCTGGGCGTTTACCGCCGCCAACGAGATATCATCCCCCAGGAAGGATACTAACTCTGCCTCGCTAATCCCGACGGCGACCATTCTCCCGCCAGGCAGGTTCTGCATCATCCTGCCGCGCGCAGCTACCAGCCTTAATACGTCTTCTACTGAAAACACACCTGCAAGACACGCTGCGACATACTCTCCTATGCTGTGGCCAATCATCGCATCGGGCCGCACTCCCCACTCAATTAACAACCTGGCCAGCGCGTACTCGACTACAAATAACGCCGGTTGCGCGATGTATGTCCGGTTCAACTGCTCGGCGGCCGCTTCGATTCTTCCTTTCTCCGGATAGATGACCTCTCGTATGTCCAATCCCAGATGCGGCTTCAAGATCTCAGCGCATTTTGCGACTTGCTCACGGTACGTTTTCTCATTCTCATACAATGCAAGCCCCATATTGACGGATTGAGACCCCTGGCCGGGAAACATAAACACGACTGGCCTGTACTTACCATCGTGATAACTCGAACACACTCGGCTATGATTAATAGATTCGAGCGCCTTCACAGCGTCCTTTCGGTCGCCACACACCAACATCCTCCGGTAACCGAACGCCTTTCTTCCAACTTGCAATGTGAAGGCGACATCGGCGAGTTTCTCTTCCGCGCGCTGGTTAAGGCGCGCAGCCAGATTCTTCGTCATCGTATCAAGCGCGGCGCCGGTCTTCGCCGACATCAGCAACAACTGATAAGGCCTGGCCGGTCCTGATTCTTCCTGCATTGGCGCTTCTTCCAATATCGCGTGAGCATTGGTCCCGCCGATTCCAAACGAACTCACTCCAGCGCGTCGAACGGATTTGCCCGTCGCCCAATCAGTTAGTTTCGTATTCACGAAAAAAGGGCTGTTGGCGAAATCGATCTGTGGGTTGGGTTTGTTAAAATTCAGACTGGGAGGGATCTGCTTGTGCTTTAGCGCCAGCGCCGTCTTAATCAATCCCGCTACTCCGGCGGCGGCGTCCAGATGCCCGATATTGGTCTTGACAGAGCCGATTGCGCAAAACTCTGTCTTAGTGGTACGTGAACGAAAAGCTTTCGTAAGAGCTGCGACTTCGATTGGATCTCCCAAAGGCGTTGCCGTACCATGCGCCTCTACGTATGTGATCGATTCGGCGTTGATGCCGGCTACAGCAATCGCTTGCGTGATTACCTCTGTCTGACCATCAAGGCTGGGCGCTGTAAAACCCGCTTTCCCCCCCCCATCGTTATTAATAGCCGAAGATTTAATAACTGCCTCAATGTGGTCCCCATTCTCCAACGCATCCGATAATCGCTTAAGAACCACCACCCCCACTCCGCTGCCGGAAACGCACCCTTGAGCCGCCTGATCGAAGGCTCGACAATGCCCGTCAGGAGAGCTAATCCCGCCTTCGCTATAAAAGTATCCAGCCTTTTGGGGGAGGTCGATTGAAACGCCTCCGGCCAAGGCGAGATCACATTCGCCACTGAGCAGGCCCTGACATGCAAGATGAACCGCGACCAATGATGTAGAGCAGGCGGTCTGGATACTAATACTGGGCCCCTTCAGATTTAATTTGTATGAAGTGAGAGTGGTAAGGTAGTCTTCGCCGTTTGCAAGCATGGCTCGGAACTCACCAACCAACTTCACCATGCTCAAATTCGTATAAAGTTTCAACAGGTAATTGCTTAAATTCGAGCCCGCATAAACTCCGATCGATCCTTTATAGGTATCAGAGCTATACCCGGCATTCTCAAGGGCTTCCCAAGCAGACTCGAGGAAGAAACGATGCTGCGGATCCATAATCTCAGCTTCTCTGGGGCTGAACCCGAAAAAAGAAGCGTCAAACAATCCTATGTCTTCGAGGATCGCACGCGCCTTAACGTAACTGGCGTCTCCCAATACCTCAGGAGGGACGCCTGAAGAGGCAAGCTCCTCATCGGAAAAAAATGAAACGGACTCCACTCCCATACGCAGGTTCCGCCAAAACTCATCAATACTATTGGCGCTCGGAAACCTGGCTGCCATGCCAATGATGGCTATCTCACCCATCTGATCAGATTCGTTGGCGGTATTCATTGTTTCATTCCCTTATTCAGCCGTCAGTTCGCTCGTTTGAGTTATTTGAAGCCTGTGCGAATTAAAATATGCAAGATGATCGCTGTGCGCAAATTGACTGAGTCTTTGGAGTGCGGCGACTTGTCGCCGCACTCCAAAGACTGCCGCCATTTCAAGTCAAGTGGTTGATTGCGCTCAGCTTTAATTTGCACAGTCTTCAGTTATTTTGGCCGCCTGGTGAGTTTCTTCCTGACGCTCGCTCGGCCTTCGCCATCTGATACGGCGGCAGCTTCGTTATGCCCGTCACTCAGATGCTTTGCTATGCCTGCTACGGTGGGATAATGAAACAGGTCAACCACCGATATCTTTTTGTCGAATACATCATGCAGTTGGTTATGCATCTTAACGATGAGGAGTGAGTGACCACCTAGGTCAAAGAAGTTATCGTTCACGCCGATCTGATCAACCATTAATACCTCCTGCCAGATCCTTGTTATAACCCGCTCGGCTTCACTCCGAGGCGGCGCATAAACTTCCGCAGATTTCGGCGCAAAACCATTTACTTCTGGCAATGCTCGGCGGTTGACCTTACCATTATCAGTTAGCGGCAATTCGTCTAAGATTACAAAAGCAGCCGGCGCCATATACTCTGGCAGTTTTGTTTTAAGATAGCCCTTCAACTGACTCGGATCAATCTTTTGCTCGTTATTGCATACTACATAGCATATGAGCCGCTTCTCCTCTCGCCCTTGTCCCTTCATTATTACCACACATTCTTTTATCGCCTCGTGTTCAATCATTACAGCTTCGATCTCGCCCAGTTCTATCCTAAATCCTCTTATCTTTATCTGATTATCTATTCGTCCCAGAAACTCGATCTCACCTCTGGGCGTCCATCTCGCCAGATCTCCTGTCTTGTATAGCTTCTCTCCTTTTATCTCATTGTAGAGATTATCGATGAAGGCGGCCTGCGTCTGCTTCTCGTCTTTGAGATAACCAAGTCCAAGGCACGCCCCCGCTAGATAAATCTCTCCTCTCACACCGATTGGAGTCAGCTTCCTGTTTTGATCCAGTATCAGCGCCTGTGCATTCGATATCGGCTTCCCGATGGGTATGCTGCCATCTTCCGCGCCTGTCATGTCATAGCTGATACATCCTATGCTCGCTTCCGTCGGACCATAGAGATTCATCACCCGCACCGCAGGGTATTTCTCCATAAACCTATGAACGCCACTTGGTTTGATCTCTTCCCCGCCAAGTATCAATACGCGCAAGCTCCGCAGAGTCGCTCCCCCAGCTTTGTCATCTAGCAATCGCGGCAATAGCGCGTTAAACATGGAAGGGACAAAATCAACTATCGTCGCCGAGTGCCGCTCTATCAGCCTCAGAAGATCTTCCACGTCCTGTTCTTCGTCATCCGACGGGATGACGGCCTTCCCACCGTTGATCAGCGGCCACATCAACTGCCAAACGGCGCTGTCGTATACATGCCGGGTTGTCTGCAAGGTCGCCCTAGCCGCCTCGACGCCGATCCCCTCATTCATCCACAGCAAGCGGTTCGTAATTCCTCTGTGCGGGATAACTACCCCTTTAGGTTTTCCGGTTGAGCCCGATGTGTAGATCACATAGATCGGGTCATCGGCGTTCACATCTACATTCGGGTTTCTTATCGGCCCGTTGATCGTCTGTTGTTCGACAACCAGCGCGGTTCCACATAGGCCTTGGCCGAGCCTTGACGTCGATTTATCCATGAGGACCAAGTTACAGCCCAACTCCTCCAGAGCTTCGGAAAGGCGCTTAACAGGCCACTCTCTGTCGAGTGGAACGAACGCCGCCCCCGCCTTCATGATCCCGAGCACAGAGATCATCACCTCCAGGCCTCGCCCCATTAAGAGCGGCGCGTATGAGCCCCTGCTCAAGCCCTTCGCCAGCAGCTGCTCTGCGAGCAGATTTGCCTGGTCGTTGAGATCACGATAAGTGAGAGAACGATCCTTGTACACAGCGGCTATTCGGCTGGGAGTCTTCTCAACCTGCTCTTCTATCAGACGGTGAATGGATCTGTATTCTGCATAATCTACTGCCGTTCCATTCCATTCGACTAAGATCTGCCGCCGCTCCGCTTCACTCATCAACGGCAACTCACTGATACGCTGCTCGGGATCAGCGACGATGCCTGCCAGCAGGTTCTGGAAATGGCCGACCATTCGGCCGATCGTGGTTCCCTCAAACAAGTCCGTGCTGTATTCCAATGCGCCGCGGAGCCCTCGTGGCAGCTCGAGCAGCGTCAGGCTCAAGTCGAATAGCACCGTTTTGAGCTCCGTCTTTACAGGCAGCAACTCGATGCCAGAAAGGCTTATGTTCTCCGCCGGCATATTGTGCGAGACGAACATAGCCTGAAACAGTGGCGTCCGGCTCATATCTCGCTCCGGCTGCAACTCCTCGACCAGCTTGTCGAATGGCACATCCTGGTTCGAGTAGCCCCCCAACGCCACCTCTCTCTCCCGCCCCAGCAACTCGCGGAACTTGGGATCGCCGGAGAGATCCGTTTTCAGCGCCAGCGTGTTGGCAAAGAAACCGATCAGCCCCTCCAACTTCGCATGGTTGCGTCCCGCGATCGGCGTTCCCACCACCATCTGCTGTTGCCCGCTGTAGCGACTGAGCAAAACCTTGAAGGCGGCCATCAGCGTCATAAACAGCGTCACCCCTGCTGATCGGCTCAGCCGCTTCAGCCCCTCGGTATTTTCTTTACTGATCACCACCGCCTGTCGGTCCCCGCGGTCGCTCTGCACGACCGGCCTCGCCTTGTCCAGCGGCAAATCCAATGGCTCCACTTCGCCGCTCAGCTTCTCCTTCCAGTATTGAAGCTGCTTGCCGAGCGCCTCTTCTTCGAACATTTCCCTCTGCCATACCGCATAGTCGGCGTATTGTATCTCCAGTTCACCCAAACAAGACGCCTGCCCCCTCGTATACCACTCGTACAACTTCACCAACTCACTGACCAGCACTCCCGTCGACCAACCATCGGTGGCGATGTGGTGGATCGTCAGGAGCAACACGTGCTCGCCTGGCATTAGTTTCAGCAGCCGCGCCCTCAGCACCGGCCCGCGGCTCAAATCAAACACTCGACGCGCTTCCTGGCTCGCCAGCCGTCGCATCTCGTTTTCGCGGTCAGCCTCGCTCACCCACTGCAAATCAGTGATAGCCAACTGCAACTCTACTGCGGGCTGAATGATCTGCACTGCATGCCCTTCGTGCAAACTGAAGCTCGTCCTCAGCGCCTCGTGGCGACGCACGATCTCCCGGAGGCTCTGCTCCAGCGCGGCGACATGTAATGTCCCTACTAGCCGCATCGCTGTCGGGCTGTTGTAGGAGGGGCTGCCGGGTCTTAGTTTATCCAGAAACCACAGTCGCTCCTGCGCATTGGACAACGGCAACGGCTTATCACGATGCGCGGGCTTAATCTGCGAAACCACATGATTCCGTGTTGCAGCCATTGCCTTCTCTATCACCCCAGCCAGTCCACTAACTGTCGGCGCATCGAACACCCAGCGCAACGAGATCCCTAGCTTGAATGTCTGTCGGACTAGCGACACCACTCGAGTGGCTAAGAGCGAATGCCCGCCGAGTTCAAAGAAATTATCCTCTAACCCTACTTCTTCAACCCCAAGTAGTTCCGACCATATCCCTACAAGTATTTCCTCGACAGCAGTATGAGGCTTGACCTGCGTCTCCCGCAGTTTGAGCGCACTCACATCCATATACGATAGGGTCCGACGGTCCACCTTCCCGTTTGGCGTCAAAGGCAAAGCCTCCAGCTCTACTATGTGCGACGGCGCCATATAGTCGGGCAGCTTCCGGCCCAAGCTTTCCTTCAATTCGCTTTGACTAAGCTTTTTCCCTTTCTC
>Ga0154003_1000524_pt1 | contig 12090 bp, 9 predicted proteins | sample TSFL087MetaG_FD_104679 | JGI IMG/M metagenome (GOLD analysis project Ga0154003, IMG submission 104679) | Attine ant fungus gardens microbial communities from Florida, USA - TSFL087 MetaG | ecosystem: Host-associated > Fungi > Mycelium > Unclassified | place: USA: Florida, Lake Talquin State...
CGTAGCCTTCGCCGCGCGTTGGTCACGGCAGGTTGGCGGCAATTGTTCGGTGGCGTGTAGCACTTCGCGCAATCGTTTTTCCGCGGGACGGATGCTGCCGAACAAATCTGAAAGCCAACTGCCTGTTTTGCCTTCGCTTTCGGTCAAGCGATCAAAAAACGAGAAAAAAGCCGCCGGGTCGTAGCCCGCCGCGACCATGGCGAAAAGCCCGATTTTGTCGGCTTCGAGTTGTTGTTCGTCTTCGTGTCCTGCTCTTCTTGAAATGCGTTTAGTGCGGGCCCGCTCAATCAGCAGATTGTATTTTTCGGTAATGTCTTTGCGATCACCGAGCGCGGTGACGTTGAGAATTTTCCTGAGCGCTTCCGAGGTATCCCTGGCTCCATGTCGCACGACGCCGTGGCCAAGTTCGTGCGCCATCACGCCCGCCAACTCGTCCTCATTGGCCGCAAACGCGACGAGTTTTCGAGAAAGCATGACGTGACCGCCCGGAATGTTGAAGGCGTTCGTCTCAGGTATGTCGACGAGGTGAAACTGAAATTTCAAGCCCGTCGGCGGCAGGTGTTTTATGAGTCTACCGGCTATCTCATTGATGTAAACCGCCAGTTTTTCGTCGCGAATAAAACGTATCTCGGGCGCCATGCGTTGAATTATCAGTTCGCCGAAAATCATCTCTTGTTCGGGTGAAAACAGATTTGACGACTTGGCGTTGGCGACTATGGCGGGCGGCGCGCAGTCTTGCGCGTTGCTAAAAGAACAAAAAACGGATGTACACAAAACAAGGCTGAGAGCTATTTTCTTATACATCTCGAACTCCTATCACAGCGTTTTCCACTAATCGTCAGTTTAGCGCTTTCTTCTTTGTTAGGGCATCTTGGGGCCTTTCTTCTTGCTCGCGTATTCTATCTTCAAAATGCGTGTACGTATCGGTACGGCGAGCATTCCCTCCCTCTTGGCCATGCTCAAATTCCCTTCCGAGAATTAATGCTATAACTGGAAAAATATTTCAAAAATATTTCATGGGACTGATTACTGGACGGAATGAAATATGGCGGTTTGCAAATGTGTGTACGGGTTGATTGGATCAGTACCGCGAGCGGTAGCGAACGGCGCCTCGTATCAGTACCGCGAGCGGTAGCGAACGGCGCCTCGTATCAGTACCGCGAGCGGTAGCGAGCGCGCCTCAACGTGAAGCGCGCTCGCTACCGCTCGCGGTACTGATACGGTCGGCCCATACCGACTTTTAAAACAGGCTCTTCCCTCGACTTGTCCATTCTGAGATCAGAACGGACTAGATGGCGCCTTCACGAAGCTTGCCGCAAATCGCCTCGAATTCGGGCCGGGATCGCAAAGTCTCCAGATCGGAATCCGAAGCCATCGCCTCAACGTCGCGATAGCCCATCGCGACGGCCCGTTCGATCCAGGCCAGAGCCTCGTCGGCTCGGCCCGCGCACGCCTCGGCGCAGGCGATGTTGTATGCGATCGTCGGCTCCTTCTTCCGCTCCAAGACCTGTCGCCCAGCCTCGGATGACAGGTCATATTCGCCCGAATAAAACGCGGCGGTTTGCAGCGCCGCGTACGCCGCCGCCGCGTAATTAGTATTCTGCTGGCGCGCAATCAACGCTGACGCTTCCTGAAGGCGCCCGGCCATGATCAACGCGCTGGCGAAGGTATAATTAAGTTCGGGCGATGGGGCCGAAGGATAGGAGTATTCGATAAGGGGGATCGCGCGCGGCAATTGATCCTGTTCAAAACCTGCGAAGGCGCGCCACAACGCCTTTTGGCCATACAATGCCTGTAAACGATCCGCCTCTTTCTTTGCCTGTTCGATGTCGGCGCCGAGGATCAGCCCTTGCAGCAATATCCGCTGCGCGTCTTCCTTCACTTCCCCGGAGCGAACCGAACTCAAAGCCTCCTTCGCCAACTGAACGGCCGTCGCGCCGTCATTGTTTTTAACCGCGTCCCGCGCCTGATCTAGCAGCGGGCGTATGCTCCCGTCGCGGTCTCGTTGAACCTGCTGGAAAAGGCGGCTGCCGTTGTTCCAGGCGAACAGCGCCATCAGAACGAACACCCACATCCACCCGATTGACAACGCCCACAACCCAATGCCTCCGGCTACGAGAAGCGAAATCACGCCGGTGATGACTCCGCTTTGTTTCTTCGTCACCCATTGTTCAATGCTGTAAGCCACGTTTCCGCCATCAAGCGGCAGCACAGGAAGCAGGTTGAAGACTCCCCAGCCCCAGTTGGCAAATAGCAAGTCTCGATAAGTAACGGCCCCGAAATGATCGGCAAACAGGCCCGGCAAAGCGAAGTTCAATCCGTATACCGTTCCGCCGAATAGAAACCCCGCGAATGGCCCGGCCAGGCTGATCGCGATGTGCTTTGCATGCGAAACGCCTTTCTCATCCGTCCACGAAGTCAGTCCACCCATCGAATAGAGCAGAATCCGCGGCGACAGACCGAACGACTGAACGACCAGCGCGTGTCCGAGTTCGTGAACGAGTATGGACACGAAAATGACCGCCAGCCATTCGACCAGAAACGCCGGGTGCGAGAGACGGTTGTAAGCCAGCACCGCGCAAACCAACAGAAATGACGTATCGATTTTTACCGGTATTCCGAAGATTTTCATTTCAAACTCTTTCGATCAATTTTGCCGCGGTCGTTCTTCGGCAAACTGTCACTGAAAATGACTTGGCGCGGGTATTTGTACATGGCCAGCCGCCCCTTGACGAACTCTTGCAGTTGGCGCGCCAGTTCGACGCCCTGCGCGAATCCTTCGTTCAGCACGACGTAGGCCGCGGTCTTGGTCAACCCATCCTCGTCCTGAAAGCCGACGACTGCGCATTCACAGACGGCCTCATGTTCGAGCAAACAGTTTTCGACTTCGGTCGGCGAGACGAAGACGCCGCTGACTTTCAGCATCTCGTCGGTCCGCCCGCCGTACCAGAAATAGCCTTCGGCGTCGCGCGTGAATTGGTCGCCCGTCGTGCAGTAATCGCCGGCGAAGGTTTCTTTCGATTTTTCGTGCGCCTGCCAGTAACAGATCGCGGCGGAATCGCCTTTGACCCGCAGCGTCCCCATCTGCCCGTCGGGCAGCGGTTGTCCGTCTGGGCCGATGATCTCGGCCTCGTAGCCGGGCACAATCTTGCCCAGACAGCCTTCGCGCACGTCGCCGAAGCGGTTCGAAATGTAGATGTGAAACATCTCCGCCGATCCCACGCCGTCGAGGATTTCAACGCCGAAGGTCTCTTTCCACCTACGATAAAGCTCCGGCGGCAGCGCCTCGCCCGCCGAAACGCAGACGCGCAGGCTGCTCAGATCGTGTTCGCCCGCGCCAGGCGCGTTGAGCATCGCGTTGATCATCGTCGGCACGTTGGTCAGCACGGTCGGGCGGTAGCGTTTGATCACTTCAAACAACTTTTCCGGCGTCGACCGCTCGGCGAACAGGACCGTCTCCGCGCCCACCGCGAACGGGAAGAGCAGATTCGTGCCCGTGGCGTAACCGAAGAACAGCTTCGGAACCGCGAGGGTCACGTCGTCCTCGCGCATACGCAGAATCTGTTTCGCGTAACACTCGGTGTTGTAGGGCAGGTCGTGTTGCAGATGAACGGCGGCTTTCGGCTTACCGGTCGAACCGGAAGTGAAGAGCCAGATCGCCGGGTCGTCGCGATGCGTGTCGGCGGTCTCAAGTTCGTCGGCGAGCAGCGGCGCGAGGCCTTCGTAATGCGGGAGGCCGTGCGATTCCGCGCCGACAACCAAAACATTCTTCAGATATTTGGCCCGAGCCAATATGGGCCGCAAGCTTTCGACCAGCGATTCATGAACGACGAAGACTTTTGCGCGAGTGTAATCGAGATAGTAGGCGTAATCTTCGGCGGGCAGCAGCGGGTTGACCATCGCGATCACCGCGCCGATCTTCGCCGCGCCGAACCAACACGCGACGAACTGCGGGCAATCGGGCAGCGCGATCAACACACGGTCTTCGACTCCAGCGCCCAATTCGCGCAGAAGACGGCCCGCGCGGTTCGAATGCTTCACGACCTCGGCGTAAGTCCACCGCTCGTCGCCGAACCGCAAACAGACCTTGTCCCCGCGCCCAGCGGCCAGATTGCGGTCGAGGAAATATTCGGCCATGTTGAAACGTTCGGGAAAAATCGTCATATCCTCCTCCGAAAAATATCGGGAGTGGGGAATGGGGAGTGGAGATAAGAGACTATTCCCATTCCCCACTCCCCATTATGTCAAATGCGCGATCCCTTCTATCTCGATCATCGCGTCGGGATTGAATAAGCCTTGGACCTCGAACAGAGCCATCGCCGGGTAGTGACGACCAAAGTACGCGCGATGGATTTCGCCCAGCGGCTTCAACTGCGCGCGATAGACGTCGCGGTCGGTGACGTAGATGTTGAGCTTGACGATGTCCTGCAACCCTCCGCCGGCGGCCTCGACCACGGCCTTGAGATTTTTGACGACCTGCTCGTATTGGGCGACGAGGTCGCCGGGGGCTATGATGCGGCCATCGGCGTCGCTCGCGTCCTGCCCGGCCAGCATCAACAACCGCCCGCCCTCGACGGCGACGCCATGACTGAAGCCGCGAGGCCGGACGAGTTCCGGCGGATTGATAATTTCCCGCTCCGTATTCGCGGCTTGTGGGAAGGGTTCTCCCACTCCCTCGCTCTCTCGCTCTCTCGCTCTCTCGCTCTCTCGCTCGTTCATCTCCCTGTAAACTCCGGCTTCTGTTTATTCTTGAAAGCTTCGAAGAAGCGGCGGTGATCTTCGCCCATCAGCAACAGCGCCTGGGCCTGCGCCTCGGCCTCGATCGCCGAGGCCAGGTCCATACTCCATTCGTTGTTGATCATCGTCTTGGTCATCGCCAGCGCGAAGGCCGGGCCTTGCTTCAAACGATCGGCCCACTGGCGCGCGGCGTCCATCAATTCGTCGTGCGGGACGACTTTGTTCACCAAGCCGTAACGATCAGCCGTCGCCGCGTCAATCGTGTCGCCAAACATCAACAGCTCGGTCGCGCGCGCCTGTCCCACTACGCGCGGCAACAGATAGGCCGCTCCCATATCGGCGCCGGTCAATCCGACTTTGGTGAAGAGAAAAGCGAATCGCGCCTGATCCGACGCGATTCGCAAATCCGAAGCCAGCGCGATCACCGCGCCCGCGCCCGCCGCCATTCCGTTGACTGCGGCGATGATCGGTTTATCGAGCATACGCATATTCTGGATCAGAGCGCCGGTCATTCGCGCGAATTCCAGATGCGAGCGCATATCGCGTTCGAGCAGTTCGCCGATGATCCTGTGAACGTCGCCGCCCGCGCAGAAAGCCTTTCCCGCGCCGGTGATGATCACGACCCCGACCTTGTCGTCGCGCCTGAGTTCTTCCATCAAGTCGCGCAACTGCGCGTAGATTTCAAACGTCAGCGCATTGAGCGTGTCCGGACGATTGAGCGTGATCGTGGCGACACCGTCTTCAACTTCATACAAAAAATCGTAAGCCATAATAAGTGTAGGGGGCAGGGGGCAGGGGGCAGGGGGCAGGTTCCAGGTTTCAAGTTTCAGGTTTCAGGTTTCAGTTAGGTTCGATCTTGTACCGACCCCTAACCCCTAACCCCTAACCCCTGACCCCTGACCCCTGCCCCCTGACCCCTGATCAAAACATCACCGCCCCGCCGTCAATATTGATTGCCTGTCCGTTGATTCCCTGCGCGATATCGCTTGCAAGCGTTAAGACCATCGCCGCGACCTCTTCGGGTTCGATCAACCGGTTCTGTGGGCTGAGCTTTTCCAGCGCCTTTCGCGCTTCAGCCTCCTGCATTCCCGTCCTGGCGGCGATGTTGGCGACATTGTCGTCGGTCATGGGCGTATTGACGTAGCCGGGACAGACCGCGTTGACCGTGATGTTGTGGCCGGCCAATTCAGCCGCCAGCGCGCGAGTCAACCCCAGCACGCCGTGCTTCGCGGCGGCGTAGGCCGCGACGTATTTTCCGCCGATCTTCGACATCACCGAGGCGATGTTGATGACACGGCCCCGGCGCATCCCGATCATTTTCGGGACAAACGCTTTTGTCACTAGATAAACGCTAGTCAAATTAACGGCCAACATCCGGTCCCATAATTCGTCAGGATGATCGACAAAACGGTGGCTGCGCCCAAGCCCGGCGTTGTTGACCAGAATTTCCACGACGCCGAATTGAGAGTTTACTTCTTCCGCCATTCGCCGGACCTGATCGGCCTCGGTCACGTCGCAAACGACGGCCAGCGCCCTGCGCCCCGTCGCGCGAATCTTTTCGGCGATGGCGTCGATCTCGCCGGAGGAGCGCGAACAAACGGCGACGTCGGCCCCGGCTTCCGCCAACGCCACGGCGCAAGCCTCGCCAATTCCCCGCCCGCCGCCGGTGACCAACGCTATTTTGTTATTCAATGTATTCATTGCCAATGTTGGGCAAACTGACAGTTTGCCTTACGTCTTCTCCCATCGTGGCGCGACCAGGCGCCGTTTGCCGTCATCGCTCTTCGCGATGTCCGTTTCGTCCAGGTTCACGCGATCCCATAATTTGCAAGTCACCTGTTTGTGCGTCTGGTCCAAGCCTTCGCAGTAGTTCGTGAAATTACATCGGCGAACTTCATCGCCGCGACCTGTTCTGACCTTCAAAAACCAATCGGGATCGGCCAGCGACGCGCGCGCCATTGCGATGATATCGGCCTCGCCCCTGTTCAGCGCCGCCTCCGCCAGTTCAAAAGTTCCGACGCCGCCCGAAGTCACGACGGGCGTCGCGTAACCAGCTTCGTTGACAGCGCGTTTGATCGCGGCAGCCAACGGGATGTTGCGTCCGAAAGGGCCTCGCTCGTCCGAGGTCGCCGGCGGCATGCATTCAAAACCGCTGCGGCCCGTGTAGGGATAGACCGCCTGTCCCACTTTCGGCTGCTTCGCGTCGTCGAACTTGCCGCCTTTCGAGACCGATAGGAAATCGAGACCGGCGCGGGCGAATTCGGCGCCGAACCACACCGCGTCTTCGATCCGATTGCCTGTCGCGATCACCTCGTCGCCGAGGAAGCGAGCGCCGATCGTGTAATCATCGCCGGCCCGTTCGCGCACGGCTCGATAGACTTCAATCGGCAATCGCACGCGATTCTCGCGCGGCCCGCCGTAACCGTCACCGCGCGTGTTGGTCGCGCTCAGGAACGAGGCCATCGTGTAAGCGTGCGCGTAGTGCAGTTCGACGCCGTCAAATCCGGCTTCCCGCGCCCGCCGCGCGGCGGCGGCGAAGATGTCAGGCAATACTTTCGGCAACTCCGCGACGTGTGGCAAATGCGTGTCGGTCACGCGTTCGCGATAGCCGAATCGCAGCGCTTCCAATTCGCGTTCGTCAAGAACGAGGTCGTGAATATTATCGGGCGCTGAAGTGAGAAAGGCTCGAACCCCGGCCTCATCCGCTTCCAGCCACTGCCAATCGTTCATCACTTCGACCAGGCGGCGGCGATGGCGCTCTTCGATCTTCAGAAATCGCGCGAAGTATTTCTCTTTTTCAGGCCGCCTCCTCACCGCTAGAAAATCGATGATCTGAATAAAAAGCCGCGTGTGTCCGCCACTCGCCTTCCGCACTACTTCAACCAATTGGCTCAAGCCCGGAATGAAGCGGTCGTGTCCGATGCGCAACAACGGCCCGCTCGGAATGTCGCGCACGCCAGTGGCTTCGACCACGATCACGCCGGGACGCCCCTCGGCGAAGCGCCCGTACCAGTCGAGGATGTTTTGCGTGACAAAGCCCTCTTCAGTCGCCCGCCACGGAACCATCGCCGGAACCCACGTCCGGCTCTCGAGCGTCACGCGCCCGACGCGAATCGGAGAAAATAACAGTGACGCGGCGGCTTCTTCCGCCGTCGGCCAGCGAGTTTCAGGAAGTTGGTGACGTATGGACTTTTCAGGATGCCACATTTGATTGCGGATTGTAGATTGCGGATTGCGGACTTTCTCCGTTGAGCCGCCGCCACTCTTCGTAAGCCGCGGCGAAATCAGGGTCGCGCTTCTTCAACTTCTCGTGAGTGATGCGACCGCTGCGGGTCATCAGTTTATATGCGAACGGCAGCGGATCAAGCGCCCACTCCTCCGCGATGTTTTCCAGCGTCAGCAGACTCGAAAAAGCCGCGTCCTGCAACGCCTCGACGACCGGTCTTCGCGTTCGCTCGAACTCCCGCAGCGCGCCCGTCACGTCCGGCTGTTCGGCGCAACACTTCGCCAGGGCGATCGAATCCTCAAGCGCCAGCTTCGTCCCGGAGCCGATCGAAAAATGCGCCGTGTGCAACGCGTCGCCCAGCAGGATGACGTTCTCATGGCTCCAGTTCCGATTCCTCACCAACGGGAAATTTACCCAGCGGACGAAATTGTTGGTCAGAAGTTCGTGGCCGCCAAGATCGTCTTCAAAAACACGCTGCAAATACGCGCGCGTTTCGGCCTCGTTTTTACTATCGAATCCCGCGTTGCGCCAGGTCGCCTCGTCACACTCGACGATGAATGCGCTCGTGGTCTTGTCGAATTTGTACGAATGCGCGATGAACCGGCCCGCTTCGTTTTCGCGGAACGTGAGCGTCAACCCGTGAAACAATTGATTCGTACCCAGCCAGACGTATTTGTTTTTCCGCACATCAATCGAAGGCATGAAGAAATCCTGATAAGCGCGGCGCACGGCGCTGTTAGCGCCGTCAGCGCCGACCGTCAAATCGCAATCGCGATACGGCTCTACGTCGGCTACGTTGGCATGAAACCGCAGATCAACGCCGAGTTCCCTGCAACGCTCGCGCAATATGCTCAGGAATTTCAACCGGCCAATGCCCGAAAACCTGTTGCCGCGAATCGTGATCCGCTCACCTTTGTGAACGACGCCGACGTTGTCCCAGATTTCGCAGGCGGCGACGATCTGTTGAAACGAAGGCCGATCGCTCTCTTCGAGGTAAGAAAATGTCTGGTCGGAAAAGACTATGCCCCAACCGAAGGTGTCGTCCGGCCCGTCGCGTTCAACGACAATTATCTCGCGCGACTGATCCTGTCGCTTCATCAGGATAGCGAAATATAATCCCGCAGGTCCTCCTCCAATCACATTTATCTTTCTGATTCCAAACATACAAAAACAACCCGGCATATAGCTCTTTTATTTTGCGCGCGTTTAGACTTATGAAATTTCCCACAGCTCACGAACGACCGGCTTGAGCGATTCAATATAAGGCGCGAGCGGCGCGTCGCGTTCCAGCGCGGGGGCGTGGGCGCGCACACGATTATAAACTTCCTGAAGCTTCGGCCCCGGCTTCAACGGTTTCAAGAACTCAAGGCCCTGCGCGGCGCACAGCAATTCGATCGCCAGGATGGTCTCTACGTTGTTGACCACCTGCGCGAATTTCAACGCCGCCGTCATTCCCATAGAGACATGATCTTCCTTGTTGGCTGAAGTCGGAAGCGTGAAGACCGAAGCCGGATGCGCCAGCACATTGTTTTCGGCGATCAGCGCGGCGGCGGTGACCTGCGCGATCATCAGCCCCGAATTGGTTCCGGGATGCGGCGAGAGAAACGCGGGCAACCCGGAAAGCGTCGGGTTTACCAATCGCTCGACGCGGCGCTCGGCGATCGTCCCCAGATCAGCGACGGCGATCGCGGCGTAATCGAGCGCCAGCGCGACCGGCTCGCCATGAAAATTGCCGCCCGACAAGATCTCACGCTCGTCGGTGAAGACGAGCGGGTTGTCGGTGGCGCTGTTGATCTCGACCTCGACTATGCCGCGGGCGTGTTCGAGCGCGTCGCGCACGGCGCCGTGGACCTGCGGAATGCACCGCAGCGCGTAAGCGTCCTGCACGCGCGGATCGACGGCGCGGTCGCGGTGCGATTCTCGAATCTCGCTGTCTTCGATCAATTCTCGCAATCGCCGCGCGCTCGCCCGTTGGCCTGGGTGAGGGCGCGCCGATTGAATCTTTTCGTCGAAGGCCACCGGCGTGCCCCTCAACGATTCGAGCGTCATAGCCCCGATCACGTCCGCCGCTTCGGCCAGCCTTGCCGCGTTGAGCAACGCCAGCCCGCCGACAGCCGTCATCCCTTGCGTGCCGTTGAGCAGCGCCAGCCCTTCTTTTGCTTCGAGCCGGAGAGGCGTCAGACCGGCGCGCCGCATCGCTTCGGCGCCAGGCATGCGCTCGCCGCGAAAGACCGCCTCGCCCTCTCCGATGACCACTAGCGCCAGATGAGCCAGCGGCGCAAGATCTCCCGAAGCCCCCACGGAACCGCGCGACGGAATAACCGGATGCGCGCCGCCGTTCAGCATCGCAATCAACGTCTCGATCACCGCCGGGCGACAGCCTGAGAAACCTTTGGCCAGCACGTTGGCGCGATGCAAGATCATCGCGCGCACGACCGTCTCAGGCAGTGGTTCGCCGACGCCGCAGGCGTGTGAGCGCACCAGGTTCAATTGCACTTCGCGCAATTCATCCGCCGGGATCGTGACTTCGGACAGCGCGCCGAAGCCCGTGTTGACGCCGTAAACCACTTCATTGCGCGCGACGATCTCTTCGATGAAACTCCGGGCGCGTTCGACTCGATCGAGGGCGTCCGGCGATAGTGAAACTTCTTCCCCGAAAGCCGCCGCTTCAGTTTGCGCCAGCGTTAATGAGACGCCATCAAGCTCAATCATTAAATGCCCCTTCCTGGGAGCGCGCGCATCCCCGCGCGCGCTCCCAGGACATTAAACGCCAAAGCCCGCGCGATCAACTCGGATTGCGCGAGCTTTGCATTGTGAATTGGTTTCGCCAACCCCAGGAGTTATCGGATCGCTATGGGCCGCAGCGTGAACCCGGCCGCGGAGCCCTTGATCTTGTTCGTACAGGCGACGTAGCAGAATTCGTAGACCCTGTCGCGCGCCAGGTCTTCGAGGTAATGAAATTCGCCGATGTGAATTCCCTGCTCGATCAGCAGGTAGTTGTGCAGCGGCATGAACGACCGGTACTTATCGCGGAAAGCCTTCGAGTCTTCGGAACTCGGCTGGTATTCGACGCCGCTCGTATCGCTGCAGATCATAATCGCGCCATTTTGTTCGACCAGCCATTTCGCGGTCTCGACCGAGATGCCCGCCGAATCGTGCGCCGCTATCTTCAGGTGGTCGCTGCCGGTCTCGCCCCAATAGCGCAGCGTCCCGGTGCGGATCAATACGACGTCGCCGGGCTTGAGCTGCGTCTTCTGCTTCTGCAAAGCCTGATCGAGGTCGGCTGCCGTGATTTGATAATTGCTTGGCAAGGCTTCGAGGCCTTTCGATCCGGCGACGTCAATCAACACGCCTCGCGCAACGATCGGCGGGATGGTGGCGGCGTCGGCTTTGCGCGGTCCCCAATTGCCGCCCCAGTCTTTCTCGGTGAAGCCGTTGTACCAATGATTGTCATCGCCTTCGGTGGCGTGGCCCAGACCGTCGATCTGCGTGGCCACGTTATCGTTGATGAAGAGCGCCGCGCTGTGCCACGCGGTTTTGCTCTCGTTGTTATTGACAATATCCGGCAGGTCGCCCTGTCGCTTGACGCCTTCTGGGGTGCGGAACGAAATAATCTCGCCCGGGCTGTGACCGGGCCATTTGTAAGAAGTACGGTCATAGAGCACGCCCAGGTCGTAGACTTTTCCGCGATCGGCGAGCCGCAGCGCGGCCAGCCGCGAGGCGTCAGTCAATTCGTTCAGCGCGCCGACTTCATCATCTTTGCCCCAAACCCATCCCCAACCTTTGCCCTTCTGCCATTTTTTCATCTGCGACTGCTGACCGTTGGCCAGAAAGCCTATGGCCATTCCGACAATCAAGGCCCCTGTAATCAACAAAAACTGTCGTTTCATAATCGGGTCTCCTCAGAAAATCCCTGGGTACGCGTCGCTTCCAGCGCGCAGGCGTGGATCATTGCCCCGTGGGAAGTCCGCAGCGCGCTCACGGTCGGATACGCGCGCTTGCAGGCGATAAGCGAACAGCGCAAGCAAGACGCCCTCGGGGCGTCTTGCTCCAATCAATGCGCCTTTCGCCGAGACTGCGCGCTGGAAGCGACGCGTACCCAGGGCGATTCCGCCAATCATTCCGCC
>Ga0154003_1000525_pt1 | contig 12085 bp, 8 predicted proteins | sample TSFL087MetaG_FD_104679 | JGI IMG/M metagenome (GOLD analysis project Ga0154003, IMG submission 104679) | Attine ant fungus gardens microbial communities from Florida, USA - TSFL087 MetaG | ecosystem: Host-associated > Fungi > Mycelium > Unclassified | place: USA: Florida, Lake Talquin State...
ATTGGTCAAACCGCTGCTGGCGAGTCATTTGCGATGTTTGATTGTTTTTCACCGCTTAATCTCAACAAATCTGGCTTGAAAAAGCCAGATGACTTAACACAGTGGTACTACGGAGCTAAGAGCAAAGAGGCTCGTTTCCTGAGATTGCCAGCAGTATTCCGAGCAACTGCTCTCCAAAGGCTGCGCCGGTGGCCCAGTCACGAGGCGCGACGAAACAACTCGCGCCACATCTGTACGCTGCAAAACTTTTATCCAAGCGCTTACTGACCGTCGTATTGATAGATTAACCAAGCCGCGCTGCGCCAAATCGGTACCGCGAGCGGTAGCGAGCGTGACTCCCGTAAATAGCCCTCTCCAGGAGCCGCGCTCGCTACCGCTCGCGGTACCGATTTGGCGCGAGTTAAAACGAAACCCAGACGGGTAGCGGATCATCCACTCTCAGGACGGACTGTTGTAGAAACCTTTTTTTGTACTCTTCTCGAATCTCCTCGATCTTGACGCTCTTCTCATTCCGCGCAGACACCGGGTAGAGCAGGATCAAAACGACGCTACGCTCCCGCTCGACTTCGCCTTCGGAATTAAGGAATTGTCCTCTGCCTGTTAAGACCGTCAGCCCGTCCGGGAATCGTTCGGTTACAAATCCGGAAAGAAAATCGTCAAACTCCTTCCGGCTGACTTCGCCACCGTCCGGTTTATTTCTCCCGAAATAGAGTTCGGTGCGGATGAACAGCGACGCCTGGAACCGCTTTTGTCTGGCGGCGTGATCCTGCGCGGAGGCTTGGACTGAGGCGCTGAGCGCAACCTGGTCCTGGGCGAACGCGCCGGGCGCCATCAGCGCGGTAACGAGTAAGATCAGGGCGAGACATTGTTTCTTCAGGAATTTATTCATCATTATTTTGTTATCTCCTATTACTCCGATGTTGTGTTGAGCTACAGGGCGCGCGCGACATCGCCGGCGTGGCGATGTCGCGCACGCGCCCTGTAGAGTCCGAAATCAGCGATTCAGCATTAAGGCTAAGGCGTCGGACGCCCTTGCAATGTGTTGTCAATCACTCTGCTACCGAAGCGCATCGGCAGGTACTTCACCTGGCGCCAGCGTTCGAGCAGATCGTCGTAATGCGGACTTTGCGGGTCGCCGGATTGACCCGGAGCGATCATGAATCGTGAGTTACTGATCGCGCCGTGGTCCACGATCTGGCGGTACTGGGCCGAGTGCAACTGGTTATACTCGTCCCACCGGAGGACCGACGCGACGTTGACTGTGAACTTGTCGCCGCCGTTCGGAATACTGCGGCTGAAGACCGGATTGAGCTGCGGGTTCTTGTCGAAGGGGTTGTGCGGGAAGAGCGCGTGATGCGCGCGATCCCAGCGCCAAGCCTGGATATCATCTGTGCCCTGCGCCTCGGACATCTTGGCCAGTCCTTCGGTCAACGCGGTGGTGAGCGTGTCGGCGCAGGTCTCGACCTGAGGGGTACGAACATCGTCGCACCACCTAGTGTTCTTTTCGAGCGCCGCTTCAAGCGCCATGCCGACCTGGTAGATGTGCTCTGAATACGTGAGCCACAGCTTGTCGCCCGACGCCGTGTCGTACAGTTCGTCGGCGAACAGGCGCTCGCCGAGCTTGATATACCAGGCCTCGAAGATGGCCGCCCGCGCGCTTTCGCCCGTGACGCCCAGATCCCAGGCGCTTAATATCTCGATGGCCAGCTTGGCGCGCTTGTCAGCGGGGCGCGTCCTGAGCATCGTCGGCAGCAACGCGCGCGCGTGCAGCGCCACGACGTCGCCCTGCATCGTCTCCATGTCCTCTGGCGAGAGCTTCGGCTTGCGCTCGATCATCTCGATGACGCGGGCGGCGCGGTACGGCGCGGCGAAATTGGTCCCGATCAGGTAAGGGTAGTCTTCGCCCGCGACCTTATTGTTGGCCGTGGCGATGTAGCCTTGAGGCGGGTTGTAGAGCTTCGGCAGTTCGGCGAACGGCGCGTAACCCGACCATTCATGCTCGCCCGTCCAGCCTTCTACCGGCAGGCGGCCGTCGTCCCCTCTGGGACGCATCGGGATAGTCGCCGCCGCAATGTAGCCGATGTTACCCAGGTGGTCGGCGAAGACGTAGTTCTGATCGAAGGGACGGTGAACGCGCGACGCCTCAAGGAACTCCCGCCAGTCGCGGGCGCGGTTGTAGGCCAATCCTGCGAGGATGCCGTTGTCCGTCGGATCATTACCAGTCCAGCGCAGAGCCAGCGGTCGACCGGCGGGGTTTATCACGTCGGAGATGAGCGGGCCGTGGCGCGAGATGCGCACACTTAGGTTGACGTCGGGTTTGCCTTTGACTTTGATCGTCTCCGGCACGATGACGAGCGGTCGCCACTCGCCTCTAAACTCAACCTCGTTGCGCTCGTTGACGCGCTCGATGTAAAGGTCCTGTGAATCAACATTGGTGGTAGTAATTCCCCAGGAAATATAGCCGTTGTGACCAATGGCCACGCCCGGGATACCGGGGACGGTCGCGCCGACCACGTCCAGGTCGCCGCCAGTCACGCGCGCCAGGTACCAGTTCGCTGGAATCTGCGAAGTGAGGTGCGGGTCGTTGGCGAGTAGCGGCCGGCCCGTCGTCGTGCGCTCGCCGCCGATCACCCAGTTGTTGCTACCAAAGCCTTCCGCGCCCAGCCCCGTCTGCCCCTCGATCCGGCGGTTGAGTTCAAGCAGACCGCTGACTACTGAAGAATCGAGACGGGGGGCTGAAGACCCCGCGCTTTTACCACCCTTCCCTCGTCGGCGGCTCGCCGTCATTTCCGTCCCTGGAATGATCGTCGGTCCATCGTCGGTGTAGGCGGGCATCAGTTGCGCGGCCTTTGCCGGGTCGCCGAGCTTCGCTATTAGCTGGACGCGAAGCAGTTCCTTGTCCCAGTTGGAGCTGATGCCCCAGAAGAGCACTTTGGTCCAGACCAACACGTCCTCGGGCCGCCACGGTTCCGGCTCGATGCCGAGAATCGTGAACTCGGGCGGAAGCTGGCGGTCGGGACCGCCGAGATAGGCGTTGACTCCCGCGACATAGGCCCTGATTGGCCGCTGTTCCTCCGGGCTTAAGCGCGCCCAGGCTGCGGCTGCGGAGCGATGCGTCCCGACGGTGCGGAACAGACTGTCGATTCCCAGCGCCGATTCGCCGAGTATCTCCGCAAGCCGTCCATTGCCGAGCCGGCGCTGAAATTCCATCTGCCAGAGCCGGTCTTGCGCGTGCGCGTAGCCGAGGCCGAAGTGCGCGTCAACCTCGCTGCCAGCGCGGACGTGCGCCACTCCGGCGGCGTCGCGCTCGATCGTCACCGGCCCGTCGCCGCCGAGGATCGGCGACGCCCCTTGCGCTCCCACAGTTCCGGGGCGCCAGACAGAGCCGCCGAGACTGATGACGAACAGCAACGCAAGTGAAGTTATCAATGATCGACGTATGCTAAATGAAAACGGTACTACCATATTTATTTACTTCTCTCATTGTTAAGACAAGGCAGTAGCTCGCAGGCGCACGGGCGCCTCCTGCCGTGTACGGGGTTAAGTCGGCCTTCCCCGTCAGGTCGGGGCAGGCGGTTTACACAAGTTTTCAAATGTGTGAAGACTGTTAAGCGCCTCAGCGCTCCTACTCATCCACATGAAAACCGCTTCAATGAATGAATTTGGTAATTCGGCCCTTGATGGCTAATGGCGTGATTTAAATCGTAGCCGGCCCCCCCAATTCAAATCGCGTGTCCGTAGTTTCACGCGCGATTGACCAGATGGCGTAACCGAGCAGCAGCCAGAAAACTCCCCAGGCGCCTAGCAGGATTGGATTCGGTCCCCTTCCCTTTCCCAGGAAGAGGAGCGCTTGCAGGGGAAACTGAAGTGGAAAGTAGAGGCTCACTAGCAACGGCGCGGCTGCGCGCCAGCCGCACAATTTTCGGGCCTTCAGCACGGCGATCCCCAGCAGCAGCATCCCCAACGTCAGCAGGAATGAGCCGCCCGGCGTGAATAACTGCTTAAACGCCCGGTCGTGGAAGATGTATATGTAGAGGCTGCCGGTAATGTAAGAAACGAGGCCGAGCAAAGCGATTACGGCGCCGGCGACGCCCATCGCTTTTACCCGTCCTGTCCCCACAGCGCTAACCGCCAACAGTACTATCGAGCCGCCTGCCAAACACACGCTGGCTACACATGAGATGATCATCTTCACAGCCGGAATCGCGTCCGCTTCGATCGGCGGGCTGAAAGCATTCAACAGCGAATGCAGCGCAATGAAATAAAAAGAGAATGTCAGTCCGCCGGTCATGCACGCGATCCCGGCTAAACGGGCCTTCAATGGATTTGTCATAAATTTATATCGGTTTGCAGTTCGGTGTAAGGATGTTTGTAGTCCCGCCTTTAGGCGGAAAGGCTCAAGGGCCAGCCGATTCCGGCTAAAGCCGGGACTACGAACCGTACATGCAATCGCAACACGCTCTAGTTCTCCTGTTATTTGGCGATGGATATAGCCGCTTCCGGCAGGAGGCCGAGTTGCCTTGCCATATCGACGTCATTGCGGACGGCCCAATGTTCGACGATCAGGAATGTGTCGCGTCTTGAAGCTCTTGCCGGTCGGCGGTACGCCCTCCAACAATCCTTCGTGGACGAAGGGGCTCAGGCCAATCCCCTTATGGGTTCCGCTAATCATACAATGCGCCACGACCCAATCCCCTTCCGCCACGATGTTGAGCGGCGTCATTTTCACATCAGGGAATGTAGTCAGGACGTCCTGAAGTATGTCGCGGACCATATCGCGGTTGACTGGGATACCGTGATTGATCACCTGGTCGGCGAAAAATTCGCTCTGAGCTATAAATCCTTTCTGCTCGACGACCTTGAACATTTGCCAAATGGCAACTTTATTTTGTTTTATCGCATTCATCATTCCTTCAATTTCAGGCCAATTTCGGTCTAAAAATCGTTCAATTTAACGCCTTGCTGCTCCGAGAGAGATTACATAAGGTACAATCCGTCTTCTCGGATAAAGCGGTCATTATTGATCGCGACATTGATAGGTTAACTGAACATTGGGACGCCGTATCAGTACCGCAAGCTATAAACAATCCGCTGACGCAAGTTCGAGAAGGTACTGCAAGGCTCCTCCGAATGTCTTTAGAGAGTCATGATTTCTTTTTTAAAGCGCTTATGAGTATTCAAACAACGCAGGCCTACCTCTTCGGACGATTTCGGGTTGACGCCGGTAAACGTCTGCTCTTCGTGAAGGATGAACTTGTCGCTCTGACGCCGAAAGCGTTCGACACTCTTCTGGCTCTGGTCGAAAATTGGGGGACCGTCCTGAGCAAGGAGGAACTGATGAGTCTGGTCTGGGCCGACCAGTTCGTCGAAGAGAACAACCTGGCCCAACACATTCATTTGATCAGGAAGTCTCTCGGCGAGGGGAGCGAAGGCGTCAAATACATCGAAACGATACCCAAGCGCGGCTATCGCTTCGTCGCCGACGTCGAGGTGTTAACAGAACCGCTGCCAGCGGCCTCCTCCGCCAGACCGCCTGTGGCGACCAGACCGAAGACGCAATACGCGACGAGCACAGGCGGCGTAAACATCGCTTATCAAGTGATCGGCGAGGGGCCGCTCGACCTGGTCTTCGTGATGGGCTGGGTGTCACACCTGGAATACTCCTGGAAGGAGCCTTCCTTTGCGCGCTTCCTGACGCGCCTCGCTTCCTTCTCCCGCCTCATCCTTTTCGACAAGCGCGGCACAGGGCTTTCAGACGCCGTCCCTTTGAGCGAGCTTCCGACGCTTGAACAGCGCGTGACGGACTTGCAGGCCGTGATGGACGCCGTCGGATCCGAACGCGCCGCGCTCCTGGGCGTCTCTGAAGGCGGGCCGATGTGCGGCCTGTTCGCGGCCACGCACCCGGAGCGGACGGAGGCGCTGGTGATGATCGGCTCTTACGCGAAACGGGTGTGGGCCAAGGACTATCCGTGGGGCTCCACCGAGCGGGAGCGCGAGGAGTTTAGGAGCGAGATGAAAAGGAGTTGGGGCGGGCCGATCGGGATCGAAGCGCGCGCGCCGAGCATGGCCGGCGACCCTCAATTCCGTGAGTGGTGGGCTGCTTACTTACGTATGGGGGCGAGCCCTGCCGCCGCCCTGGCCCTGACACAGATGAACGCGGAGGTCGACGTGCGAAGCGTTCTGCCATCCATCCGAGTGCCGGCGCTGGTCATCCACCGCAGGGACGACGCATGCCTGCCGGTAGAGGGCGGGCGTTTTATCACCTCGCTCATCCCCGGCGCGAAATACGTCGAGCTTGAAGGGAAAGACCATCTGCCGTTCGCCGGCGACCAGGACGAGATTTTGGACGAGATCGAAAAGTTCTTGACCGGCGCCCGAACTTGCGATGGGGCCGAGCGACTGTTCGACCGCGTCTTGACTACAGTTCTGTTCGTCCTTTTTGACGCCCCTGCGGCAGCTTACGTTCAGGGCCGGCGTGAGATAAAAGGGGCGCATCAATATTACGCCCGGCGCGAGCTTGCCCTTTTCCGAGGCAAAGAAATAGAAATGACAAACGATCACTTGTTCGCGACCTTTGACGGGCAGGCGCGGGCGATCCGCTGCGCCTTAGCCATCTCTGACGCGTCCGCCCGCTTAGGCAGGCGGGCCAGAGCAGGGCTTCACACCGGCGAGTGCGACGTTGCAGGCAAGACGATCGGCTGCCTAACGGCTCAACTCGGCGAATCGGTGGCCAGGCTCGCGTCATCCGGAGAGGTCTTGATTTCTCACACGGTGAAAGATCTGGTGGCCGGCTCCGGCATCGAATTCGAACCGCGAGGCGCGCACTCTCTTGAAGGTCTGCCCGGCGAATGGCGATTGTTCACCGTCGTGCGCGGCGCCGGCAAATAATGCGATTTGCAATTGCATGTAGTGTAACAACCACGGGGAGCGCGGGGCGCCACCGATAATGAAAGTGAAAAGTCATTGCTCTATCTGATTTATCCCGTGATCTCCGTGTCCCCCGTGGTTGTTCTTTCCTTACACACAATTGAAATCCGATTTGGAAATTATCTGAAAAGCTATTGACCACGCGCCGGCGGCGCAAATTCGGGAACTGGCATCGCAAACGTTTTATTCCCGATTTTCCTGCCCTGCACGAACGCGGCGATCGTCTCGACCACGCCTGCTGACCGGAGAGCGTCCTGATGTCCGGCGTTTTCGATGATGAGATGCGCGCTGTTTGGGAAGCCCTTTCGCGCTTCTTCAGCGCGATGGGGCGGCGTATTGGCGTCGAGCGCGCCGCTGATAAACAAGGCGGGGACCTTCGATTTCACAGGCTTTCTGAAATCATCGCCTAGGTCTTTCGGGCTCCAGACCGCGCGGAGGTCAGTGAGCAGGAAGTTCACGAGGTCGCCGAACAGAGACGCGCGAGCTTCGCGGCGGATCTGCGCGCGGCGGCCGGCGGTCGCCCCCGAAGCGCCGTCGATCAAAAACCAGTCGGCGGAGGGAATGCCTCGCCCTTGCCATGCGCTCAGCATTTCGGCCAGTCCCGACGTGTCGCCGCGCGAAAGCGTGACAAAAAGCAAAGGGATCAGCGGCAGGTTGCGCGTGTCGTTCATCGCCGTCAGCAGCGTGAGCATACGCAGCCCATCGCCGCCGACGATCAACTCGCGCTTCACGCCTGTCGCCGGATGCGTGACAGATACGGTGACCGGGTTCCGATCCAGCGTCATAAAGGCATTGCGCATCAGCCACATCAGATCTGGAACCTTCGCGTCGCGCCAGCACATCGCTGCAATCTGTTCGAAATATCGGTCCACATCGCCAGGCAGTTTCTCCGCGCCCGCCACGCCTTCGACTGACATTACGATCAGACGGTCAATCGCCGCCTCATGCCGGCGCGCGGTGGCGAAGGCCAGCTGTGTTCCGTAACTGTGCCCCCACAGGCTCACCTTCTTCAGACCGAGCGCGCGCCGCAGGTCATCAACGTCGTCGGCGCTTTCCAGGATCGTGAAGCCATCGAAATCAACGCCGCGCGCGCGCTTCTCCTCCGCGCATTTCCGCGCCAACTCAATAAAAGCGAGTCGCATATCTTCGCGGCTGCGCAGCGCGGTTGCGGGAAGATCGGCGACCGTTCCGGGACAACCCATCTCAGGCGTGGACGCGCCCGTTCCTCGCTGATCCAACAGGATCACATCGGCATATTCAAGGATTGCTTTAATGGTCTGAAAATAATCCGGAAGTCGCCCGGTTTGAATGCCGCTCGCGCCAGGGCCGCCCGCCAGAAAGATCACTGGCGATTGCGGGGTTTTCGACGCGCTCTTCAGGCGCACGAACGCGAGATCGAGCAGGCGATCGTTTTTTTGTCGCGGTTTTCCGGCGCGAGTAGCCGGCCCAACTCGCAGTCAAGCATTTCGCCGGCGTAAGAGACGAATGTCGACGGCTTGAGTGAAACAAGGCCCGCCACGTGTCTCGTGGAGGTCGCTCCGGCGACGTTGGCCGGCGGCATAGTTCGCTCGATAGCCGCCCGTGTTTCGGCATAACCTGGCGAGAGGCGATCAACAATCACGTAGTCCGCATAAGCCTTTTCGCGTTCTCCTTTCGCTTCGTAAATTTTGCCGCGCCACCAGTGTAGCCCGACCAGAGCATCGTGATTCTCCTTGGTCAGCCGGTCTTTGACGGCCTCGAACGCCTCCAGGCCGCGGTCGAGGTTCTTTCCCGACATGCCGGCGGCGCGACCAATCTGGTAAGTGGCTCGCAAGTCTTCGGGCTTCGCTCGCAAAACCCGGTCGAATGCGGCGAAGGCTTTGTCGAATTCTTTCGTGAGCTGGTAGAAGTCGCCCAACTTGTAGGTCGCCTCGAATTGATCGGACTGGAGCTTTTCAGCTTCGAGCAGCGCGCGCTCGGCCTCCGCGATCTTTTTCTTGTCGGCCAGCAGTTCACCCGCGAGCAGCCAACCCGTCAACGCGTCTCTCTGTTTGATGATTTCGACCTGTTCCATAGCGCGCTCTGCGCTTCCTCCCAGGATGCCCGGCACAGAGTTGTAATACCGCGCCAGGTCGGCGCGCGCATCCAGGGCGCCTGGGTCCAGTTCGAGGGATTTCAACAGTGCGTCCCGCGCTTTGCCGGCGAAGCTCGCGCGGCTCATCATCCCGCCCGCCCGCGCCTTTTTTCCATACGCCTGCGCTAACCAATGATGATGAACCGCGCGTTTGTCATCCAACCTGACTGCCGTTTCAAACCGCTTAACCGCTTCGTCCGCATTGTTCCGCTCAAACGCGATCCGGCCGAGATAGAATACGGCGGTCGCATTTTTCGGCTCGCGAGTGATCAATTGTTCCAGCGCCGCTTTGGCTTCCGGGTATTGCTTAGTTTCGAACTGTTGGATCGCGGACTGGAGGGCCGATTCATTCTGCGATTGCTGTGATTGAGGCGGCGTCAAAAACGCCGGTCTCTTCAATTCCTTCATGCAGGTCGCGTCCAAACCGGTCGTCGTCCCCGCATCGACAAAGCGGTTCATCACATTCTGCGCGCACGACGTGAACGGCCCGTGCGCAACGCCCGGTTGAATGATGTGCATGCTGTTCGGCAGATGTCTTGCCGCTTCATCGCCCCATTCAAATGGCGTTGCGGGATCGAGTTCGCCGGAGATGAGCAATACGGGAACGTTCGATTTGACAGGCTCAAAATAGTTCGCGGGCGCTCGGCCGCGCGGCCATTCCCGGCAAAGGTCAATGCGGGTTTGCACAACACTGCCGGTCAGGAAGGCGCCGGCCGTCTCCCGTTTGATGTCGGCGGGTTTGATGCGGGGAATCTCCTCAGAGCAAATGACCGACGTGTTCATCCCGAAATTGATTCCGCCAATCGTCCTGAGCGCCTGCCCAACGAGGGTCTTGAGCGGCGCGTAATCGCGCTTCGCCGCGCCGCGAACGATGACGGGAATGAATCGCTGCGAGTTTGAATCGAACAACAACTGGCGGATCGCGCCCGCAAAGACGCCTCGCGTAATCGCCAATTCCACGGGCTTGTTGACGCGCGGATCGGTGACCGTGATCTTTTCCGGCGACGAGGTGAGCAGGTCGAGCGCGGTCTGGAAGTCCCGTTTCAGATCGGGAAAAGACTGCCTGCATTTTTCGTCTCTCGCGCAATCGTCCAGCAAGCGGTCGAGCGAACGCTGGTTGTACCGGGGCGCGTATAACGGAACCGGGATCGTAGTCGGGTAGACGGCTCGCAAAGTAACGGTGCGAACATGCTGGGGGAAGCGGCGCAAATAGACTAGCGCCACCCGGCTGCCATACGACCCGCCGTAAAGATTGATCGTTTTGTATCCCAGCCATTTTCGCACTTCATCCAGGTCTTCCACCGCTGCCGGCGTGGCGTACATCCGCAAATCCGCCTTCTGTTCGAGATGCGCGCGACATCTGCGGATGCTCTCGCTTGGCGCGTCTTCACCGACGATAATCTGCACAAGTTCCTGCAAATTCGCCGCATCGCAAGCCAGCGAATTCGATCTGCCTGTGCCCCGCTGATCAACGAGTACAATGTCGCGGTTCTTGCGGATTTCCGCAAAACCGTTGAGAAACACCTCTGTGGCGGCCTGACCGGGGCCGCCTGAAATCGCGAAGAGCGGATCAGGGGCAGGATTCGGATTGAGCGCGGGCAATACGACGACATACAGGGAAATCTTGCGGCCCTTTTTGCTTTCGCGGTTTTCCCATACCTCGTAATTTCCGCAAAGGACGGCATCCTTGACGGCAGGCAATTTGCACGGTTTGAGCGGTAGGCGCTCTTCAGGTTGCGCAACGATTAGACCTTTTCGCAATTGCGTGTAAGGTAGGGGCAGACCTCCGTGTCTGCCCCTACCTTGATTAGCAAATCTCTCTAGATAATTCGCGTGGACTTCAAAATTTACGATGAGGGTGATGAGCGCAAGCGGCGTAAGCAGAAACTGTTTTTTCGACATGCATCGGCCTCCGTTTGGTAGCAGGGGTGTCGAGAAGTATGACTATGGCCCGCCCATTGGTCGTCCGGGAATGGAAAACCGCACGTCCAGGATGATGATTCCGGACCTGAAGTCAATAGTTACTGCCCGAAGCGTCCCGAAATTCGGATGGCGCCATCTGCGCGCGCTTCTTGAAAGCGGCGTTGAAGGAGGATTTAGAGTTGAATCCGACCTCTTCGGCAATGGCCAGGATGGAGTAGTGTTTGTAGGCCGGATCGTGGAGCTTTCGTTTGGCCTCTTCGACTCGATATCCGTTTACGAAGTCCGAAAAGTTTTGCCCGATCCGCTCGTTAATGAGTTGGGAAAGATGAGTCGCGGGAATCGCGATTCGTTCGGCCAGCTTTTGCAGTGTGAGGTCGCCATCCGCCCAGGGCCTTTCGGTCTCCATCACCTTGAGCAATCGCTTCAAATATTCTTCGGCGCGCTCAGGCGTCAGGGTCGATCGTTCATATTTCTTAGTCGTCTGTTCGGAAGCTCCGGCCAGCGCCTCCGGGCGGGTCAGCCCCAGCCACGCGACCGCGTAGACCATGATCGAGCCGCACAACGGCGCCAGCAGGTTCGTTTCCATTCCCCGATTCCGAAGCAACAACCGGATCAGCCCGCCGAAAAAGGCCAGCAAGAGCAGCCCGACCAACACCCGCGCCTGCAAGAGAATCGTTTTATCACCGGGCGAACTGCTCTCTCCGACCTTGCGCGAGAAATCCGCGAGGCGGCGCAGAACGAAATTGAGATAGATCGCCCCCTGCGCGACCGCCAGCCAGGAACGGGTGAAATACCACTGCGCATAATCGTCCGAGGCGAGATTGGCGATTTTATATTCCGCGCCGCGCAGAAAATAGGGCGTGAGGTAGAGCGCGCATAAGAGGAACGGCAGAAAGTGTAGCAGGTCTTTGCTTTCAAGCGACTCGCGCCGCGTTGTCAACTCGCGGATATAGAGATAGAGCAGCGGAGGGACGAGAAATAGGAATGGGTGATGTAACCGGCTTACAGCATTTTCGGCTTCGATGTTCAGGAATCGCCCGCTTAGAGCGGATTGCAAATCAATGTGCCCATACTGAGATGACAGTGCAGATCAGTACCGCGAGCGGTAGCGAGCGGGTCCGG
>Ga0154003_1000526_pt1 | contig 12059 bp, 9 predicted proteins | sample TSFL087MetaG_FD_104679 | JGI IMG/M metagenome (GOLD analysis project Ga0154003, IMG submission 104679) | Attine ant fungus gardens microbial communities from Florida, USA - TSFL087 MetaG | ecosystem: Host-associated > Fungi > Mycelium > Unclassified | place: USA: Florida, Lake Talquin State...
GACAACCGATTCGCCTGCTTACTGGATTATGCGAGTGAGGGCGCCCGCCAGACATTTCTCGATGATCCGCAGTTTTCATCTCGCCGATCTCTTCACCATCGGCAACGGCTTCTGCGGCGTCGCGGCGATCTTCGAGGCGATGAAGTTTCTCGGCGCCGGCGATAAGAGGCATGCTTACGCGGCAGCGCTGTTGATACCACTCGCGCTGGTCTTCGACGTGATGGACGGGCGCATCGCGCGCTGGCGCCACATGTCCTCGGCCCTAGGCAGGGAGCTCGACTCGCTCGCCGACATGATCTCGTTCGGCGTCGCCCCCGCCGCGATCGCCTTCGCTGTCGGCCTCAACACCTGGCTGGATCAGGTCATCCTGATTTATTTCGCGATCTGCGGATTGAGCCGTCTTGCGCGCTACAACATCACCGCCGATTCGCTCTCGGGGACCACGGGCAAAGTCGAATATTTCGAAGGGACGCCGATCCCCACCAGCGTAGTCCCCCTCGGATTGCTCATGTTCCTCTTCCATCGAGGCAATCTCTATCCCGCCAGCCTCTTCGGCCTCGACTTTCACTGGCCGGTCGCGCTCTTCTTCATCTCGGGCTGCCTGATGGTCAGCAGAACGATCAGAATTCCGAAGCCCTAGGGTTGAGGATCGAGGATGGAAGATCGAGGATGGAAGATCGAGGATCGAAGATAGAAGATCGCGTCATCCGTTCCATCCTCTATCCTGTATCCTCTACCCTCTACCCTCTATCCTCGATGCCGCCGGTTTGACGCTTGATGGGCTCGCAAGTAGTATCAGAAATATATGAAATCTGTCGTGATCGTTCCCGAATACGCAATTCGTCAATGTGAGACGCTCAAAGAGTTCGAAGCGTGCCTTCAATTGCAGCGCGCCGTCTGGGAATATTCTGATCTCGACCTAACGCCATTACGCTCGTTCGTCGTCACGCGTTACGGCGGCGGGTTCACTCTGGGCGCGTTCGACGCGTCGAACAAGCTGTTGGGCATGGCGCACGCGCTCGCAGCCTTCGACGAAAAGCTACGGCCTTTTTACTATTCGCAAATGCTCGCGGTCGAGACGCGACTTCAAAACGCCGGCATCGGCGTTAGATTGAAGTTGGCACAGCGCGACCATGCGTTGAAGACGGGCGTCCCGCTCATTACTTGGACGTTCGACCCGCTGCAATCGCGCAACGCCTATCTCAATATCGTCAAACTCGGCGGCGTCGTGCGGCGGTATTGCGCCAATTATTACGGCGCCAATAGCACCAGCGTTTTTCATCGCGGCCTGGACACCGACCGGTTGTTCATCGAGTGGTGGGTGCGCTCGCCCCGCGTCGCGGACGCCCTCGAAGGCGTCCGTCGCGCCGATAAACCGGAAGCGGTCGTCGAAGTCCCGCGAGACATCGGGGCGATAAAGCTTCGCGACATGGATGAGGCCCGTCATTGGCAATCGCGAGTCCGCGAAGGATTTCAGAAGTGTTTGAACGAGGGGTTGTATTGCGCTGGTTTTGAGGCCGACCCGAAAACAAACAGCCGCTTCCTGTTTTTTAGAGACCGTCAACAAGAGAAAGAAGATAATTATAAGCAATGAAAATCGAACGCATAGAACTCCGCGAAATCCAATTGCCGTTGGTCGCGCCGTTTGAAACCAGCTTCGGGCGCACGACCGGACGCCGCATCATCCTCGTCAAAGTTTTCAGCGAAGGGGTGGCCGGGTGGGGCGAATGCACCGTCGGCGAACATCCATTTTATAACCACGAATCTACGGAGAGCTGCTGGATGGTCATTCGCGATTACGTCGCGCCGATGGTTCTGGGCCGCGAGATAGAATCGCCCGAAGACGTCCCGCAATTGACCGGGAGGATTCGCGGAAACAAGATGGCGCGGGGCGCGGTCGAATGCGCGGTCTGGGACTTGGAAGCGCGGCGGCAAGGAAAACCGTTGTGGCGGCTGCTTGGCGGAACACAGGAGGAGATCAATTGCGGCGTCTCGATCGGCCTGGAAGACAGCGACGCCGCGATGCTCAAGAAGGTAGAGAAGGAGGTCGCAGCCGGCTACCAGCGCATCAAGATCAAGATCAAACCCGGCCGCGATTACGAGATGATCAAGGCCATCCGCAAGGAGTTTCCCGAGAAGTTGATGTCGGTGGACGCCAACTCCGCCTACACGCTGGACGACGCCAATCTGCTCGCCAGGCTGGATGAGTTCAGTCTGTTGATGATCGAACAGCCGCTGGCCTACGACGACATCGTCGACCACGCCGAGTTGCAGCCTCGGTTGAAGACCGCGATCTGTCTGGACGAATCCATTCTGAGCGTGGACGACGCGCGAAAGGCCTTGAAGCTGGGCGCGTGCCGGATCATCAACGTCAAGCTGGGCCGCGTCTCTGGCCACACCGAGGCGCGCAAGATTCAAGCCTACTGCCACGAGCGCAACGTCCCGGTCTGGTGCGGCGGCATGCTGGAAGCCGGCGTCGGCCGCGCGCACAACATCGCGATGTCCACGCTGCCCGGCTTCACGCTGCCTGGCGACGTTTCGGCCTCGAAGCGCTACTGGGCCGAAGACATCATCACGCCGCCGGTCGAGGTCACGTCGCGCGGAACTATTCCGCGCCCGACAGGCGTCGGGATTGGATACGATGTGAATGAGAAGCGGATTGAGGCGCTGACAGTAAGGAAAGACATTGTCGAACAGTGAGCAAATGCGACACGTTCTGATTCAAATAGACGATCCCGCTTCCCCCGCCGCGCGCGAGCTTATCGAGCGACTCGACAGACTCATGACCGACTTATATCCGGCGGATAGCAATCACCTGCTGCCGGTAGACGCGCTTCGACAACCCAACGTGACTTTCCTCACCGCCAGCGTGGACGGCGATGTCGCCGGTTGTGGCGCGTTCGTCAACCAGGGCGGGGAGTATGCGGAGATCAAACGAATGTTCGTCTTGCCGGAGTTCCGCGGCTTGAAGCTAGGCCGCCGCATCCTCGAAGAACTTGAGAATCTCGCGCTGACTTCCGGGCTTGAACTCGCGCGCCTCGAAACAGGCATCCATCAACCCGAAGCCCTGCTCCTATACGAGCAGGCAGGTTATCAACGTCGCGGGCCATTCGGAGATTATTCCGAAGACCCGCTGAGCATTTTCATGGAGAAGAAATTATGAAAGCGATCTGGAACGGCGCCGTAATCGCCGAAAGTGACAATACTGTAGTCGTCGAAGGCAATCACTATTTCCCACCGGACGCGGTCAACAAAGAATACTTCCAGCGGAGCGACACCAACACGGTCTGCGGCTGGAAGGGCACGGCGAGTTATTACAACGTCGTCGTCGACGGAGAAGTGAACAAAGACGCGGCGTGGTACTATCCGAACACGAAAGACGCCGCGAAGAACATCGAAAATTACGTCGCGTTTTGGAAAGGCGTGAAGGTCGAATAGCCAGCCCCTCCTCGCCTTAATCATCGGCGTCAAAAATAGAAACGAACTGGGCATAGGGAAGGAGAGGGGCAAGTTTTGAAGATCGACTCGCTAGCGAAGGTTAAGGCGAAGCCCAACGCTTACATCAAAGCCCCTGGCTGCTAATGTATGAAGATTGTTAGCCACAGAGGGCACAGAGAACACAGAGAAATCATTATGTCCTCTGTGTTCTCTGTGCCCTCTGTGGCTATATGATAACCGCTATATGTAACAAAACGACATCCGGAATAACAGATATGCCTACCCGAACGCCTAAATCGAAATCAATCGAACAGGAGGTCACGGATCTGCGCCGCGAGATCCTGGAGCATGATCACCGCTACTACACGCTGAGCGAGCCGGTGATCTCCGACGCCGAATACGACGCGTTGTTGCGGCGCCTGCGCGAACTGGAAGAGGAGCGCCCCGACCTGATCACGCCCGACAGTCCGACGCAGCGGGTTTCGGGACAGGTGGCCGAAGGTTTCGAAGAATATTTCCACAAACGCCCGATGCTGTCGCTTGACAACAGCTACAGCATTGACGACCTGCGCGCGTGGGCCAAGCGTTGCGAGAAGTTGGCCGAAGGGCGCGCCTTCGATTACGTCGCCGAGCTGAAGATCGACGGGCTGAGCATGTCGTTGATTTACGAAGTCGGGCGCCTTGCGCGGGCGGTGACTCGCGGCGACGGCTCCCGGGGCGAGGTTGTGACCGCCAACGCGAAGACGATTCGATCAATCCCGCTGAGGATCAAGGAAGATGAAGAGAAGGGAAAGAAGCCGCCGCCCTTGTTCGACGGTTCGATGAAAGAGATAGAGGTGCGTGGCGAAGTCTATCTGCCCAACGACGTGTTCGAGAGGATCAATCGCGAGCGCGCTGAATCGGAGTTATCGCCGTTCGCCAATCCGCGCAACGCCGCTTCTGGCGCGATGCGGCAACTCGACCCGAAGATCGTCGCGGACCGGCGTCTGGACATCTTTTGCTATTTGCTGCTCTTCGACGGCGCGCCTGCGTTCGCCACGCATTACGAATCGCTGGAGTGGATGCGTGAGCGCGGGTTCAAGGTCAACCCGCACAGGCGTCATTGCCGGACGATTGACGACGTGGTGGCGTTCTGCAACGAGTGGGAGACGCGCCGCGACGAGTTGAGCTACGAGATTGACGGCGTGGTGGTGAAGGTCAATCAGGTGGCCGTCCAGGACGAACTGGGCGCGACGTCGAAGTCGCCGCGCTGGGCGATCGCATATAAATTTCCGGCGCGGCAGGCGTCGACGCGGTTGCTTGAGGTAATTTATCAGGTGGGGCGCACCGGCGCGGTGACTCCGGTCGCAGTGTTGGAACCGGTCTTGCTCGCGGGCACGACGGTTTCGCGCGCCAGCATGCACAACGCCGACGAGATGAAGCGTCTGGGCGTGATGCGCGGAGATTTCGTCTTCATCGAAAAGAGCGGCGAGATCATTCCGCAGGTCGTCAAAGTCATCACAGAGCGCCGCACAGGCGAAGAGACCGAGTTTGAATTCCCGACTCAGTGCCCCGTATGCGACGCGACGCTCATCAAACCGGAAGGCGAGGCCGTGACGCGGTGCCCGAATCCGGATTGTCCCGCGAGGCTGCGCGAGGGGTTGCTGCATTTCTCATCGCGCCGCGCGATGCGGATCGAAGGATTGGGCTCACGCGTGGTCGAGCAACTGACGTCGCAGCGAGCCCAACGCGATAAAAAAGGCGAGGCCATGACCGATGAAAAAGATCGGCCCCTGATGCTGCCGCCGATGGTGTACGACTTCGCCGACCTGTACGGCCTCGCCCGCCGCCGCGACGAATTGATCGCGCTCGACCGGATGGGCGCGAAATCGGCGGATAACCTGCTTCAACAGATCGAAGCGAGTAAAGAGGCCGGCCTGGGCCGATTGATCTTTGGCCTGGGCATTCGTCACGTCGGTGAGCGCACGGCGACGATCCTGGCCAATCGTTACGGCGACGTCGAAGCGCTGTCGGCGGCCACGCAGGAAGAGCTGGCGGGCATTCACGAAATCGGAGAGGTTGTCGCCGCTTCGGTCTACTTGTGGTTTCAATCTTCTCGAAATCAGAAGTTGATCGAAAGTCTCGCCAAAGCCGGAGTGAAGATGCGGACGGCTAACGCCGGCACGGAACAGGCGCCACGAGTCTTTGAGGGAAAGACCTTTGTTTTAACTGGCGCCCTGCCGACGATGAGTCGCGATGACGCCAAGGCCTACATCGAAGCCCGCGGCGGACGGGTCAGCGGCTCGGTTAGCAAAAAAACCGATTTCGTCGTCGCGGGCGAGGAGGCTGGAAGCAAACTGGCGAAGGCCGAAGAATTAAAAATCGCGATCATTGATGAAAACCAGCTCTTGAAATTCGGGGCAAGTAGCATTGAGGATAAAACCTAACACATTGCTCGATTTGATTTTAATAGGTGCAGATTTTTTCTTTGGAGGGTTGACAAAGACGTGCGTCTTTGGTGTAATCCGCAGCAATTAGCAGCGGTAAATACCCTAATGGCTGAGGACGCTGCTGAATCGGGGGGACCGAAAGGGCCCCCCAACTTAATTTATCGGGGCCGAAAGGCCCCTTTCCTATTTAACGAGGTTTTCATTTCGAGATTAAATAACCTTCCCGCGCCCGCGTTATCATATCCTGCTTTTTCACGACCACTTTGATCTTATGAAATCCGACTCTGTTTCCCTGCGACGATGGGCGATAGGCGAGAGTGTATTGGCTTCTCAATTCATCGAGCGTCTTCTTCAGGACTTGAGCAAAAGCGGATTGCGATTCGAACTCGAAAGAGCGCCCGGCGCCGGCGCCGGCGATTTCGGAGAGGAACTTGCAATCCGAGCCGTAACCGCCTCTCCCAAGACCGAAGGGACTCCCTGAACTCTCCTGCTCTGGTTTGAAGCAGGCGGCGTAGATTTGCGCCAGATTCTCCTGGGCTTCCCTGATGACCTGCTTCTGGTCTTTGACCGGCCTCTGTTTCGCAAGATCGCGATCAACGGAATCCTTGCCGTCGCTGAAGATAAGAACGACCTCGTTTCCGCTCCGGCCTCCAACCCGATCAAAGAGGGCGCGTATCGCTCCGAAGAGATTCGTATTCTTGTCAGGCGCATCCCTGCGGCGAGGCATCGGGCCGGGAGGAGTCGGGAAAGGCGGGATCCTCGTTCGAGGGCCCGGAGGGGTCGGCTGGGGATTCTGTAGCGTTGGCGGGGGATCCGATGTCGATTTCAAGGCGAGAATCTCGGTCGTGGCCAGCGCCTTGCCGCCCCAATCGGCGCTCCATTGCAAGCCCGCGTCGAAAGAGCCGATCATTATCTCGTCAAGTTGATTCAAGCTTTCGACCAACTTCACGGCCTCGTCTTTAACCGCGGGGAAGATCGCTCCCATGCTGACGCTCGTGTCGAACAGCAGAATCAACCGCAACGGACGAGGCGCCGGCTTGAAATCGGCGATCTCTTGAAGGACGCCGTCTTCGTAAATCTCGAAGTCTTCCTTCTTCAGGTCAGGAATTCGTTTTCCTTCGGCGTCTTTGACCATGACGTCGACGTTGATCAGTTCGGTTTTTATCTTAAGCTTTCCGTCATCTTGCGCGACGACCGGACTGAAAAGGACGATCACACAGACCGTCCAAATGCGAAATTTGCCAACTTTTCTCATAGCGCTCCTCGGTGACCATGGGACGGACTTTAGTCTGTCCCGGTCGGAGACTGACTAAAGTCTGTCCCACGATTTCATCTTGATGTTATAGCCATGGAAAATAATAAGGGGGATTATCTCGCGAATCCATGAACGAGCCTGGAAAGGCAGCTTGCGTTACGCATAACACGGAATGGGGGGGCGCCCGGCAAATCGCCGGCGGGGCGTTGACAGTCCCGACCACCGGCAACTAAATTGCTACCATGCTCCACCGAGTGACAGTAATCACTGTTCTGTTAACTTCTCTCCTGCCTGTTCTCGCAGCTTGCGGCGGGCGGCTTTACAAAGTCGCGCCTCTGCCGGCGAGCGTCCCGCCCGAAATTTCGATGGGTAACGGCGGTCTGGACGTCGGCGCCGTCGCGCTAGACGGCGAGCGGTCATATGAGCGTTTCGAGGCAAACCTCCCGCTCGCCGGAGTGATCGCCGTAGACGTCAGGATGGTCAACAATTCGGAGGCGAAGATCATGACGAATTCGCTCAGGTTCGAATTGCGCGACCCGTCCGGCGCCGAGCTCAAACGAATCGCCCCGAAAAAAGCGCTGAGCGTGGTGATGAAATATTACGGCGACAAGTTTTACGCGAAGGCCGCGTACCGGCGGACGCTCGAAGACTACGAATCGATCGCGCTCAAAAAAGGGAGCGCAATCGAGCCGGAGCGCGAGATTCGCGGAATAATCTTTTTTCAAACCAAACGCGAAACTGCCGGTGTCGACGGATTGATTCTGTCCGTCGCCGGCCTGAGCGCCACGGTGAACGTGCAGCTTCAGACGGCGCATAAATAAAATATCAAAGTGTCTACGAATCACAACTACGACAATCGGGCGCGGAACCCAGTCTATCACGTCGTCTGGGGCGTTCGGTTCTTCTTTTTGGGGATGCGAACGCTCGTCCGCAATCCGGATTTGCTCAGCCTCTCACTGATCCCGATGCTGCTGACGCTAGTCTTGCTGGTGGGGCTGATCTTCGGCGCCGCGTGGACGGTCGGTCAGCTCATCGGCGACGCCGTGCGCGTCGAGATAAGGATAGTCGCGCAGGTTCTGATGTTCCTGTTGACGTTCCTGATCGCATATTTCCTTTACTTGCCGGTGGCCCGCGTGCTGCTAGCGCCTTTCGCCGAGGCTTTGAGCCGCAAAACGCATGCGATCTCGACCGGCCGAAAGATCCGTCAGAACGATCAGGGCTGGCCGCGCGCGATGTGGGAAGGGCTGAAGCTGGTGACCTTTCAAGCGGCGGTCGCGCTGGCCGCCCTCGCGTTGGGACTGGCCTTCCCGCCCGTCGGAGCGCCCGTCGGAATGGCGGTCGCAATTTTCCTCGCTGGCCTGGATTTCTTCGACATTCCGCTCTCGACACGCGGGCTGCGGCTGCGAAAGAAGCTAGGCGTGATTTGGCGCAATAAATCTCTGGCCCTCGGCTTCGGCGCCGCAGCTTATCTGATGCTACTCATTCCGGTCATCAACATGCTCGCGCTGCCAGTCGGCGTGGTCGGGGCCACGTTGTTGATTGACACGCTGGAGTTCGAGGATTGATCGAAACAACGCTCTGTAAGTCCTGAAGAAAACCTAAAAGCTGGCGCCGCGACTTTTGAACGTCTTACAAGCAAGTTCAGTTCATCCACGAAGTTTCACAAAGTCACACGAAGCGGCGCCGAAGGAGCTTGATATTCCCCTTCGTGGCTGCTTCGTGTGACTTTGTGGAAAGACTTATCAATCACTGCCGAATCCGAAACGAATAATCCGGCCAGCAGCTCAATCCATCTTGCGGTTCTTCGCCGCCGACGTTGAAGGGGCCGAAGATGAACGGTATGGGCGATGAAGTCGGCGCCGGGGGCGCGAATTTCGGGTCGAGAATCTTAGCGATCTGATCCCTCACGTCTTCCATGTGCATTCGCGTGGCGCGGTCGGTCGCGCGGACCATCGCCTTCGCCACGTCCGCGTTCAACGCCCGCAGCTCGCCGCGAATGAACGGGCGCTGATCGTCATTGACCGCCGCCCGTCCGTTGAGCTTATCGTTCATCAAATCCAGATAAGCGCGCTGCAGGTTGCGGCGGTAGGCGTCGATCTTAGGAGCGGCGGCCGTCCCGTTCACTTCGCCCCAGACGCCTTTGCGCACGTCGGCGAGGAAATCCACGGGGCGATAGGCATTGTCGCCGTCTATGGCCTCCTGTTCGATCAGACGGGCGAAGCGGGCCGGACTCATCAATTGAGACAGGATCGTCTGTTGCGCCGTTCTGACGCGGGTGAGCGCGCCGTTGGTTTCGATGCGGCGCAGGATTTCAGGGTTGAGCATCCATGCCGGCGTGGCGAAGACATTGTCGTTTAAGAACCTCACCGCCTCGATCTGGCGCTCTTTCGGTACGGGCGTGAAGAGCGCGCCGTCCTGTCCGACGTGCTTCTGCTGAGTATTGAAGCCGCCGACAATCGCCGTGACGTGGCCCATCTCCAGCCGCCACTGGCCGATCATCGAGTTGTAAACCTCTTCGAGGTCGTCATAAGGCTCGCCCTTCTCGGTCGCGGTCGCGGCCAGCAGCATATCGGCGACCCGCTTGAGATTCTTCAACCCGAGCGTAGAAGCTTTGACCGCGTCGGCGTCGCCCACTGCCTCGGTCAATTCGCCCGGGTCGGCGCCGCGCGACCTGGCGGTCGAGAAGCGGTACCACGGCGTCTTGTCCTGCTCGCGCGCCCACTCGTCGAGAGTCTTCTTTTCGTCTTCGGGCGTCTTGCATCCGTCAATCGGCTTGTAGCCCCACACCGTGGCCCACTTGTCGTAAGGGCCGATCTTCGGGATCAGCAGGTCGACGGGGATGTTGTCTTCGGGCTGCGCGACGTAATTGAAGCGCGAGTAGTCCATGATCGTCGGCGTGTGGCCGTATTCCTTGAGCCATTTCGCGTCGCGGACTTTGTCGAACGGGTACATCGAACTGGCCTTCATGTTGTGCGGGAACCCGAGCGTGTGGCCGACCTCGTGCGCGACGACGAAGCGCAGCAACTCGCCCATCAAGTCGTCAGGGAGCGGCAATTTCTTGGCGCGCGGGTCGAGCGGCCCCGCCTGCGTGAAGTACCAGTTGCGTTGGAGGTTCAGCACGTTGTGATACAACTGAATGTCCGACTCGAGTATCTCGCCGGTGCGCGGGTCGTGAATGTGGGGCCCGACAGCGTTCATAATCGTCGAGGGCAGCCAGCGCACGACGGAATGACGCGCGTCTTCTGGACTCCAATCGGGATCGTCCTTCGGCGCTTCTTTGGCGATGATGGCGTTCTTGAAGCCGGCGGCCTCGAAAGCCGGCTGCCAGTCCTCAATACCTTTCTTAACATACGGAACCCATTTCGGGGGCGTGGCCGGATCGATGTAATAGACGATCGGCTTGACCGGCTCGGAGACGGCGGCGTTAGGGTCTTTCTTTTCCAGACGCCAGCGGGTGATATAGACGCGCTGCGGCGCGCGGTGTTCGTCCTTCCCGTAATCGGTTTGACGCACGCTGTAATAGCCGACGCGCTCGTCGTATAGCCGCGGCGTCATCGGCTTTTCCGGCAGTTTGACCATCGAGTAATGCATCACAACCGAGGCGCTTCCCGTGCCCATCCCGGCGCCGAGGAATGGGTTCGGCGGGGCGGCGGTCGGCGAGGGCATATCGGGCGGATTGGTGAAGGTGTGAGTGGCCTCGACCTCGATGTTTTCAGGGAACGAGACGACGCGTTCGACGAAAGAGCGCGAGGCGTCGAATCCTCGGGCGCGCAGCCGCGAACGCGCGCTGAACTCGGTGACTTCGGTAGTGAAGATACTGGTGATGTCGATCACCACCGAGTCGTCTTTGCCGTTCTTGTCGAGTGCCTCGATGTAGAAAGACTTGATGATCGAGTCGTTGTTGGCCGCCTTGACGGCTTTCGAGATGGGCTCTTTCGAGTCGGCGACGACGTCGTACGCCACGTCGCGCAGCAGGATGCGATTGTTGTGGCGCTCCCAGCGGACGACGCGGTTGCCCATCGCCTGGCCGCCGTAGCCGACGCCGAGCGTGGTCTTCGCTATCTGGCTGACCCACAGGAATTCTTTGTCGAGTTCCTTCTTGGGAATTTCGTAATAAATCTTCTCTTTGACGCGGTGAACGGTGAAGATACCTTCATCCGTTTTGGCGTCCTTGGTGATCACTCTGTCGTAGGGCTTGATCTCCGGCTCGCGGGAGGCCGGAAAGGGCAGCGGGGGCCGCTCCTGAGCCCCGGACGGCGGCCCGCCTGGTGGCTCCTGCGCCCTGGTCGTCGATCCGTTCGCGCCGAACGCGGAGACGAGCGCCGCGGCGAAAGAGATCGCGTAGATAGTCCTGGCAAACTTGTTCATAAATTTCTCCTTGTTCTGTTTTGAAGGGAAGTTCGTCAAGTGATAGCGCTTAAGGCTGGGCGAAGAATAACCGCCATTGATAGGCATTTCAATCTCTTAAAGTGGCGAGGATAGGGGATAAGGGATAGGGGATAGGGGATAGAGGATTGCGTTAATCCTCCATCCTCTATCCCCTATCCCTTATCCCCTGATTGTTACCGCGCCTGTTACTGCCCCGCGCCAACTGGCGCGATGGCGATGTCGAGAATCGGCGTCTTCACGTTGAGGGGCTTGACCAGCGTGGCCAGGCCAGATGGCAGGTATATCGAATAGAGCCCGGGTTGGTTGTTTACCGTCAGCACCGCGAAAGCCACGCCCTCCGGGCCGACGGAGATGTCGAATCCGACATCGTTGGAGGCGTTGACGCCGAGTGGGCCGACTACGCGGGTCACGCCGCCGTTGGGTGAGGGCGTGCTGTCTATGCCGCCGATGGTCAACAACTGGTCGGAGTTCGGGTCGATGGCGTAGAGAGTCGTCACCTTCGACCCCCCGAAGTTGCGGTCGTAGGCCACGCCCGTGACCACCGCGCC
>Ga0154003_1000527_pt1 | contig 12057 bp, 6 predicted proteins | sample TSFL087MetaG_FD_104679 | JGI IMG/M metagenome (GOLD analysis project Ga0154003, IMG submission 104679) | Attine ant fungus gardens microbial communities from Florida, USA - TSFL087 MetaG | ecosystem: Host-associated > Fungi > Mycelium > Unclassified | place: USA: Florida, Lake Talquin State...
CATGGAGCGCGAGATCGGATCGATCGAGTCCGGCAAGCGGGCCGACCTGATCGTTGTCGATCTGAGCGCGCTGCACTTGACGCCGAGGTATAATGTCGTTTCTCATTTGGTGTACGCCGCGAAGGCCTCCGACGTCACTGACACCATAGTTAACGGCCGCCCGCTGATGCGCAACCGGAGACTGCTGACGCTCGATGAAGAGGCTGTGAAAGCGGCCGCGCGACGGTATCAAAAACAGGTGAGCGCGAGTTTGAAGGCCGGCGCGCGATGAATCAACAGTTGTTTTATGAAGTCCAATCGAGCATTTTCATTCCCTGAGTGGGGGCTTATAGGGCTGATAGGACTGATGAGACGCCTCGTACCCCTGTTTCCTTGTCTCCTTATCTCCTTGTCTCCCTGCCTCCTTGTCTCCCCATCTCTCTGTCTCTCCGTCATGGCCCAAAAGCAGGGCGCCGGAGCAAAGTCGGGCCTCGCGGCCGCTCAATTAATTGAACAGGGAAAGGCGCTCTATCGCGCCCAACGCCTCAAGCCCGCTCTGGCGAAATTCGAGGCCGCGCTGAAGCTTGAGCCGGAGAATGATGAGGCGCTGAGTCTCGCCGCCGTGACCGCGTTCAGACTCGACCTTCAGCCGCAATCGCGCAATTACTTCGTGCTGCGTGCAGACCTGAAGGGGCAGAAGGATTCGGTCAAGGCCTTCAGCTATTACCGAGTCGCTTTGACCTACTGGCGCGAGGTTCACGACCTGGTTGCGAAATTCGCCGGGATCAAGGGAAACAAGGTCGCCGTGACGATCCCCGAACAGAACCGGGAGGACATTCGGTCCGGGATCAATAACGGCCTGGAATACGCCGACAAGGCTCTCTCCATCTTGGACAATTTCCCCGAAGCCCATAACGTCAAGAATCTCCTGCACGCCGAAGCCGCGCTGTCGGCCGACTCTGAGGGGATGGCGGACGCGTATCGTAGACAATCCGTAGGGTCTCTTCGCCGGGCGATAGAACTCTCCAAGTCTCCAGCCGGAGCGAAGGGGGGCGATGTGGCGGATTTCAGCCTGCCGACCATCCGCGTCTCGGAATTCGCGCACACAGATGAGGAAGAAAGCAAGATCGAAGACCCGATGAAGACGCTGATCACAGGTGGCCGACCCATCAAGAGAACGCAGGCGACCTTTCCGGGCGCCAGGCCGGCAAAGGCCGGCAATAAAGACGATCCTTCGGCGAAAGGCGTGACTAAGGACGGAGGCGCTTATTCGCTGGGCGCCGGCCGTGGCGCCCTGACCGCCGCTTACGCGCCAGGGATAGTCAAGGTAGAAGTTCTGGTTTCGAGCGCCGGTGGCGTGGTCTTCGCGCATGTCGTTGACGGCCGTTCCGATCTGAACGGCGAGGCCATCCTTGCGGCCCGCGCCTGGAAATTCGAGCCTGCAAAATTCGAGGGAAAACAGGTTCAGGTCAGCGGCATAATCACATTCGACATGAAACCGGCGGTGGGAAGACGGGGAGACGGGGCGACAGGGCGAGGGGGAGAAGGGAAGACCATGAGGTGATAAGGATATACTGATGCTAACGGATTTTGTGGCGCGCCTCCCGGAGAGGCGAAATGTTTTTAGCCACGAATGAACGCGAATATCCACGAATAGAGGCGAGAAAGAGGATATAAAGAGGCGCCGATACGCTTCTTTCCTTGTTTCTACTTCTCATCTCCACTCGCCCCGTCGCCTCGTCATTCCTTCACCACTCCGATGTAGGGCAGGTTGCGATAGCGTTCGGCGTAATCGAGTCCGTAGCCGACCACGAATTTGTCTGGGATGTTGAAACCACAGTAATCAGGCGTGACGACGACGCGACGGCGGTCGGGCTTGTTCAATAAGGTCGCGATGCGAATCGAAGTCGCGCCGCGCGAACGGAAGTTGTTGACCAGGTAGTTGAGAGTGAGCCCTGTGTCGAGAATGTCTTCAACCAGAATGATGTCGCGCCCCTCCAACGGCTCGTCCAGGTCTTTGACGAACTTGACCTCGCCGGTCGAGTTTCTCCCTTTGCCGTAACTCGAGACCGCGATGAAATCAATGCTCAGGTTCAGGTCGATTACGCGCATCAAGTCGCTCATGAAAAGCATCGCGCCTTTGAGCACGCAGATCAGCTCGGGCCGGCGGCCGGTGTAATCGCGGGTGATCTCGGCGCCCATTTCGCGGATGCGGGTCTGCAGTTGGTCGGCGGTGATTAGGATTTCCAGGTTCGGATTGTTAAACTCCGACCCGGAGTCGTGGCCTAGAGACATAGTGGCGCTTCTCCTCGGAAAATTTCTGGGAGCGTCGCCCATCATTGCCCACCTGCTCCGGTCAGTCAGCGCTTGCCGGGAACCCGCAGGCAATGATGGGCGGCGCTCCCAGGTTATCGCAGGAAACGCCAATATAATCGAATCTCGAATCATTTTCTATGAACTACAGATTTCCACTCGTCGAAAAACTTCCGCCTTATGTTTTTGCCGTCATCAACCATTTGAAAATGGAAGCGCGCCATCGCGGCGAGGACATCATCGATCTGGGCATGGGCAACCCTGACCTGGCCACGCCCGAACCGATTGTCGATAAGCTGGTCGAGGCCGCGCGCAACCCGCGAAATCATCGCTACTCGGCCTCGCGAGGCATTCCCAATTTGCGCGTCGAAATCTCGCGCTGGTACGCGCGCCGCTACGGCGTCGAGATCGATCCCGAGGCCGAGGCGATTGCTACCATCGGGGCCAAAGAGGGCTTCTCGCACCTGGTGTTGGCGCTGGTCGAGCCCGGCGACAAGGTGGTCGTTCCCGACCCGAGCTACCCGATCCATTCCTTCGCCGCGACCATCGCGAGTTGCGAACTGATCAAACTGCCGATCATTGAAGGGCCCGAGGCAACGATGGATGCGCTGCGCCGACTCGATTATCCGCGCTCGCAGCAGCCAAAGCTCCTGGTGCTCTCATTCCCGCACAACCCGACGACGGTCTGCGTCGAGAAGGAGTTCTTCGAGGAGGCCGTCGCGATCGCGCGCGAGCGCGGCTATTTGATCATCCACGATCTGGCTTACGCCGACCTGACTTTCGATGGCTACAAGGCGCCGAGCATCCTGCAAGTGAAGGGGGCTAAGGACGTGGCGGTCGAGATGTTCTCGATGTCGAAGAGCTATTCGATGGCCGGGTGGCGGGTGGGCTTCTGCGTCGGCAACCGCCAGGTGGTCGCGGCTTTAACCCGGATCAAAAGTTACCTTGATTACGGAATGTTCCAGCCGATTCAGATCGCGGCCATCATCGGCCTTCGCGACTGCGATTACGTTGTGCCCGAGATCGTCGAAGTCTATCGCAAACGCCGCGACGCCCTGATCAAGGGGTTGAACTCGGCCGGGTGGAACGTTCCGGCGCCGAAGGGCACGATGTTCGTGTGGGCCAAAATTCCCGATCATTTCGCCAGGATGGGCTCGCTGGAATTCGCTAAACTGCTGATTGGGAAGGCGGGCGTGGCCGTCTCGCCGGGCGTGGGCTTCGGCGAACTGGGCGATCAGTATGTGCGATTCGCCCTGGTCGAAAACGAACAGAGAATCGCGCAGGCCGTCAGAGGGATCAGAGCGTTTCTTCACGACAAGCCTGACTGGGTGGAAGCCGCGGGAGGCGGCAAAGTATGAACAGGTCGCCCGTGAACTCTTCGGACCCGCCTTTGGACCGAGAGGAGATTAGCGCGATGGTTCGCGAGGCTCTGCGACAGCAGATCGGCGGCGGGTCGCCTGGCGAAGATTCGGGGCCACCGGTCGTAGACGAATCGGCGAAGGACGTTATCACTGAAGCCGATTTGCGCGACGTACAGGCCGGCGCCCGATTCCTCATTCGCGAGGACGCGATTATCACTCCCGCCGCGCGGGATTTGATACGGGAGCGGGGCATCGAAATCCGCCATCGCGCGCGCCGCTCCGTCGCCGGCAAGCGCCGCCTCATCGCCGTCGGCGCCGATCACGGCGGGTACGAGATGAAAGAGCGCCTCAAAGAATTTCTCGACGAACTTGGCTACCGCCATCGCGACTTCGGGACATTCTCCGAGGAGGCGGTCGATTATCCAGACTTCGCCCATGCCGTCGCTCGGGCGGTGGCCGACGGCGCATGCGACCTCGGCATCATGGTCGACGGCGCCGGGATCGGGTCATGCATGACCGCGAACAAAGTGCCCGGCGTCCGCGCCGCAATGTGTTACGACGCGGCCACGGCCGGCAACAGCCGGGAACACAACTACGCCAATGTCCTGACGCTCGGCGCCCGCATGATCTCGACGGAAAAGATGCGTGAAATCGTCGACGTCTGGCTCTCGACTCCCGAAGGCGCCGCGCGTCACGGCAAGCGCGTCGCCAAATTGATCGCCGTCGAAAAACAATATATGCGCTAAATAAACCGCGAAAACGCTTAGCCACAGAGGTCACCGCAGAGCACAGAGAGTGATTCGGGTTTTACCTCTGTGTTCTGCGGTGACCTCTGTGGCGATTCATATGCAAATCTGGTTATCAAAAGGGAGCGACGTGCCGCTGCGCGAACAACTGACGGCGCAGATCAAGCTGGCCATTCTCAGCCAGGATTTGAAGCCGGGGCAGAAACTTCCGAGCACGCGCGAAATCGCCCGGCGGTTCAAGATTCATTCAAACACGGTCAGCGCCGCTTATCGCGAACTTTCGGAATCCGGATGGGTGGACATGCGAGCAGGAAGCGGAATTTATGTCCGAAGGTTCAAGCCCGAAAATACGATTGAGGCCCAACTCGATCTCGACAATTTGATCGTAGAGTGTCTGCAGGTCGCGCGGCGAAAGGGGTTCACGCTGGCCGACATTCAATCGCGCATCAGGCATTGGATGAGGTTGCAGCCGCCCGATCATTTTTTGGTGATCGACCCCGACCCGGATCTCCGCGCCGTTCTGATGGCCGAGATAAAGGTGGCCGCCGACTTTCGTGTCGAGGGCGCGGGTGTGAACGATTGCGCTAATCGCGGTACCCTGGTCGGCGCGATTCCGGTCGCGCTTCACGTGCAGGCGGAACTCGTCACGGCGGCGCTGCCCCCGAAGATGGCCTGCCTGTTGATTCACACACGCTCGGCGCCTGAGATGCTGAAGGACGAGGCGCGCCCATCCGAGAGCGACCTGATCACGGTCGTCTCTCACTGGCCCGATTTCCTGCATTACGCCCATTCCATTCTGGCGGCGGTCAACATTAACCCGGATACGCTGAGCTTCCGCAACACCGCCGAAAAAGGGTGGGAGAGGGGATTGCGCGCAAGCTCGTTCGTCATTACCGACGCGGCCACGGCGGCGCGAATGCCGCCCGGAGTCCGCGTCCGCGTCTTCCGCGTCATCGCCGACTCCTCTCTCTCGGAACTGCGCCACTACGTCGAAAGATTCCTCACTAGGGCAGGTTCCGTAGGTTTGTGACGGATTACGAACTGTCACAAGGACTTCGTCGCTGAAAGCTGGCCATCCGTATAGTCACGCAGATTCAATGATTCGTTTTTTCGGCAGGCGCCGGATCGAGTGGCTTGACGCTTGCTGGATTCGCCCTCGCGGATTGAAAAACAGTTGTATCGGACGTTGAACCTCATTGAAAGTTGACGACTGACGGGATTTGATTGCAGGCAGTATAGCGGTTGGAGTCCCGCCTTCAATCGGTCTGGGCGCCACGCAGTAACGAATAAATTTGTTACTGCGTGGCCATTTCCCGGAGAGAGATCAATGGAAGACATCTCGATTGCCTTATTATTCTTATTCGCGATTGGCATAATCACGCTTATCGGCCATGGAATATGGGTTCTGCTGGCGACGACCTTTCGCGCAATCTTCCGCGAACCGGATGCGGAGCGCGCCGCCGTTGACAGTAAAGGCGGCGAGCGAACCAGGCAGGAGACGCGTTGCGCGGAATGCGGCTCGGCTTTGCACGACGGCGACAGCTTTTGTCCCCTCTGCGGGCTGTCGCGATCGAGCGCAGGGCCGATTTCAGACCTGGCGAAGACCGCGCGCCAGCTCGATAAATTTTTGAATCAGGGCAAGCTCGACGCCGAGACGCACAAACTGGTAATAAGTCTTGTCGAAGAGGAACGAGCGCGGTTGATCGCCCACGTTCGCCGCGATGTGACCACGACGCGCCGCGAAGCCGAACCACGCCCGCCGCAGCCCGTTACGGTTGAACCAGCCTTTCAGCCCTCGCCGCCCCCCATCGCCGAGCAAAAGGTCTTCGTCGTTGAAAACGATGTCAAAAGCGCCGTCCGCAATCTCGATCAAATCGGCGCCGCCTCGGACTATCTTCCGATGACCGTCCACGAAATCCCGCGTCAACCGCGTCGCTCGTTCACCGAAATGCTGGGGACGTTCATGGAGGAGAGCAGCGTCAGGTGGGGCGAACTGGTCGGCGGGTTGTTGATAATCGGTTGTTCGATAGCGCTTGTAGTCAGCCTGTGGTCGGAGATCGCGGATAGACCTTTCCTGCAATTTTCAGTCTTCATCGGCGTGACTACGGCGCTCTTCGGGCTCGGCTTTTACAGCGCGCATCGGTGGAAACTGCCCACGACGAGCCGTGGCGTTTTGGTCATCTCAACGCTGCTCGCGCCGCTCAATTTTCTGGCAATGACGGCGTTCTCTGGCAAGTCGGAACCGCCTTCTATGCTGGTGGTCTGCGGGGAACTGTTTTCTTTGGCCCTCTTCTTCTTCCTCGTCTATCAGGCCGCTAAAGTATACCTGCCCGAAGCGCCGTGGATGACGGCTCTGGCGACAATGGGACCGTCATTGGCGATGTTGTTGGCCAAACATTCGAGCGACGCCGATCAGACCTTCCTCAGGGCGGCCCTGCTCGGCGTCGCGCCGCTGCTCTGTTACTGCGCGAGTTGTGGCGTGATATTGCGCGGTCAGGCCGGTAGGCAAAAGCAGGACGAAGGCGCCGAGCGCCGCGCCGATCAGGTATTCACTCATCTCGGCATCGCTTCATTTGCGACGCTACTGCCGCTGGGGTTGTTCTTCATCAAACCCGGTTACATCTCGCAGACGCTGCGGCAATTCGCGCCGCTCGTCAGCGTCTTCGGAATCCCGGCGATTGCGACCGGGGTCGCGTTGTTGCAATGGCCCGTAGAGAGCCAGTCCGGCAAGACCAGGACCGCCGCGACCAGCGTCGTCCTCGTCGGCTCTCTGATCTCGCTGGCCGCGCTCGTCTTCGCATGGCCGAACCCGGTCGGCGTGATCATCACTGCGTCGATAAATTGCGCCGTCTATCTGGCGATGGCGCTGGCAAGCTCCGGACAGGCGCTGCGATACGATCTCAGGCTCGCTCACGCAAGCGCGATCGCTCATTTCTCTTTGGCTGCCCTGACCGTGGCGAACCTCTTCAGCCCGAGCCTCCATTGGTGGAGCGAAAACAGCCCGCTACTGGCGGCGAGACTCTTCTCGAATATCAGCGGGCACACGCTCGCTCTGCTCTTCGTTCTCTTCGCGGCCGCATCGGAATGGTTATTGAAGAAGGAACGAAAGATCGAGTCGCGCATTTACGGGATCGGGGCCGTAGTCGCCGGGGCAATCGGCTTAATGCTCATCACCGCGCACGGATTCTGGCGCGCCGGAGACCCGCATCACGCCGCGCCGGGCTACGCTTTTTACGCCCTCGCCGCGTTCGTCATCGCCTGGCGGAGAGAAAAAGTTGTCGCCGCCTGGATCGGTAGCGCTTTGTCATTGTTGGCCGTCACGCAGACGCTGGCCTGCAAATTCGTCTACGATCTCGCGCCGTATCACCCTGTGAGATTGTCGGCGCTAGTCTTCGCGAATGCCGCGACCGTCGCTGCGGTGATCGCGAATGTAAAGGGCGAGCGGGCGCGAAGGCTCTTTGCCCGGCCCTTCACTTCATCGGCGTTGATCGCCTCGCTGGCCGTAGCCCCGTTCTTGATCTTCGAAGGCTGGATGACCACGGCGCAGATTTCCGCGCGAATGCTGTGGCTGGCGGCGATCTGGCTGGTGATCGCCTGGTTGAGGCGTTCGCCCGTATTGTTCGCCGTGTTTCAATTGGCGTTGGCTTCGTCCGTGGTATTCGGAACCGCCGCCCTGTTCGACCAACCATGGCCGCATTCATTCGTCGGCGACCTGAGGACGCTGCAAGCGCAGGCCGTTGCATTGGCGATGATGAGTCTGGCCTGGATCGCAGTGAGGCTTGCGCTCAGAAGATTTGGCGTCGCCGCGGGCGTCGCCGAATCCCAGAAAGACGATGGGGAAGCGCCTTCTCACTTATTCGATCCCGCCGCCGCGGCGAAGTTGCTTTATCCCGGATGGCCCGGCGTCGACCGCGTCATCACTCTGCTGCTGTTGGCCTTCATTGTGTCGCTCAGTCTCTACGGCGTTTACGTCGGTATGGTCGAGGCGCTTCGTCCCGATTCGGCGCTTTCGACCGAGGTCCGAAATTTTGCCGCGACGGCGCTAGGCGCAGGCTCGTGGTCACTGCTGCTGGCGTTGTCGCTGGTCTTCTTCGCCGGGTTGTGGGAGCGATTTGAACAGCGAGCCGCGCTGGCGATGCTGATTTTATTGGCCTGCGCGTGTCTGCTGATCGCGGGACGGTGGGGGGATGTCGGATTGACGCCGGCTGTCTGTCGCTGGGCGTCGGCCATCGCGTTCGCGGCCGTGACATCACTGATCGTGGCTCGAAATCAGGTTGCGCAATGGCTCAAACGATTCGGCTGGCCGCAGATGGAAGAAGGAGCGAAAGGCTTGTCGACGGCTCTGCGAACGTCGTCATTCGCGTTGTTCGTGGCGCCTGTCCTGATCTTCTCATCGCTGGCCTTCTTCAAGGGGATCGCCTCAGGCGGCCTGGCGGAGTTTTGGCCGGGACGATCAGGTATGATCGCCGGACTTGTCGCGCCGCTGCTGCTCGTCGGGCTCTCGTTCGCCGCCCACGCATTCCGCGAGCGATCCGCGGCGTACGCCTGCGCGGTGGGGCTGATGGTAAATCTGTCGGTAACCTTCGGCTATTTGCTGTGGGCCTCCGCGCGGGGCTTGGGCATTGAGCGCGCCGACGCTTACACGGTCGCGCAATTGAACGTCATCGCGACTTCGATCTGTTCGCTCGCCTGGATCGGGTTTCATCACCGCAAGACCGCGCTCGGTTCGGCATGGCCTCGGTCAGATGAGTTTCTCAAAACTCAGATCGGCCTGGCGCTCTTCCTGTCGTTGTCTATGCTGGCCGTGGCCGACGCGCGCCTCTTTATTGATCCGCTTATGAGCAGCGCGCTGGCCAATTCTTTCGGCGGCATGACAGGCTTTCTGGCTGTGGCGCTGCCGTTGCTCGCCTACGCATGGCTCCACGAGATAAAGCCAGACCGTTTGCGCGCGGAGCGCCTCGGCGTCGGCCTGATCGCCATCGGATCGCTGTTGAGTTGCTTTGTAAGCCGGCTCGGGGCCGGCGGCTGGGGCGCGTTTCATACGCTGGCGTCGGCGCTGAACGTGGCGGCATGGCTGATGCTGGCCTTACGACGGTTCGCTCGACTGGAAGAGTCGGTCGCTCGGGTTGGCGATCAACGCGCTCTGGAAAAATGGGTCACGGGATTGGCGTTGGCGATTTTTGCGATGATCTTGCGCGGTGTCTCTTCTCCCGGGGAGCCGTGGTGGACCCTCGGATTTTCGATTTCGGCCTGCCTCTTGTTTGCCGGGTTGAGCCTGGTGAGCCGCGGTCGGGGTTATATTTACCTTGCCGCCCCGCTTCTCAACTATGCCGCGACGAGAATCTATATCTGGCAGCATCCAGAACGATTCAATATCTTCAACATCTACAACTATCTGCCGGATTTGGTCTCCTTGAACGCCATCGTTCTGGCTCTGCCCGCGATCGCATGGCTGGCGATTGATTTGAATTTGTTGCGACAGGACGGAGCGCGGCGGATCACGCCGTTCCATCGAGTGGCGGCGCGAACATCACTTGGATTGTTGAGTCTCACGCTGTTTTTCCAATGGCTGTCGCGCGACAATGGAAGCAACCAATTGATTGGCGAGGTCCTGCTGGATTGGTTCGCCTTGGCGTCGGTCGTCGCGCTCTTTACCGCGTGTCTATGGGACGTTCGCCACGCATACGCCTTGCAGGGACTGCATATAGTCGGATTGATCGCCGCCGGAATGGTCCTGCTTTCGTTCAATCCCGGCACTGAGGTCTTGCTGGTTACCCTGGTTGTCATACTCTCGCTCTACGCATTAGCGACGAGCGCCTTGTGGCGTGGGCGCGGATCGTTGGCGCGCCTCGCCGCTCGACTGCGCATGCCGTCGAACGCTGACGATCTTGTGCGCTTCTCCTCCTGGCTTAAGGATATAAATGTGGCGCTCGGCATCGCCACATACATCATTGCATTCGTCATCGTCTGTAGCTTCGAGTCATTGGCGCAACGATTGGTCGCGGCCACCGCCTCGTTTGCCATTCCGATTTCGATGGCGTTATTAGCGGGCGCCTTGCGTAACCAAAGTCTGATAACGGGGAAGGGCGGTCGGACGCAGAACCAGAGTCTGATAACGGGAACGGTTGATCGAAATACAGACGCATCGGCGCAGCAAGCGTCTGATAACGAGTTCGGGTCGGATTCAGCGCCCATCAGTGCCATCAGTCCTGCCCGTCTCATCGGTCCCATCACCTGGCTTTCGCTCTTAAGCGCTATGTTGTGGGGTTGGGCGTGGTTGTCGCCTTCAGGGGGATTGCAAGCGATCAACCGCATGGCGGTCGTGATGGTCGTAGCCGGAGCGGTTCTTATCGGGTACAGATTTATCATCAGCCGCAAGTTGGCCGACGAGAATGAATGGCGGCGCGGGATGAAGGCGCAACTGAAGATCATCGGCGCAATTGGTTTGACGGCGTTGGTTGCCATACTCAGCGCCGAGGCGTCGAATTACGCTTTGTTCAAAATGGCGCTCGCTCCGTGGTGGGTTGTGATAGCGGTTTTTGCCGCTTTAGTTTCGCTCTTCTGCGCCTGCATTGCGTTCGCTCTGTCGCCGGGGCGCGACCCATTCGATCTCAGCGAGCGGGGGAGAATGAACTACGTTTATTGCGCGGAGGCTTTGACGGTGACGGCGGCGCTGCACGCGCGTTTGACGATGCCGTGGTTCTTCGGCGGATTCTTTTTGACATGGTGGCCTCTGATCGTGATGCTGCTGGCCTTCACAGGCGTGGGGCTTGGCGAGCTATTCCGCAGGCGGGGAAGATTGGTTCTGGCCGAGCCGTTGGAGCGCACTGGCATTTTGTTGCCGATCTTGCCGGTGTTAGGTCTCTTGGTGCTGGATTCGAATGTCTCTTACTCGAACCTGTTGTTCCTGGTCGGTCTGTTTTACGGCGCGCTCTCGGTGATGCGGCGCTCGTTCAGGTTCGGAATGTTGGCGGTATTCGCCGGCAACGGCGGGCTGTGGACGGTGCTCGACGGAACCAAAGATTATGGCTTTTATGAACACCCGCAGTTGTGGCTCATCCCGGTTGCGCTCTCAGTGCTGGTCGCCGGCCACATCAACCGCGATCGGTTGACGAAGGATCAGGTGACGATGGTTCGCTACACGACGTTGATGATGATCTACGTCTCTTCAACCTCAGACATCTTCATCAACGGCGTGAGCGAATCTAAGTGGCTGACGATGATATTGCTGGTTCTATCCGTGATTGGCGCGCTCGCGGGGTTGGCTCTGCGAATTCGAGCCTTTCTATTCCTGGGCACGGCGTTCCTGCTATTGTCGCTGTTGGCGATAATCTGGACGGCGTCGGTAAACCTGAACTGGGGTTGGCTGTGGTATGTGGCCGGGATAGTTTTCGGCGCGCTGATCATTAGCGCCTTTGCCCTGTTCGAGAAGAAGCGCCGCGAGATGCTGGAACTGGTCGAACGATTGAAGCAGTGGCAGGCTTGACAGCCGCGAATACGCTGGGCTATCGGCCGCATGGATACTGTTGGCGAACTCCTTCAGCGCCGGAGGCGCGAGGGACGTTAGCCGGTGGTGGAGCGAAGCGTAACCACCGGGAACCTCACAACACGGCGCGCGCCCTGAAAGGGCGCCGGAGTTGGGTTATTTCTGTCGCGAA
>Ga0154003_1000528_pt1 | contig 12052 bp, 3 predicted proteins | sample TSFL087MetaG_FD_104679 | JGI IMG/M metagenome (GOLD analysis project Ga0154003, IMG submission 104679) | Attine ant fungus gardens microbial communities from Florida, USA - TSFL087 MetaG | ecosystem: Host-associated > Fungi > Mycelium > Unclassified | place: USA: Florida, Lake Talquin State...
CGGCGCGCATAAAGAAAATCCGGTCGCATATAGACATGATGCGCCGCCAGCAATCCAACCAAATGGTTGAGCTGCGTTATGCCCGAACGGCCGGAGACGTTGCTGGCAAAGGCGACAAACCGACGGTCCCCAAGAATATCATTGACAAAGCTTGTTAAACTTGCCTTTGGGCCTACCTCAACAAAAATTCGCACGCCGGCCTGATACATTGTTTCAATAGTTTCGCGGAAACGAACGGGCCGAGCCAAATGATTCATGATGAGTTCCCGGATTCGGGCCGGATCCGAGGGGTAAAGCTGTGAAGTCGCGCAACTATAGACCGCGATCCGCGGGGGAACAATCTCGAGGTCCTGGTGTACGGCGGCGATCCGATCACAAACCGGCTGAAACGAATGCGAGTGAACCGCGTGATTGAACGGCATCATGGAGCAGATGATCCCACGCTCCTGTAAATTGGCGTATGCCGCAGTGACCGCAGCCTCCGACCCGCAAAGCACTACTTGATGCGGGCAATTATCAATCGTTATTTGCAACTCCCCGCCGCTCTGCTGCAGTAACGTTGTGACGATGGTACGATCTCCGCCAGCGACAGCCAGCGCCTTGGCTGTCGGGATGAGTTCTGAAAAAGAATCAAACGCGCTTTGCGCGCGCATGGCGTATTCCAAGAATTTTTCCTTATCTTGGATGGCAATCGCTCCGGCGGCCAACAAAGCGGCGAACTCTCCGTTGCTGTGCCCCACGACGGCGTCAGGCTTAAGGTCCAATCGAGTCAGCGCATCGAGCAGCGCGAGGTCGCCGGTACACATGGCAGACGAAACGAAACTCATTTCCGAGAAGATTTGCTCAGATGAAAAACCCGGCTGACTTTGACCGAGCGGCGGTGGAAACAATATCTGGCTCGGCAGAATCTCCCGATTGCTGCGCAGCGAAACCTTGTCGAGGTTATCAAAGTGAGCCCTGACTTCAGGGAAGTGAACGCAAAGATCCGAGAGCATATTCACATACTCGGACCCATAGCCTGGAAACATAAAGGCCAGCTTGCCTTCGCGGCTGAGCGGCTCCTCGAAGAAAAAGACGCCGTTCCGATCTTTGATTCTCGCGCAACCTGGATCCGTCAGTCTCTCGATACTGTATGCGAGTTTCTTCTCTAAATCGCTCAAGCTCTCCGCGACAATGCTGAGGCGGTAGGCGGACTGTCGCAGCGGGCAGTTCAAGCTATAGGCTAGGTCCTTAAGCTCGACATCGGGTCGCCCGGAGAGAAAGTTTAGGAGTCGTCGGCATGAGTCGATCAGTTCGCGCCGCGATTCTTCCTGAATGATGAATACCTCGGTTTCCCACTTATGTAACAGACTGGGAGTTTCATTTTCGTCTGCGGCTACATATTCTTCCAAGACGGCGTGCGCGTTAATTCCCCCGAAACCGAAGGCGCTGACGCCAGCGCGACGAGGATGATCTTGGCCATGAATCCAGGGGCGGGTTTCGGTATTGATATAGAAAGGCGTTTTTTCGATCGCAAGCTCCGGCGGCGCCTCTTCACAGTGTAGAGTTGGGGGAAGCGCCTTATGGTAAATGGCCAAAGCCGCCTTGATCAGCCCTGCGACGCCTGCGGCGTGGACAAGGTGGCTGACCATTGACTTCACAGAGCCGAGCCCGCATACCGGATACGCTCCTCTCCGAGGGCCGAAAACCCGGCTCAAAGCCCGCACCTCAGTAACATCTCCGAGAAGTACTCCGGTTCCATGGGCTTCGATGAGTTCGATTGTTTGTGGAGCGACGCCGGCATCCTCGTACGCGCGTTCGAGAGCCAAAACTTCTCCTTCAAGCCTGGGCGCCAATAGCCCAGCCCCGCGGCCGTCGCTCGAAACCCCAACCCCTTTGATTAAAGCATAGATTCGATCTCCGTCTCGCTCTGCGTCCCGCTTCCGCTTTAAAACGACGATCCCGACTCCTTCGCCCAGCAATGTCCCGGCCGCGTCTTTATCAAAGGGGCGAATCTTTCCCGTTCGTGAAAGAGCATTGATCTGACAAAAGATCATGAGCATGAGCGGAGGTATACTTGGTTCAATTCCGCCCGCCAATACCATATCGCATCGGCCCGCGAGCAGGTCTCGAATTCCCCGCTCCACCGCAATTAATGACGAGGCGCAGGCGGCGTCCACAGTATAGTTCGCTCCCATAAAATCGAGCCGGTTGCAGATGCGGCCTGTAATGATGCTGGAGACTAACCCCGGTACGGTTTCCGCGTTGAATGGAGCCAACCCTGCCTTCAATTCCCCTTTGATGGCCTCAAGCTCTTCTTCAGTGTGTTCAGGGTGAAGTTGCTTCAAGACCCTGATAGTCTGATCTATCACTATCCCATGTTGAATGGCGTTGAGATCGGCAGGGCCGAACTGAGCGCCCTTTCCTAAAATGACCTCAACTCGCGCGCCGTCGGCCGGTTTTTCGAATTGTCCCGCATCAACAAGCGCTTCGTGCGCGACCCGGAGCGCAAGAAAATGGCCAGGCTCCGCTCCAGGTAGTGAGTTAGGCACAACGCCGTACTGCAAAGGGTTGAATTCGGCCAATTCCTTGAGATACCCGCCCCGCTTGCAATAGATTCGATCACTAGACGTCGCCGCAGGGTCATAAAAAAACTGCGCCTCCCATCGTTCTGAGGGGTCGCTGATCGCATCTACCTTTGAGACTATGTTCTGCCAGTATTGTTGTAAGTCGGGCGCGCCCGGAAAAATGCATGACATGCCGATGATGGCGACGTCATCCTTATGTTCGATTCCCGGTAATCCGTCGGATCCGAAAGCAGATTCCACGAGTGACTCCACCTTTGATTGAGGGACGAGTTAGTTGGCTCTGAAACGTCCTTCTGAGTTCGGTCAGGAATTGGCTCGAGGTTAACGGCGCCCCTACCTTGCCCGGTCCGTTCCCCATGGCCCGTTGCCAAGCACCACTTCTACGTCGCCTTTTCTTCCGAAACGAATCTCTTGATCAAGAGCGCGCCTGCCGGATTCGGGCGTAATCATTTGCACGCCGCGCCCGGCAAAATGACGCCGCACTTCTTCAGATACCATGCCAAGCCCTTCCCATGGTCCCCAGTTTATGGCGATCACGCGCCCTGGCCATTGCGAGTCAAGATAAAGGGCTACCTTGTTCAGAACTTCATTGGCCGCCGCATAATCAGCCTGTCCTCGGTTACCAAAAGCTCCGGCCACCGAAGAGAAAAAGACCAGGAAGCGGATGTCCGGCCGCAGGTTGCGCGCCAAGACGAAAGCGCCGCTCACCTTGGTGCTGAAAACCCGGTCAAAGGAATCGGGGGTCTTATCTTCGATCAATTTGTCTTCAATGATTCCCGCCCCATGTATGACGCCATCGAGCCGGCCGTACGCCTGGTAAATATCCTTTATGAGCTGTTCAAAAACGCGACCATCCCGCACATCAATCTGGTGATACTCGACGCGCCCGCCAGCCTGCTTAATTGCCGTCAAGTTCCTACGAATTTCTCTATCCTGGATCAATCGCGCATAGCGAGCTTCGACGTTCGCCGGCGCCAGCGAATCTCCCGACCGACGAAATTGCTCGATCAGGGCAGCCTTAATCTCCCGGGGCGAGTTCAACTCGGCGGTCTCGACCGACTCTTGCGGCATGGGCAGCGGCGAGCGCCCGATGAGGATTAGCGTCGGCTGGCGCTTCCTTGCTAAATCAATCGCCGCGGCAGCCGTAATGCCGCGAGCGCCGCCAGTTATCAGGATGACCGAATCCGAGTCGATCAGTAGATTACTTGATACGCGCTCATCAAGCGGCGCCTTCTCGGGTCGCACTGTATAACGGCCGCCGCGCCGATAGATGATCTCCGGCTCGCGCCCTTCTGCGCCGATCTCGTGCAGCAAATGTCCCGCCAGGCTTGCCGTCGATTCGTTCATGTCGAGATGCACCGTCTTGCATGCGACATCGGGCCACTCAAGAGCCATTGTCTTGACGAGTCCGCCAACACCTGCTGAGATCACCGAAAAAGGCTGCCTGCCGTTTGCGGTTTCGCAATACTCACTTCCCAACGACGTCGCGGCTAGGAGTCTGGACTTCTGGGACTTGTCCCGCCGCTTAAGATCACCGGCGGCGGCCTGCGCCAGATTGAACAGGCTATTGACCTCCAAGCGGGCGCGCGCCTCGAAGTCGGCAAGACTCATTTCTTCAAACCCCAACGTTTCGCTTAACGGCAGCAGATGAATGATCGCGTCGACCGGACCTTCGCGCCGACGAATAAGCTCAAGCAGCGCGGTTGTTTGCCGCGGATCGGTCAAGTCTGCTGTGTAAATGGCGCCAGACAACTTTGAAACAGAATTCCCCTGGCGCGCGATTACCAGGCGACCGCGCCGGCTTTCCAGCGTCGACGCCAGCGCTGACGCGATTCCTTGTTCATCATCTGTTATCAAAAATACCGATTCCGCCGCCATCGACTCACACAGGTTGCCCGGGGAAACTTGAACTGGCTTTAGAATAAAGCGGGGGATCTCCGCCGTTTTTTGGGATTCTATGTCGTTGCGCTCATCCGCTGTCCGCCGCCCGACGCCGGCGAGATCAGGCTTTTTTTTTTCGGTCCGATCATCTTCAGCTGGCGGCGCGACTATATCCAGAATGCCACGGAGCGTTTTCGCTCTCACCAGCATCTCCATGCGCTCTTGAATCTGTTGCTGCAAGGCGGGCGCGAACGTCTGCTGTAAGACCGCGAGGATTTCTACGTGCTTGATCGAATCGATACCTAGGTCGGCTTCCAGGTTGACATCGACGCCAAGCAAATCGGGCGGGTAGCCGGTCCGCTCACTGACAATATCGATCAACCTGCAGGCTATCTGCTCGCGCTCAGATAAGGATTGCGGCGGCGGCAAAGCGCGCTCAACCCCGCCATCCATTGAAATTGAAGTTTCTGACCCGATTAGTCTAGCGACCGCCGGCAAGGGCGCTAACTCGGAAGACGCTTTCATCGGCGTCAATTTGGTCGTGGCGGCCGGCGCGGGTGGTTCGCAAACGACGGAAGGCAATGTCAGGCTTTCTGAAACACCATTTGATTGCGAATGCCCATTGGCGCGACCCAAGGTTTCATCTGCGCCCTGAAGGTAAGCAATCATGACGGCCCGCTGCGTCTCGAGAAAGCGGTTCATTAATTGCTGGAAGCCTACAATCACCTGACCTACCTCGCAGCTTTGGGCAATCTGGTTTGCAGGAATGGAAGGAACATTACCAGCGCTGCCGTTCTTCGCATGCTGTATGACTTGTCCATTAACCGGCCTGTCCCACGCTTCAGGCGCTGAAGCAGGCTGGACGGTTGAAGGAGATTGAACAATGGCTTGCTTATCTTCGGAAGTCTGCTTCATCACTGAATCCTTTTCAATTCTCGCCGCAGGCTGAACAGAGGCTCGCTGTGATCCGAATTCCGCCTGAGGAGCGGCGCCATGGGCAGGTCTCGCCCGCCCGCCGTCAACAAGATAGGTGACCGAGTTGGCCTCCTTCTTTTGTAGTTCAGCTTCCAGCATATTGAGTTTCAATTGCGTCGCCGACCGATCAATAAAGAGGCGGTCTAGTTTGACATTGGCGCCGTGCGCCGCAAGCTGCCCCAAAACATGAAGCAGTTGCACAAGACTTGGACGGCCGGCGACATCAGACGCCACCGCAAGATGTGGTTGGTCACTGAGGATTTGATCCGTCAAACCCGTCAATACGCTGCGGGGGCCGACTTCAACAAAAAGGCGCGCGCCTTCCGCATACATCTGTTGAATTTCATGGGAGAACCTGACCGGGCTAATCAGATGCTCCGCCAGCAGACCGGCGATCTTATCTGGATCGTCTGCATAACCGGCGGCATTGGTATTCGAGAACACTCGCAAGCGCGGCGCGGCAAATTGAGTAGCCGCCAGGGCTTCGGCAAGCCGCCGATGCGCCGACGCGATAAGTGGGGTGTGAAAAGCGCAGGGGACTTGGATGGGGCGCGCCTGAATGCCCTGGCGGGTCAGGCGCTCGACGGCCAGCGTGACGCCCTCGCGCGCGCCTGAAATGACGATTTGCCGAGGCGCGTTAAAATTGGCGACCCAAACGCTTTCAATTGACTCAAGCGCATCGTTGATTCTCTCAGCCCCCTCCATGACCGCGGCCATCATGCCTGGCTCTTGCTCGGACGCTTCGTTGATAGCGCATCCGCGCGCTTCGGAAAGGATATAAAGCGCCTCTTCGCTGAAAGCGCCGGCGCTGCACAATGCGACGTATTCGCCATAACTATGGCCGGCGACCATCTCAGGCGTGACGCCGAACTCCTGATAAAGGCGCATGAGAGCCATGCCACTGGCGCCCAATGCGGGCTGCGCGACATGCGTTTGTTTCAGCGCCTGCTCATGCTCGCGCCGCTCATCCGAGCTGAAGCCGGGCGGCGGAAAGATGTAGGAGGTCAGTGGCCGAGGGAATCTTCCGTTGAGCGTATGGTCGGCCAATTCAAATGATTCGCGAACAATCGAAAATCGCATGGCGAGATCAGCCAGCATGCCGGGATATTGGCTGCCCTGCCCGGGGAACAGAAAAGCGATTTTGCCGCTCTTGGCCAGAGGTTGGTCAATTAAGTAGACGCCTCGGTAGTCGTTGATGGCAATCCCTGCTCGCCGTTCCAGCGATTCGCGCGCCTGGGCCAGCTTGGGCAGCAGATCCTCGATTGAAGAAGCGACGATCGCTAGCTTCGGCCCTGAATCTTCTTTGGCTGATTGCCATAAACTGTAGGCCAGATCTCGCAGCGATGGGTTGACGCCACGGACCAGCGTTTGCTCGAGTGAGCGAATCGCCTTAAGAAGCTCTTCGGGCGAGCGCCGCGCCCATACCAATAGCTCTGCCGGCCACTCGCTCGCGGGAGCCTCCAGTCGTGAATTCATGAAGTCGCCCTGGTACTCTTCAAGCACTGCATGGAAATTCGTGCCGCCGAAGCCAAACGCGCTGACGCCAGCGCGACGCGGCTGACCCGCCTTCAGCCCTAACCAGGGACGCGCTTCGGTATTCACATAAAATGGGCTCTCGGCGAAGTCGATCTTAGAGTTTGGCGTCTCAACGTGAAGCGTTGGAGGAAGGATCTTGTGGTACAGGGCTTTGGCGACCTTGATGAGACCGGCCGCGCCGGCGGCGCGCTTGGTGTGGCCGATCATGGATTTGACCGAACCGACGGCGCAACTCCGTCGTCCCGCGCCGGCGGCTTCAAAGACGCGCTTGAGCGTCTCGGTCTCGGCGGGATCGCCGGCAGGCGTACCTGTGCCATGGGCCTCGATCAAGCTGACGGTCGCCGGCGACCATCCCGCCTTAGCATATGCGCGCTCCAAGGCCAGGATCTGGCCTTCGGGACGCGGCGCCGTCAGACTCTTATCTCGGCCGTCGCTCGAACCTCCGACTGCCTTGATCACTGCATAAATCCGGTCGCCATCCCGTTCGGCGTCTCGCAATCGCTTTAGCACAAGCACTGCGATACCTTCGCTAATAACTATGCCGTCAGCGGTCTCATCAAAAGTCCGACAGCGTCCGCGAGGGGAAAGGGTGTGAGTTTTACTGAACCCTAGATAAGCGACCGGACATTGATCTGTATCGACCCCGCCGACGATAACCATGTCGCTAGCGCCACTTTCAAGTTCATGGGTCGCGATATCGAGGGCTGCAAGCGACGAGGCGCAAGCGGCATCGACCGTGTAATTAACCCCTCCCAGATCGAAACGGTTGGCTATGCGGCCAGCAGTGACACTCATCAGCGTCCCGGCAAACGAATCACTCGTCCATTCCGGAAGCTCAGACAAAAGATCAGGTCGTTCCTCTTTAATAAAATTGGGCAGCCATGCCCGGAAGGAATACTTCTGGCTCAAATCGGCGGCCCCGCCTCCCATGCCCAAAACTACCGCTGTGCGCCGCCGCGGAAACGGGCGGTCGAGATATCCGGCATCCTGCAAGGCGTCGTGGGCGACTTCGAGCGTGAGTAGTTGCACTGGCTCAATTGAAGGGATCGTGTTGGGTGGTATGCCGTAGCGCAGCGGGTCAAAGGGCGCTTCTTCAATGAAGCCGCCCCATCTGGAGTTGACCTTGTCGCGCGCCTTCGGGTCCGGGTCGTAGTACGCGCTCCAGTCCCAGCGATGTTTAGGGACTTCACCGATCACATCGGCCTTATGAAGGATGTTCTCCCAGTACTTCCGCAGGTTCGGCGCCTTTGGCATCATGCAAGCCATACCAATGATCGCCACATCACAGGGCTTCCGCTCCTCGGATAAAGAGCCGGCGAGGAAGCGAGACTCATCGACCTCGGTCAGCCGATCAGACCCCTTAATGGAAACATCGCTATGCAGTTCTGCAATAGTGCAAGTCGAATGACGTAGCGCCGCAAGTTGGCCGATCATATATAAACCCTGGGCGCGCTGCTGCCTCTCAGTTAATATGATAAATTTAGAAGCCTTCGGATACTGCCCATGAGCCAGGTTGCGGTCTATTGCTTTCGACGCGATGCGCAGCCGGCCAACATTCAGTTGCTCGAGTATTGTGCGGATTTGGTCAATCGTTTTATTGTCAAATAATAGTTGGCGTCTCGCTCTCTCGAATTCTTCAACAAACGGAGTCACCGCACAGCGCGTCGCATGACCAGGGCCGCTCTCTAGGAGAACCGTGCGCGCGCAAGCGACCGCTTGCTTTTGGAACTCCTCGACAATGGCGCCCGAAGTGACGGCTTCCTTGGTGAATAAATAAGCGGTGCCAAGCAGGACGCCAATCTTGGCGCCGCGCTCGGCCAGAGTGGCCGCTGTCGCCGCAACCATCGAAGACGAGACTGCGTCGTGAATGCCACCGGCGAAAAGTACATGGCAATCGGCCATTTGCTCGCCCGGCAACATCTGCGAAAGCACATCGACCATCATGTTCCACAGGACGAAACTCGACCGAGGACCGACATGCCCGCCGCACTCACGCCCTTCCAGGACGAACCGTCGCGCCCCATTTTCGATGAACAGCTTGAGCAGTCCAGGAGAAGGCGCGTGCAGGTAAGTGGGGATGCCCGCTCGTTCCAGCTCCAGCGCCTGATCCGGTCGCCCGCCGGCGATCAATGCATACGGCGGCTTGTAGGCCAGGATCACTTCCAATTGTTCCTGTCTTAGCTCAACAGGAACAAAGCCCAGGATGCCAACGCCCCACGGTTTATCTCCGAGCGCTTTCTGTGTCTCTTCAAGGAGGGCCCTGACTTCATCTGCGCGCATCAAAGCCAGCGCCACGAAGGGCAAGGCGCCGTCGGCAGCGACTTCAGTCGCAAACGCCGATGTGTCGCTCACTCGCGTCATCGGGCCCTGGACAATTGGATAATCGGTACAATGAGAGCGCGCCAGCGGCGATCCTTTAGCCAACGGCCTGAGCGCTTTCGCCGCCCTCAGGTGTTCAGCTATCGCCAAGCGGAAGCCGTGAACGATTCCGCCCACGGTGCGGAACTGCTTTGCGAGAGTCGCCGCAAACGCGACGTCCTGTCCAAGCGGACAGATTTGATCTTCAAAACGATCCCAGCCGATGCGGTTGGAAACCTCCTGCCGCCAAGCGCTCTTGGTCTGCGCGGACAGACCATTCTGACTCTCAAGAGACAGGGCGATATTTTGCAACTCTTCAATAGCGCCCATTCCGGGCCGCGCATAAGTACGAAAAGCGGCCCCCAGATTGGCGCCGAGGCAAATGGTTTCGCCGCCTTCCGCGCGAGCGATTTGCGCTTTAATGGCTTCTGGCAATAATGACTCGCGCGTCAACAGGAATTGAGAATCAAGGACGACTCCCGCCGCCCCGGCGACATAGCACGCGGCGGCTGTGTGCAGGCCGACGCCACCCTGAGCCCAAACCGGCAATCGGGTTTGCGCCAGTAGCCGTTGTAGTAGGATTAAAGTAGTCTCTTCCCCTACCCATCCGGCAGATTCATTTCCTTTGGCTATCAGACCATCGACGCCGCCAGCCTCCCCGGCTTTTGCCTGCTCGAGGTTAGTGGCTTCCAGCAGAACCTTGACGCCCCGTTCATGCAAAGCATGGACTGCACGCTCTAAGCGGCGCCGATCAGTGGCCGTCAATATGACCATCTTGACCGGCTCGGGCAACTGCGGGATCAGCTTAGCCAGTAGCCCGTCTGCGTTTCCCTCAATCTTTATGCCGCATTCGCTACCGGCATAGAGAGCGAGTTTTACGATCGCGGCCACAGCGGCCCGCTCATCCCTCACGCATTCGAGATTCAGTACGCCTATTCCTCCGGCCCGGCTCGTCGCGATGGCGATGGCCGGGTCGAGAAATCCAAGAGGCGTTAATCCCAGCAGTTTGAAATCTTCAATTCCCCGAGTTCGAGTTTCCATCGTTGAAAACAGACCTGGTTCGCGCTTCTTTATTAGCGATCTTTCGGTCTCTCGTAGCCGAGTTCTTCAGCGAATCGCCAGGTGATTTCCGAAAGAGTGACCGGGCGATCTATACTTTTCCAGCTGTCAGCAACGCCGGCGTCTATATTCTTGTGGGTGCTAAATTTCGGGTCTCCCAGCATTCTTGATGAAGGGTAAGTCCCATTCGTCATTTTCTTGGACTGGTTTTGATATGGAGTCAACATCTCCTCGTCAAAATCCAATGAGAGGAATTCACAAACACTCTCCATGACTGGTCTTGGTCGCTTCACTAAATCTTCGAATACCACGCGAAATTGCCTCTCTTTAGGAATATTACCGAGAAATTCTAGGATGTTCTGGTGGCACATTACCCAAAGCAATTCGGCCATATGTCGAGGCTCGTATCCAAGATGCTCTCTGAAACTCAATTGGTCGATTCGCTCGCGCTCATAAGAGGCGACCATGGCGGCCGGGTGCCGCAACAGATGTATGTAGAGTGGATTGTCGAAGTAGTCTTCGGCGCGCCGCAGAACCTGGATGGCCTGGGTATATGGTGGTGATTTATCCACCAGTCTTCTGCCGCCAAGCGATTCCTGCATAAATGCGTAAAATTCCTGGATAGTCAGGTCTCTTTCTTCACACTGCGCAATGACCTCCTTAGCTTGCTCCGCGTCGCAATGTTTGATATCCATAATGGCGCGAATAATACCTTCCGACCAGAGGCTGCGTGGCCCTGAAAATGTCGCGTTTCTCTGTCTAAGTGAATCATAGGGTAATAGCAGGAGCTCAGGCGGCGAAAATAACTTTCGGTGGCCTCCTAACATGATGCGTAAAAGGGTCGATCCTGAGCGGGCAGTACACAATATGAATATCGCCTGTGGATTCTTAAGCTTTGGGCTGCCGGATTGTGACTTGGTGTGGCCAATAGCGGCATACCCGTTCAATGCGGTTATTGTCTCTCTAACATAAGTGAAATCCCTCTGTGTCAGATGTGTTGTAATTTCTTCTTTTATAGGTATGACATTTTGTCCGCCGATAGCGGCGACCGAATCGTGATAATTGGCGATGAGATATTCAGCAAGCGAGGCGACGGTTGGCATCTCGTAGATTACAGTAATCTGCACCGGCTCGCCTAATCTTTCCTGGAGTAGATTGGTGAACACCGCCGCCGCTATTGAATCACCGCCCAGCTCGAAGAAGTTGTCACCTGCGTTTATTCCATCAAGCTTTAGGGCCTTTTCCCACATGTTGATTAACACCTTTTCCACTTCCTTCCGCCCGACCTCTTTCGCCTGATACATGCTATTGATCTCCTCTCTATCGAATTTTCCGAACCTCACAAATCAACGCTGACTGATCAATCAGCGACCTTCTCGAGTTACGAGCGTCTATATTGACCATGCCGTATCTGGTCTTAAATGGGAGCGCTAGATGACAGCAGCGCCTGTTCTGATTATCTGGAACTATTCTTACGAACCATGCCACCAACTCGCGCCAGTGTATCCACTTCTCCCCCCCCATAATCTCTGTTCCAACGCATATCGCGTCGCCTATGTAGGTAGCCAGAAGTTTTTGCAAAAAAGCTCGTAATTGCTCAAAGGCTAATTTGAATCATGCGCATAAATCAGGGGAAGCCTGGGTACGCATCGCTTCCAGCGTGCAGGCTCGATGAG
>Ga0154003_1000529_pt1 | contig 11999 bp, 8 predicted proteins | sample TSFL087MetaG_FD_104679 | JGI IMG/M metagenome (GOLD analysis project Ga0154003, IMG submission 104679) | Attine ant fungus gardens microbial communities from Florida, USA - TSFL087 MetaG | ecosystem: Host-associated > Fungi > Mycelium > Unclassified | place: USA: Florida, Lake Talquin State...
AGGGTAGCGACGAAACCTGCGAGCGGGCTTACGTCGCCGCGCGGTCGTGGATCGAGTCGCGCGGCTACGCGATCGCCGGACCGAGCCGCGAAGTGTATTGGCAAGGCGACGTCGCGCAAGACGACGATTCGGGCGTGACTGAAATCCAATTTCCGATCATTAAAGCTGTGAATGGGACTTATAGGTCTTATAGTACTTATAAGACCTATTCATGATAGCCCCAGGTATTTTCCTTAGGAGTTATGAACGTGAGCGCAGTCGAGAACAAACAACTCTTACAAAACATTTTTTCCGAGCTATCGAAAGGCAACGGCAAGCCCTTTGTCGAAAGCCTGGCCGACGACATCTGCTGGACCATTATCGGCTCGACGAAATGGTCCGGGACATATCGTGGGAAACAGGCGGTCCTCAACGAACTACTGAAGCCGCTGTTCGCCCAGTTTGCCGATCAATATACGAACACCGCGCATCACTTCATTGCCGAAGACGACTACGTAGTAGTTGAGTGCCGTGGCCGCGTCACTACAAAGTCGGGGGCGCCGTACAACAACACGTATTGTTGGATCTGCCGCGTCGCCGACGGCAAGTTGCAAGAGCTGACCGAGTACCTGGACACGGAACTGGTTACGGCGGCGTTGGGGGCGTAATGGCGCCCCAAAAGCGCCATCCTGTTCAATGCACGCAATCGCAAACCGCTATAGTTCCCGAAGATGTGGATGATATGACCCTGAGAAAATACGCCTTTTTGCCATTATTTTGCCTGCTCGGCTTTGCCGCCGGATGGGCGCAAAACCAAACCGTGAATCAGAAGAAAGCAGCGAAGGAGAAGAAGAATATGGAAAAACAACAAGCAAACGTCCGGTTCATCAATCGCGCGCCTGCGGGCTATTCGCACGTCGTAGAGGTAAGAGGCGGGCGCACGCTTTACATCGCCGGACAAATTGCGCTCGACAAAGACGGAAACCTGGTGGGCCGAGGCGATTTTCGCACGCAGGTCAAACAGGTCTTCGAGAATCTCAAGGCGCTGCTTGAAGAAGGCGGGGCTTCTTTCAAAGACGTGGTCAAACTCAATTACTACCTGACCGACGCTTCGGATTTGCAGGCCTTGCGTGACACGCGGAACAATTACATCAATACCGAAAATCCTCCCGCCAGTACGCTGGTTGTAGTGAAGCAGCTCGTCCGCGAAGAGTATCTGGTCGAAATCGAGGCAGTCGCGGTGGTTGGCGAATGAAAAAGGGATCGAGCAGGAGAAGCGAAAACCAGAACTATGGCAAGCTGATGCTGCAAACAGTATGAACCCGGTTTCCGAACTGCTGCCAGATTAAAGTTGAACTTGTTTTGGATTCTTTACAAAGTACCGCCAGACGCATGGCGGCCCCTCTAAATTTTTCTGCCTTTCCCCCTCTCCACTCCACAAATTGACTTGACCGTATAGACCTATGTAGTAATCTACGGCTGGGCAATAGATCACTACATAGGGGGTAAGCTCGTGGACTACGGGATCAAGCTCAGTTACACGACGGCGATCATCCTGCAGGCGCTGGCCAACGGCTATCAATACGGCTTCGACATAATTGACGTCACCGGTCTGCCGAGCGGCACCGTCTATCCGGCGCTGCGCAGATTCGAGGAGGTCGGTTTATGCGATTCGCGCTGGGAGGCCGACGAGGTCGCCGAGCGCGAGCAGCGGTCGCCGCGCCGTTATTACGAATTGACGAAAGACGGGCGCGCCGCGCTTACCGAGGCGCTCAAACGGTATCGCGCGCTGGAGAACTTCTTCGTCGGCGCGAAGAAGCCGAAACCGTCAGACGCTTAGCGGCAATCACATGCTCGATCACAACAAACAACGCCCAACTTCTCTGCCGCAGCGACTGATCGCCTTTATCGGCGCGTTCGTGCCGCGCCGCTTCCGCGCTCGTTTCCGACAGGAATGGGAAGCGGAGTTGGAATACCGCGAAGAACTGCTGGCTAGATGGGACAAGCTTGATTGGGGCGCCAAGCTGGCGATGCTCTGGCGCAGTCTGGGCGCGTTTCGGGATGCGCTTTGGCTGCAACAACTCAGATGGGAGGACGAAATGTTTCAAGACCTGCGTTTCGGTATCCGGATGTTGCTGAAAAATCCCGGCTTCACGTCAATTGCAATTATCACGTTGGCGCTTGGCATCGGCGCGAATACGGCGATCTTCAGCGTGATCAATGCCGTGTTGCTCAGGCCGCTCCCGTTCAAGGAACCGGAGCGCGTAGTGATGGTCTGGCAAATAAAAACAGCGGCGACGGGCGGGGACCGCACGCCGATCTCGGTGGCCGACCTGCTCGACTTGCGCGCGCAGAGCAAATCCTTTGATGAGTTTGCGGCCTTCGGTGGCGGCATTCTCAACTTCACCGGGGGCGCCACGCCTGAACAAGTGTTCGTCGCGAGCGTGACCGCCAATTTCTTTGCGGTACTGGGCGTAGAGGCTCAGCTTGGGCGCGCTTTCCTGCCGGAGGAGGAGCGTCCGGGCGCGGGGCTGGCCGTGGTACTCAGCGATGGTTTCTGGCGCAGCCGTTTTGCCGCAGATCCTCAGGTGGTGGGGCGCGCGATCAACCTCAACGGCAGAAGCTTCACCGTGGTCGGCGTCATGCCGCCCGCGTTGAACTTCCCAGACAAGCAAGTTGGGTTGTGGGTGGCCAGGCAGTTGGAGACGCCGACGCGGCGCGGGCCGTACCCCTTGCGGGGTGTGGCCCGCTTGAAGCCGGGCGTGACCGTCGGGCAGGCGCTTGCCGAGACGCGGACGATCAAGTCGAGCTTCGAGAGCAGCACATTCAACCTTAACATCCTGCCGGTGAATGATTTTGTGGTCGGCGCCGTACGCCCGGCGCTGTTGGCGCTGCTCGTGGCAGTGACACTATTGCTGCTGATAGCGGCGGTCAACGTCGCCAACCTGACGCTGGTGCGCGCGGGGGCGCGCGTGAAGGAGGTTTCCATTCGCGCCGCGCTCGGCGCCCGCCGCGGGCGCATTATCCGTCAGTTGCTGACTGAAAGCCTGCTGCTCGTGCTGATCGGCGGCGCGCTGGGAACCTTGGGAGCGATTGGGGGCGTTGCCTTGCTGGTGAAACTGGCGCCGGAGGGAATCCCGCGCCTTGAACAGGTCGGGATTGACGCGCGCACGCTAGGTTGGACGGTATTGGTCTCGCTGCTGACCGGCGTCGCCTGCGGGCTGGCGCCGGCCTGGCAGAGCGCGCGGCTGAAGCTGAATGACGCGCTCAAGGAAGGCGGGCGCGGCGCGACGGAGGGCGCTGGACAGCGGCGCTGGCGCAGTCTGCTGGTGGTCGCGGAATTGGCGCTGGCCGTGTTGCTGCTTCTCGGAGCGGGGCTGCTCCTGAAAAGCCTGTGGCGGTTGCAGCAGGTTGATCCTGGCGTCAATTCGGAGCGGGTGTTGACCATGTTCCTTTCGTTGCGGGGGCAGCGCTACACCCAGGATCAACAGTTCGTTGATTTCTACGCGCGCCTGCTCGAAGGAGCGCAGGCGCTGCCCGGCGTGCGCGCCGCCGCTTTGAGCAACAGTCTGCCCCCGGACAGTACGGAATTTGCTGACGCCTTCCAGATTGAGGGCCGCCCCTATGCCCCGAACCAGCCTCCGCAAGTCGCCTACGTGATCAAGACAAGTCCCGACTACTGTCGCACGCTCGGCATCGCCTTGCGCGGCGGGCGTCAATTCACCGCCGCCGACAATTCCGCCGCCCCGCTAGTGGCGATCATCAACGAGACGTTTCAGCGCCGCTTCTTCCCCGCCGAAGACCCGGTGGGCAAACGGATCAGCCATGGCCCTGGACAGCAAAGAGTCTGGCGCGAGATCGTCGGCGTGGTCGGCGACGTGAAGTACAACAGCCTGGCTGACGAGACACAGCCCGCGTTCTATATGCCGCTGGCTCAGTCTCAGTCGGGGGGTATCTTTCTCAGCCTGAAGACCGACACGGCTGACCCGTTGAGCCTCGCTCCCGCTGTGCGCAATGTGGTCAAGTCGGTGGATAACGAAGCGCCGCTGGCGCAGATCAGCACGCTGGAGCAGCGGCTGGCCGGGGCTAGGGCGCAACTGCGTTTCCGCGCCACTTTGATCGCGCTCTTCGCCGCGCTCGCGCTCGTTCTGGCCTGCATCGGTATCTACGGCGTCATCTCGTATTCCGTCGCCCAGCGCACCCACGAGATCGGCGTCCGCCTGGCGCTGGGCGCGCAGTCGCGCGATGTCTTGCGGCTGGTGGCGCAACAAGGATTGACGCTGACCCTGGCCGGAGTGGGCTGCGGGCTGATTGCCTCGCTGACGCTGACGCGGTTGATGCAGCAACTGCTCTTCGAAGTGAAGCCGACCGACCCGCTGATATTCGCGAGTACGGCCATCTTGCTGGCGGGCGTCGCGATGCTGGCTTGTTATCTGCCGGCGCGGCGAGCGACAAAGATTGACCCGTTGGTGGCGCTCCGTCGCGAGTACTAGGTCGAAACAAAAACATTTCAAGGAGGGTAATGCAATGCTCAAGGGTGTGGCGCGATTTTTCCTGACCATCATTCTGGTTGTGAGTGGATGCGTATCCGTCAATGTTTTAGGCCAACAAAGCCTGGCTGAGCCGAAACCCGGCAACGCCATGGAAGGAATCATCGAGGCCTTTGACCGCTTTCCCATCATTGCGTTGGGCGAACTACATTGGAGCCTGAATCAGCATGACTTTATCACCGCGCTCGTCAATCACCCGGCCTTCGCCAGCAAGGTCAACGACATCGTGGTGGAATTCGGCAACGCGAAATATCAACCCATTATGGATCGGTACATCGCCGGCGAAACTGTCGCCCGCGCCGAACTGCAACAGGTCTGGCGGAACACGACGCAAACTTCGATGGCGTGGGACGCGCCCATTTACGAGCGGTTTTTCGCCACTGTGCGCGCCGTGAACCAACGTCTGCCCCAACAGAAGCGGTTACGTGTGTTGTTGGGCGATCCGCCCGTGGATTGGGATGTCATCAAGACCAGAGCGGATATGAACATGAATCTGTTTTTGCGCGATGAACATTTTGTCGAAGTAGTTGAGCGAGAAGTAATCAACAAAAAGCGCAAAGCCTTGTTGATTTCCGGTAATGCGCACATGCGTCGCTGCTGCCTGGCGGGGCCTTTGGGCGCGACGGCGCGGGTGGAGAAAACGCATCCGGGAATGGTGTTTGTGGCGCTGCCACATCAAGGTTTTCAGGAAAGAAATGAAGAATTGGAAGCGCGCCTGGCGTCCTGGCCGAAACCAGGCTTAGCCCTGGTAAAAAACACCTGGCTGGGGAATCTCAGCCCAGACTTGATTACACCTGCGATGATTATGGGAACCTCGCCGGATGGCCCGTTAGTACCCGCGCCCAGCCCATTCAAAGGGATGCTGATTCAGGATGTCACCGATGCGTACCTGTATCTCGGCCCAAAAGCTTCGCTGCGGTACGACTCGATCACGCCCGAAGCGCAGCGCGATGAAGCGTACCAACGCGAATTACAGCGCCGCCAGGAACTCAGTGGCATGCGACCGATGAGAGCGCCGCAACGACCTTAACAAAGGGCGAGCAGACAAGCCCGTCAGACTCTGGTAGGCGTCGCGCTAACTCACAAAGATTACTGGTGACCGATCCGACCAACACAACCCGTTTCCGCTTCTGGCGCTGGCTGATCCGATTCATCGGCGTGATCGTGCCGCGCCGCTTCCGCGACCGCTTTCGCCAGGAATGGGAAGCGGAGTTGGAATACCGCGAGGCGCTGCTGGCCCGCTGGGACAGGCTCGATTGGCGTAACAAACTCGAACTGCTGCGGCGCAGCCTGGGCGCGTTCTGGGATGCGCTGATGTTACAACCGATAAGATTGGAGGACGAGATGTTTCAAGATTTGCGCTACGGCGCGCGAATGATGCTCAAGAGCAAGATGTTCACGCTGGTCGCCGTACTCTCGCTCGCATTGGGCATCGGCGCGAACACAGCCATCTTCAGTTTGATTAACGCGCTGATGCTGCGAATGCTGCCGGTCGAAAACGCCGAGGAGCTGGCGCTCTTTTCAGTGGCAGGGCCGACTGTGCCGTCAGGCGTGAGCTATAACTGCAATTATCCGCTCTACGAAATGTTCCGCGACAGAGCCCAATCCTTCACTGGCGTCATCGCAGGGGCCACCGTATCGCGGGCGCGGCTGCTTGTGAACGAGCCGGGGGCCGTAGCGGAGTCTGTCGAGCAGCAGCGCGTGTCCGGCAATTTCTTCTCAGTGCTTGGAGTCAACCCTGTAGCGGGCCGCATGCTAACCGAGGCGGACGACAATCTGTCTAACGGCCAACCGGGGGCGGTCATCAGTTTCGAATATTGGCGTCGCCGCTTCGGTTCCAATCCGCAGGTAGTGGGACGGCAGGTCACGGTCAACAACACGGCCCTGACCATCGTCGGCGTCGCGCCCCCCGGCTTTTTTGGATTCGTGGTGGGAAGCAAGCCTGAGCTCTGGTGGCCGATCAAGGCGGTCAACGATCCGGGCTTGCGTCTGGAGGGCTTCAACTGGATTCGCGTGATTGGCCGGCTGCGTCCTGGCGCGAGCATGGCGCAGGCGCAAGCGGAGATGGAGACGATCTTTCAGCGGCAAATTAACAACGTGACTGCGGCGCAATCAGCCAACTGGACGCCGACGCAGCGGCGGAACCACTTCGAGCGACACGCCAGGTTGGAAGCCGGGGGGACGGGCTATACCACATTGCGCCGCCAGTTCCGCCAACCGTTGTTCATTCTGATGGCGGCGGTAGGGCTGACTCTACTGATCGCCTGCGTCAACGTCGCCAACCTGCTGCTGGCGCGCGCGGCGACGCGGCGCAAAGAGATCGCCGTGCGGCTGGCGCTCGGCGCAGGACGCTTCCGGTTGCTGCGCCAGTTGCTGACCGAGAGCGTCTTGTTGTCGCTGCTCGGTGGCGCGGCCGGTTTGCTCTTCGCGCGCGCGTACCTGCGCGGGCTGATTACTTATCTGCCACAGCAAACGCAAACGGCGCTGGAGACGCCGCTCGACGCGCATGTGCTCGCGTTTACCCTGCTCGTCTCAGTCATAACCGGCTTGTTATTCGGCCTCGCGCCGGCCTGGCAGGCGACGCGTTTGAATCTGACGGCTTCGTTGAAAGATCAAACCGGCGCGAGCGCGAGCCGGTCCCGGCTGGCGCTCAACAAAACGCTAGTCGTCACGCAGGTGGCGCTCTCGCTCTTCCTGTTGATCGGCGCAGGCTTGTTCGTGCGCAGCCTGCGCAATTTGCGCACGCTCGATGTCGGGTTCGACTACGAGAATATCGTGCAGTTCTCGATTGACCCCGGCGACGGCTACAACGCTCAGCGGCGCAGCGATCTCGACAAAGAAATGCTCGCGCGGCTGGAAGCCTTGCCCGGCGCGCAATCGGCCAGTCTGATGAGCGGCGGCGGTGTTAGCTTCAATGTCAGCGTCCCCGGCCATACGCCAGCGCCTGATGAAAATATGAGTTGTGATGAAATGGCCGTGGGGCCACGGTTCTTCGAGACGATGCGGATGCTCATCCTCGCGGGACGTGATTTCGGACCGCAGGATGAGCGTCCGCCGGCGCCGCCGAACAGCCAGCCCGGCCCGCCGCCGAGTATGGCCGGCGTTCCGCCGCTTTACGCCGTCATCAATCAGGCGATGGCGCGTTACTTCTTCGGCAATGAAAATCCCATAGGCCGTCGCTTCATCACCCGGCGTGATTTGCAAGTTGAAGTCATAGGCGTCACGAAAGACGCCAAATACACGAATCTGCGCGAGCCGACGCCGCGCACTTATTACCTCTACTACTTCCAGCAGCCGAAACGGGAAGGAATGATTTTCCAACTCCGCGCGAGCGGCGGGGCGGCGGATTACGCAGCTACGCTCGGGCGGCTTGCGCGCGAGCTTAGTCCGCAGGCGCAGGTCGTCGGGGTGCGGATGATGACAGACGTGGTGAACGAATCGCTCACACAAGAACGCTTCATCGCGCAACTCGGTAGCGCCTTCAGCCTGTTCGCATTGCTGCTGACCTGCGTCGGGTTGTACGGACTGATGTCTTACGCAGTGACTCGCCGGACAAACGAAATCGGCATCCGCATGGCGCTCGGCGCGCGCGGCGCGGATGTCGTCCGCATGGTGATGAAGGAAATAATGCTGCTGGTGGCGATCGGTATGGCCATCGGCTTCGGCGCCGCGCTGGCGACAACGCGGCTGATTTCCACCTTGCTGTTCGGGCTTTCGCCTGATGACCCGGTGACGATTGCGGCGGCGGCGCTGTTAATGACAATCGTGGCCGCTTTCGCAGGCTACCTGCCCGCCAGGAGAGCGGCGCGCGTAGACCCGATGACAGCTTTGCGGTGTGAGTGATGGCTGATTCGACTCAAACAACTCGCTTCCGCTTCTGGCGATGGTTGATCCGATTCATCGGTGTGATCGTGCCGCGCCGCTTCCGCGCCCGCTTTCGACAGGAGTGGGAGGCGGAACTGGAATACCGCGAAGAACTGCTGGCCCGCTGGGACAGGCTCGACTGGCGTAACAAACTCGAACTGTTGTGGCGCAGTCTGGGCGCGTTCTGGGACGCGCTTTGGCTACAGCGTCAACGATTGGAGGAAGACATGTTTCAAGACCTGCGTTTCGGTTTGCGAATGCTGATGAAAAATCCCGGCTTCACGTTGGTTGCCGTGCTCACACTGGCGCTCGGCATAGGCGCGAACACGGCGATCTTCAGCGTCGTCAATGCGCTGATATTACGACCGCTCCCCTATCCCGATTCGGAGCGGCTCTTTTGGGTGGAAGAAGTCTCGAAAAGGACGAATGACAGCCAGGAGGCCTGGGGAGGGCACTTCCTCGATTGGGAGGAGCATAGTCAAACGCTGGAAGGCATAGCCGCTCAGGATGGCGGCACACGGACCCTGACTGGCGCAGGCGATCCGGAAAGGGTTGAGGTTGGCGAAATCTCGGCGAGCTTCTTGCCGCTACTCGGCGCGCAGCCGCTTCCCCCAGGGCGCAACTTTACCTCGGCGGAAGACTCTCCCGGCGGCGAGCGCGTCGCCATCCTCAGTCACGCACTGTGGTTGCGCCGTTACAACAGCGATCAGGGTATTGTCGGACGTAGCGTCACGCTCAATGACGCCAACTTCACCGTGATCGGCGTGGCGCCGGCGAACTTCCGCTACTACCACCACTTCGACGTGTGGGTTCCCTTGGCGCTCGATCCGACCGCGCAGATGGCCGGCGAGACCCGTCAGTACGGGCCGACAGTGGTCCGGCTCAAGCCCGGCGTGACGCCTGAGCAGGCGCAGGCGGAGATGGATACGCTGTTGCAACGTTACGAAACGTCCAGGCCGCAAGGGGTTTCGCGAATTGATAGCAGGACGCGGCTTGTTCCCTTGCAGGAGCATTTCCTCGGCGCCAGGCGACGCCAGCTGTTGGTGTTGTTGGGCGCGGTCGGCCTGGTTCTGCTGATTGCCTGCGCGAATGTGGCCAATTTGCTGTTGGCGCGCGCAGGCGCCCGGGAAAAAGAACTGGCGATTCGCGGGGCGTTGGGCGCGGGTCGGTTGCGGCTGACGCGCCAATTGTTGACCGAATGCCTGCTGCTGGCCGTGACGGGAAGCGCAGCCGGATTACTGCTCGCTTCCTGGCTCATCAGCTTGTTCGGTTCACTCAATTCAACCGACGCTTTCGGCGAGATGGGGCGGGTGGCTACCATCACGATTGACCTGCGCGTGCTCGGCTTTACCTTATTCATTACGATCGTGACAGGGCTGCTTTTCGGGCTCTTGCCGGCGCTGCGACTCTCGCGGACGGATATAAACGTCTCGCTCAAAGAAGGCGGACGCGGCGGCGGTTTACACGGACGAAGCTTGCGCAACGCGCTGATGGTGAGCGAGGTCGCGCTGGCAATCGTGCTGCTGATCGGCGCGGGCCTGCTCATCCGCAGCTTCGCTAAACTGCTCGACGTCGATCCGGGCTACCGGGCCGAAAACCTGCTGACGGCGCGGATCGCTCTCCCACCGCGTTACCGCGATAATTCGCAGCGCGCGCAATTCTACGAACGAATCCTGCAACGTCTTACCGCTCTTCCCGGCGTCGCCGCGGTCGGCGCCACCAGCCACTTGCCGTTAACCGGTTACAACATGGGCGCCACACTGCGCGTGGAAGGCCGCTCGCTACAGCCAGGGGAGAGAGAACCCTCCGCGCCCGTCGCCAGGGTCAATCCTGACTATTTCCGCACAATGGGGATAGCTTTGCGCTCCGGGCGGCTCATCAACGACGGCGACACCCAAGACTCGCCCAGCGTCGCGCTGCTCAGTGAAACGCTCGCGCGCAGACTCTTCCCCAACGGAGACCCGATCGGCAAACGGCTCTCAGTGGCCGGCCTTAACACGACCGTCGTCGGCGTGGTCAACGACATACGTTATACCGGCCTGGATGGAGAGATCGAACAGGCGGTCTACCTCAGTTACCGGCAATTGCCGCGCTCCGGGATGGCGCTGGTGCTGCGCGGCGCGGTGGAGCCCACGAGTCTTGCTCCATCCCTGCGCAACGCCGTGCGCGAAATTGATCCGGCGCTGCCGCTTTACGACGTGATGACGATGAATGAACGGCTCTCCAACTCCGTCGCCGCGCGTCGCTTCAATCTACTGCTCCTGGGCGGTTTTGCGGCGCTGGCGCTGTTGCTCGCCGGTGTCGGCGTTTACGGAGTGATCTCCTATGTCGTCGCGCAGCGCACGCATGAGATCGGCATCCGCATCGCGCTTGGAGCGCAGAGCGCCGATGTAACGCGTTTGTTCGTCAAGCAAGGGATGGCGCTTGTATTGCGCGGCGTGGCTCTAGGCTCAGTCGGGGCATTCGCCTTGACGCGCGTGATGAAGAGTCTGTTATTCGGTGTTAGCGCAACCGACCTGCTGACCTTCGCTTGTGTCGCGTTGTCACTGTCGCTCGTCGCGCTCGCGGCTTGCTATCTGCCTGCGCGCCGCGCCGCGCGGATCGATCCGCTGGCGTCGCTCAGGCGCGAGTGAACCTTATGCTTGATCGCGACAAACAATGCGTCACTTCTTTTTCACGGCGTTTGATTTGATTTTTGAACTGTGTTCGCGGCTGCGGCCGCCCGATGAAGTGATTTGCTTTTAGCTGTGTTCGCGGCTATGCCGGTTGATCTGCGGAAGTAGCTATTGCAATTTCCCTGCTGCTCCGCGGCAGGGAATCATAATTCTAGAGCGGTTTTCAATTGGATGTACGGGAAGGAGCGCTCCGGTACGGTACCGGGAGCGGTAGCGACCGGGTCACTGGCGCGGGGGTCGCTACCGCTCCCGGCACTGTACCGCGCCGCAACCATGGCGATTAAACGAATCGCCCGACACCGTATATTCATTTGCAATCCGCTCTAAAAAACGCTTCCACACGTCGGGCGGCCGCAGCCGCGAAGAATTATTTTGGAAGCTTTTCGGCTCGCTGGGTTAATTACCAATATAAGCTAACGGAAAAATGAAAGGGGCGATGACAAAACCGATGGTTCCCAGCGACGCCGAGCTATTGCGGCTAATGTTGGCCGGAGACGAGCAAGCCTTCACGGCGCTTTACCGGCGGCATAAGGGGATCGTCTACCGGTTCGCGCTCCTGATGAGCGGGCAATCGAGCGTCGCCGAGGAGGTTACGCAAGAGGTCTTTCTGGCGTTACTCCGCAATGGGCGTCGATATGACCCGGAGCGCGGCTCGCTCAAAGCCTATTTATGCGGGGCCGCCCGCAATCAGGTCTTGCTTCTGATTGAAAAGGAGCGTCCTTACGTCCAGCTCGTTGAAGTAGCTGACGATGGCGAGGCGGCGCCGATAGCGCAGATGATCTCCGGCGACGACCCGCTCGGCGATTGCGCGCGCAATGAGGCGAATAGATTGGTGCGCCAGGCCGTCCTGGCCCTGCCGGCGCGCTATCGCGAGGTGATCGTGTTGTGTGATTTTCAAGAGATGAGTTATGCGGAAGCGGCGCTGGCGCTG